>LNFM01001182.1_pt1 | contig 69767 bp, 73 predicted proteins | sample 596031 | NCBI WGS metagenome assembly LNFM01 (sample SAMN04254537, study PRJNA301005) | activated carbon metagenome | isolation source: dual media filters at the Ann Arbor, Michigan drinking water treatment plant | place: USA: Ann Arbor
TTGGCCATGGCCGGTCAGTTCCCTCGTTATGGTCAGTTCGTCGCTTCGGGCGTTGCCAAAGCCGGGGTGTTCAACGCTGCCTCGTTTTGCGGCAACGGTGTTTCGTGGAAGGTATAGCTCAGCGTGATCTCATGCACAAACTGCGCTTCGGGGTCGTCGACCATCGTCGGGTCGACGTAGAAAGTCACCGGCATCAGCACCGTCTCGCCGGGTTGCAGGATCTGTTCCTGAAAGCAGAAGCAGGCGATCTTGATGAAATAGCCGCCAGCCGAATAGGGAAACACGTTATAGCTGGCGGTGCCGGCCACCGGACGGCTGGTCGGATTATGCGCCTCGTAGAAGGCGAGGCCGGTTTCGCCGATGCGCAATTCCATCACCGGTTCGACAGCCTTGAAGGTCCACGGCATCCCCGATTCCAGCGAGGCGTCGAACCGCACGCGAACGGTCCGGTCGAGGATTACGTCCGATCCCGCATCCGCAACACCCGTGGTGCCGCCAAACCCGGTCACGCGACAGAACCAGTCGTAGAACGGCACCGCGGCAAACGACAGCGAGGCCATCAGCACCACGACCCCGACCAGCTGCACCAGCGTGCGGTTCGGCCCCTGAAGACGCGGAAAGATCATTGCTTGATCGCCTCCGGCTGGATGACATGGTCGTAACCCTGCAACGGATCGCCACGCTTGACCTTGACCACGGTCAACGCGAACACCAGTGCCACGAAGGCCGCCAACACCAGCCCAAGGCCAAGATTGCGACCGAACCGGCGTTTGTGCAGTTCATGCTCGGGACGGAAGGTCATCACCAGCCCCCCAGCCCATAGGGCTTCAGCGCCGCTTCCACCAGGAACGCGCCGAAGTGCAGGAACAGATAAAGAAGCGAGAAACGGAAGACGGCCTTTTCGACGGCATACTTGTCAGCCTCGGCCACCGCTTCGTCACGCCGCCAGATGCGGAACGCGCCGACCAGGAACCAGCCATTCAGCGCCACCGCGACGGCAAGCGTGAACGGCCCGCCAATCGACGTCAGCGCAGCACCAACCGCGACCGGCACCAGCAGAACGGTATAGACAAGAATATGGAGCCGCGTCGACTTGCGCCCGTGGGTCACGGTCAGCATCGGCACGCCGGCGTTGTGGTAGTCTTCCTTCATGAACAGCGCCAGCGCCCAGAAATGCGGCGGTGTCCACATGAAGATCAGCGCGAACATCAGCACGGCCTCGATCGACAGCGACCCTGTCGCGCAGACCCAGCCGATCATCGGAGGAAACGCCCCTGCCGCACCGCCGATCACGATGTTCTGCGGGGTCAGGCGCTTCAGCCACATCGAATAGACGACCGCGTAGAAAAAGATCGTGAAGGCCAAAAGCGCCGCAGCCAGCAGGTTCGTCGCCAATCCGAGCATCACAACGCTGATGCCCGACAGCGCAAGCCCAAGGCCCAGCGCCTCGCCACCCGCGACCTTGCCAGACGGCACCGGACGCCGCGCGGTGCGCTTCATGACCGCATCGATGTCCGCATCCCACCACATGTTCAACGAGCCCGAGGCACCGGCACCCAGCGCGATGAACAGGATAGCGGCTACCGCCTCGACCGGGTGCAGCGACACCGGCGCGACCAGAAGGCCGACCAGCGCAGTGAACACCACCAGCGACATCACGCGCGGCTTCAGCAGTTGCACATAATCGTTGAAGCTTGCCTCGTATGGCGCCTCGCCGATCTGTTGAATTGTCGCGCTCTTGGTCATGTAAGGTCCGCACTTTCAAGGTCAAAGGCCCGGGAACACCGGGCCTCGCCAGGTATGTCGCCCCGGATCAGTCGTTGGAGGCCAGCTTGACAGCCGGATCGGCGGTCAGGTGCGAAAGCTCCACATCGCCGGTCTTGGCCTTCGCCAGCCATTCTGCGTAGGCCGCTTCCGACACGACCTTCACGGTGATAGGCATATAAGCGTGCATCTGGCCGCAGAGTTCCGAACACTGGCCGAAGTAGATACCTTCCTGCTCGGCCTGGAACCACAGCGCCGCCAGACGGCCGGGAACGCCGTCCTGCTTCACGCCGAAGGCCGGTATCGTCCAGGAATGGATCACGTCGGCACCGGTGACCTGGATCACGATCTTCTTGCCGACCGGAACCACCACCGCGGTGTCGGTGGCCAAGAGGAACTGGTCTTCGCTGTAGCCTGCCGCAACCAGTTGCTGGGCAACCTCGGGGGTCAGCATGTTGTCGCCGCCTGTTGCCGGCGAACCGATCATGTAGCTTTCGAAAGCCACATCCTCACCGACGTATTCGTAACCCCAGTACCACTGGTAGCCGGTCGCCTTGATCGTGACGTCGCCGACCGGGATTTCCTGCTCTTCAAACAGGATCGGCAGCGAGAATGCACCGATGAACACCAGAATGATGATCGGCACCACCGTCCACGCCACTTCTAGCGGCGAGTTGTGGGTGAAGCCTGCCGGCTTGGGGTTCGACCGCGAATTGTAGCGGATGATCACGAAGATCAGCAGCGCCGAAACGAGGATCACAATGGCGAAGATGATGTAGTTCAGCATCCCGTCGAGCCATTGCAGGTCTTCGGCGATCTTGGTCGCTGCGGGCTGGAAGCCCGTCGCGCCATTTACCGGCTGGCCGATGATTTCCAGCGTCTGCTGGGCAAAGGCCGCACCGCTCCACAGGCTGGCGAGCCCGACAGCAGCAATCGCGTTGGTCACTTTCGAAAGGCGCATGTTCTCATTCCCGTTCCCGACGTGCGGCTTTGCGCCGCTTCTCAGGGCTTCGCCGCGCAAGGCAGAATCCCGTTCGGGACAAGCAAAACCGTTGCGACATAGCAGCGCCCTTTGACGCCGCACCGTCGCCCCCCGGGGCCGCTTGCGCCGGGGCGGACGCGCGCTTAGGTTCCGCACGCATCTGTCCAGAAAGGCAACCAATGGCCGACGCCCCCTTCCGCCCGTTCGACACCCACATGGACGAAGCCGCAGCCCTCGCCACCCTGCGCGCCGCGACCTCAGGGGCGGATGATGGCGAGCTGTTTCTGGAACGCCGCCGGGGTGAAAGCATCGTGCTGGACGACGGCCGCATCAGGAACGCCAGCTACGACGCGTCCGAAGGATTTGGCCTGCGCGCCGTGCGGGGCGAAGTCTCAGGCTACGCCCATTCCACGGAAATCTCCGAAAAGGCCCTCGCCCGCGCCGCAGAAACCGCGCGCCTCGCGGTCGGCAGCGGCGGCGGCACAATGGCAGATGCGCCGAAAGGCACCAACATCCGGCTTTACACCGACGCCGACCCGATGGCCGACGCGACCTTTCTGGTCAAGATCGACATGCTGAAGGAAATCGACGCCTTCGCCCGCGCGCTCGACCCGCGCGTGGTGCAGGTGTCAGCCTCGCTCGGCGCATCGCTGCAGGAGGTTGAAATCCTGCGCCCCGAAGGCCTGCGCCTGCGTGACATCCGCCCGATGGCGCGGCTGAACGTGTCGGTCATCGTCGAGGAAGCGGGCCGCCGCGAACAGGGCGGCATGGGCGGCGGCGGGCGTTACGGCCTACACCGCCTGATGCTGCCCGACACCTGGCAGCCGATGGTGCGTGAAGCCTTGCGCATCGCCCTCGTCAACCTGTCCGCCGAAGCCGCCCCTGCGGGTATCATGGACGTGGTCCTCGGCCCCGGCTGGCCGGGCATCCTTTTGCACGAAGCCATCGGCCACGGGCTGGAAGGCGACTTCAACCGCAAGGAAACCTCGGCCTTCGCCGGCCTGATGGGCAGCCGCATCGCCGCCAAGGGCGTCACCGTGCTGGACGACGGCACCATCCCCGACCGGCGTGGGTCACTTTCGGTGGATGACGAGGGCACCCCATCTGCCAAGAACGTGCTGATCGAGGACGGCATCCTCGTCGGCTACATGCAGGACCGCCAGAACGCCCGCCTGATGGGCGTCGCGCCCACCGGCAACGGTCGGCGCGAAAGCTTCGCCCATATTCCGATGCCGCGGATGACGAATACCTACATGCTGGCCGGCACCGACGACCCCGCCGGTATCGTGGCCTCGCTCAAGGACGGCATCTACGCCGTCGGCTTCGGCGGCGGCCAGGTCGACATCACCAACGGCAAGTTCGTGTTTTCCTGCACCGAGGCTTACCGGGTGAAGAACGGGCGTATAGGCGCAGCCGTCAAGGGCGCGACGCTGATCGGCGACGGCGCGACGGCACTGAAACAGATCCGCGCCATCGGCAACGATCTGGCGCTCGACCCCGGCATCGGCAACTGCGGCAAGGCTGGGCAATGGGTTCCGGTGGGTGTCGGACAACCGACCCTATTGATCGGCGGGCTTACGGTGGGCGGTTCGGCGGCCTGAGGTGATCCGCCCGAACCAAAACCGGCGTGGCGCGTTGCAGGTCTTGTCGTCCCTTGGCCTTCAGCGCGCTGCATGACAGACCGACCGCCCCTTCTGACCAGACGACGGGTGCTTGCAGCCGTCCTGATCCTTGCGCTGATTGCAGGCCTGACCCTGCCTTACCTGATGCTGGGCGACCAACCGGTCTTCAGCGAGGCCTGGGTTCGCCGGCATCTTGGCGGCATGGGCTGGGCGGGACCGGTGCTTCTGGCACTGTTGATGACAGTGGCAATCGTCGTCAGCCCGATTCCCAGCGGCCCGATCGGTGTGGCGGCGGGCGCGCTTTACGGCACGGTCTGGGGTGGGGTCGTGACGGTCATGGGTGCCTTCCTCGGCGCCTGCCTCGCGTTTCTGGCCGCGCGCTACCTCGGCTTCGACGCAGTCCGTCGCTCCGAAAACCGCTTTCTCCAGTCACTCGCGGCCCCACGCCCCCAATGGTCGCTGATGGCCATCGTCTTTGCCTCGCGGTTGATCCCCTTCATCTCGTTTGATGCGGTCAGCTACGCCGCCGGATTGACCAGCCTCACCCTGCCCCGCTTCGCGCTTGCCACCGTGCTCGGCGTGGTGCCGGTAAGCTTCGTGCTCAGCGCAATCGGCGCCGGGATGCACGACGCCGAGATGTCGAAACCCCTCCTCGCTGTGATCGCCGGCATCACCCTGATCCCGGTCGTCGGCAAATGGCTGTGGGATCGGCTGCGCTGACCGTCTGGCCGTGCGAGGCAGCCCTCAGCGCCCGAACTTCGCCTTCAGCGCATCGGCAAATGCCGTGCTCGGCGGCGGGTCTGCCTGAACCACCGGGCGTGACGGCTTGACCGCGGGCCCGCGTTCCCGCACCGCCTCGCGCGCGTCGGCACTGCCGGATTTCATCGTCAGACCGATGCGCTTGCGCGCCACATCGACCTCGACCACCCGGACCTTGACCACATCGCCCGCCTTCACCACGGCGTGCGGGTCCTTCACGAAACTGTCGGCCAACTGGCTCACATGCACCAACCCGTCCTGATGCACGCCCACATCGACGAACGCACCAAAGGCCGCAACGTTGGTGACCGTGCCTTCCAGCAACATTCCCGGCTTCAAGTCCTTGATATCGTTCACGCCATCCGCGAATGTCGCGGTTCTGAACGACGGCCGCGGATCGCGCCCGGGCTTTTCCAGCTCGGCCAGAATATCCTTCACCGTCGGCAACCCGAACCGGGTATCGACGAAATCGCGCGGCTCGACCGCGCGCAGCACCGACGGGTCCGCCATCACCGACCGCAGGTCACGCCCGCAGGCCGCCACGATCCGCCGCGCCAGATCGTAGGCTTCGGGATGCACCGAACTTGCGTCCAACGGCTCCTTGCCGCCCGTCACGCGCAAGAACCCCGCCGCCTGTTCAAACACCTTCGGTCCGAGCCGCGCGACCTTCAAAAGCTCCCTGCGGCTGGCAAACGGCCCATTGGCATCACGGTGCGCCACGATTGCCTCGGCCAGCCCCGGCCCAACGCCCGAAACCCGCGCCAGCAAGGGGGCGGAGGCAGTGTTCAGATCAACCCCCACCGCGTTCACCGCATCTTCCACCACCGCCTCAAGACTGCGCCCCAACCGATGCTGATCGACATCATGCTGATACTGCCCGACGCCGATGGCCTTCGGTTCGATCTTCACCAGTTCGGCCAACGGGTCCTGCAACCGCCGCGCAATGCTGACCGCCCCGCGCAACGACACGTCGAGCCCCGGAAATTCCTTCGCCGCCAACTCGGAGGCCGAATAAACCGACGCCCCGGCCTCGGACACGATGACCTTGACCGGCTTTTCCCCCGGCAGGACGGCCAGGATATCGGCCACCATCTTCTCCGTTTCGCGGCTGGCCGTGCCATTGCCGATGGAAATCAGCTTGACCCCGTGCTTGCCGATCAGCCGCGCCAGCGTGACCTGCGCGCCGCGCAGATCGTTCTTCGGCTGGAACGGATAGACGGTCTCGGTGTCCAGCACCTTGCCCGTCGGGTCGACCACCGCCACCTTCACGCCGGTGCGGATACCGGGGTCCAGCCCCATCGTCGCCTTCCCGCCCGCGGGTGCAGCCAGCAACAGATCCTTGAGGTTCCGCGCAAAGACGCGGATCGCCTCGGCCTCGGCCCGGTCGCGCATCTCGGCCATCAGGTCCAGCGTCAGGCTGGTGCGCAACTTCACCCGCCATGCCCAAGCCGCCGCCTCGCGCAGCCAGACATCGCCGGCACCGCGTGACCCTGCATCAAATGCTGCGCCACAGGCCCGCTCGCACGGGCTTTCACCGCGTGCGGCATCGGCATCGACCTCAAGGTCAAGCGCCAGCACGCCCTCGTTCCGACCGCGCAACATCGCCAGCACCCGGTGGCTTGGCGCGCTGGCCCAGCTTTCGGAATGCGCGAAATAATCCGAAAACTTCGCCCCCTCCGCCTCTTTCCCCGCCACGACCTTGGCCGACAACCGCGCCACCCGTTTCATGTGGTCCCGCAGCCGGCCCAGCAGCGAGGCATCCTCGGCCAGCCCTTCAGCCACGATATCCCGCGCGCCTTCCAGCGCGGCCTTTGCATCCGGCACCGCCTCGGACAGGAACCCCGCCGCCAGCGCCGCAGGATCAGACGCCCGGTTGGCCAGAATGGCATCGACCAATGCCTGCAAGCCGTTTTCGCGTGCGATCATCGCCTTGGTACGCCGCTTCGGCTTGTAGGGCAGATAGATGTCCTCCAGTTCCGCCTTCGTCACCGCCTTGGCAATCGCGCCCGCCAGCGCATCGGTCATCTTGCCCTGTTCGGTGATCGACCCGGCAATCGCCGTCCGCCGCGCCTCCACCTCGCGCAGATAACCCAGCCGTTCCTCCAGTCGCCGCAGCTGCGTGTCATCCAACCCGCCCGTCACCTCCTTGCGGTAGCGCGCGATGAAGGGAACCGTCGCGCCCTCGTCCAGCAAGGTTATCGCCGCCCTGACCTGGTCGGCACTGGCGCCGATATCGGTGGCGATGGTCTGCGGAATGCGGGCAACGGTCATGCGAATCCTCCTGCGGGGTGCGCGACCTTACCCTTGGCCGAGCGGGCTTTGAAGCGGCCGGAACACCTGATCGCGCAGGGGTCGCAAGGTTGGAGGCGGAGGCAGCAACCCGCGGATATCGGCAAAGGGATAGACCGGGTCGTGCCGGAACGCTTCGGCAAACCCTGCGTCATCGCCGCATTGCGCAGCGCGGAAGCGCCCCGACAAGCGCGACCGTTCGACATAGACCTCAGGCTTCTGGCTGGCATGGCACAGGATGGCCGCTTCCTTTGCATCCTGTTCGGATGTCGTGTCGACGTAATGCGTCGGCAGAAAGCCGGTCCCCAGCATAGTATCGGCCCACAGCACCGGCTGGCGAAACCCGGCGATTTCCAGAGCAACACCGGCCAACGCACGATGATCGCTGTGATAATCGTTCGGCGCGTGGGCAACGATCAGATCGGGGGCCAAACCACGCAGGGCCGCATCAGCCGCAACACGAAACCCCCGATCCATGGACAGCGCGCCGTCCTCGCGACCCAGCAACACCAACTCAGCCCCAAGCATCGCCGCCCCGGCCCGCGCCTCATCGGCCCGCCACCCCGCCAGAATGTCGGGCGCTTCGGTGCCACCTCGGCTGCCATCCGTGGCCACCACGATCGTCACCCGGGCGCCCATGCGCAGCCAGGCGCGGATCGCACCACCACAAAAAATCTCGGCATCATCGGGGTGGGCCATGAACACTGCGACGTGTCGTTGCATGATCCCCCCGCGAAGTGCCTGTCTGTCCGGAAGATGGTACCGACGCCCCGGCTCGAACGGGGGACCCCTAGATCCACAATCTAGTGCTCTAACCAACTGAGCTACGTCGGCACTCGAGGCGCGATTTAGCCCCCCGTCCCCGGGATTGCAAGCAGTAACAAACCTGCTCCGTGAATGGTGCTTGCGTGACCCGGCGCAAGGCGCTACCCCGGTTTCCATTCAGCCGCCGGGAGGCCGCCATGGGCATCGACAAGCAAAGCGACATCGCCGCCAATATCCAGATCGGGCCGACCGATCAGGGCATGGTCCGTATCTATATCGAGGCCGAGGGTGGAATCGAGCTGCCACTCGACTTCGACCCCGAAGAGGCCGACGAAATCGCCGAAGAGCTGCGCGCCGCTGCCGAAGCCGCCCGCGCCATGGCTGCCGGAAAGCCCGCCCGGAAACGCTGACCTTTCGGCTGCGACCTGCTCAGAACATCTGCCCCTGCATCCCCGGATCGCGCAACCCTTGCAGCCGCGCGGCGGCGTGACGGGCAAAGGTCCGCAGCACAGCCTTGCGCCGCGCGCCCGCCAGCGGCGTTTCCGGCCCCATCCTGACCACCTCGGCATCATAGGGATCGGCCAGGATCAGCCCGGTGCCTTCGGGCAAAAGCTCCACCGGAAAATCCGCGTCGACAGCCCAGAAAAACCGGTCGCACCAGTCCAGATAGCCCTGCCACTTCCGGTCTGCCGCGAAATCGGCCCGGCCCGACTTGCACTCCACCACCCAGATCTCGCCTTTTGGACCCAGCGCCATCACATCGACACGCAGGCCCGGCGCTGGCACGAGCTCTTCAACCGACACGAAATCAAGCGCGCGCAAGCCGCGACAGACACCGCGCTGGAGGCGCTGGCCCGGCAATGCGGGCAGGATCTCGACGGGCTGGTCCATGTGCCAATCATGAACCAAGCGTGAACATCTGTCCAGCCTTGCGCCCGGCCCCCCATCGCCCTATCTTCATCGGTGGCAGGTGCTGCTCCTCTCGTGCGAGGCCTTTTTTCCAGTGGCCGATAAGCAAACGCATGGGGGCTGGCTCTGACAGGATCCTGGTCCTGTTAGAAAATCCCGGCGTCCACGGTTGCTGCGGGCCTGCCACCTGAAACGCAAGAGGCCCGCCGGTTGGCGGGCCTCTTGCGTTCTTGGCTGGGTAAGTTCAGCGCCGGTTCGACCGCGACGGCGCCGTCGCCTCGACCTTGATCGGGATCAGCTCGGCATGATCTCGCAAGCCACCGCGCGGCGTGTCATCCTGTTCGGCCATGTTCATGATCGAAACGGCGAACTGAACGGCCGAAAACACGATGCCGTTGAACACCACCATCATCGCGGCAGCGACCCATCCGAGGTCCGATCCCAAAATCAGATGCCCGAGTCCGGCAACATCGAACCACACCAGCCCCGCCGTAAAGGCCGCGGCGACGCCGAAACCGATTGCAACGCTGCGAACATAAAGGCTGACAAGCTGGGTCATCGTTCTCTCCTTGCTTACAATGAAGCTAGGGCGCACCCCGGTGCTTGCCAAGGGGCAAAGCCCGGTCTCAAACCTCGATGCGCGAAAAACCGTCGCGCAAGGCCACCGACCATGCCTCGCTCATCGCGCGAAACGCCTCATCCCCGGCCTCGATCCGGCGCTTCTGGGTCACCCGGCAGGCATCGCGTTCGATGACGCACAGATCAAGCGGCATTCCGACCGACAGGTTCGAGCGCAGCGTTGAATCCATGCTGAGGAGCACCGCCTTCTGCGCATCCAGAAGGCTTGTCGTCGGCTTCACCACCCGGTCCAAAATCGGCTTGCCATACTTGTGCTCACCGATCTGCAGGAACGGCGCATCCTCGGTCGCCTCGATGTAGTTGCCTTCCGGGTAGATCAGGAACATCCGCATCGCGCCGCCCTTCCTCTGACCCGCCACGATCATGCTGCAACTTGCACCCTGCATCGCGCTCAGCTTTTCGTCGATCTCGCCGCGCACCTGCGACAGCATGCCGCCGACGATATCGGCCACCTTCAAAAGCGTCGGAGCCATCATGATGCTTGTATCCGGCGTCGCATCGGAATCGTCGATCGCCTCCCGCAGCCGCGCCAGCGTCGTCTGGCTGACCGACAGACTGCCCGCCGTCATGATCACGATCACGCGCTCGCCGGGGTCTTCGAAGGTGAACATCTTGCGGTAGGTCGAGATGTTGTCGAGCCCGGCATTGGTCCGCGTGTCCGACAACAGCACCATGCCCTCGTTCAACAGCAAGCCCACGCAATACGTCATGTCCGTCCCCCAGATCCGTGCCGAACCCTACTGATCCTGGTTCTGGATCGCAACGGTCACATCCATCTCTTCCCGCCCGCCGCCACGGGCTATTCCGCGAATGGGCGCTGCATCTTGCGCGTCAAAGCCCGACCCCAGCCGGATATAGCGTTCGTCCGGGCAGCAGCGGTTCGCTGGATCGAACCCTACCCAGCCAAGCCCCGCCACGAACACCTCGGCCCAGGCATGCGCCGCCTCATGCGCCACGCCCTCCGCATCGGCGAAAAGGTAACCCGAGACATAGCGCCCCGGCAGCCCCCGCGCCCGCGCGACGGCGATCATCGCATGGGTGTGGTCCTGACATACCCCCTCGCCCAGAACCAGCGCCTCGGCCGCCGTGGTGTGGGCATGCGTCACGCCCGGCTTGTAGGCAATCGCATCCGCCACCGCCCCCATCAGCGCATGCGAAAGCGCCAGCGCGTCGCCCGCGCTGACCGAGTGGGCCAGCGCATCCAGCGCCTTGTCGACCCGCGTCGGCGCGGTGGCGCGCAAGTAGCAGTCCGGTGCCACGGTTTCCTTGTGGCCACGCAGCACGCCAGTCAGGTCGACGGTCTCCACCACGCCCGTCACTGCGACCGCGATTTCGTTCACTGGGCCAGCCACGGTCCAGCCCTGCACCAGATCACCGGCGCCATCACGAAACTCCGCCCCTCGGGTGCCTTCGGTCACCGCAATCGACCATTCGATCACCTTCTGCCCCTGAAAGGTCGAGGGCGTCAGCCGGTGGCTTTGCACCACCGAGCGCACCGGTGCGGCATAGTGGTACCGCGTCACATGGTTGACCGTCAGCCGCATCAGCGCATTTCCCCGCTCAGGTAGGCGAAGTGGATCGCGTTTGCCAAGACCGCCGTATCGTCGATGAAGCGCGTCAGGTACTCGTGCAAGCCCTCGTCGAATATCCCGTCCACGGTGGTCGCCAAAATCCCTGCCATCAGGTCTTTCGCCCGCACCTGTGCCTCCGTCTCGCGCCCGTAGGCCGTGGCGAGGCGTCCCAGATGGTTCGCCATTCCGGCGACACAGGTGGTCAGCGAGCGAGGGCACTGCGGGTTGAGGATCAGGAAATCAGCGATCTTTCCTGCGGTCACCTCGCCACCGTAAGCCCAGTGAAACGCCCGGTGCGACCCCATCGCCCGCAACAGCGTCGTCCACTGATAGTTGTCGAGACCCGATCCGATGAAATCCACCCTTGGCAACAGGACGTAATACTTCACATCCATCAAACGCGCGGTGTTGTCGGCGCGTTCCAGATAATACCCGAGGTTCAGGAAGTTGTAGCCGTCGTTGCGCAGAAGCGTCGCATCAATCGCCCCCCGAACCATCGCGGCATGGCGCATCACCCATTCGGTCAACCGGCTCAGTTCCAGCTCGGACCGCGGCCGCCGCTCCAGCGCCTTCAACTCCTGAAACGCGGTGTTCAGCGCATCCCACACCTGCGCCGTCAGCGCGGTGCGCACGATCCGCCCGTTTTCCCGCGCCGCCGTGATGCAGCTAGCCACCGACGACGGGTTGTCGCGGTCGAAGAACAGCCAGCTTTCGATGTTGCGCTGCACCGGGTCGCCGTATTTCTTGGCAAACCCCTCCGCCATGCCAGCCGCCTGCAACAGGCTGTCCCATTCGCTGCGATAGCCATGGGCCGAAGGGATCAGGCTGATCCGGCTGCCCACTTCCAAAAGCCGCGCCGAGGTGTCAGCTCGCTCCATGTAGCGCGCGATCCAGTAAAGGTTGTCGGCGGTCCGGCTCAGCATGGGAACCTCCGCCGGGGATAGGCAGACCCAACATCCGTGAACGCAACAACCCTCATTCCGCCAGCACCCAGGTATCCTTGACCCCGCCACCCTGGCTTGAGTTCACCACCAGCGAGCCTTCCTTCAACGCCACCCGCGTCAGCCCGCCCGGCACCAGTTCGATCCGCTCACCCACAAGGCAATAGGGCCGCAAATCCACATGCCGTGGCGCCACGCCTTCCTCGACAAAACTCGGCACCGTCGACAGCGCCAATGTCGGCTGCGCGATATAGTTCGCCGGGTCCTCGATGATCTTCGCGCGGAACGCCTCGACCTCGGCCTGGGTCGACTTCGGCCCAACCAGCATCCCGTAGCCACCCGAGCCGTGCACTTCTTTCACCACCAGTTCCGGCAGCTTTTCCAGCACGTACTTCAGGTCGTCCGTCTTGCCGCATTGCCACGTCGGCACGTTCTTCAGAATAGGTTCTTCACCAAGATAAAACCGTATCATCTCGGGCACATAGCAGTAGACCGCCTTGTCGTCGGCCACCCCAGCACCCGGCGCCGAACAGATCGCCACGCCACCCGAACGGTAGACGTCCATCAACCCCGGCACCCCCAGCATGGAATCCGGCTTGAAGCACAACGGATCGATGTAGGCATCGTCAATCCGCCGGTAGATCACGTCCACCCGGCGCGGGCCTTCGGTCGTCCGCATGTAGACATATTCGCCGTCAACAAACAGATCCTGCCCCTCGACCAGTTCAACGCCCATCAGGTCGGCCAGAAAGCTGTGTTCGTAATAGGCGCTGTTGAAATGCCCCGGCGTCAGGATCACCACGACAGGCTCGGTCGAGCATTTTTTCGGCGCGACCGAGGCCAGCGTTCGGCGCAGCTTTTCGGGGTAGGTGTCCACCGGTTCGATCCGGTTTTCCCGAAAGAGCTCAGGGAACATCCGCATCATGATCTCGCGGTTCTCCAGCATGTAGCTGACACCCGATGGCGTGCGGCAGTTGTCCTCCAGCACGAAGAAGTCATCCGGTCCGGTGCGGACCAGATCGATTCCGACGATATGGGAATAGACCCCCTTCGGCGGCACGATCCCTGCCACCGCCTTCTCGTAAGCTTCGTTCTGATAGACCAGCCGCGCCGGGATGCGCCCGGCCCGGACGATCTCGCCACGGCCATAGACATCGACCAGAAACGCGTTCAGCGCCCGCGCCCGCTGCTTGATCCCCCGTTCCAGCCGCGACCACTCCGCCCCGGAAAACACGCGCGGAAACATGTCGAACGGGATCAGCCGGTCGGGATCGCCGCCCTCGCCGTAGACGGCGAAGGTAATGCCGATCCGCCGGAACAGAGCCTCGGCCTCGGCCTGTTTAAGATGGCGCAGTTCCTGAGGCATCGCGCGCACCCAGTCTTCCAACCGCGCATAGGGCGGCCTGACGCCGGTGCCTTGGAACATCTCGTTGAAGGTGAGGGTCACATCGCCTCCGTCCTGCTCGTCTGGCTGTCACTAGATCAGCCGTTTCCCGTGCGGGGAAGAGCGAACTGCACGATTTCTGGCGGACGAAAACCAAAGCGCCCAATAAAGAGGCAGCTACGACGGCACTACAGCAGGGCAAGTTCCGGCCGGGTGGCCAGCAAGGCCGCGCTTGCGTCATCCCAGTCATAGGTTCCGACCGAGCCTGCGGCTATCCAGTCGGCAGCCCAGCCCATCTGGTGCGCCGAAGCGTGAAAGCCGTGGGCATAAAGATCGCGCCAGACCTCGCCCATGTTCAGCAGGACGGCAGGCTTTCGCCCCAAAGCCCCCTTGCCGGAAAACCGCCCGATCCGTCTGTCGATCACCGTCAGCGGCGCGCGGTCAAAGCTTTTGAACCACAGTCGAAAGATCGGATGCCAGGGACGCCGCAGCACGATCGCCGCCGACTGCTCAGGTGTCGCGAACAACGACCAGAGATGCACCGCCGATCCGTCGGCAAAAATCAGTCTGGCCGCCCGCTGATAAACATCGATCTGCTCTGGCACCGTCAGGGTTTCCGGATGGATCACCCGGTAGCCCTCAGCCACCAGCGCAACCTCCAGCGCCGCCTCTTCCAGATACTGTTCGAAACGCGGACCAAGCCGACTGCGACTGACATAGATGCCCAGCCCGGGGTCAACGGCCACCGCGGGCGAAACCCGGGCCAACCAGTCCTTGTACTGCGGGTCCGCGGCCGGCTTGCGCTCGAGGTTCATCAGTTCCGATGCCAGATGCAAGGTGCGCACCCGCGTCGGCCGACGCACCAGGATCAGCGGATTCTTGACCTGAAGCGTCTGCAGCAGGTCCGAAAAATACCCCGGTATTTCGACTAACCCCGGATTTGCGGCCACAAACAGGATGGGCAGGTCGGCGGGCAATCTTTCAGCCAGCCACACCCGACCAATCGACTGGGTGATCACATGGCCAAACTGCGGTCCGATGATGCCGCCATAGATGGCCTCGCAATCCAGGCTTTCCGGCGGCGTGTCCAGTTCGGCGATGCTGATCGGCTGGGTCCAGCGGTGTCGGTACATGCCCGCACCGCCATCCGGCAGAGTATCATCTGCCGCCCGCACTCCGATCCGCTTCAGCGCAACCTTCGCCATGCCGGCGTCGGACGGTTGCGAAGGTGGCCGACCCGGCAACGTGGACGACCCGGCCATGATGCAGGCATCACTCAAGGTCGCGAAACGCGGCTTCATCAAACGCTTACCTGACCCTTGTCCACACGTTCCTTTCGGACGACACAGTTAACCACGGCCGGCATTCGGCTCGCAACGCCTATCCACCACCGCTCCCGGCCAGCCCCTTGTGCCGCGGCAGCATCGCACTACCCTCACACCCATGGCCAGTGTCCTTACCTTCACCGACAGCGGCATCTACTGCCCCGCGGGCGATTTCCATATCGACCCGTGGCGCCCGGTCGCGCACGCACTCATCACCCACGGCCACTCCGACCACGCCCGCTGGGGGATGCGCTCCTACCTCGCCACCGATCAGGCGCTTCCAGTGATCCGCAAACGGCTTGGCGAGATCACCGCCGAGGGCATCGCTTACGGCGAGCGCCGCCAGATCGGCGGCGCAACGGTGTCATTCCATCCCGCTGGTCACGTCCCCGGTTCCGCCCAGATCCGGGTTGAGGTGGCGGGCGAGGTCTGGGTCGTCTCGGGCGATTACAAGACCGAACCCGACGGCCTTGCCGAACCGTTCGAGCCGGTCCCCTGCCACGCCTTCATCTCCGAATGCACCTTCGGCCTGCCGGTCTTCCGCTGGCAGCCGCAGCCCCTGATCATGGGCCAGATCGCCCGCTGGTGGGAGGCGAACGCAGCCGAGGGCAAGACGTCGATCCTCGGCGCCTATTCCTTCGGCAAGGCGCAGCGCCTGATGGCCGGCCTGCCCGCGCTTGGCCCCATCCTCACCCACGGCGCGGTGGAGGAGATGACCGCGATCCTCCGCGCCCAAGGCTACCCGCTGCCCGACACCATCCGCGTCACTCCTGAGGTGACGGCGAAAACCCACCCCGGCGCCATCGTCATCGCCCCGCCCGCCGCCCTTGGCTCCGCTTGGGCCAATCGGTTCGGCCCCTCTGACGAGGCCTTCGCTTCGGGCTGGATGGCCGTGCGCGGCATCCGTCGCCGCCGCAGCCTTGGCACCGGCTTTGCGCTTTCCGACCACGCCGACTGGGACGGCCTTAACACCGCGATCCGCGCCACCGGGGCCAGCCGCGTTTTCGTCACCCACGGCTACACCGCCCCGTTCCGCCACTGGTTGGAGACCCAAGGCTACGACGCCGGTATCGTCGAAACCCGCTTCACCGGCGACGACGCCGAAGAGGCCGAGGCATGAAGACCTTTGCCACCCTCTTCTCCGCCCTCGACGGCACCACGAAGACCGGCGAAAAGACCGCAGCCCTCACCGCCTATTTCCGCACCGCACCCGAGGCCGACCGGGTCTGGACCATCGCGCTTCTGACGGGTCGCCGCCCGAAGCGCGCGGTCAATGCGACCGAACTCCGCCTTTGGGCCGCCGAGGTGGCGGGCATCCCCGACTGGCTTTTCGAGGAAAGCTACACCATCGTCGGCGACCTTGCGGAAACCATCGCCCTTGTCCTGCCGCCCGCCCAAGGCACCGACAGCCCCAGCCTCGACGCCACGATCACCGCGCTGATGCGCCTGAACGGCCAACCCGCCGAAACCCGCCGCGCCGCCGTGATGGAGGCATGGCGGACGCTGCCGCCCGTCGAGCGCTTTCTCTTCAACAAGCTCATCACCGGCGGCTTCAGGATGGGTGTCGCGCAAGGTCTTCTGACCCGCGCCCTCAGCGTCGCGACGGGGGTGGAAGAAGCCACCCTCGCCCACCGCCTGATGGGCAACTGGGATCCCGCCCGCACCACCTTCGACGATCTTGTCGGCGGCGAGGCGGGCGGCGACGCGCGGCCCTACCCGTTCGCCCTTGCCAGCCAACTGGAGGCAGCACCCGACACCTTGGGCGCACCGGAGGAGTGGTTTGCCGAATGGAAATGGGACGGCATCCGCGGCCAGTTGATCCACCGGCCCGGTGCCTTCGCCCTCTGGAGCCGTGGCGAGGAACTGATCACCGACCGCTTCCCCGAATTCGCCCCCCTGTCGGATTTCCTGCCCGACGGCACCGTGATCGACGGCGAGATCGTCGCTTGGGGCGATGCCAAGCCGCTGCCCTTCGCCGCCTTGCAAAAACGCATCGGCCGCAAGATCGTGCCGAAATCACTGCTCGCCTCGGCCCCGGCACATTTCCTCGCCTACGACCTGCTGGAAGACGCCGGAACCGACCTGCGCGCCGCCCCCCTTTCCTTACGCCGCGCCCGGTTGGCCGAGATGATCGCCGCCCTGCCCCCTGGCCTGCCCCTGTCCCTCTCTCCCGCACTGACCTTCGACACTTGGGACGCCCTCGCCGCCACCCGCGCCACAGCCCGGGTCGAGGAAGCCGAAGGCCTGATGCTGAAACGCACGACTTCCGTTTACCACGCCGGCCGCAAGCGCGGCGACTGGTGGAAATGGAAGCTTGACCCCTGGTCGATCGACGCGGTGATGCTCTATGCACAAGCCGGCCACGGACGGCGGGCGAACCTCTATACCGACTTCACCTTCGGCATCCGCGACGGCAACGAGTTGGTCCCGTTCACCAAGGCCTATTCCGGCCTGACCGACGCCGAGTTTGCCGAGATCACCCGCTGGGTGCAAACCCACACGCTGGAACGCTATGGCCCGGTCCGCAAGGTGCCCGCCGATCTGGTGTTCGAGATCGCCTTCGAGGGCATTCAGGAAAGCCCGCGCCACAAATCCGGCATCGCCCTGCGGTTCCCCCGCATGGTGCGCTGGCGCCGCGACAAGGGGGTGGCCGACATCGACACGATCGAAAGCCTGCGGGCGCTCTTGCGGACAGCGCCGGAGGGGCCGTCTGCCCCTCCGGACCTCCCCGAGGATATTTGAGAAAGGGAAACAGCCTTGCAGCCTTGCAGGCGGCTGGCCTTCGCCCCTAGATGACCAATGACACTTGACCGATGAGGATGCCATGACCCTGCCCCGCCCCGTTTTCGACGCGAACGCCACTGGTGGCGGCTTCGGCAACCTGCCCGACTGGGACTTGACCGACCTCTATCCCGCGCCCGACGCGCCGGAATTTGCCCGCGACATGGCCTGGCTGGAAAAGGCCTGCACCGATTTCGCCGCAACCTACGAGGGCAAGCTGGCCACGCTCGACGCAGCCGCGATGCTGGCCTGCATCGAGGACAACGAGCAGATCGACATCACCGCCGGGCGGATCATGTCCTACGCGGGCCTGCGCTATTACCAGAACACGATGGACAGCGACCGCGCCAAGTTCATGGCCGACGCGCAGGACAAGGTGACCAATTTCACGACGTCCCTGGTATTCTTCAGCCTGGAGTTCAACCGGCTGGACGACGACCATCTGGCGCGCCTTCTGGCCACGAACGCCGCCCTTGCGCGCTACAAGCCGGTGTTCGACCGGATGCGCGCGATGCGGCCGCACCAGTTGTCGGACGAGTTGGAGCGCTTCCTGCACGACGAAAGCGTGGTCGGTGCCTCGGCCTGGAACCGGCTCTTTGACGAGACGATGGCGGGCCTCATGTTCGACGTCGCGGGCGAAGACGAACCTCTGAACCTTGAGGCCACGCTGAACCTCCTGACCGACCAGAACCGCAGCAAGCGCGAAGCGGCGGCGCGGGCGCTGGCCATGGTTTTTGACAGGAACGTCAAGCTTTTTGCCCGCGTTCACAACACCTTGGCCAAGGAAAAGGAAATCCATGACCGCTGGCGCAAGATGCCGTCGCCGCAGCATGGCCGCCACCTCGCCAACCATGTGGAACCCGAAGTGGTCGAGGCGCTGCGCAACGCCGTGGTCGCGGCCTATCCGAAGCTTTCGCACCGCTACTACCGACTGAAGGCAAAATGGTTAGGCCTCGACAAATTGCAGGTCTGGGACCGCAACGCCCCCTTGCCGACCGAGGCCCAGAAGCTGGTTGACTGGCCCACCGCGACCGCAACGGTGATGGAGGCCTATGCCGCCTTCGATCCCCGCATGGCCGACCTCGCCAAGCCGTTCTTCGAAAAGGGCTGGATTGACGCCGGGGTCAAACCCGGCAAGGCGCCGGGCGCCTTTGCGCACCCGACCGTCACCACGGTTCACCCCTATGTCATGCTGAACTACCTCGGCAAACCGCGCGATGTGATGACGCTGGCGCATGAACTTGGCCACGGCGTGCATCAGGTGCTGGCGGCAGGGCAAGGCGAGCTTCTGTCCTCCACACCCCTGACCCTGGCCGAAACCGCGAGCGTTTTTGGCGAGATGCTGACCTTCCGCAAGCTGCTCGACGCGGCCAAGACGCCCGCCGAACGAAAGACCCTCCTCGCCGGCAAGGTCGAGGACATGATCAACACCGTCGTCCGCCAGATCGCCTTCTACGACTTCGAATGCAAGCTGCACGCCGCCCGCGCGCAAGGCGAACTTACCCCCGACGACATCAACGCGCTCTGGATGAGCATTCAGGCGCAATCCCTTGGGCCGGCTTTCGAATTCATGGATGGCTACGAGACATTCTGGGCCTATATCCCGCACTTCGTGCATTCGCCTTTCTACGTCTACGCCTATGCCTTCGGAGATGGCCTCGTGAACGCGCTTTATGCGGCCTACCAGTCCGGCCTGCCGGGGTTCGAGGAGAAATACTTCGACATGCTGAAGGCCGGCGGATCCAAGCACCACAAGGAACTGCTGGCTCCGTTCGGTCTTGATGCCTCGGACCCGAAGTTCTGGGATCAGGGTCTGAGCATGATTGCCGGCTTCATCGACGAGCTGGAGGCGATGGAGGGCTGATCAGCCCCGCCGCTGGCTCATCTCGGTCAATTCGCGCAAATGCGCGTCCAACGCAGCGGCCGCCTCGTCCATGGTCGCTGCGACCGCATCGGCATCGACAAGATCGCGCAGATGGGCATCCTGTTCGACGATCTGACCGGCAACCAGAATCCAGACCTGCGGGCAGCAGATGCGCAGCGCCACGATCAGCCGGGCCAAGGCGAAGGTCTGCTGCCGGGTCGAAGCCGAAAGGCCGATCATGGTGGGCTGCAACCGGCCGATTTCACCGACAAGTGCGTCATGGCCGAGGCCAAGCCGCAGATCGATTTCCCACCCCCGACGCCGCATCGCATCGGCCGCCATCGTCACGCCGATCGTGTGGATCTCGCCCGGCACCTGGGCGAAGACCGCTGTCGCACCGGGTGTGTGGGGCAGCCGTTCCGCAAGAAACACAGTGCGCAGTTCGCGCAGGATACCGTAGACCCGCCCGGCCCCGATGATCACATCCGATACCGTCAAGAGGTCCTGTTCCCACCTGGTCCCCAAAAGGGCGACAGCCTTGGCGATGAACCCGAAATAAAGCGCGTCCGCCGACATGCCGCCAAGGCGCGCGGCGCGCACCACGTCGGGGGCAAGCTGCTCGTCAGGCGAGACCAGCGCATCACACAGCAGCGCGACCGCGTCGTCATCCGGCCATTGTCCGTCAGGCTCGCTGGTTGCGGCAGGCCGCTTTGCGATCCGCAGAATCACCTCGCGCGCCAGTGCCCGCAGCGCCACCTCCGGCAACTCCGCGCCACGCCGCTCCAACACCGTTCGGGCGCGGGCGACGGGATGCCCCTGCGCCTCGGAAAAAACCTTGCGATCGTCTGACATTGGCGCGACATCCTGCGAATTGAGCGGCGGGAGCCAGTGGTCTGCCTTGTGAAGCGGGGCAGTCCGCGGGGCGGGCGAGATACAGGGTACGGTCTGCAAAAAAAGTCACGTCAGGTTTACACCTTTATCACAGGCTGGTGATAAGGCAGCAACAAAGTGACCTTCGGCAGGGTTTTTCTCTCGCCCGCAGGCGACGGTCAGATGTCGACCGCCACCTCATAGACGCGGTCCATCATCGCCTGCGTTCCGCGCACGAATTCCAGCGGGCAGGGATAGGCCGCGCCATCGCGCACGCTGCGGCCGAACGCCTCGACCTGAAGCTTGTAATGGTTGGCGGTGGGGAAGCGTTCGACGATCACCCGGTTGCCGTTCTGGTGCAACTCAACCTCGGCCAGATCGTTCACATTGGCGTTGAACGGCCCACCTTCCAGCCGGATCATCCCCCTGGTGCCCTGAAACGTCACGACCTGCCGGTTGTACATCCGCATCGAGGTCATCGAGCCGTAGGTGTACCGCCCGCCCGGCCCTTCCATAACCCCCGCCACCTGCGCGAACACGTCCACCCCGTTTTCGCGCCGGATCCGGGCCGACAGTTCCACCGGCTCGGCACCGGTCACGAACCGCGCCGACCCGAAGGTGTAGACGCCGATGTCGCGCAGGCTGCCGCCGCCGGTTTCCGGTTTGTTGCGGATGTTGGCGCCTTCCGTCAGGTTGAACGAGAACGCAGCGTCGACATGGCAAAGCGTGCCGATCTCGCCTGCGGCCAGCCATTCCTTGGCCCGCTGCCACTGCGGATGATGCACGATCATGTAGGCTTCCGCCGCCAGCAGCCCGGTGCGGTCACGCGCCGCGATGATCTGGTCAATCTCGCGCGCTTTCATCGCAATCGGCTTTTCGGTCAGCACATGCTTGCCCGCCGCCAATGCCTTCAGCGTCCATTCCACGTGCATGTGGTTCGGCAGCGGCACATAGACCGCGTCGATCTCCGGGTCCGCCAGAAGCGCGTCATAACTGGAATGGACGCGCAGGTTTGGGCAGAAGGCCTGAAAGCCAGCCGCCTTCGCCGGGTCGCTGGTGGCAAGCGCCGCCAGTTCGGCCCCTTCGGCGGCGTGAATGGCTGGTGCCATGTGCTCACGTGCAAATTTGGCGGCCCCAAGCACACCCCAACGAACCGGTTTCATAAGAATCTCCTCCCCAAATCGCGCGGCAGCACGCAGGCAGGCAGAACACAGTAAAACCGCGCGCCCTTCAACCCGTCAGACGCCAGAAATCTGTGTCAGACGGCTGGCTTGCGCAGTGACTGCAGGGCCAGCCAGATAATTCCAGAGAAATAGGTCATCGAAAGCGCCAGAAGCGTCACCCAAGGGTAGGTCAACAGCGCCGCCACCAACGCCACCGCGCCGACCAGCACATAGCGGACGTAATCGGTCGATATCGTGATCCGCTTCAATGACGGCGTCCGCACACGGCTGATCATCAGCGCCCCGATCCCGACCATCCACCCCGCGATCAGCACCGGCGGAATGGTAAGCCCCGCCTCTGGAATGAACGCCAGATACATCGGCGACAACACCAGCATCGCCCCGGCTGGCGACGGCACACCGATGAACACGGTCTTTTCCGCCACATCGCCGGTTGCCCGCGATCCGACGTTGAACCGCGCCAGCCGCAACATGCAGCAGGTCGCATAAACCAGCACCGCAATCCAGCCGAGGCTTGTCTCGGGACGCAGGCCCCAAAGATAAAGCACTATCGCAGGAACGACCCCGAAGTTCACGTTATCGCAGAGGGAATCGAGTTCGGCACCAATCGCGCTTTCGGATTTCAGCATTCGCGCCAACCGCCCGTCCAGCCCGTCCAGCGCTGCCGCCGTACCGATCAGCAGCACCGCCAGACCGAAGTTCCCGGCAATCGCATAGCGGATCGCCGTCAGGCCCGCACAAAGTGCAAGAATCGAAACTAGGTTCGGCAGCAGTTTCAGCAGCAGCAATTCCCGCGGCGGCTCTTGCGATTTCAGGCCCCGCGACATTCCTACTCCACCCGCGCCTCGCGCGCCGGCGCGTCCTGGCCGATCAGCGCGATCACCGTCTCGCCCGCGACCATGGTCTGGCCCAGCGCAACCTGCGGCTCCACGCCCTCGGGCAGATAGACGTCAAGCCGGCTGCCAAAGCGGATCAGGCCGAACCGCTCGCCAGTGCGCAGCGATTGGCCCGGCTGCACCCAGCACATGATACGCCGCGCCACGAGACCCGCGATCTGCACCACCGCGATCTTGCGACCGTCGGCCAGCTCGATTGCAAGCGCATTGCGCTCGTTCTCCTCGCTCGCCTTGTCCAGCGAGGCGTTGAAGAACTTGCCAGGACGGTAGGCCACCGCGGTCACCTTGCCCGCAATCGGCGCGCGGTTCACATGGCAATTGAACACCGACATGAACACCGACACCCGCATCAGGGCGTCCGGCCCCATACCCAACTCGGCAGGCGGAACTGCCCGTTCGATCAGGCTGACCACGCCGTCAGCGGGGCTGACCAGCAGCCCGACATTCACCGGCACCGACCGCTTGGGGTCACGGAAGAAATAGTAGCACCAGACGGTCAGCCCCACGCCCAGCCAGCCCAGCGGATCCCAGATCCAGAACAGGACAAGCGTCACCGCCGCAAAGATGGCGACGAACTTGATGCCCTCGGGGTGCATCGGTTTCACGAAGGTATCGATCATTCTCATGCCAGCCTCCTACCCCCGCCCGCCCCCGGGTTCAATTCTTTTCCCAAGGTCTCGGCCAAACTCCGATGTCCCAAGCCATTGCGCCCCGCAGTGCCCCTACGGAACAACCGCCCGCCTCGCAGGTTGAATGCGCGGACACATCGAAAGGGACCGCCAGCACATGACCCCGACCGAGCTTAGCCGCGACCTGCGCACCGCCGTGACGCCCGACATGACCCGCCGCCGCTGGATCATCGGGCTTTCCATCCTGAACGCGGGCGTCGGCGCGCTGGTCGGCGCATATCAGACCGGCATCGTCTCTCATCTGCCCGACCCGCCCGGCCCCTTTGACGCCGACAGGGTCGACGCCTCCGATTACGGCTACAAGCGGATGGCAACGCCCGATGGCCTCTTGATGATGGCTACATTCAGCGCGACGGCGATCCTTGCCGGCATGGGTGGTGCGAACCGGGCCGAAGACAAACCTTGGGTTCCGGTCACGCTGGCCGCAAAGTCGGTCTACGACGTCGCGACCGCCGCCAAACTCGCGCAGGAAGAATGGCAGACCAACCGGGCGCTTTGTGCCTATTGTCAGGCGGCCTCGCTTCTTATCCTCGCGGTCGCCGCACTCAGCCTGCCCGAAGCCGCCCGCGCCGCCCGCCGTCTGGCATGACGCTCCGACCTACTAACGCGCCGACCTACTGACGCCCCTGCTCACGCCGGGATCGCCATCCCCTTGCCGCGCGCAAGCTCGCGCATCTTCGCCTGCAGCTTTTCAAACGCCCGCACTTCGATCTGGCGGATCCGCTCACGGCTGACGCCATAGCTTTCCGACAGATCCTCCAGCGTCACCGGTTCTTCCGAAAGCCGGCGCTGCATCAGGATGTCCTTCTCGCGGTCGTTCAGCACCGCCATCGCCTGCACCAGAAGCGCTCGGCGGGCATCAAGCTCATCCTTTGCCTCATAGGCTTCGGCCTGATCGCTGTCCTCGTCCTCAAGCCAGTCCTGCCACTGGGTCGAACTGTCGCCGTCCGACCCCACCGTGGCGTTCAGGCTGGCATCCGACCCCGACAGACGCCGGTTCATGTCGATGACCTCGGTCTCGGTGACGTTCAGCTCGGTGGCGATACGCGCGACGTTCTCCGGGCGTAGGTCACCCTCCTCCAGCGCGCCGACCTTTGCCTTCGCCTTGCGCAGGTTGAAGAACAGCTTTTTCTGCGCCGAGGTCGTGCCCAGCTTCACCAAAGACCACGACCGCAGGATGTATTCCTGGATCGAGGCGCGGATCCACCACATCGCGTAGGTCGCGAGCCGGAAGCCCTTTTCCGGATCAAACCGCTTGACCGCCTGCATCAGACCGACGTTCGCCTCCGAGATCACCTCGGCCTGCGGCAACCCATAGCCGCGGTAGCCCATGGCAATCTTGGCGGCAAGCCGCAGATGGCTCGTCACCATCTTGTGCGCCGCTTCGGTATCCTGATGGTCCACCCAGCGCTTGGCCAGCATGTATTCCTCTTCCGGCTCCAGCAACGGAAACTTGCGGATTTCCTGCATGTAGCGGTTCAAGCCCTGTTCCGGGCTTGGTGCGGGTAGGTTCGTGTAGGTGCTCATGTCGTGCCCCCTGTTCAGTCCCGGTGCGTCAGCGCCCCCGGAAGGATCGCGCAAATTAAAACCTCGCTTGCGCGCATGCAAGTGCGGGATCGTTAAAGTCCCGTTGATGTGTAATTTGTTCCCGAAACAGGCAATGTTAAGTTTTGTGACATTGCAATCACGCGAATGTCACTGCCCGCTTGGCTGCGGGGTGAACTTCGGGCTGCGCGATCCCTCAGCCGCCGCGCAACGCACCAAGCAGGCGCTCGATGTCGTCCGGAAGCGGCGAAGCGAACTCCAGCGCTTCTCCCGTCACCGGGTGCACGAAGCCCAGCGTCGCCGCATGCAACGCCTGCCGTGGAAACCCGTTGCCCAGATCGGCCGCAGCACCAAGCACCTTTTCCGACAAACGCTTCTTGCCGCCATAGGTCTGATCGCCCACCAGCCCATGCCCCGCATAGGCCATGTGAACCCTGATCTGATGCGTCCGCCCAGTTTCCAGCCAACACTCCACCAGCGCCGCCTGATCTGCAAACGACTCGACCACCCGCGCCCGTGTCACCGCATGGCGACCCTGCTCCCAGACCACCGCCTGACGCTGCCGGTCGGTCTTGTGGCGGGCAAGGCCCGTGGCGATGCGGATCACCCCGCCCGCCTCGACGCTCACCCCACGCAAGCCGCGCAGACGCGGATCGCCCACCCCCGGCACGCCATGTACCACCGCCAGATAGCGCCGGTTCACCGTATGCGCCTCGAACTGGGCCGCAAGTCCATGATGCGCCCGGTCCGATTTCGCCACCACCAGAAGGCCCGTGGTGTCTTTGTCGATCCGGTGCACGATCCCCGGCCGCCGCTCGCCACCGATGCCCGACAGCGTATCGCCACAATGCGCCAGAAGCGCGTTGACCAGCGTTCCCGACGGCGTTCCAGGCGCCGGATGCACCACCATTCCCGCCGGCTTGTCGATCACGATCAGGTCGCCATCCTCCCAGATGACAGACAGCGGAATATCCTCAGCCAGCGTTTCGACCGACGCCGGAGGCTCCAACCGGATGGCATAGATCTCGCCTTCCGCCACCTTGGTCTTGGGGTCGGTCACCGCCTCGCCGTCCCGCGTGACTGCCCCTTCGGCAATCATCCGCATCAGCCTTGACCGCGACAACGCCGCTTCCTCTGGCACCGCCGCCGCAAGCGCCTTATCAAGTCTTGACGGCGCATCCTCGCCGATCGTCACGCTCAGGCGCGTCGGCGTCATGCCGCCGTCGTCCTCATCCTCGACCTCGAAAGGCTCTGCCATGTCCGACACTCCCGAAGCCGAGGTCCTGCCGCCCAGCCTGCGGCTTCTGAAATGGCTGGTCATCGTGCTGACCCTGACGATGATCGGCGGTGTCATAACCGTGGTCGCGCTGATTGTCACCCGCATGCCGACAGCCTTCGTGCCGGCTGCGCCATCGATGCCGGAACAGATGACCCTGCCCGACGGCACGCATCCGACCGCCGTCACCTTCGGCACCGGCTGGGTCGCGGTCGTCACCAACGACGAGCGCATCCTCATCTTCAACAAGGACGGCACCCTGCGCCAGGAGGTGCGGCTGGCACCGTGACCCCGCAAAACGCCCGACCGCAAATAGCTTGACGCAGGTCGCAAGCGCGCCAACTCTGGCTGCGCGTCCTTCCGGCGCGGAAGGATCGACACGACCTTGACCCACCCCACCGCGTTCCAAATGGCTGCCTCCGACCGGTTCCGCGAAGAACTGCGCCGGCAATGGGATGTCCTGACCCGCGAAAAGTGGCAGCGCCTTGGCCTGACGTGGTTCGCCTTCGTGCTCTGCGCGCTTTACCTTGACCCTCTCGCCTTGCTCGGCCTTGCCTGCATTTACACCGCCTGCGAACTGACCAACATGCGGCTGCTGCACGATCTCGACCCGGCGGCCGAGCCCGGACGCTACCGTGCCACGCTTCTCTTGGTTGTGCTTCTGGAAGGCTCGGTCGCGCTTGCCGCCGGTCAGGTCTGGATCACCGACGGCCTCTATGCCGGCACGCTTGCCGCAGGCCTTCTGATGTCAACAGCACTGCATCTGGCCACCGTCCGTGCCGTCCACCTGCCCTACGGCATCTGCGGCCTCGCGACGCTGCTGATCGTCTGCCTCGGCGCCAACGTGCTGCACTGGCTGCCGAAAGGCGATTTCGTCGGCTACATGATCAGCAACGCCGCCATCATCGGCGGCCTAGGCTACGCCTATGTCGCCATGCTCTCGAACCACGAACTTCACCGCGCGACCTCGGCGGATAAAGCCGCGGCCCGCGCCGCCGACGCCGCCAAAAGCCGCTTTCTGGCCGAGATGAGCCATGAACTTCGCACCCCGCTGAACGCAATCATCGGGCTTGGCCAGATCGAGGCCGGCGTCGCAACCGACCCCGCCTCGCAATCCAGGCTTGATACGCTTGTCGCATCGGCCCGCAGTCTCGCGGTTGTGCTGGATGATGTGCTTGACCTGTCGGCGATCACCGATGGCCGCGTGGTGTTGCGCGCCCGTCCGGTCGATATCCGCGCCGAGTTGCAGTCGGTTCTCGCCACCTTCAGCCACCAGACCCGCGCCCTGAACCTTGCCCTTGACCTCGACGTCGACCCTGCCTTGCCTGACCGGCTGGTTCTTGACCCCCAGCGCCTGCGGCAATGCCTCATCAACCTCATCAGCAATGCGATCAAGCACGTTACGGACGGCGGCATCCGCCTTTCAGCGCGTCTGGACGGCGATCTGTTGCAGATCGACGTTTCCGATACCGGCCCCGGAATTCCGCCGACACTGCAAGACGCGGTGTTCGAGCCGTTCCGCAAGGTCAGCCCGGCCGCGCCCGGCACCGGCCTTGGCCTCGCCATCAGCCGCTCGCTGGCCCGGCAAATGCACGGCGACCTCGTGCTTTTGCCCTCGTCTGTCGGGGCGAGCTTCCGGCTGACGGCCCAGGTATCGCCAGCACCAGACGAAACCGACCGCAGCCCCGCCGAGATACCCGATCTGGCCGGCCGCACCATCCTGATCGTCGACGACATCGCAACCAACCGCCTCGTGGCCGCGGTCGCCCTCTTGCGGCTGTCGGCGCGTGTGATCGAGGCCGGCGGTGGCAGGCAGGCGCTTGAGGTCTTGGCGCGTGACCGGGTGGATCTAGTGCTTCTCGACATGAACATGCCGGACCTCGACGGCTTTGCCACCTTCCGCGCGATCCGCACCATGGAGGGCGCTGCGGCGCGGGTGCCGGTGGTTGCGATGACCGCCGATGCGATGCCCGCCCAGAAGGCACAGATTCTCGAACACGGGCTGAACGGTTACCTGCCGAAGCCCTTGCTGCTGGATGATCTTTACCGGGAACTCGCAGCGCACCTGCCCGGTTGATCGACGTATCGGTCCTTTAGGGAACCGAAAACCGACACCGGCGCGTCGCTATGAGGTGGCGCTCGGGCTGCGGCAGTGCCAGTCTGGCCCCGCACTCTGGGGGAGAGACGAATATGATCGGAGATCTTGGCGCGGCCGATGCAACCGAACTTGCAGGCCTTGTGGCAAAGGGCGACGTGACGCCGAACGAGCTCTTGGACGCGGCCCTCGCTGCGGTCGAACAGCGTAACCCCGCGATCAACGCAGTTGTCCTGATGAACGAAGGCGCCGCCCGCCGCGCCATCGCCGACGGCCTGCCGCATGGCCCGTTCCGTGGCGTCCCCTTCCTGATCAAGGATCTCGGCATCGAGGCGAAGGATTTCCCTTCCCACAACGGCTCCCGCCTTTTGGCAAACACGAAATATCCCGGCGACTCTGCGATCTTCGCGCGGATCAAGGCCACCGGCGTCGTCACCTTCGGCCGCACCACCAGCCCCGAAGGCGGCATCGGTGCCGCAACCGAATCCGCCGTATACGGCGGTCCCACCCGCAACCCCTGGAAGCTCGACCACACCTCGGGCGGCTCGTCCGGTGGCGCGGGCGCAGCCGTTGCCGCCGGGATCGTCGCCTTCGCCCACGGCTCCGATGGTGGCGGCTCGGTTCGCATCCCGGCATCGTCCTGCGGCCTTTTCGGCTTCAAGCCCACCCGCGCCCGCCTGCCCGACGGCCCCTATGCCGGCGAAGGCTGGGCCGGCATGGCGATCGACGGCTTCCTCACCCGCTCGGTCCGCGACACCGCCACCATGCTCGATGCCTGCGAGGGTGCCGACCTTGGCGCCCCCTACTGGGCCCCGCCCCTCGCCCGCGGCCATGCACAAGCGGTCAGCCGCCCGCCGCGCCGCCTGCGCGTGGCACTTTGCGACACCACCCTCACCGGCGACCCGATCGACCCTCAGGTCCGCGACGCCGTCCACGCCGCAGCCCGCCTTCTCGAAAGCCTCGGCCACCACGTCGAACCGGGCCGCCCCTCCGCCGACGTGCCGATGATGATGCGCGCCTGGACCGACATCGTCGCCGTCGGCACCGCACTCGGCATCCGCTCGGCCCTCAAGGGACGCCCCCTTACCGACGACCTCGTCGAAGGCGTCGGGCGCGGCGCGCTCGCCCATGCCGAAACCCTCCACCCCACCCGCTACCTGCAAGCGGTGGGCGAGATCCATGCCTTCGGCCGCCAGATGGCCGGCTATTTCGCGGACGGCCCCGACATCCTGCTTTCGGCCACCCTTGCCGAACCGCCCGCCCGCGTCGGACGCTTCAGCCACGCGACCGAAGATTACGTCGCCTACCGCACCGGCCCCGCAGGCATCTTCGCCTACTCCCCGTTCTGCGCCGTGTTCAACGCCTCGGGTCAGCCCGCAGCCTCCCTGCCCACCGCCATGTCATCGGACGGCCTGCCCATCGGCATCCACCTCGCTGCCCCCTTCGGCGCTGACGAGGAACTGATCGCCCTTTGCGCAGAAATCGAGCGTGCCGCACCCTGGGCTGCCCGCCGCGCCCCGATGGCGGAATGAAAGTCGCAGGAATTGCTTGCAAACGCATGTACCCGCTCGCAATATGATCAAATACCACCAAGGGGAGATTACCACCATTGACCGCCCAGGTGACCATATCCGTCCGCAACGTCGTCAAGGCCTTCGGCGCGGGTGACAGCGCGGTCCGTGCGCTGGACGACGTGTCCGTCGACATCCGCAAGGGCGAATTCTTCACCCTTCTCGGCCCGTCCGGCTGCGGCAAGACCACGCTTTTGCGCCTGATCGCCGGGTTCGAAATGCCGACCGAAGGTCAGATCCTGCTCGACGGTGCCGACATCTCGGCCCTGCCGCCAAACAAACGTCCGGTCAACACGGTCTTTCAAAGCTATGCCCTGTTCCCACACCTGACGGTCGCGGAAAACATCGGCTTCGGTCTGCAGATGCAGGGCCGCCCGGCGTCCGAGGTCGACGCCACCACCAAGCGGATGCTGGCCCTCGTCAAGCTTGAGGCGCTCGCCACCCGCAAGACCAGCCAGCTTTCCCGCGGCCAGCAACAGCGCGTCGCCCTCGCCCGCGCGCTTGCCCCGCAACCGAAGGTGCTCCTGCTGGACGAACCCCTCTCGGCGCTCGACCTGAAACTCCGCAAGGAAATGCAGATCGAACTGAAACGCCTGCAACTCGAAACCGGCATCACCTTCGTCTTTGTCACCCATGACCAGGAAGAAGCCCTCACCATGTCCGACCGCATCGGCGTCATGTCGCAGGGCAAGTTGCAGCAGGTCGGCACCCCGCGCGAGATTTACACCACTCCGGTCAACCGCTTCGTCGCCTCCTTTATCGGCGAGACGAACTTCCTCCCCGGCGCCACCGTTCCCGGCGGCGTCCGCATCGGCTCCGGCGCCGTGATCGAGGCGGCCACCAGCCGCGCCGGCAACGTGACCGTTGCGATCCGCCCGGAACAGGTGCGCATAGTCCCCGCCGACGATCCGGGCGCAATCCCCGCCACCGTCGCCAACCTCGTCTACTTCGGCACCGACACCCATTTCCATCTGGCGCTGTCCGATGGCACCGAAGTCGTCGCCCGCCTGCAAAGCGGCACCGACGAGGCCCACCTGACCCCCGGATCCGCCGTCGGCCTGCGCCTTGCTCCCGGCGCGGCTCAGGTGCTGGAGGATTGACCCGATGAGCGCCGCCGAAGACGCCCTGCGCAAACGCTCCGACCGCAACGGCTGGCTTCTGTCCGCCCCGGCTCTGCTTTTGCTGCTGTTCGCTGCCTCCGGGCCGCTTTTAATCGTGCTGGTCTATTCCTTCCTGACACCGGGCCAATACGGCAACGTGGTCTGGGAATTCAATCTCGACGGCTGGCGCGGCATCCTCTTCACCCGCGACATCTTCGAGGGCAATCTCGTCCTCGCCGACGCACATCTGACCATCTTCTGGCGCTCGGTCTGGCTGTCGATAATGACCACGGTGATCACCTTCGCCGTCGGCTTTCCGACCGCATGGTTCATCGCCACCCGCCCGCCCAAAGAGCGCGCGCTCTGGCTGTTCCTGATCACCATCCCGTTCTGGACCAACCTCCTGATCCGCACCTTCGCGATCAACGAGGTGATCCGCAACGAGGGCCTGCTCAACACCTTCCTGATCTGGCTAGGGCTGATCGATACCCCGATCCAGATCGTCTACACCGATGTCGCCGTCCTGATCGGCATGACCTACGTCTATCTGCCGCTGATGGTGCTGCCGCTTTTCGCCGCGATCGACCGCTTCGACATGCGCCTTCTGGAGGCCGGCTACGACCTCTACGCCAGCCGCTTGCAGGTCTTGCGCCGGATCATCCTGCCAATCGTCAAGCCGGGCATCGTCGCCGGCTCCATCCTCGTCTTCGTCCCTTCGCTCGGGGCCTATGTCACGCCGCGCGTGCTTGGCGGCGGCAAGAACATGATGATCGGCAACTTCATCGAGCTTCAGTTCCTGCAAGGACGGAACTGGCCGCTTGGTGCGGCGTTGTCTGTAACGCTTCTGGCAATCGTGATGATTGCGCTTCTGTTCTACGTCCGCGCCGCCAACCGGGGGGATAACCCGCATGGCTGACCGCAGCTTTCAGGTCGCCCGCCTGCCGGGCTTCGCCACCATCGCCATCGCAGCCTTCGTGATCCTTTACTTGCCGATCGTCACGCTGGTCGCCTTCTCGTTCAACTCCGGCAAATCCGTCGCGGTTTGGGAGGGGTTCTCGCTGCACTGGTATGCCGACGCCTGGGCCAACGAAGATGTAAAGGCGGCCACCGTCCGCTCGCTGATCATTGCCGTCTCCGCCTCGGCCATCGCCACCACCGTCGCCACCATGGCCGCCCTCGGCACCACCCGACGCCGCCAGTTCAAGGGCCAGACCTTCATCTACGTCGCGATCAACCAACCCCTGATGGTGCCGGAAATCGTGACCGCCGTGGCGCTTCTGATCTTCTTCGGCATCGTCAAGACCTGGACAGGATATCAAGGGCTTGGCTACCTCATCGCCGCGCACGCCGCGTTCTGCACACCCTTCGCCTACCTGCCCATCCGCGCCCGGCTCGAAGGCATGGACCTCAGCCTCGAAACCGCCGCCGCCGACCTTTACGCCACGCCCTTTCAGGCGTTCCGACGGGTCACGCTGCCCCTCCTCGCTCCCGGCATCATGGCCGGCGCGATGCTTGCCTTCGTCATCAGCCTTGATGACGTCGTGATTACCGAGTTCGTCAAGTCCGGCGGGCAGGACACCCTGCCCACCTACATGCTGGGCCAGATGCGCCGCGCCATCTCGCCCGAGGTGAACGCGATCTCCACCGGGCTTCTCGCCCTGACGGTGATCCTGCTCACCGCATTCTTCCTTCTGACGCGCAAAAAAGACTGACAAGAAACTGCCACCAACCAGGAGACACCAATGAAAAAGACATGGACCGTAGCCGCCCTCCTCATGGCATCGACCGGCCTCGCCTCGGCGGAAGGCCAATTACAGCTTTACAACTGGGGCAACTACACCTCGCCCGAACTGCTCGCCAAATTCGAGGCCGAGACCGGCATCAAGGTCACAGTCACCGACTATGACAGCAACGACGTCGCCCTCGCCAAGGTCGAGGCTGGCGGCCACGGCTTTGACCTCGTCGTGCCTTCGGCCAGCTATGTGCCAGTCTGGGTCGAAAAGGGCCTGATCACCGAGCTTGACCTGTCGAAACTGCCGAACCACGCCAACATCGCCCCCGAGTGGAAGGACGTGGCCTGGGATCCCGGCCGCACCCACACCATTCCATGGCAGTGGGGTTCCACCGGCATCGCCGTCAACACCAAGGTCTACGGCGGCGACATCAACACCTCCGCCGTGTTCCTCGACGTGCCACCGGAGCTGGTCGGCAAGATCAACGTCGTCCCGGAAATGAGCGACGTGATGTCGCTTGCCACCATGTATGCCGGCGGCGAGCCCTGCTCCGAAGACCCCGAGGTGATGAAAAAGGTCCGCGACCTCCTCCTCGCCGCCAAGCCGAACTGGCTGAGCATGGACTACGGCGCCACCGAAAAGATGTCGAATAACGATTGGGCGGCCTCGGTCAACTGGAACGGCTCGTCGATGCGCATCCGTCTGGCCAACCCCGACGTCGCCTTCGGCTACCCGCGCGAAGGCTACCCCCTGTTCATGGACTCGGTCGCCCTGTTGGCCGATGCCCAGAACGTCGAGGAAGCCTACAAGTTCATGGACTTCATCATGGTTCCTGAAAACGCCGCGATGATCTCGGCCTTTGCCCGCTACGCCAACGGCATCGCCGGGTCCGATGAATTCATGCCCGAAGACATGAAGACCGCACCCGAAGTCACTGTTCCGGCAGAGTTTGCCGATGCAGGCCGGTTCCTTCCCGTCTGCACCGGCAAGGGCCAGGAATACCAGACCGCGATCTGGACCGAGCTTCAGAAGTAACTCCCTCTGCGGGGCCGGACCACCGGCCCCGCAACCCCTTATGGAACGCGCCCGATGACCCTGACCGACCTCTCTGCCACCACCCTCTCCCGGATGATCGCAGAGCGGACGCTGGCGCCCTCCGACCTGATGCAGGCCACCCTCGACCGCATCGCCGAGGCGAACCCCGCCGTGAACGCCATCGTCGCCCTGCGCGACGCCGACGACCTGATGCGCGAAGCCCGCGCCATGGATGACGCACCCCGCATGGGCTGGCTCCACGGCATTCCGCTCGCGGTGAAAGACCTCTGCGCCACAAAGGGCCTGCGCACGACCTGGGGCTCGCCCCTCCACGCCAACCACATCCCCGACGCCGACGACCTCATTGCCGCCCGGATGCGCGCGGCTGGCGGCATTTTCATCGGCAAGACCAACACGCCCGAATGGGGCCATGGCAGCCACAGCTTCAACCCGGTCTACGGCGCCACCCGCAACCCATACGATCCCACCCGCACCGCAGGCGGCTCGTCAGGGGGCGCCGCCGCAGCCCTCGCCTGCCACATGCTCTCGGTGGCCGACGGCTCCGACATGATGGGCTCCTTGCGCAACCCCGCCGCCTTCTGCAACGTCTACGGTTTTCGCCCCACCTGGGGCCTCGTCCCGCAGGATGCCGAGGGCGACACCTACCTCTCCACCCTCTCGACCGAAGGCCCGATGGCACGCACCATCGAAGACCTCGCCCGCCTGCTCGAAACCCTCGCGGGGGAAAACCCCGAAGCCCCCTTCCCCCGCGCAAACCAACCCTTCGCCGACCGCCTCGCCTGCAACCCGCGCCGCTTGCGCATCGGCTGGCTCGGCGACTGGGGCGGCGCCTACGGCATGGAACCCGGCATCCTCGCGCAATGTGAAGCCGCCCTCGCCACCTTCACCGCCCTCGGTGCCACCGTCGAACCCCTCGCCCCACCCTTCCCCGCCACCGAGCTATGGACCGCATGGACCACCCTCCGCGCCATGCTCAACTCCAACGCCAAGCGCGCGCTCTACGAAAACCCCGCCACCCGCGCGCAAGTGAAACCCGAAACCATCTGGGAAATCGAACAGGGCCTCGGCCTCTCCGCCGACGCCGTCTACGCGGCCAGCACCATCCGCTCGCGCTGGTTCGCCCACGCCGCCCGCCTCTTCGACCGCTACGACGCACTCGTGCTGCCCTCCGCGCAGGTCTGGCCCTTCCCGATCGACTGGCGCTGGCCGCAGTCCATCAACGGCACGAAGATGGACACCTACCACCGCTGGATGGAGGTGGTGATCCCCGCCAGCCTGATCGGCCTCCCCGCCCTCTCCGTCCCCACGGGCTTCGGCGCGAACGGCCTGCCGATGGGCATGCAGATCATCGGCCGCTCCGGTGCCGATGCCCATATCCTCGCCATCGGTCAGGCCTACCACCTCGCCACCGATTGGCCGACGCAGCGCCCGCCTCTGGCAATCGACTCTCATCCGCGCTAACCCATCGCAAAACGGGCAGGGAACCGCATGTCAGGCGCACCGAGGGTCATCGTTCTGGGGGCAGGCTCGATCGGGCGGCGTCACCACGAAAACCTCCAGACCCTCGGCGCGGTGTCCGAGCTGATCTCATGGCGCGAGTTTTCGGTCGCCGCCCTTCAGGCCCGCCTCCGCGCCGGGGTCGATGCTGCCGTGATCGCCACCGCCACCGACCTGCGCCTGCCCTTGATCGAGGCATGTGCCGCCGCTGGCATCCCCGCCTATATCGAAAAACCCCTCGCTTTCCGCCCGCAGGATGTGGCCGCCATCCTGACCGTGGCCGAACCCATCGCCCACCGCTCGATGCTCGGGCTGATGATGCGTTACCACCCCGCCTTCCGCATGCTGGCGACCCAGGACCTTTTCGACATCTTCCAGTTCAACCTCTCCATCGGCCACGACGTTACCCAATGGCGCGCGAACTGGCGCTTTTCCGAAAGCTACGCCTCGCAAGCCTTCGGCGGCGGTGTCCTCCTCGACCTCTGCCACGAGATCGACATGGCTGCCTGCCTCTTCCCCGGCCTCTCCGTCACTGCGGTGGAAAGCCTTGGCCACCCCGCCTACCCCGGTGTCGACATGGCCAGCCGCATCAACCTCACCCGAGACGGCCTCGTGGGTGAGGTTGCGATGGATTACCTCACCCCGCACCTGCACCGCCGCACCCTTCTGCGCGGCACCGAACAGATGCACGACTTCGACTTTGCGGCTCAGCGTTACGTCACCACCACGACCGCTGGCCCCGTGACCCACGACCTTCCCCTCGAACGCAACCAGATGTTCCTGTCGGCGATGCGCGACTTCCTCGCATTGGTCCAGGGCCACCCGGTTTCCGACGTCGAACACCTCCCACGCCTCGATCTGTGCCATACACCTGCCATACAGATTGCAGACGCATGGCAGACGCGGAATTTCATCGGTCAGACCACGAAGGACATCGCATGATCCTCGGCCACATCGGCGCACGCAAAGGCTCCAAAGGCGTGCCCGGCAAGAACTTCCGCATGCTTCACGGCAAGCCCCTGATCGACTGGTCGCTCGACCAGTTGTTCGCTAACCCGAACGTCGATCACGTCGTCGTTTCCACCGATGACGAGGAAATCTATGCCCATGCCATCGCCAAGGGTGCCTTGAAAATCGGCCTCCGCCCTGCGCATCTCGCCACCGACACCGCAGGGAAATGGGGCGTCTGGCAGCACGCGCTGGAGGCATCCGAGGCCCTCATCGGCCCCGTCGACGCCTTCCTCGACCTCGACTGCACCTCGCCCCTGCGCCTGCCGGAAGATATTGACGAAGCCTTAAAACTTTACAAAATCGAACATCCCGACATGGTTATGAGCTGCTGCGAGGCGCGAAAGAATCCATATTTCAACCTTGTCGAGCCCGACGCCACCGGCGCACTGCATGTCTCAAAGCCACTCCCCGGCGGCGTCGTCGCCCGTCAGCAAGCTCCCACCGTCTACGAACACGCGGCCTCGACCTATGTCGTCGACCCCGCATATCTCAAGCGTTCCAAGGGTCTGTGGGAGGGGCGCGTGATCCCTTACCTGATGCCGCCCGAACGCTGCGTCGATATCGACACCCCCTTCGACTTCCGCCTAGTGGAATTCCTGATGCAAGAGGCCCAGCGCGCATGACCGACCAGCTTTCCAACCGCACGATCTTCATCACCGGCTCCGGCGGCGTCCTCGGCTCCACTTATGTCCGCCGGATGCTCGCCAAAGGCGCCCGCGTCATCGCCTCCGACCTCCCCGGCTCCCGCGCCGACGCCCTCAAATTCGCCCATGAAGGCAACCCGAACTTCCGCTTCTATGACCTTGATGTCGCTGACGAAACCCAGGTGACCGAGATCTTCGCCCGCATCCTCGCCGACGGCTGGGAACCGAACGTCGTGCTCAACAACGCCGCCATTACCGGCGAGCTTCTGATGGGCGCGGGCAAGCCTTTCCCCGACTTCGCCAACACCTCCGTCAGCGATTGGGAACGCACCCTTCGCACCAACCTGACCGGCGCCTTCATGATCGCCCGCCAGATGGACCGCGACATCGTCGGCAAATGGCCCGCGACCCTGATCAACGTGGCCTCGATGTACGCGCTGAACGGCCCGCATCACCAAATTTACGAAGGCATGCCGTTCAAGTCCTTCTCCGCCTATTCCACCACCAAGGCCGGCATCCACGGCCTAACCCTCTGGCTCGCCGGCTACTGGGCCAAGCGGCAGGCCACCGTGAACACCATCGCCCCCGGCGCCGTATTCAACGGCCATTCGGATGAATTCCAGCGCCGCGTGGGTGACCTCATCATGTTGAATCGCATGGCAAAACCAGACGAGATCGCCGATGCGATGCTCTTTCTCTGCTCAGCCCAGTCCGGCTACATGACCGGACAACTGGTGAACGTCGATGGTGGCTTCAGCGGCTGGTAACCCTCATTCCGGGTCGCGGAATGCCTTCTGCAGCCCGGCATCCCAGAACTCCGGTCGCGACAACACGGCAACAAACCGCTCCGCCGCTGTCCCCGCCCCAAAGCCATGATGCGCCGGGTGCCGCTGCCCCCAGTTGTCGCGCAGGAACCCGGCAATCGCCTCTCCGTCGGTCGCCTTGCACGCCACAACCGACGGTGCCTCGGCCCGGTTCGTCTGCCGCGAGCCGACGTCCAGCGAGGGTATCCCCAGAAACGGCGCTTCCCGCACGCCGGCGCTGGAATTGCCGACCATACAGGCCGCATTCCGCATCAGTTCCGAAAAATGCGCGAACCGCATCGAGGGGATGAGCCGGAACCGGTCCTTCGGCAATCCCTCGATCACCTCGAAAATCGCCGCCGAGCCGGGGTCATTGTTCGGCGCGATCAGCACGAAATTCCGCCCCGACGCCGCCAGCGCGCCATAAAGCGCCCGCGCCTGCCCGCCCATCCCGGCCGCTTCCGACGTCACCGGATGGAAAACGGCGATCCCGTAATCGTCAAACGCGATGCCATAGCGCGCCTTCACCTCGGCCAAGGTCACACCCGACGGGCCCGAGTGGAAATCCAGTTCCGGCGAGCCGATGACATGCACCGTCTCCTCCGGCTCCCCCAGCGCCATCACCCGCCGCGCCGCTGTCTCGGACGACACGAAATGCGCATGTGCAAGCTTGGTATTGCAGTGCCGGAACACCTCGTCGATCGTGCCCGACACCTCGCCCCCCTCGACATGGGCCGAGCGGATGTAATTCGTCGCCGCCACCAGCGCGCCCGCCATCGCCTCGACCCGGTCGCCATGTACCACGATCAGATCGGGACGCATCTCGGTCACATAGTCGGAAAAGCCGATCACCGTCTTGGCCAGCACGATATCCTGCGCATCGCCCGGCCGCTGGTTCAGAAACTCATGCACCGCGACTCCGGCCATGCGATGGACCTCGTGCTTGGTCAGCCCATAGCGGTCCAGCATGTGCATGCCGGTCACAAAGAACCCCACCCCGAACCCAGCATCGCGGGCGGCCGCCGCCAACGGCTCCAGCTTGCCAAAATCCGCGCGCGTGCCGGTAAGGAAGAGGAGGGAGCGGGTCATGCAGTTCTCCGACCGTTCAAACGAACGGTATCAATGATTTCATCGACCCTGTTTTTGAACCTCAGCGTTGCATTGCGACAGGTTACCAGCATCTGAGGTTGCGCGACACCCTTTTGCAAATCTTCGGTCCATCGATTTGCGGTGCTGTAAAAAGGTGGAAACCTGTAGGCGCTGAATTTCTTTGAAAACGGGATGCAAATGGTGCGCCGCCCCATCAAAAGCGACCAATACACACCGTGATATGAGTTCGAGACCACTGTTCGTCCGCTTGTAATGAAATGAAGCGCCTCTTCCAAACCTGAGCAATTGTTCGAAAGCGAAGGAATCGAAGAGGGAAGCCGGATACCCTGTCCCTCCGTCTTGCCCGCATGGTAATAAAAGACGACGTCGTGTTCCGGCTCGACCGGGGCGTCGAAAAAAGGTGCCATGCAACTGACGCACGGTGCGAAATCATACCGCTTGTCACCAAAATCCCGAGTGCCAACCAATTCGCAAAGCCTGCGAGACGCTTGATAGCGCAAGGAAATTGGAAAGGATTGCACTGTACTGACACCCCACGCGATGTGTCGTATGCCGGGGGCACGAAAGACGCCTGCCTCTTTGCTCAAAGAACCAAATATCTTGCCGCCGCCATAGATGCCAAGGTCGTACGGGTCGCCTGCCGTCCGGATATCGCGCACTTCAGACTCCGGCCAGTCGAAGTAATCAAACGGACTACACCAACGATCTCCGACGTTCTGCGTGTCGCGCAGATGCTGGAAAGCTAGTTTCACGTCAATATCTTTCCCCGAAAGTCTTCTGGGCTTCTTATACCATGCATCATGAGGAAGTCAGCGGCAGCACTGTCCACCTCAAGTCCAGCACCCAGTAGTTCTCCTTTTTCAATCGTTGCTTTAAAATGTGATTTGGCGTTATGACCACTTGCCGATCCCTTCGCAAGCTTGCGCTCGAAATCTCGAAAAGACCGCGTGTAGTAGTGGTTTAACTGCAGATTATCCGACGAAAGAAAGTCGGGCTTGTCCCGATTCCTGTAATACACAGTCCTGCCCTTCTCATTTGCAGTTTTTTTGCCCATGGAGGCTGTACAAAAATGGTGCACGCGAACTTGTGTGACATCGCAAGGGTCAACTATACATTTGAAGTTAAGCAGGACTCCAGCCTGTGGTCGCTTGCAACGCGTGTAAGCAAAAGGCGCGGGCAGATTGGGCGTTTCGATGTGATCGTCAGGACCAAACATAGTCCATGGTAGGGAAATACACGCCTTATCTTGCACGCCTGCAAGCGCGGAAGTGATAGTGTGATGGTTTTTCGGAACTATATACTCATCAATATCAATGAAAGCCATCCACCTGAAATCTGACCCAAAATTTTCTATTGCATGACAATACGCTAGAACCTGCCGCGACAAACCGATTTTCGGTTTAACAAGGGCGACCGTCAACTTCCAAGGAATTACAACGACAGATGCGCCCAAAAAACTTTCAGCCGCCTGTCGCGAACCGTCCGTTGAGCCGTCATCATAGAGGAAAAAATGTGAAACACCGGCAAGCGTATGGAACATGATCCAGTCCAACAGATGCGACGCTTCGTCCTTCATAATGGCGACAACAGCAATTCCCTTGCGATCGTTAGATGCAGTCGGAGTGCCCGGAACCATTTGCGTCACTCTTGTCGGAACCGTTCTCCACAGCGATCCAAACATCAGTTTGTCTCCAAGTTCTCTGTTTGGACAGGTACAATGTCCCTGATCGAGTTTTTTCGGATACGTCGACGAATTGCTTCGGACACGTCTCGCCCAATTGGGTCCAAGGGAAGATAGTATTCTTCGAGTAAATACGACAGAAGCGCCGCTCTCGCCTCAGCATCATACCCCAAAAGGCTCGGATTTTCGAACCATCCCTTTAGATCCGGCAGACTCTTGGCGCTTATCGCCACGCCATCTATTGCCCAAAAACATTCACCACAGGCAACAACCGGCTTGTCGAAAAACATCGCCTCCAGCCCAACAGAGGAATTGACCGTAACCACTCCTTCGGCCCCCTGAACCAAGGCGAATGTGTCGCTTTGGTTGTCAAGGACGACCTTCTTGCTGCGGCCGATGATCAGATCCGAGAATGACACCTCTGCGGTTGGGTGTTCCTTGATCTTCAAATGCCACCCTTCAGGCAGGCCCTCGGCGGCAGCGACAAGCGCATCGATGAAATCCGGGACGGTCCTGAAATTTCCGCCAAACAGGCGCAACTGGGAATCCCCCGGAACCTGCAATGGTGCAAAGATGTAGCGCCCATCGACCGACGAGTCACTTTGCTGCGGTTTGGTTCGACCGGGCTGTCGTTGCGTGATCTGAAACCGATAGTCCTTCCAGGCGGACAGGTTGACACCGGACTTTTTCGCCCAATCCAGGTAAAAGTCTATCTGGCGCGGCAACGAGTTCGCCTGGTTCACTCCGACCGGATCACAGGTGATCCGCCCCTTGATGGGCGCCAGTTCGAAAATGAGTGTTCTCGCGCCAGCGTCGCGCGCACCTTCGATGAACGCGCGGCGCGAACCATCTAGGCCGTTCCAGACAACTGCTATGTGATCCGGGTGCCTTTCGAAATAGGCACGAACCCCGTTATACCGCCATGCGTAGAATGTCTTTTGAACTCCGCCGAGCCAGCCTGTTATCGGCTGTTTCGCAGCCGCTTGCGCCGCCTGCGCTCGTGCTGCCGTCTCAGGAAAAGCTCTTGTCCGCAAAGTGGGCAATCGTATCCACCTGATTGGGCCAAGTGGCGACAGTAGACCAGCAATCCTGCTCTTTTTGGTTTTTCTCGGATCGAGGCATAGAAACGTGAATTTATCGCCTTCTGCGATCACCCCAGGTCCCCCCAACCCAACTGCGTGTTGCGCTTGACCGCCCGCTTCAGGCGCTTGCCCACCACCTTGTCGAAATCATAGCCCGCGATCTCGCCGCTGCCCGGGCGGCGCGCCCAGATGTCGGCCTCGGTGATCACATGGCCCGCGTCGAGGTCGCGGTCGGCCACGACGCTGGCGCGGGCAAAGCGGTAGACGGGTTCTTCCGCCTCGGTGCGCTGCTTGGGGTTATGCAGGGCGGTATGGATCTCGCGCGACCGGTCGATCAGGAACCGCAGCTCCGCCGGGTCCATCGAGTTGATGATATCCGGCCCCTTGCGATAGCGCGTGTCGGTATAGTGCCGCTCCAGGATGCACGCGCCAAGCGCCACCGAGGCCAGCGCCATTTCCGGCCCGATGGAATGGTCGGAAAATCCCACGACCGCATTGGGGAACGCTGCCTTCAGGTCGGTAACCCCTTGCAAAGAAACGATCTCGGGTGGCGAGGGGTAAAGATTGGTGCATTCCATCAGTGCATATTCGATCCCCGCCGCGTCCAGAACTGCAACCGAGGCGCGGATCGTTTCGATCGTCTGCATGCCGGTTGACAGGATCACCGGCTTGCCCTTCCGCGCGATGTGGCGGATCAGCGGCAGGTTGTCCGCCTCGCCCGAGCCGATCTTGTAGGCCGGCACATCCAGCGTCTCGAGGAAATCCGCCGCCGCCCGCGAAAACGGGGTGGAAATCCAGATCATCCCGAGGCTTTCGGTATAGCGCTTCAGCTCCGCCTCTTCGTCCAAAGACAGCGCACAGCTTTCCATCACATGCCAGATCGACACATCCGCGTTTGGCGGAAAGATCGACTTCGCCTCCTCGGTCATCTCGTCTTCGATGATGTGGGTCTGGTGCTTGATCATCTCGCAGCCCGCACCGGCCGCCAGCCGCACCATCTCCTTCGCCACGGCCAGATCGCCGCCATGGTTGATGCCGATCTCGGCGATCACCAAGGGCGGGTGGTTCGGTCCGATCTCACGGTGGGCGATCTTCATGCAAGGCTCTCCTGTCCGGCTTGCAACCTGCTGCATGACCCCTCTGCGGTTGTCAAGAAAGCCGGTATTGCGCGAGGTCATCATAGTGCGGCCCTTTCGGACCAAGGCGGCTTTGTTTCAGGCAGAACGCCTCGACCATCCAGGGTCCGGCGCGAAAACCCGCCCCCTCTACCACGGCCTGCTCCAGCCGCATCGCCGCGATCCGGCCGGGCGGCGGAAACCGGCCCAGCGTCACATGCGGCACAAAGCGCCGCGCCTCGACCGGGCAGCCCGCCTGACGCGCCGCCGCCACCACCCGGTCGTGCAACCGGGTCAGCGGCTCGCTCGGCTCCACCCCGGCCCAGAACGCGCGCGGCCGGTCGCCGCCGAACAGCCCCAGCCCGCGCAAGCGCAACTCAAACGGCGGCAACCGCACCTCTGCGAACCTCTCATGCGCCGCCTCAAGTCGGTCTGGCGGAAGCTCTCCCAGAAACGCGAGCGTCAGGTGCATGAGCGACGGCTCCACCTTGCGCGGCAATGGGATCATGAACTGCTGCACGGCCAGCAACCCGCGCACCTCATCCGGCAAATCGAGGGCGACGAACGCGCGGATCACCGCAGCGCCAGCGCGGCCAGACGGGCGCGAATTTCCGGGCGCACCGGCCCCTCGCGCGGCGCATCCAGCAGCGTCGTCAGCATGACGGCATCCGGCAAGGCGCGCGCACCACCGTTCCAGCCGAGCGCGCGCAGCACGGCCTCAGCCTCGGGGGGCAACCGATCAGGCACCTCATGGCCGGCAAGCTGACCCCAGATCAGCGTCCACAAACGCCCCACCGACCACGGGTTATAGCCGCCACCGCCCAGCACCAGCAACCGGGGCGCCAAGGGCTGCAGCGCCGCCAGCACCTCAAGATAAGCCCGGTTCGACAGGGCCAGCCGCGACAAGGGGTCCTCCAGCAATTGGTCCGCACCGCACTGCACCACCAGCGCATCCGGACGAAACTCCGCGACCCGCGGCACGATCAACTCGGCCAAGACCGCGCGCATCTCGCTGTCGTTGAACCCGGCCGGCACCGGCAGGTTGAAGCCGCTGCCCCCCGCAGTGTCGTCCAACGCGCCGGTAAACGGCCACCGCCGCTCCTCATGGACCGAGATCATCCGTACCGCAGGATCTCCGGCAAAGGCGACCGCCACCCCGTCACAATGGTGCGCATCGATGTCGACATAGGCGATACGGCTCAGCCCGGCCCGCTGCATCACCTTGATGCCAAGCACCACGTCGTTCAGGTAGCAAAACCCGTTCGCCCGTCCCGGCAGCCCGTGATGCGTGCCGCCACCCGGAACGTGGATCACGCCACCGCCACCCGCCAGCAATTCGGCCGCCAGCATCACCCCACCCGCGCCGGTGGCGGGGCGGCGAAACACCTCGGCAAAGACCGGATTTGACAGCGTGCCAAGGTGATAGCGCAGGCGCATCTCGTCCGTCGCCGCGCCCGTGGCCTCCGCCGCCTGCAGCGCCGCCAGATAGCCGGGCTCATGCCACAGCGCCAGCGCGGCGGGCTTGGCGCGCGGGCTGGTGCGAAACTGCCCCGGCGGCAGCCAACCAAGCGCGCGCGACAGGTCCATCACCGTCGACACCCGTGGCACCCGCAACGGATGCGTCGGGCCGTAGGACGAGCCGCGATAGATTTCCGCGCCGATGAACATCGCGGCGCGCGCTGCGGTCGTCACCGCAGCATCGCCTCGATCCGTCCGGCGATGGCAGGCCCGTCGGGCGCAGCGGCTGAACCCCAGGTTCCGGCCACGCTGCCGTCCGGCGCAAGCAACACCTTGTTGAAATTCCATTTCGGCGTGAACCCCGCCTCGCGCGCAACCCAGGCGTAGAACGGATGCGCCTTGCCGCCGGTGACCGGCGTGATCTCGGTCATCGGCAGGGTCAGGTCAAAGTTGACCTCGCAATACTCCTTCACCGCCGCCTCATCGTCCAACTCCTGATTGAAGTCATCCGACGGAACAGCAAGGATCAGGGCGCCCTGTGGTCCGTAGGTCTCGTGCAGCGCCTGCAACGTTTCGTACTGCCCGGCGAAACCGCAAAGCGACGCCGTGTTGACCACCAGCACCGGCTTGCCCGCCCAGTCGTCCAGCGCGATCTGCCCGCCGTCGATCGACGCGAAGGAAAAGCCACCGGCATAGGCGGGAAGACAGACAAGTTGAGCGCAAATGATGAGCGGAAGCGGTCGCATTCTGGGTGTCCTCGCGGCGGCTGATGTCATTGTGATCTAATCCGCGCCGCCTGTCGGTCAAATTGATGCAAAGCCCTGTGAAATCAGGCCAACTCATGCCATATTCGTCCTTGAGGCTTGGAGCAGGGACCAGATCCGGGAACCGGGCGGTCGGGTAGGCGTAGTATGGGTATGCAAGGCAAACGGACGGCATCTGGCGCGCTTGGCGCGTCCGGGGTGCGAATTCAATACGGGGCGCTCTGCTGGCGCCGGCAAAAGGGCGCGGTCGAAGTGCTGCTGATCACCAGCCGCGAGACCGGTCGCTGGGTCATTCCGAAAGGCTGGCCGATGTCGGGATTGCCCCCGGAAAAGGCCGCCGCGCGCGAGGCGTGGGAAGAGGCAGGCGTCAAGGGCATGGTCAACCCGGTCTGCGTCGGGCGCTTCGGCTATATGAAATGCCTGTCGCCGAAATCATCGGTGCCCTGCGCGGTCACGGTCTATGCGCTGGAAGTCGACAATCTGGCCGCCAAGTTTCCCGAGGCCAAGGAACGGACCCGCCAATGGTTCTCGCCGGTCGAGGCGGCCAGCCTTGTGGACGAGGCCGATCTTGGCAAGCTGATCGCCGCGTTTGCGCCGCCACCTGATGGGCGCGCCGCACCGATCGGCGCTGACGATGATGACGGGCCAGCGCTTTAGCCCGAGGCCTGACCTCCCTTTGCAGCGACGGACACTGTCGGGTCACCCCGGCAGCGGCCTCCCCCCGTGACGGGCATTGACGTGGCCGCACCATAGCTTAGCTATGATCCAGAACAGGCATCGGTTGCAGGAATGATCCGCTACACCCTCAGATGCGATGCCGGGCACGGCTTTGACAGCTGGTTCCAGAACGGGACCGCCTTTGAAAGCCTGCTGGCCTCCGGTCAGGTCGCTTGCCCGATCTGCGGCGCAACGCAGGTGACCAAGGACCTCATGGCCCCCGCCGTCCGTCCGGCCCGCGCGGCGGTCACCGCTACGAAAGGCCCGCTTTCCAACCCCGGCACCGACATCGAGGCCGCCGTTGCCGAACTGCGTCGGCAGGTCGAGGCGAACTCGGAATATGTCGGCATGAACTTCGTCACCGAGGCGCGCAAGATGCATTCCGGCGACGCGCCGGAGCGGGCGATCTACGGCGAGGCAAAACCCGACGAGGCAAAACGGTTGATCGAGGAAGGCGTGCCGGTGGCGCCGTTACCCTTCGTGCCGGGCCGCAAGGTCAACTGACCGTCCCGTATCTGCGCGCGCGATCCGTAGCGGGACCATTCTATGCATGAGACCGTGCTGCCGAAAGTGACGCCCAAGGGCGACCCGCTTCTCAGCCCGTCCGCTGAGCCGAGCGCCCCAGGCTAGCAATTCGAGGGTAAACCCCGACCGGCTGGCTGCGCCAAAGCGAAGACGGCAAAGTCCGACCCGCCACTCAGTAGATATAGCGGATCTGCTCGGTCCAGAACCGCTCCATCCGTTTCAGCGCGGTGTTGATCTCGTCCATTCCCGATGCGTCGATAAGCGCACGGCGCTCCATCGCTTCGGCGTGACGGGCGAACAGGTCCGACAGCATCCCCCGCACCCGGCGACCCTTTTCCGTCAGCCGCACGCGGACCGAGCGGCGGTCGATCTCGGACCGCTGATGGTGCATGTAACCCAGATCGACCAGCTTCTTCAGATTGTAGCTGACGTTCGACCCCTGATAATATCCGCGCGACTTCAACTCGCCCGCAGTCACCTCGTTCTCGCCGATGTTGAACAGCAACAAGGCCTGCACCGAGTTGATCTCAAGAATTCCAATGCGTTCGAATTCGTCCTTGATCACATCCAAAAGCAGCCGGTGCAGGCGTTCGACAAGGCCGAGGTTGTCCAGATAGCAGCCAAGGAAGGCCTTGTGCGATCCATCAAGCAGTAGGGCGTGGTGTGTCATGTGCGGGTCTCCCTCAAAAAACAGGGGTAGAATCAGCACAAAGGGAAAACATTTCGTAAACTCCGCAGGTTTTCCTGCTTCACACGCCATCCAGCCGGCCCCGCCACACGTCAGTCGCGCCGCATCAAACGCTCCTGCGCATAGGCCGTGATCCGGGCCAGCAGCGGCGCGATCGGGGCGGGCGGTGCGCCCTGCCCCATGATCCACGCCATCAGGTCCTGGTCATTTTCGGCCAGAAGATCCTCGTAGATCGCGAGATCCGCCTCGCCCAACCCCGCAAGATGCGCGTCGGACCACGGCCCCAGCACCAAATCCATCTCCTTGGTGCCGCGCCGCCACGACCGCATCGCCAGCCGTTTCAGGCGCGCTTCGGTATCTGTCGTCATGTCACTCTGCCGCCTGAAGCAACTCGCGCAGCCGGTCTTCGGTCTGCTGCATCTGTCGTGACACGCTTTCCAGCTGGGTGCGCAGACGGGTAATCTCGGCCAGCGCCACCTTGGCCGGCAACGACATCGCACCCGGCGCGTCGGGCGCGGCCAGATCGTCACCCTCGCCGGTCAACAGCCAACGGATCGACACGTTCAGCATCCCCGCCATCATCTGAAGCCGGTTGCCGCGCGGCTCGAACTCGTCGTTTTCCCAGGCCGCCACCGTTTTCAGGCGCACCCCCAGCCGCGTTGCGAATTCCTCGCGGGACAGTCCCGCCGCTTCCCGTGCGCCAGCCATGCGGTCACCGAAAGTTGCCACGTCCCCTGCGAACCATCCTGCCGTTTCGCTGCTTTCCGCCATCTCGCCTCTCCCATACTCTGATATCGCTTGATCGTCGTGCGGCCCAACCCTAAGAGGATTGGCCGCAAATGACAAATCAGGAGCCGAGGATGCCCTTCCTTTCGGAAACACTGGCCCGCGTGAAGCCGTCGCCCACCATCGCGGTGACGACCAAGGCCCAGGCCCTGAAAAGCGAAGGCAAGGATGTGATCGGCCTTGGTGCCGGCGAACCGGACTTCGACACGCCCGAGAATATCCGCGAGGCGGCCAAGCGGGCAATCGACGCCGGCAAGACCCGCTACACCCCCGTCGACGGGATACCCGAACTGAAGGCCGCGATCTGCGCCAAGTTCCTGCGTGAAAACGGCCTGACCTACACGCCCGCGCAAGTCACCGTCGGCACCGGCGGCAAGCAGATCCTCTACAACGCGCTGATGGCCACCTGTAACCCCGGCGACGAGGTCATCATCCCCGCGCCCTACTGGGTCTCTTACCCCGACATGGTGCTTCTGGCCGGTGGCACGCCCGTCGCGGTCGAGTGCGGGATCGAGACGAACTTCAAGCTCACCCCGGCGCAGCTTGAGGCCGCGATCACCCCCAAAACCAAGTGGTTCATCTTCAACTCGCCCTCGAACCCCACCGGCGCCGGTTACACCCGCGCCGAGTTGAAGGCCCTGACCGATGTCCTGATGCGTCACCCGCACGTCTGGGTGATGTCCGACGACATGTATGAACACCTCGTTTTCGACGATTTCGAGTTCTGCACCCCCGCCGAGGTCGAGCCCGGCCTATATGACCGCACCCTCACCTGCAACGGCGTCTCCAAGGCCTATGCGATGACCGGCTGGCGCATCGGCTATGCGGCCGGCCCCGTGGCTCTGATCAAGGCGATGGGCACGATCCAGTCGCAGTCCACCTCGAACCCCTGCTCGGTCAGCCAGTACGCCGCCCTCGAGGCGCTCAGCGGCCCGCAGGATTTCCTCGCCCCGAACCGCGCCCTGTTCCAGCGCCGCCGCGACCTTGTGGTGTCGATGCTGAACGCCGCCGACGGCATCACCTGCCCCACCCCCGAAGGCGCCTTCTACGTCTACCCGGACATTTCCGGCTGCATCGGCAAGGCCACCCCCGGCGGCACCGTCATCACCAATGACGAGGTTTTCGCCACCGCACTACTGGAAGAAACCGGCGTCGCGGTGGTGTTCGGCGCGGCCTTCGGGCTATCGCCAAACTTCCGCGTCAGCTACGCTACCGCCGACGAGGTCCTGCGCGAGGCCTGTGCCCGCATCCAGCGGTTCTGCGCCTCGTTGAAGTAGGGGCAACCATGGCGGGCGATCTGCCGGATTATTACTTTCGGGTGCGCGAAAACGGCGCGGTGGTGTTTCGGGTCGATACCGAAAACCGCCAGCGCCGGATCGAGCTGGACGAGATCGCCACCGTCAACGTCAGGAACGGCAACATAAAGCCGCATGGCGAGGCCGTTCTGTCCAAGGCCGACCTTGCCGCGATCGCAGAATGGCTGACGGCCCGCACGGCACAGCTTGCAGCCCGCGACGTCGACGACATCCTGCGCGCCGTCGATCACCTGAACCTGACGACGCAATGGGCGCAGTCGCGCGCCACCGACGACCAGCTCGAAGCGGTGACCGATGTCCTCTTGCTGGCGATGCACGATCTGCGGGTCACTCTGGTGCGCCGCAAATCCGAACGCCTGTCAAACGACGCAACCGACTAGCAGGCCGGAATCGTCAGCCCGTCCTTCGGCATTGCGCCCAGATCGCGCACCTCGCCGCCTCGCACCACCAGCACGCGCGTCCAGTCCCTTGAGGCCAGCACCAGTTCCGGCCCCATGCCGCAATCCCGCACCCCGCCTGAAATGAACGCCTCGCCAATGCGGTGGTTGGTCAGCCCTGGCAGGCGCAGGGTCTCGACCAGCCGGTCGCCCTCCAGCCGCACAAAGACCAGTTCGCCCAGCAGATGCGGGCGGTCGACATAGGCCACCTCTACCCGGCCATCGCCGTCGAAATCCGCGATCCCGGCCGGGGCCAGCCAGCGATGCCGCTGTCCGATGAACCGGGTGGCCGCAATCTTGCCCTCGGGACCATAGACCGCCAGCGCAGCACCGCGCTGCTGATCGGTTTCCACCACGATCACCTCGGCACGGCCGTCGCCATCCAGATCGGCAAGGCGGGCCTCGATATCCTCGAAAACGCGCGTGTAGGGCAGCGTGATGCTGACACGGCGCCCATCCTCCAGCGTCAGGTCAAGCGCGCCCCATTCCAGCGCGTCGCCCAAAACGGCATGGTCATAGCGGTCGGTCGGTGCCGACAGGGTCGCCGCCTGCACGCCGACCTCGGCATGTGCCGTCCCGGCCAGAACGACCAGGGCCAGCGCCAGCCGCATCAGATCTGCTTTTCCGGCATCTGCACGCGCAGCCCGTCCAGCGCGTCGCTGACCTTCAACTGGCAGGTCAGCCGCGACCGGAGCGGATCGGGGTTCCACGCGAAATCCAGCATGTCCTGTTCCATGCCGTCCTTCTTTGGCAAGCGGTCCACCCATGCCGGATCAACATAGACATGGCAGGTGGAACAGGCGCAGGCACCACCGCAATCGGCCTCGATCCCCGGAATGCCGTTGTCGCGTGCGCCTTCCATCACGGTCAGGCCATTGGCCACCTCGACCACATGTTCCTTGCCGCCATGTTCCACATAAGTGATCTTCGCCATCGTCGTCCCCTCAAATATCCCGAAGTGACATAGGCCAACTTCCGGCGCTTTGCCAGAGGCGGAAAAGCCCGCAATCCAACGGGCCGCCTTGCGCTGGCTATCGCATGTTCTATCTTCGTTCCATGGATGAACCCGACACGCCCCAACCGCCCGCCCCGCCGCGCTGGCCGCGCCCACCGCAGGCACTGCCGGCTGCCCGCTTGAACGAACCGCCCGGCGGCGCGCGGGTCTGTGTTGCAGGGCTGGTTCTTGTCCGCCAGCGCCCCGGCACCGCCAAGGGCGTGATCTTCGTCACCCTCGAAGACGAGACCGGCACCTGCAACGTCGTGGTCTGGGCAAAGATCTACGAACGCTTCCGCCGCGCCGTGATCGCCGGACGGCTGCTGCGCGTCACCGGGCGGCTGCAACGCGAGGCGGGGGTGGTGCATGTGGTGGCCGAACTGATCGAGGATCTGTCACCGATGCTCGACCGGCTGCTCGACCCCGCCTTCCGCTTTGACGGGGTCAGGGCCGGCGACCAGCCCTGACAACCTCGGTCAGCCCCAAAATGAAACGGGCGGCAGGATCACCCGCCGCCCGCCCGCAATTCCTCCGAAATCGACAATTACTCGATCGACAGCGCCACGAAGCTCGGATCGCCACCCTTGCGGATCAACAGCAACAGCGATTTGCGCCCCGCCGCCTTCGCCTCGGCGATGCGGTCCTCAAGATCCTGCAGCCGCACGATCTTCTGCTGGCCCGCTTCGGTGATCACGTCGCCCTCGCGCAGCCCCTTGGTATAGGCCTCCGACGCCGGATCGACAGCCGTGACCACCAGCCCCTCGGCCCCTGCATCGAGGCCAAGCTGGGTGCGCAGTTCCTCATTCACCGGCGACAGCGTCAGGCCAAGCGATTCCAGTTCCTTCGGCTCGTCCGGTGCTTGCGCAGCGGCAGGAGTCGCAGCCGCCTCGGCCTCTTCCCGGCGGCCCAGCGTCACCTGCAGCGTCTCGGTCTTGCCTTCGCGCTGGATGATCACCGGCACCGCCTCGCCGATCGGCGCATCCGCCACCCGGCGCGTCAGATCGCCCGCATCGCCGACCGGCTGGCCGTCGAACATGGTGATCACGTCACCCGACGTCACCCCGGCTTCCTTGGCCGGGCCGTCTGGCACGTCGGTCACAAGCGCACCCTTCGCCTCGGCCAGACCCATCGCCTCGGCGACATCCGGGGTCACATCCTGAATGCGCACCCCAAGCCAACCGCGCCGTGTCTCACCGAACTCCTTCAACTGGTCGACCACCTTGGTCACCACATTGGACGCCATCGAGAACCCGATCCCGATCGACCCGCCGTTCGGGGACAGGATCGCCGTGTTCACCCCGATCACCTGCCCGTCCATGTTGAACAAGGGCCCGCCAGAGTTGCCTCGGTTGATCGCGGCATCGGTCTGCAGGTAGTCGTCATAGGTTCCCTGCAACTCGCGCCCACGGGCCGACACGATACCCGCGCTGACCGAAAAGCCCTGACCCAGCGGGTTGCCCATCGCCATCACCCAGTCCCCGACGCGCATCAGGTCCGAGTTGCCAAAGGTCACGAACGGCAGCGGCGTCTCGCTTTCAACCTTCAGAAGCGCGATATCCGTCTTCGGGTCGGTGCCAACCAGCTTGGCCGGCAGCTTCGTCCCGGTAAAGAACTCGATGGTGATCTCGTCGGCACCCTCGATCACATGGTTGTTCGTGACGATGTAGCCATCCTCAGAGATCACGAACCCAGAACCCAGCGCCTCCGACCGTTGCGGCCCGCCATTGCCGCCGCGATTGTTGAAATCTTCAAAGAAATCTTCGAACGGGCTGCCTTCGGGCACCATAGGCATCCCATCGGCAGGGCCGGCGATCAGGGCGCTCGTGGTGATATTCACCACCGACGGGCTGATCTGGTCGGCCAGCTCGGCAAAGCTTTCCGGCGCGCCAAAGGCCTCTGCCTCATGCGCCGGCGCAAGCGAGAGGCCAAAACCCAGGACCAGCGCCAGAAGCGTGCTGGACCGCAGGGCGTTGCGGATGGATTGGGTCATGTCGGGCACGGTAGCGAACTCCTGTTCAACCTATGTTCGGCGTAGATGCGGGGCGAAGCGCCCAGGTCGCGTCATCAGATGACAAGACAGTTAGTGATGCCTGACTACAATGCAAACCCAGTCGCGCAGTTTCAAACGGTTGTGAATATTATGTCAGCCCGCCAAGCGTCCGCGCAGCCCAGACCAGCAGGATACCGATGGCCAGTGACACCAGACCGATCATCCGGCGCCGGTCGCGGCCAAGGCTGGCAATCAGCCGCATCACCTCTTCCATGCGCGAAGGGGCCAGCGCAAGCGCCAGCCCCTCCACAATCAGCACCAGCCCAAGGGCCAGCAGCAACAGGCTCATGGCGCCGGCGCAGCCGGTTCGACGGGCGCGTCCGCGGTCGGGATGGCATAAGACCGCAGGTATTCGAAGAACTCGCTGTCCGGCTGCATCACGATCGACGAATTGCCCGCCTGCAGGGCGCGTTCATAGGCCGTCAGCGACCGGGTGAAGGCAAAGAACTCCGGGTCGCGGCCAAAGGCTTCGGCGTAGATCGCGTTGCGTTCGGCATCGGCCTCACCGCGGATCACTTCGGCCTTGCGCCGCGCATCCGAGGTCAGTTCGACCACCGTCCGGTCCGCTGCAGCCCGCACCCGCTGCGCCGCTTCGCCACCGCGCGCGATTTCGTCCGCAGCCTCGCGCTGGCGTTCGGCCCGCATCCGGTTGAACGTCGCTTCGAGGTTCTGCTCGGGCAGGTCGGTGCGCGTCAGGCGCACGTCGATGACATCGATCCCCAGCGCCAGCGCCTGACGGCGGGCGATGTCGCGGATCTGGTTCATCAGCCCGGTACGGTCTTCCGACAGCACGCGGCTTGAGGGCACCGAGCCCAGCACTTCCTGGATCGCCGGGTTGACGATGCCTTCCAGTCGCCGCAGCGCCTGCGTCTCGCCACCGGCACCGACCGCCTCGCGGAACTCCACCAGATCGACGATCCGCCAGCGGGCGAAAGCGTCAACCACCAAACGGCGGTCGTCCAGCATGGTAACTTCGATCGGCGTCGTCGGCAGGCCAAGGATACGGTCTTCGTAATAGACCACTTCCTGAATGAAGGGCACCTTGAAGCCAAGGCCGGGGTCGGCCTTGACCTGCGTCACCTGACCGAACTGAAGCACGAGCGCCTTCTTGCGTTCATCGACGATGAACAGGGACGACAGGATGCCCACCAGCACCACCACGATTACGGGAATGACATACATCGCGCGCATCAGTTGGTCGCTCCCGTGTTGGATCCTGCGGCCTGACCGGCACCCTGAGCACCGTTCTGGCCCGCGGCCTGGCCGGAAGGCGTCGTCGTCATCCGGTTAAGCTCGTTCAGCGGCAGGAACGGCACCACACCCTGGCCCGCCTCGCCGCCCGAGACGCCGTCAAGGATAACCTTGTTCATCCCGCCCAGCACCTTTTCCATCGTTTCAAGATAAAGCCGCCGCCGGGTAACCTCGGGCGCCTTCACATATTCGTCGTAGACCGAGATGAAACGCGCGGTTTCACCGGCGGCGTTGTTCACCGCTTGGGCGCGGTAGGCCTCGGCCTCTTCCTCAAGCTGGGCCGCAGCACCGCGGGCGCCCGCAGTCACACGGTTCGCATAGGCGTCGGCTTCCTTTTCCAGCGTGTCGCGCTGCTGCTGTGCGGCCTGCACTTCGCGGAACGCGTCGATCACCTCACGCGGCGGCTGCGCGCGCTGCAGGTTGACCCGGATGACCGAGATGCCGGCGTTATAGCTGTCAAGCGTCGCTTGCACCTGCGACTGCACGTCCGCGGCGATCACGCCCCGGTCGCGGTTCAGGATCGGCGACAGTTCCGACCGCGCAACGATGTCGCGCATCGCGCTTTCGCTGACTGCGCGGATCGTGTCCTCGGGGTCGGCGAGGTTGAACAGATAACCCTCGGGATCAGCGATGTTCCACACCACCTGAAACCCGATGTCGACGATGTTCTGGTCGCGCGTCAGCATCAGCCCGGTTTCCGACCCGGCTTCGCCGGTGCCGATTTCCGTGGTGCGTTCGCCGGTCACCTGCACCTTTTCATAGGTGACGATCGGCCATGGCGCAAAGTTCAGGCCGGGATTTCCGATGCCCGAGCTTTCGCCCAGAAACAGTTCGACCGAGCGTTCTTCCGGCCGAACGGTGTAGAACGACATGAAGGCCCAGAGACCGAGCAGAGCCAGCGCACCAAGCGCCACGCCCTGCTTGGTCACCACCGGGCCACCACCACCGCCACCGCCTCCGGGACCACCGCCGCCACCCGTGCGACCGCGACCGCCCATCAGGACACGGATCTGCTCCTGCCCGCGTTTCACAAGCTGGTCGATCTCGGGGATCTGCGGCCCGGTTTCACCCTTGCGCGGGCCGCGACGGTCATCGCCGTCCCCGCCCTTGCCGTTCCGGTCGTCCCCATCGGAGCCGCCACCGCCGCCCCAAGGACCGCCACTTCCTGCCATTTACTGAAACCTTTCCCTTTGTCTCTTGCCATAACTGGTCACGAGGGGCCGAAAATCAAGCCGCCCGACCCGCTGTCTCAGGCTATTCTCACGGGTTTTCGCATCGTCACAAGCTCTTCGGCCATCGTCGGATGCACCGCGCAGGTCCGATCGAAGTCTTCTTTCGTGGCCCCCATGCCAATCGCGATGGCCGCCAGCTGGATCAATTCGCCTGCCTCGGGTGCGACGATGTGGCAGCCCAGCACCTTGCGGCTGGCCTGCGACACGATGAGCTTCATCATCACCCGGTCGGGCCGCCCCGCGAAGGCCGTCTTCATCGGGCGGAACGCGGTCGAATAGACCTCGATCGGCTCCTGGTCGCGCGCGGCCTCCTCGCTCAGCCCGATTGACCCCAGTTCCGGCCGCGTGAACACCGCCGAGGCGATCAATTCGTGGTCGAAGACCGTCGGCTTGCCGCCAAAGACAGTATCGGCGAACGCATGTCCCTCGCGAATCGCGACCGGCGTCAGGTTCACCCGCCCCGTCACGTCGCCCACCGCAAAGATCGACGGCACCGCTGTCTGGCTGTAGGCATCCACCACGATCTGCCCCTGCCGGCCCAGTTCCACGCCCAGCGCCTCAAGTCCAAGCCCCTCGGTATTCGGATGCCGCCCGGTCGCGTACATCACCAAATCGAACTCGCGGCTCGACCCGTCGGTCGCAACCGCCACGATCCCGGTGTCCGCCTTTTCCAGCCGCAGCACATCGGTCCCGCACTGGATGGTGATCCCGCTGGCCGCCATCGCTGTCGCAACATGCCCGCGCGCCTCGTCGTCAAACCCGCGCAGGATCTGCGCCCCGCGGTAATACTGGCAGACCTCGACGCCCAAGCCGTTCAGGATGCAGGCAAACTCCGACGCGATATAACCGCCGCCCACCACCAGCGCGCGTTTCGGCAAGGCTGGCAGGTGGAACATCTCGTTCGACGTGACGGCCAGTTCCGCCCCCGGGATATCCGGCACGAAAGGCCGCCCACCAGTCGCCACAAGGATATGCCGCGCCCGGAACGTCTGGCCATCCGCCAGCCGCACCGTATGCGCATCGACCAGTGTTGCGCGCGCATCGTGGATCGTCACACCGGCATTGCCGAGCGTCGCACGATAGGCAGCCTCCAATCGGTCAAGATCGGCCTCCAGCGCGGTGCGGAACCGCAGCCAGTCAAAACCGCCTGCGGTCACCTCCCAGCCATAGACCTGCGCATCCTCGATCGCCTCGGGAAACGCGCTGGCGAACACCATCAGCTTCTTCGGCACGCACCCCCGGATGACACAGGTGCCGCCCATCCGGCTTTCTTCGGCCAACCCGACCGATGCGCCATGCTCGCCACTGGCGATCCGGGCCGCGCGCACCCCGCCCGACCCGCCACCGATGACGAAAAGATCATAATCGAAATCGCTCATCTGCCGCCTCGCTTGCTGCGGCCCCTTCAATGCACCGTTTCGCACCGAAGTGCCAGCACCCGCCGCCTCAGTCGAGGTCGGCAAAGATGTTGTCGCTGGCCGCCACGTCGACCGAGGCATCCTCGACCTTGCCGGTATTGATGTCGCGCACCGTCACCCGCCCGTCGCCATGCCCGATCACCACGATGTCGCAGATGTCGATGAACAACCCGTTTTCCACCACGCCCGGAATCTGGTTCAACACCAGCGCAAGCTGGCGTGGATTGCCGATCCGCTTCAGCGACAGATCAAGGATGTAGTTGTTCTCATCCGTCCGCACCGGCTTCGACTTGTTCAGCCGCAGCGCCACCTCGCGCCCCAGCACATCCATGCTGAACAGCGTTTCCTCGATCAGCGCCTTGGTGGTTTGCCAGCCGAACGGCACGACCTCGACCGGCAGCGGAAACGCCCCAAGCTGCGCAACTTCCTTCGCCGCATCCGCAATGACGATCATCCGGTCCGACGCCGTGGCGACGATCTTTTCCTGCAACAGCGCCGCCCCGCCGCCCTTGATCAGATTGAGGTTCGGATCAAACTCGTCCGCCCCGTCAATCGTCAGGTCCAGCCACTTCACCTCGTCCATCGTGGTGATCGGCACGCCCAGTTCCGTCGCCAGTTCCGCCGTCCGGCGCGAGGTCGGCACGCCCACGACGCGCAACCCCTCCTCCTTCACCCGCTCCGCCAGACAGCGCACCATCCACGCCGCGGTCGACCCGGTGCCAAGCCCCAGCTTCATTCCGCTTTCCACGAAATTCACGGCACGGCGGGCGGCCACGAACTTGGCCTTGTCGATTGGCGAAAGATCGGCGGGCATCGGCTACCTCCTCGTTTGGCAACCGGATTATCGCAAAGGCGGTGTCAGGGCGAGAGGGTATTCCGGATAGGTCACCGCTCCACACCCGCCCTGAAGCGTTCAAGCCGCCGCGAAAATCGGCAAAGGGTCGCTTTTCGGCCTGACGTGCGGCAAGAACCGCCGCAGGGTGCCGCAACGCCAGAGGCAAAAGATGTATACGCTCCACTACGCGCCAGATAACGCCTCGCTCATCGTCCGGCTGGTGCTGGACGGTGCCGGCATCCCCTATCGCACCGCTCTGGTCGACCGCCGGACCCGCCAGCAGGACAGCGCCGCCTACCGCGCGCTGAACCCGGCCGGGCTCATTCCCACGCTCATCACACCGCAGGGGCCGCTTTCGGAAACCGGGGCGATCCTCCTGTGGCTCGCCGACACCCACAGCCTCGGCCCGAAACCGACCGAAGCCGACCGCTTGCCCTTCCTGAAATGGCTGTTCTTCCTGTCGAACACCGCCCACGCCGACCTGCGCCAGATGTTCTATCCGCACCTCTACTGCCCGGTTGACGCCCACCCCGCCCATGCCGAGATCATGACTGCGCGGATGACCGGACACTTCGCCCTCCTTGACGAGGCGGCTGCGGACCACCCCACGCTTTTCGCGCCCGCCCGCCCGCTTGGCGCCTACGCCATCACCCTCGCCCGCTGGTCGGTGCTCTACACCAACGGTGGCCGACCTTGGTTTTCGCTGGCCGACTACCCATCTCTGCTGGCAATCGCCGAAGCCCAGGAACGCCGCGTCGAAACCCCTGTCATCGCCCGCGCCGAAGGGCTGGGGCTGGCCCCCTTCACCGCGCCGCAAGAACCGAACCCACCCGAAGGCAGCGCCCAGTGATCACGCTTTACCACACCCCCGATTGGGCCTCGACCATCATCCGCCTCGCGCTGGAAGAGGCGGGCGAGGCCTATGACATTGTTCTCCTCGATGCGCGGGCCGGTGATCTCGACCAGCCAGAATTCCGTGCCGTGAACCCGCTCGGCCTGATCCCCGCTGTCACCACCCCGGACGGCCCGATCTTCGAGACCGCCGCCATCCTCCTCTGGCTCGTCGACCGGCATCCCCGGCTTGGCCCGCAGGCAGGCAGCCCCGACCGCGCCGCCTTCCTTGCGTGGCTCGCCTTCGTGTCGAATACCCTGCACCAGACCGTGATGGCGATGCTGCACCCCTACCGCCCCGCCGGTGCCGCCGCCGCTGCCGAGGTGCAGCGCCTCGCCCGCGAGCGCCTGAACGAGCAGGCGGCCCACCTCGACCGCCTTGCCGCCAGCGCACCCCGCTTTCTCTCCACCGAACCGGGCATCCTCGGACATTACATCGGCGTCCTCCTGCGCTGGACCATCATGCTGCCACCCGACGAACGCTTCGACCTTGCTCCCCACCCGCACCTCCGTGCCGTCCTCGCCGCACATGAGGCCAGCGCCGCTGCCCAGCGCGTTGCCGCCCTCGACGGCCTTGGCCCCACGCCCTACACCCAGCCGGAGACCTGAATGTTCCTTTCCGTTTTCGACATGTTCAAGGTGGGCATTGGCCCGTCGTCCTCGCACACGATGGGGCCGATGGTGGCCGCAGCACGCTTTCTCGCCACGCTGAAAGCCAGCCCGTTTCACGCCAAGGGTCTGCGCGCCTCGCTGCACGGCTCGCTTGCCTTTACCGGTGTCGGCCACGCCACCGACCGCGCCACCATCCTTGGCCTCGCCGGGTTCGAACCCGCCACCTACGACGCCGAAAAGGCCGATGCTGCGCTGGCTCGGATCAAGGAAACCCATGTGATCGACGCACCGGGCATCGGCCCTCTTGCCTTCGATCCCGGTCGCGACCTTCTGTTCGACTATGGCCCGGCCCTCCCCGGCCACGCCAACGGCATGATCCTCACCGCGACCGACGCGCAGGGCGACGTCATCCTGCAGGAAACCTATTATTCCATCGGTGGCGGCTTTGTCCTGACCGCCGCCGAACTGGCCGAAGCGGACGGTGCCAAGTCCAAGGCCCGCGCCGACGTGCCCTACCCGTTCGAAACCGCTGCCGAAATGCTCGAGATGGCGCAGAAATCCGGCCTCACCATCGCCGCGATGAAACGCGCCAACGAGTTGAAATTCCGCAGTGCCGCCGAGATCGACGCCGGCATCGCCCGCCTCTGGCAGGTGATGAACGACTGCATCTCGCGCGGCATGCTGGGCGAAGGCATCCTGCCCGGCGGCCTCAAGGTGCGCCGCCGCGCCAAGGGCATCCACGACGCCCTCATCGCCGAACGCGGGCTGAACATGACCGCCCCCCACACCATCAACGACTGGATGTCGCTTTACGCGATGGCGGTGAACGAGGAAAACGCCGCCGGCGGTCAGGTCGTCACCGCCCCCACCAACGGTGCCGCCGGCGTCGTGCCCGCCACCTTGCGCTACTACCTCGACCACGTCCCCGGCGCTTCGGTCTCCCGCGTCGGAGAATTCCTTCTCACCGCCGCCGCGATCGGTGGCCTCTGCAAACATAACGCCAGCATTTCCGGCGCCGAATGCGGCTGTCAGGCCGAGGTCGGCTCGGCTGCCGCAATGGCCGCCGCAGGCCTCTGCGCGGTTCTGGGCGGCACGCCGGAACAGGTCGAAAACGCCGCCGAAATCGCGCTCGAACACCACCTCGGCATGACCTGCGACCCGGTCAAGGGTCTGGTGCAGGTGCCTTGCATCGAACGCAACGGCCTCGGCGCGATCAAGGCGGTCTCCGCCGCCTCGCTGTCGATGCGCGGCGACGGCCAGCACCTCGTCTCCCTCGACGTCTGCATTGAAACGATGCGCCAGACCGGCAAGGACATGCACGAGAAATACAAGGAAACCTCGCTCGGCGGCCTCGCCGTGAACGTCCCGAACTGCTGATCCTCGCCCGACCCGCTCAATCAGCAACCCTCGGCGTCGCAATCAGGCTGGCAGGGCCGCGCGGGGCGGGCTAGGCAGTCTCATGACCAACGACAACATCCTTCGCGGCGTCGTCCTGATGCTGGTGTTCTGCCTCCTTGCGCCGCTCCTCGACGTGTCCGCAAAACTGGCAGCCGAGGGCGGCATCCCGGTCGGCCAGATCACCACCGCCCGCTTCCTCGTGCAGGGCGCGCTGATGCTGCCGGTGGTCCTCGTCATGGGACTGTCCCTGCGCCTGCCGCGCCGTGCGCTCGGCTTCGTCATCCTGCGCGCGATCTTCCTGATCCTGTCGACCTTCTCCTTCGTCTCCGGCATCGCGGTGATGCCCGTCGCCGACGCCCTAGCCATCGCCTTCGTCGAGCCGTTCATCGTCCTGATCCTCGGCTCCGTCATCTTTGGCGACCAGGTCGGCCCGCGCCGCATCGCTGCCTGCGCCGTCGGCTTTGGTGGCGCGCTGCTGGTCATCCAGCCCTCCCTCGCCGTCTTCGGCTGGGTGGCGCTCTGGCCTCTCGGCACCGCCTTCTTCTTCGCCTTCTACATGCTGGTGACCCGCGCCATCTCGGCCTACATGCACCCCGTCACCATGCAGTTCCACACCTCGTGGACCGGCCTTCTGATCTGCCTTCCGGTGATGTTCGCCGCCAACGGCACCGGCTGGACCGAGTTTGATCCGATCTGGCCCGAAGGCATCCTCTGGCTCTGGCTCTTCGGCGTCGGCTTCTGGGCGGCGGTCAGCCACATCTGCATGACCTACGCGCTGAAATACGCGCCCTCCGCCACCCTCGCCCCGCTGCACTATTCCGAAATCGTGGTCGCCGTGGCGCTTGGCTTCGCCGTTTTCGGCGATTTTCCCAACGCGATCACCTGGACGGGAATCGCGGTCATCGTCTCGTCCGGTCTCTACATCATCCACCGCGAACGGCTTGCCGCCCGCGTCAGGCCGCTGCCGTCAGCGCCCGGATCACCGCATCCAGCCGGACGCGCGGCAGAATAGCCAGCATCCCCGGCCCGTCGAAGGCAAGGCTGACCTCGGGCGCCGCCACCCGGTTCGAGGTTCCCGTCATCCCGTCCGGCGCAAAGCCGATGCCGTCGATCGGCCATTCCAGCCCCACGCTTCGCCCTGTGACCGCTGCAAAGGGAAACAGCGACAGCGTATCGCCAACCTTCAACGGCAGCCGCATCTCGCGCGGTGCGGCAAAGGCCACGTCCTTCGGCCCGATCACGATGCAACGCCGGTCCGCCCGCCGGATCAGGCTGTTGAACACCGCCAACCCGTGATCCAGCCGCGCCCCGGCAAATCCCAGCGCCAGATAAAGCGGCGCGTCGACCGACCGCAGCACCTTGTCGAAATCGGTGGTGGCCTGTTCGTCCAGCCGATGCTGCCGATCAGGTGGAATCGCCAACCTTGCCGCCTCTGATAGCGAATCGAAATCCCCGATCACCGCCTCAGGCATCACCCCGGCGCGCAACACCGCGTCCGCGCCGCCATCGGCTGCCACTACCACTGGTGCCCGCGCCCGGCAAAGCCGCAAGTCACTGGCGGAAAACGGCCCACCCCCGACCAGCGTGACGCCCTGCGTAGATTGGACAATCGGCGATTTCATGCGAAACTGTATCCAATTAAGGCAAATATTCTCGTCGCTGGCCACAATCCATCCATCAAATTACCCCGGTCTGCCGATGGTATTGCCGCCTGTGGGGTCTAGTCTCCGCGCCTGTGTTGAACAAGGGACGTCCGCGCGATGATCGGTGACAGTAAAATTCTGACGGTATCTTACGGCACATTCAGCTGCACGCTGGAAGGCTTTGACGATCCGCTGAACACGATGAAGGCCATCGCGGAATACTTCCGTGATCTTGCATCGGACGACCGCTACTTCGGCGCCGAGCCGCCCACACCTGACGCCGCCATGCTGCACCGGATCGCCGAGCGCGAGGTCAGCCGCATGGTCGAGGCGCGGGTGCAGGACAATTCGGTGTTCCTGCGCCAGCACGACGCTCCCGCCGCTCAGGTCGCCGCCGCTCCGGCCACCGCTCCCGTTGCCCCGGCCGCGCCCGTTGCCCCAGCAGCTCCTGCCCCAGCCGTCGCAACCCCAGCCGTCGCAACCCCAGCCGCCGCCGCCCCAGTCGTCGCTGCAGCCCCGGCACCCGCCCCAGCCCCTGCGGCCGAAGCTCGTCCCGCCGCAGCGCCCGCCGCCGACGAAGAGCCCGACCTCCCGGTCCTCCATGACGCGATCCCCGAAGGCGTCGCCGCCAAGCTGGCGCGCATCCGTCAGGCCGTCGCCTATCACCCCGTCCCGACCCTCGCCGACGACGAGGAGGACGACCTCGCTTTCGCCACACCCGATGCATCCCCCGACACAGCCTTTGACGCCGGGTTCAGCGCAGACTTCGAACCGGACTTCGACACAGACGTCGAAGCCGACGCGCCAGTCGCCGCCCCGCTCGAAGCCGAGGCCGATTACCTGCCCGAAGATCACTCCGCCGACGCGGCAGCCGACGACATGCCCGCTCTGGTCCTGTCTGACGCGATCACTGACGAAGACCCCGAGGAAGAGGCCGGCGTCGACGACGTGCTGGCCCGCCTCGGCGCGATGCTGGCCGACGATCAGGACGAATCCGAGGTCGCCGCCGAAACCGCTGCCGACACCGCTGCGGACGAGCCTGCCGAACTCCCCGCGCTTGACGATGCCTTCGAAGCTGACACCGCCGTCGAACCCGAAGCCACCCCCGCGCCCGTCCTGCTGCTGGCCGATGCTCTTGCGGACGAGGACGACACGGTTGACGCCGACGATCTCGCCGACCTCACCCGTCTCGACCTCGCGCCTCGCGAAGACCTGATCGATGAAGACACCGACGCCGAGGACGCCCCCGTCCTTCAGGCAGAGGCTCTGCCGGAAGAAGACACCGCCATGCCGACGGCCGAGCCGGTCATCGACGCCGCGCAAGAGGCCATCGCCGACCTGCCAGCCGAAGCAACAGAACTCGAGGCCGACATCGAACTGGTCGCAGACATCGCAGCCGAGCAAGCTGACGGCGCGAGCGACGAAGCCGCCACCTTCGAGGAAGCCGCCAGCCTGGACGCAGCCACCCTCGACGAAGCCGCCGCCGTTGATGAGACCGAAGGCACCGTCGACGCCCCCAAGCGTGCCAATGCCCGCGTCATCCGCATCCGCCGCTCCGATGCCGAAGACGAGGACGAGGACGTCAGCCTCGCCGACGATCCGTCCCGCCCCTTCGACAGCGCCGGCGAAGCCGCCGCCCTGACGCGCCTCATGCGTCAGGCCGATGATGAAATGGCCGGCGCCGAAAACCGCCGCCGCCTGTCCGCCATCGCCCACCTCAAGGCCGCCGTCGCCGCCACCGAGGCCGAGCGCGCCGTGACCGGCGAGGCGCTCTCCTCGCCCAGCACAAAGATCGAGCCCTACCGCGACGATCTCGCCCATGCCGTCGTGCCCGAAGATGCCGAACCCTCGGCCCCGGTGCGCCCGCGCCGCGAAGTCAGCGTGCGCCCCGACCCGACCCCGCGCCCCTCCATCCGTCCCGAGATGATGACCGCCCCGCCGCTGGTTCTGGTGTCGGAACAGCGCATCGACCGCACGCCACCTGCGGGCCAGCCGATGGTCGCAGTGCGCCCCGGCCGCCTGACTGGCGCGATCGGTTCGGGTGCTACGTCGCAGGCGCCGGTCGCCGAAGACCAGTATGCCGCCGCCATCGCCGAATTCGACGAGGATGATGACAGCGATACCGACAACATCTTCTCCGACGACGAAGGCTTTGCCGAATTCGTCGAAACGCTGGGCCTGACCACGCTGATCGAACATCTAGAGGCCGCCGCAGCCTTCGCCACCATCGTCGAAAACCGCGACAGCTTCACCCGCCCGCAACTGATGCGCCGCCTCTCTGGCGGACCGGCCGGGATCACCCTGTCGCGCGAAGACGGCCTGCGTTCCTTCGGCACGCTTCTGCGCACCGGCAAGATCGAAAAGGTCCGCCGTGGCCAATACACGCTGGCCAGCGATTCGCCCTACCTCGCCGAAGCGCGCCGTCTGGCGCTCTGACGACGGCCGCTCTGACGACGGGCGATCTGCACGAAAATCAGGCGGACGGGGGCTCCCTGTCCGCCTTTTGCATGTCCGCCGGCGCGTCTGGATCGGCTTGCCCCACGCCTTGGAACACGAACTTGAACGGCAGCATCCACAAGAACCCCAGCGCCACGTAGATCAGCAGCTCCAGCCAGATCGCCGGGCGCTCCAGCCAATCCACCAGATTGACCGCCACCACCACATAGATCGGCAATCCGATCAGCAATATGACCAGCGACCACCGCCGCCGGGCCTTGTAGCTCAGTGCCATACCGCCCTCTCAATCCGCGAACGGGTCGGTCACGAGGATCGTGTCGTCCCGCTCAGGCGAGGTGGAAAGTAGCGCCACCGGGCACTGGATCAACTCTTCGATCCGCCGCACATACTTGATCGCCGCGCCCGGCAGGTCGGCCCAGGACCGCGCACCTGCGGTCGTCTCGCTCCAGCCTTCCAGTTCTTCGTAAACCGGGGTGCAGCGCGCCTGTTGGTCGGCGGCGGTCGGCAGGTAATCCAGCCGCACCCCGTCCAATTCATAGCCCACACAGATTTTCAGCGTCGGGAACCCGTCCAGCACATCAAGCTTGGTCAGCGCGATGCCCTTCACCCCGCTCGTCACGCAGGTCTGCCGCACCAGCACCGCATCGAACCAGCCGCAGCGCCGCTTGCGCCCGGTCACGGTGCCGAACTCATGCCCGCGCTCGCCCAGCCGCTCGCCGTCGGCATCATGCAATTCCGCCGGGAACGGGCCTTCACCCACCCGCGTCGTATAGGCCTTCACGATCCCCAGCACGAAGTCGATCGCGCCCGGCCCCATGCCCGACCCGGTCGCCGCCTGCCCTGCAATCACGTTCGAACTGGTGACAAACGGGTAAGTCCCGAAATCGATGTCCAGAAGCGAGCCCTGCGCGCCCTCGAACAGAATGCGCTTGCCCGCCCGCCGCGCCTCATGCAGCACCTTCCACACCGGCTTGGCATAGGGCAGCACCTGCGGCGCAATCGCGCGCAACTCGGCCAGCAGCGCCTCGCGGTCGATCGGCGCGATCCCGAGGCCCTGCCGCAGCGCGTTGTGATGCACCATCAGCCGGTCGACGCGCAGTTCCAGCGTCGCCGCATCGCCAAGGTCGGCCACGCGAATGGCCCGACGGCCCACCTTGTCCTCATAGGCCGGACCGATCCCGCGCCCGGTGGTGCCAATCTTGGCAACCGCGTTCTGGCTTTCCCGTGCCCGGTCCAACTCGCCATGCACCGGCAGGATCAGGGGCGCGTTCTCGGCCACCATCAGGTTCTCGGGGTTGATCTCGACCCCCTGCCCGCGCAGCTTGTCGATCTCCATGATCAGGTGCCACGGGTCCAGCACCACGCCGTTGCCGATGACGCTCAGCTTGCCGCCCCGCACGATCCCGCTTGGCAACAGGCTCAGCTTGTAGACCTTGCCGTCGATCACCAGCGTATGCCCGGCGTTATGCCCGCCCTGGAACCGCACGATCACATCGGCGCGCTCGCTCAACCAGTCGACAATCTTGCCCTTGCCCTCATCGCCCCACTGGGCGCCCACGACGACGACATTGGCCATGCTGATCCTCCACCGGTCAAACGCGAGCGGTATATCCGGCACCCGTGCCGGGCGAAACCCGATTCCGGGCCGCGACGGTGCTGAAAATGCAACGGGGCGCACCTTGTGGCGCGCCCCGCTCGTCAATCAGGCTCGAAACCTGCTCAGAACACCGAAGTCAGCGCCGCGTTCAGCGCGCCGTGCCGCGGGTTCAAGATCGAATCCGCCACCGAATTCATCGGCAGCGCCGGTCCCTTCGCCCCAAGCGGGAAGGTGACGCCCAGCCGCACCGTGTCGAGATCGGTGCTCGACCCAAAGCTGGAAAGCTCGGTCCGCGCCACTTCAAGCGACAGCGTCGACGATACGCCCGCCATCGCGCCGATGTCATAACCGATGCCAAGACCCATGCTGTCAAAGCCAAGGCCCGTGACCCCACCCGACGAGACGTCGGACTGGCTGATCCCGCCGAACACGATCATCGCGTCGTTGATCGCATAGTTCGCCGCAATGCCGGTGAAATCGATATCCGCATCGCCGCCGCCCTGCGACAGGTCCGCCTTCAGATAGGTCGCCCCAAGTTGCAGACCGGCAATGCCGGTGTAACCCACCGTCAGCCCCTTGTTCTTCACGTCCACAGCCAAAAGCGCCGGGCTGAGCGAGGTGTTGCCGACGAAAGCTTCAACCTCAAGACCGGCGTTCTCATAGCCGGCCGTCAAGCCGTTCGTTTTCAGCGTAAGATCGAACGGAGAGCCGTCGGGCGCTGCCGAAAGCTGCTCAGCGAAGGCACCAACCGTAAAGCCGCCAGCAAAACGGTATTTGCCGTCCAGCCCGATGAACTCGCCGCCCAACCCGCCAAGGCCGCCGTCGACGTTCATGTCGATCTTGCCGACCTGTACCCCGAAGGTCACTCCGTTGCCGAAATCGACGGCCATGCGCCCGTCCAGTCCGCGCTGTTTCATGTCTTCCGAAAAGTCGCCGCCATCGGTGGCGCCATAGCTGAGGGTCAGACCCCCGGTGATCGTCTGCGCCGACACGGCGCCGGGAAGGGCCATAACGGCCAGCACAAGATAAACCTTAGATTTCATGATGCTCTCCTCAAAAATATCGGGCGCCTGATGCGCTCTTGGTCGCATTAACCTTTTAAGCGAACGGGCGGATTTCTGCCATTCCTCGGCAAGAATTCGCTCGGAACTGTCGCTCCTATAACGCAGCGAACATTAAGCACGCTCTGCCCGCCCCGCCCTGCCTGGCCCGTGAAAGCCAGTTTGCGAACAGTGAGATATGCCTGTAACCTTTGCCCCGAACGGGTATCAGGGGCGGACATGGGCATTCTTCTTCGCTGGTTTGGCGCGTTTCTTTTGCTGGTCCTGATCTTCAACCCGACAGAGATCAATTTCGTGAACTGGGCGCGGGCCAACTGGAACGACCAGATGCCTCTGATCGTCTTTCTCGGCCTGATCCTCGCGGTTGTGATGATGGTCTACCTCGTCGCAACCATGCGCTCCATCGGTGTGCTCGGCGCGCTGGTGATCGGCGCGATCTTCGCCGCCGGGCTTTGGGTTCTCACCGATTGGGGCCTCCTCGCCTTGGGCAACTCAGACCTGACGGTTTGGCTCGCGATCCTCGTCCTTTCGGTCATCCTCGGTGTCGGCATGTCGTGGTCGATCCTGCGCCAGCGCCTGACCGGCCAGGCCAGCGTTGACGAGATCGAAGGCTGACCGTGCTGCTTTACGTCACCCTCGGCACCAACGACCTTGCCCGCGCCGCCCGCTTCTACGACGCAACCCTCGCCCCCTTAGGCCTCATCCGTCGCGCCACCGAGCCGACCGAGGTCGGCTATGGCCTGCCCTCCGACACCCGCACCCGGCTTTGGATCACCCTGCCCTTCGACAGCAAGCCTGCCACCATCGGCAATGGCTCGATGCCCGCTCTGGTCGCCCCCAGCCGCAAGGCGGTCGATGCCTTCCATGCCGCCGCCCTCGCCAACGGCGGCTCCGACGAAGGCGCGCCGGGCCTGCGCCCCTACGGACCGGCCTTCTATGCCTGCTATGTGCGCGACCCCGACGGCAACAAGCTCAGCGCGGTCTGCGAAGGCGACGGCTGATCGCCGCCCCCTGCCGCACCGCTTTCCACCAAATCCCTTGCGGGCAGCCCCGCTTGCTCATAGATAGGCGCCCGTAGCGTCCGGAAAGTGCTTCATGGAAAACGTCGTCCTCACCATCCACCTCATTCTCGCCCTGCTTCTCATCGGCGTCGTGCTGTTGCAGAAGTCGGAAGGCGGCGGGCTTGGCATGGGCGGCGGCGGCGGCGCGATCTCGGCCCGCGGCGCGGCCACGGCGCTGACCAAACTCACCTGGATCTTTGCGGTCGGCTTCATCATCACCTCGATCACCCTGACCATCCTCGCCACCCGCGGTGCCGACAGCGGCTCGGTGGTGGACAGCCTCGCCCCGGCCGCCGACGCCGAGGCTCCGGCTTCCGGCGGGCTCAGCGGCTCCGACCTGCTGCCGCCGCCTGCCGCCAACGCTCCGGCGGCCCCGCCGCGCGCCGATGGCGAAGCAGCACCCGATGCGACGGCACCCGCCACCCCGCCTGCCTCAAATCCCTGATCCACAACACGTTGCTGCCCGGCCGTTATGATCCGCATGATCTAGCGGTCGTGGTTGCCTATTCCCCACGGCTTCGCTATACCCCGACTCCCGTGGTGCTGCGATTCCGCCGACACCGAATCGCCTGACAAAACACGGGGGCCCCCATGGCGCGCTATATCTTCATCACCGGCGGCGTGGTGTCCTCTCTCGGCAAGGGCCTCGCTTCCGCCGCCCTCGGCGCCCTCCTGCAGGCCCGCGGCTACACCGTCCGCCTGCGCAAGCTCGATCCCTACCTGAACGTCGATCCTGGCACGATGTCGCCCTTCGAACACGGCGAGGTCTTCGTCACCGACGACGGCGCCGAAACCGACCTCGACCTTGGCCATTACGAACGCTTCACCGGCGTCTCCGCCCGCCAGACCGACAGCATCTCCTCCGGTCGCATCTACTCCAACGTCCTCGAAAAGGAACGTCGCGGCGATTACCTCGGCAAGACCATCCAGGTCATTCCCCACGTCACCAACGAGATCAAGGATTTCCTCCGCATCGGCGACGGCGAGGTTGATTTCATGCTGTGCGAAATCGGCGGCACCGTCGGTGACATCGAGGGCCTGCCGTTCTTCGAAGCGATCCGCCAGTTCATCCACGAGCGCCCGCGCGGCCAGTCGATCCTGATGCACCTGACGCTCTTGCCTTACCTCGCAGCCTCCGGCGAGTTGAAAACCAAGCCCACCCAGCACTCGGTCAAGGAACTGCAATCCATCGGCCTCGCCCCAGACGTGCTCGTCTGCCGATCCGAACACCCGATCCCGGAACGCGAGCGGGAAAAGATCGCCCTCTTCTGCAACGTCCGCAAGGAACACGTGATCCCGGCCTATGACCTGAAAACCATCTACCAGGCCCCGCTCGCCTACCATCAGGCGGGCCTCGACCAGGCCGTCCTTGACGCCTTCGGCATCACCCCCGCACCAAAGCCGAACCTCGCGCGCTGGGAAGACGTGATGGACCGCATCTCCAACCCCGAAGGCGAGGTTCGCGTCGCCATCGTCGGCAAATACACCCAGCTTGAGGACGCCTACAAATCCATCGCCGAAGCGCTTACCCACGGCGGCATGGCGAACCGCACGAAAGTCCGCGCCGAATGGATCGACGCCGAGATCTTCGAACGCGAAGACCCCGCGCCCTACCTTGAAAACTTCCACGCCATCCTCGTCCCCGGTGGCTTTGGCGAACGTGGCACCGAAGGCAAGATCCGCGCCGCGACCTTCGCCCGCGAAAAGAAGATCCCCTACCTTGGCATCTGCCTCGGCATGCAGATGGCCGTGATTGAAGCCAGCCGCAACCTTGTCGGTCTCAAGGATGCCGGGTCCGAGGAGTTCGACCACGAAGCCGGTGAAAAGCGCTTCACGCCCGTCGTCTACCACCTCAAGGAATGGGTCCAGGGCAACCACACCGTCACCCGCAAATCGACCGACGCCAAGGGCGGCACGATGCGCCTCGGGGCCTATACCGCGAACCTGAAGGAAGGCTCCGCCGTGGCCCGGATCTACGGCTCCAACGTGATCGAGGAACGCCACCGCCACCGCTACGAGGTCG
>LNFM01000915.1_pt1 | contig 69744 bp, 60 predicted proteins | sample 596031 | NCBI WGS metagenome assembly LNFM01 (sample SAMN04254537, study PRJNA301005) | activated carbon metagenome | isolation source: dual media filters at the Ann Arbor, Michigan drinking water treatment plant | place: USA: Ann Arbor
GATCGGTTCGGCGAGGGCGCGACCGAGATCGCGGCGTTCGATCCCGTCACGCAGTCGCTGTTCGTGACCAACGCGCAGTCGGGCGCCATCGACGTGCTCGACGTCTCCGACCCGGCCGCCCCCGTCCTCGTCCAGAGCCTCGCGATCACGGATCCCACGCTGGGCGGGCCCACCTCGGTCGCGGTGCGCGACGGCGTGGTCGCGGCCGCAGTGCCCAACGCCACGGCGGGCGAGCCCGGGCAGGTGCTGTTCTTCGACGTCGACGGCACGCCGCTCGCCGCGGTCACCGTCGGCGCGGTGCCCGACATGATCACCTTCGATCCGAGCGGTCAGACCGTGCTCGTCGCCAACGAGGGGGAGCCTGCGGGCTACGAGCCCGGCCAGGTCGATCCGGAGGGCTCGGTCAGCATCATCGACGTGTCGGCGGGCGCCGAGTCCGCGGACCAGGCCGACGTGCGCACGGCCGGGTTCCTCGGGTTCGCGGCCGGGGATCTCGACGCGACGACGCGGGTCTTCGGGCCCGGCGCGTCGGTGGCCCAGGATCTCGAGCCAGAGTACGTCGCGGTGTCGAGCGACGGCACGGTGGCGTGGGCGACCCTGCAGGAGAACAACGCGCTGGCGCTCATCGACGTCGCGACGGCGACCGTGACCGACGTCGTCGGGCTCGGCCTCGTCGACCACTCGCTCACCGGGCTCGATCCGAGCGACCGTGACGACGCGATCGCGATCGCGACGCACCCGGTGTTCGGCATGCGCCAGCCCGACGCGATCGCGGCGTTCGAGGCGAACGGCAGCACGTGGCTGGTCACCGCGAACGAGGGCGACGCCCGCGACTACGACGGGCTCGAGGAGGAGGCGCGCATCTCCAGCCAGGACCTCGATCCCACCGTGTTCCCCGACGCCGAGGCGCTGCAGGCCCCGGAGGTGCTCGGTCGTCTCGGCGTGAGCGTGCCCAGCAGCGACATCGACGGCGACGGCGATCTCGATCGCCTGTGGGCGTTCGGGTCCCGCTCGGTGAGCGTCTTCGACGCCCAAGGCGCGCTGGTCTGGGACAGCGGCGACGCGATCGAGCAGACCTGCGCGCAGCTCTTCCCGCTGCACTTCAACGCGACCAACGACGACAACGACAGCTTCGACAATCGCAGCGACAACAAGGGCCCCGAGCCCGAGGGACTCGCGGTCGGCGAGGCCTTCGGCACGCAGTACGTGTTCGTCGGCCTCGAGCGCATCGGCGGGATGATGGTGTGGAGCCTCGACGATCCCACTGCGCCGCAGCTGTGGGGCTACGTGAACCCGCGCGACTTCGCCGGCGACGCGGAGGCCGGCAACGCCGACGACCTCGGGCCCGAGGGCCTGCTCTTCGTCGCGGCGGTCGACAGCCCGACGGGCAACCCGCTGGTCGTCGTGACCAGCGAGATCAGCGGGACGGTGTCGATCTACGAGTTGACGCTCGCGCCGGGCTGACGCTCGCGCCGGGCTGACGCGGCCGCTTCAGCCCGCGAGCGGGTCGAAGGTGTCGTCCAGCGCGATCGGGAACCGCTCGTCGACCTCGGTCCCGGCAAGCCCCAGCACGCGTCGCATGCCGCGGTGCACGTGCGCCGGCGTGACCTTCACGCCGGCCACGTCGCCCTCGGCGGGCGCGCCGGTGGCGGGATCGATCATCCGCGCGTTGTGGCCGCTGTCCGTCGCGCCGACCATGCGGTTGCCGACGACGCCCGCGCCCATGGCGACCATGCTGGTGATCGACCAGTGGTCCTTGCCCATGTTGCCGTTGTACTGCGGCGTGCGGCCGAAGTCCGAGCAGATGAGGACGACGAGCTTGTCGGCGACGGCCTGGCGCTCGGCCTCGTCCCACAGGAACTTCACGAGGCCCAGCAGCTCGGACATGCGCGCGCGCTGCTGATTGTCGTGGTCGGAGTGCGTGTCGAAGTTGCTGTGGAACAGGTTGCCCGCGACGCCGACGCGGGCCTTGTAGGCCGCGACGACGAGCTGGGCCTGGCGGTGCAGCGCGTTGGCGTCGGGCTCGGGGAGCACCTCGTCGAGGCGCTTCAGCCCATCCGATCCGAGGCGCGCGGTGGCCAGCGTGTCGAGGGCGTGGCGGAAGCGGGGCAGGGCCTGGTGCGCGAGCGTCCGCTCGAGCCGCTTCTCTCGGGCCAGCCGGATCACCGCGTGCGCCGTCTCGGTGTGGTACGTCGGGCCTTCGGCGTCCGCGGCGTTCATCCGATCGGGGTACGACAGCTCGGCGAGCCGCGCGTCGTTGCCGTTGCGCGTCGGCGCGACGAGCCCCGAGGTGCGATCGTACTGGCCGAAGCTGATGAACGACATCGGCCGCTGCGGCGCGCCGTGACCCGCGAGCATCGCCGCGAGGGCAGGGTAGCCCTCGCCGAGCCGGCCGCTCGCGCAGTTGCGCTGGCCCGCGTCGTGGGCGTTGGTGCTGGTGTCGACGCCGTTGATGAAGACGGTGTGCTCGTAGTGGGCCTCGAACAGCGCCTGCGCGCCGCCGACCGGGGCGAAGCGGAGGTTGCCCGCGGTGAGGATGTCGCCCTCGCCGTAGCTGTTGTTGAGGTTGGCCTTCGGGTCGCACAGGAGCGTCGCGTCCCAGCCGCCGTGGGCCTGGACCATCACGAAGAGCGGGCCGTCGTAGTCGTCCTCGCCCGGGGCGGCCGAGGAACGTGGAGGGGCGGCGCGATCGGAGTCGGCGCGGCCGAGGAGCGGTGCCCCGGCGAGGCCGAGGCCGGTGATGCTCGCGAGCTCGAGAAAACGTCGGCGGTCCATGGTGTTTGTCTCCTCGGTCGAAGCCCTACTCGTAGAGGAACCGGTAGTCGCCCAGCAGGTAGGTGACGACGCCCATCCAGGCGCGCACGGTGTAGTCGGGATCCTCGGTGACCTGCTGCTCTTCGGGCAGCGGATCGCCGGTGGTCGGGTGGACGACGGCCTGGCAGGCCGCGGCGATGCTCGGCGTCATGCGGCCGTTGGTGGTGTCGGCCATGCGCGCGTGGCCGTCGGCGAGCAGCGCCTCGAACAGGCCGACGGTGCGCTGGATCTCCGGGTCGTCCTCGTCGAGGGACTCGCCGAGGAGCTGCTCGTGCAGGTGCACCGCGTTGGCCCGGATCGCCGCGTCGCCCTGGGGCGTGCCCGGCAGATCCGTGCGCTCCACCAGCGGGAACAGCATGCGGTCGGCGACGGGCTTGCCGAAGTCGAACGCGGTCACGCTGCACGCGACCTCGTTGGCCATGCGGTCGGCGATGTTCGCCATGACGCCGTTCATCTCGGTCAGCCGCTGGGTCACCGACGCCGAGTCGATGCCGCCGTAGAAGAACCTGTAGTAGTCGGCAGACAGCAGCACGCTGGTGCCGCCCTTGCGCCACGGGATGCCGGTGGTCGCCTGGATCCGCCGGTGCAGCAGCTCGGGCGACAGCACGCGCGCCGTGCCCATGTCCTGCAGCTCGGTGGTGCGCGTGTCCGACAGCGGGACGTCGGTGCCGCGGGCGCGGAACCACTCGGTCTTCACCAGCGCCTTGAGGACGGTGCGCAGCTCCCAGTTGTCGGCCATGAACGCGTCGGCGATCTGCCCGAACGTGTAGTCCTGGGCCTCGTAGGCGCCGATGCGCTGCAGGTAGTCCGGCGCGGCCTCGTCGATGGGCTCGGTCAGGGGCTCCTGGCCGGTCAGGCCGGTGAACATGGTGTGGACCACGGCCAGGGCGAAGCGGCGGTCGCGGACCAGCCATGGTGCGAGCCACTGCAGCGCACGCTTGCTCTGATCGAAGGGGATCTGCGCGTCGCCGAGCCCCGGCGGCCGCATGTCGGCGTACCAGCCCTCGTCGCTCGGGCGGTAGCGGCCGAGCTCGTCGAAGCCCTGGAACGCGCCCGCGATCGGGTCGACGTTGTCGTGGCAGACGCTGCAGTTGGGGTTGTAGAGCGTGGGGTTGAAGTCGTCGATCGAGGTGACGTCGATCGGCCGCACCGCGAGCCGCAGCACGTCGGTCGCGAGGAAGAACTTGTACAGCACCCGCGAGCGCGCCCGGTTGCGGTTGGTCTCGGTCGTCGGGTAGCGGTTGAGGAACACCGACGTCGTCAGCAGCCCGGCGTGGGGGAAGTCGGGGAACTGGATCGGCACCCACTCGTTGGCGTCGGTCGGATCCACGAACCGATCCATCGGGATGTCGTACGAGCGCGCCGACCACGGGTTGGCCAGGGTGTAGTTGGCGGTGAGGATCGTCGAGAACGGCTCGTCGTGGCGGACGACCCAGTCGATCAGCATCAAGGGCTCGCGGGCGATCGCGTCGTTGGTGGCGTTGCGGGCCGCGGCGACGTCGTCCTCGGGTAGGTCGTCGAACCACCGGGCGTTGGGGAATTTCTGGGTGTCGACGGTATCCACGGCGTCGTCGCCGGCGAGGTACGCGTCGGTGTGGAGCACATCGTTGTAGATCTCGATCAGGCGATCGTAGAAGGCCTCTTCGTGCGTGGCCTGCTCGAGGACCTCGTCGAGGCCCTCGAAACCGGCGGCCTCGACCACCGCGAGCTCGATCTCGGTGGGCATGCGGCCCGCGAGCAGGAACAGCGCCTTGCGGGTGGTCTCGGCCTCGTCGAGCAGCGACAGGTCGGCGTAGAACGCCCGGATGTCGCGGTCGTCGACGCAGTGCACCGGCGCCTTGCTGCGCTCGACGAACTCCGCGAGCGCGGCGTACTCGGGGCCGTCGATCTCGATCTGCGCGCCGCCGCCGTGCTCGATCACCGCGCTGGGCTTCAGCAGCAACAGCGAGGTGTCGTCGATCTCGAGCTGGGCGAGGTTCGCGACGGTCTGGCGGTTCACGTCGAGGTAGCCGGGGAAGTCGGTGCCCTGCAGCACGAGGTCGCTGGCCTTGGCCGCGCCCGCCGGGTTGTGGCACGCGTAGCACTTCTGCTTGAGCACCGGCGCCCAGACCTGCTCGCGGAAGTAGTCGTCGATGTCGACGCAGGCGTCGGGCGCGTCGAGCTCGGGCGCGTCTCCGGTGTCACCACCGTCGCCACCCTCGGGGTCGTCGTCGTCGCCCGGGCTGTGGGCGGTGCCGCCGTAGCAGGCCGCCGTCGGCAACCCGAGCAGTGAAAGCGCGAGCAGGGCCCGCACGCGCGCATGGGCATCGCGTTGCAGCATGAGTGTTCCACCACCGCGTCCGCGTGGACGCGATGCCTCCCTCTTCCTCCCCCGAGACGACGGCGCCCCGGGCGGTGCGCGCGGCGTCGCCGAGAAATCCGCCAGGAGCCGTCCGGGGGCCCGCAAACCCGCTCCCGCGCGCGAGCGCCGTTGCCGCGGCGCGGCTTTGGTCTACCCTCCCGCCACCATGTCGACCCGAACGCCGCTCTCGAAATCCATCCGGGTATCCCTGGTGTCCCTCGCGTTGCTCGGTGCGTGCAAGACCACGTCGGCCGATACCGCGGTGCCCGAGGGCCCGACCCCGGCGACGCCGTCGGATCGCGTGGCCAAGCCCGAGGACTTCGCCGCCGTGCTGGCCATGCCGCACCGCACCGCCGAGAACCGCAGCCGCGACGCGTCGCGTCACCCCGCCGAGACGCTCGCGTTCTTCGGCGTCCTGCCCGACAGCAAGGTCGTCGAGCTGTGGCCGGGCGGCGGCTGGTACACCGAGATCCTCGCGCCGTACCTCCGCAACGACGGCAAGCTCACCGTCACCGTGTTCGATCCCGCCGGCCCCGAGGCCTACTACGGCACGGCGCAGAGCAAGAAGCTGCTCGAGCGGCTCGGCGCCGACGCGGCGACCTTCGGCGCGGTCGAGACCGCGACCGTGATCCAGAAGGTGGAGATGGGCCCCGACGGCAAGGTCGCGAAGACCACGATCGAGGCGCTCACGCTGGCGCCCGACGGCACGGCCGACGTGGTGCTCACCTTCCGCAACAGCCACGGCTGGTACCGCAACGGCGCGCTGCCGCTGGTGTACGGCGCGGCCTTCCGCGCGCTCAAGCCCGGCGGCATCTTCGGCGTCGAGCAGCACCGCGCGGCCGAGGGCGCCGATCCGGCGAAGACCGCCGAGGGCGGCTACCTCCCCGAGGCGACCGTGATCGAGGCGGCGAAGGCCGCGGGCTTCGAGCTGCTCGAGCGCTCGGAGATCAACGCGAATCCCAAGGACACCAAGGATCACCCGGACGGCGTGTGGAGCCTGCCGCCGAGCTTCTCGGGCGGCGACAAGGACAAGGCGAAGTTCGAGGCGATCGGCGAGAGCGATCGGATGACGCTGAAGTTCGTCAAGCCCAAGGCGTGACGTCGACTTGTTGACGAGGCCGCTTCGGGCGCGTTTAACCGTGCCATGACGAAGGCCGATCTCGCCGAAGCCATCCTCGCCCTCGAAGTCGCCGTCGGTAAGACGGGCAAGGGCAAGGCCCCGGCCCCAGGCACATGGAAGGCGCTCGATGGGGCGTTCGCGTCGGTTCACCCCGATCTGAAGGCGCTTTGGACCTGGGGGAAGGTCGCCGCGATCGCCTCGTCGCCGCGCATCGACGAAGAGCGCGAGGCCAGCGAAGCGTATTGGGCACAGGAGTGGCTCTCGCCTGCCATGTCGCTCTCGACGCTGCGCGACCTTCGCGAGACCGTGCCGAAGTTTCCAGGTGGGTTGGTCCCGCTCGCCACCGACGAAGCGGGCAACTACACGTGCTTCGACAACGCGAGCGGTCGCCTGATGGATTGGGATCACGAGACTCGCAAGGCGAAGAAGCTCGACGACAACCTGGCCAAGCTCATGGGTCGCTTGCGCGCGGCGTACCTCGCGGCGAGCGTGCGCGAGAAGGCCGACGCGCAGGGGCGGGCGGACGAAGAGCGCGAGCAGCTTGCGAAGGCGAAGGCGGCGAAGAGCCCCGCGAAGAAGGGCGGCGTCGCGACGATCCCTGCGGGCGGCGTGCCCCGGTCGATCAAGGTGCGCAGCGCGCCGCTGCTCCGCAAGACGGAAGACCGCATCCACGAGCACGAGGACGGCCTCTTGTCGCCGGACAACGCTCACGCCGTGCTCCGCAATGTCTCGCGGCGGACGACGTTCCTGAACCTCGCCAAAGGCACGATCGAGCACCCCACTCTGCCCGAGCTGCAAGACGAGATTCGCAGCTTCGGATCAGCGCAACGCCCGTGCAGCGAGGGCCTGGCGGTCGACGAGGCGGGCACAGGCTTCGTGCTCGCGGGCGCCGACGAGCTCAGCCTCTGGCGCTGGGCGGCGGACGGCTGCCCGGGTTGCAGAGCTTCGCGATGGTCGGCACCCGCGTCGTGACCGCGCACGCGGGCCAGAGCTACGACGAGTCCATCCTGCGCGTCTGGGAGCTCGGCGAGGCCAAGGCCCGCGCGACGAAGACGATCGCCGAACGCGTCCAGACGGTGGTCCTTCGTCCGGATGGCAAGCAGGTCGCCTACTTGGGCGACGCCGTGGCCGTGCTCGACGAGACGCTGTCGCCCGTCGCGCGCTCGACCAAGAAGGAGACGCCGTCGCCGATCGGCGAGACGCTCCTCTACGGCCCGACGGGCGACTTCCTCGTGAGCGCGTCGTCCACCGACCTCATCGTGTGGGACGGGGCGACCGCGCGGAAGGCCGCCTCGGCACCGATCCCCGATCCGAAACACAAGGGCGGCCGCCGTCACTTCGTCAAACACGTCACGCGTGATCGCGTGCTCCTGGTGGAGCCGGCGCTCCTGTTCGGGCTCTCGTGAGGTGAAGCCGGAGAGGAGAGCCTAGGCCCGCCCAAGAGGCCCTGGTTCAGCCGTCGTCGATCGGGCGGAAACCGTCGACCACCCTCTGTGCCAAGGCCGCCCCAGGCCCGTCAGGGCCGGCCGCGTCCCGCAGCCCCGATCACCGGCGCGGGCGGAACCGGTCGACCAGCACGATCAACGACGGCAGCAGGATCACGCTCGTCGCGAACACCAGCACCACCCCGACCACCGACACCCAGGCCAGAGACTGCAAGCCGCGGTGATTCGTGAGCAGGATCGATCCGAAGCCGCAGATCGTCGTCCACGCGGTCATGAACACCGCGCCGCCGGTCTCGCGCACCGCGAGCGCGAGGCCCTGGCGGCCCTCCTCGCGGTAGCGGGCGATGATGTGCAGCGACGAGTCCTCGCCCATGCCGACCAACAGCGGCAGCGCGATGACGTTGAAGAAGTTCAGCTTCCAGCCGAGCACGTACATGATGCCGAGCAGGGACGCGAGCGAGAACGGGACCATGAACGCCGCTGCGGCGCCCGCCGACAGCGAGCGGAAGGTCGCGACCGAGGTCACGAGCATCACGCAGAACGAGAGCATCACGACCGTGGGGCCGTCGGCGCGGATCGCCTCGTAGACCTCGGGGATGACGAAGAAGTCCGCCGCGAGCTCGACCTCGCCGGTCGGGGTCTCGAGGGTGCCGTAGGCGTCGTAGATGCGCCGCACGTTGCGGTAGTCGGTCTTCGAGCCCTTGGTCCAGATGACGACGAAGCGGCCGAGCTCGCCCTTGGCGTCCGCGAACTGGTTGCGCACCCACGGCGGGAGTCCGTCGGCGGTGACCGCGTCGGTCACCTCGAGGTAGTGGTACCACTCGTCGATGTCCTTGCGCGTCGACGCGGAGATCGAGCCGCGCTTGGCGTCGATGCGCCGGCGGATGTCCGCGATGATCGCGAGCTTGTCCGTCTGATCCTGGGGGATGAACGCGTACAGCGAGGTGACGTCGTTCATCAGCTCGGCGAGATCGACGATGCGCGCGCCCGTGTAGCGCTCCAGCATCGCGAGCGTCTCGGGGGCGACCCGCGGTCGGGTCATCACCCCGTTCTCGAGCGCGACGAAGGTGGGATCGTCGAGGTCGGGATCGCCGAACTCGTCGAGCTCGTCGACCTCCTCGTCCTCCGGCTCCGGCGTGGGGGCGGCGGTCGGCTTGGCCTTCGGCTTGTCGGCCGGTGCGTCGGCGGGCTCGGCGTCCCAGTCGTCGTCGGCGGGTGCGGCGTCCCAGTCGTCGTCGTCGGGTGCGGCCGCTGTGCCGTTGGTCGTGGCGCCCTTGGTCGGCTCGGGCTCGTCGGGCTCGTCGGGCGGCACGGGCCACGGCGCGCGCGGGGCCGGCTTCGACAGCGTGGCCGGATCGAACGCGGCGAGCTCCTCCGGGGTCAGCTTCCGCAGCGCCGCGAGCTGGCGGTAGATCGACTCGGCCTGGGCCACGTCGCGTCCCACGGCGACCGCAGGCGCCACCGTGCGGGCCGGCCCGATCGCGTCGCGGTATCCGAGCGTGCCCTCGATGCTCGCCTTCTTGGCGGCCCCGAGCTTGTCGAAGTCGTACTCGAACTCGATCTCGGGCGCGTGGATCACCGAGTACGCGACCCACCCGCAGGCCACCGCGACGATGAGCGCCGCGACGGCGAACCAGCGCGGGTTGCTGCCCTCGATCACCACCGTCGCGCTGCGACGCTGGCGCAGCTTCGGGTTCCACGGCTTGACCCGATCGAGGAGGATGATCATCGCGGGCATCACCAGCATCGCGGCGGCCAGGGCCCCGAAGACGCCGACGGTCGCGACCACGCCGAACTGCGCGAAGCCCTGGAAGTCGGCGATCGCCAGCACCCCGAAGCCGAGCGCCGTGCTCGCGCCGCCGAACAGCGACGCCGGCGCCGTGGTCGACAGCATCATCTCCAGCGCCTCGGTGCGATCGAGGCCGCGGACCCGCTCGTCGCGGTATCGCGACAGCAGCACGATCGCGAAATCGATCCCGAGGCCCAGGAGGATCGCGAAGATGAACGCGCTGACCAGGTTGAGGAAGCCGTAGACCGCGGCCGCGAACGCCAGCGAGGCGACCACCGATCCGACCAGCGGGACGAAGATCACGAGCGCCGAGCGGAAGCTGCGAAAGTAGAGCGCGATGCTCCCGATGAGCACCAGCAGCGAGACCGCCGAGCCGCCCACGACCTCGCCCTGGAACGAGCGCACGCGCTTGTCGATCGTCGCGTACGAGCCCTCGAAGCGGACGTCGAGCTCAGGGTGGTAGGTCGCGGGCCCGAGCTCGTCGATGATGGCGCGGATCGACGTCTGCAGCCCGCGGGCGAACTGCACGTCGGTCGGGGCGACGCGCGGCCGCACGCGCATCGCCATGAGCCGGCCCTCGTCGGCCTCGTAGAACTCCTTGAACTCCTCGGCGGCGCCGTAGCGCTGCTCGATCTCCTCGCGGGTGAGGCCCAGGGCCTCGCCGGCGCCCGAGGGCGCGTCGCCGGGCTTGGGCTTGTCGAGGAGCGACAGGCCCGAGAAGGCCTCCTTGCGGACCTCTTCGCGGATACGGAGGATGACCTTGCGCCGCAGCTCGAGCAGATCGCCGACGTCGGCGTACAGCATCGCGTGGCGGTCGAAGAAGCTGCGGTCCCGCTGGAAGATCGCGAACCGCACGTCGGGGTGATCGGCGAGGCGCTGCTCGAGCGCGAGGCCGAAGGCGATGTTGGCCTCGCGCGACGGCCCGCGGATCGAAAGATAGAGGTCTGCTTGGTTGCCGATCTCCTCGCCGAGGCGATCGATGCCGACCACGCTCGGGAAGTCGTCCGGCAGCAGGCGCCGCAGCTCCTGATCGATGCGCAGCCGCGAGGCCATCACCGCGCACAGGGCGACGGCGACCAGGAACAGCGCCACCACCTTGCCGGCGTGGCGCTCGAGCGCCGTCGTCAGGCGGATCGCGATCGGGTGGAGCCGCGTTGGCTCGCCGCCCCCCGTGGAAGTCTCGGACACGGGGCCATCGGCCGGCGGGAGTTCGGGCACGCGCGGAGATTATGCGGGCGCCACCGCGTGCGGACAACCGAGCTGCTCGACGCCCGCGACGCGGTGTGATCAGGTCAACAGCCGGGCGATCCACCGACCGATCCAGCCGATGACGGAGAGCTCGAGCTCCGTCTGGGCCATCGCCGACACGCCGCCGCCGCTCGCGGCGGCGTGCATCGCCGCGGACTCGGCGTTGCGCAGCTGGCGGGTGCGCTCCTCATCTGCTCGACGCGTCGCGAGCATGAGCCCGCCCGTGCGCACGAACGCGAGGACGTCCTCGAGCTCGCCGGCGTCGAAGAACGTGCCGCAGCGACACTCGTCGACGAGCACGCCGGAGCAGCCGCCGAAATTCTTCCGGCCCATCATCTGAGCGCAGCTCGGACACTTGCGGTACTTCACCGCGGTGCCGAGCGTCCCCGACGGGAGCTGTCGCCGCGCCACCTGGTGCTCCGGCGTGTGGCCCTGCGCCTTGGCCCGCGCGGCGGCGTCCTCGATGAGCGCGCGCCGCGTCTCGGCCGGCAGCCACACGCCGCCGCACTGCCGACATCCCGCGAGGGGATGGCCGCTGGGGCGGGCCTCGGTCGGCGCGAGTCCCCACCCGTCGAGGGCATGGCCGCAGGCGGCACACGGGCCCGGGGCCGGCAGGCCGTCGAGCATCGCGAGGGCGAAGCCGCAGTCGCAGCAGAAGCTCGCCGTCTGGGACTGGGCCGATCCGCAGCCCGAGCACCGGACGGTGTGGCGCGGATCGGGCAGGCCGAGGGCGACGAGCGGTCCATCACAGAAGCGGCAGGAGGTGGCCCGGGCATCGGGGGTCGGGCCGCCGCACGCGGGGCAGTAACGGGGTCGCGCGGGCTGCTGCATCGGGGCCCAACATCCTAGCCCTTGGGGCCATTGCGGGGCGATGGCGGGCGATTGCGGGGGCCCCCGCGACCGTCATGGGCGCCCCGAGTCGGGCGTCCCCGGGCCTGGGGCGGCGATCGCGGGCAGGCTGTGGGGGCGCCGTGCGGACCCGGGACCCCGCCGCGGGACCGCGAAAGACAGTGGCGACGGCGGGTTGATCCCGACCCCGATCTGTCTATACTCGCCGCCCGCCCGGGGTCCCCCCCGGTCTTTTTCGACCCAAGCTCCGCGTAGTTCATCATGCCCACGATCCAGCAGCTCGTCCGCAAGGGACGCACGCAACAGTTCTCGAAGAAGACGGCGCCGGCGCTCAAGGAGTGCCCGCAGCGTCGCGGTGTGTGCACCCGCGTCTACACGGTCACGCCGAAGAAGCCGAACTCCGCCCTCCGCAAGGTCGCGCGCGTTCGCCTGACCAACGGCATGGAAGTGACGAGCTACATCCCGGGTGAGGGACACAACCTCCAGGAGCACTCGATGGTGCTCATCCGTGGTGGCCGCGTGAAGGATCTCCCGGGCGTTCGCTACCACATCGTCCGCGGCACGCTCGACACCACTGGGGTGTCGGGTCGTCGTCAGCGTCGTTCGAAGTACGGCACCAAGCGCCCGAAGTGAAAGACAAGCCATGTCGCGCAAGAAGGTCAACCGCAAGCCGCGTCCCGCCCTCGATGTCCGCTACACGGATCATCCGACCGACGTGAACCGTCAGGTCGCGAAGTTCGTGAACGGCATCATGTACCAGGGCAAGAAGTCGATCGCCGAGAAGATCGTCTTCGGCGCCTTCGAGATCATCAGCGAGCGCACCAAGGACGATCCGATCAAGGTGTTCGAGAAGGCCGTGGCGAACACTCGCCCGCGTCTCGAGGTCCGGGCTCGTCGCGTCGGTGGCTCGAACTACCAGGTCCCGATCGAGGTCCGCCCCGAGCGGAGCCAAGCGCTGGCGTACCGCTGGCTCATCGGCGCGTCGCGGGCCCGCCCCGAGAAGACGATGCGCGAGCGCCTCGCCAACGAGATGCTCGACGCCGCCAACAACCGCGGCACCGCGGTGAAGAAGCGCGAAGACATCCACAAGATGGCCGAGGCCAACAAGGCCTTCGCCCATTACCGCTGGTAGTCGCAGCGTAGAGCTGGGCCGCCTCGAGGCCCCCGTTTTCGAGCGGTTCGCAGGTGTGGTACTCCACGGTCGTTGGAGGCGCACCTGCTTCCGTGCGTCGCGCGATGTACCAGCTCCGCCAGTCTGCCACCGGTCAGTTCGTGCTCGTGCACCCCGCGACGGAGACGGTCGTCGTCGCGGACGATCTGCGCGAGGCCTACGATCGCATGCGCGCGCTGACGGGCACCGCGGCGGCCGACGAGCCGGCCGCGCCCGCGAAGCCCGCGCCGGTCGGGGGCCAGGGGGCCAAGCTCGGCATGATCGCCGTGCTCGCGCTGCTGCCGTTCGTGTGGCTCGGCGCCCTGCACGTATCCCTCGGGCGCCTCGTCGCCGAGCTGCGCGGCGGCACGGCGGTGAAGGACGAGCCCAGCGCGGAGGAGATCCGCACGCGCCTCGATCGACTCGAGCTGCGCCTCGATCAGCAGGGCGCAGACGATCGCCGCGGCGCACCGCGGCCCAAGGCGCCGCGTCCCGCTGCCGCCGCGCCTGCGGCTGTCCCCGCGGCTGTACCCGCGACGACGGCCCCGGCGGCCGACGGCGACGACGAGACCGGCGACGAGGGCTGATCCCGCACGGGCTCGGCGAGGGGACGTTCGGTGCAGTTCAACTCGCTGGCGTACTTCGTCCTGGTCGGTGTCACCGCCGGGCTCTTCTTCGCGACCTCGCGGCCGATCGTGCGGCTGTGGGTGCTCATCCTCGCGAGCCTCATCTTCTACGCGGCGTGGAGCGTGCCGTTCACCGCGCTCATCGTGCTCTCCGCGATCATCGATCACATCGCGTCGCACGCGATCGTGCGCACCGAGATCCCGACCCGCCGCAAGCTCTTCCTCGGCCTGAGCCTCGCCGCGAACCTCGGCCTGTTGGCGTACTTCAAGTACACCAACTTCTTCCTCGACAACCTCCGCGCCCTGCTCGGTGAGGGGACGATCACCACGACGCTCGAGGTCGTGCTGCCGCCGGGGATCAGCTTCTACACGTTCCAGACGATGAGCTACACGATCGACGTGTACCGCCGGCAGATCCGGCCCACGCGATCGTTCTCGTCGCTGTTCCTGTTCGTCAGCTTCTTCCCCCAGCTGGTCGCCGGACCGATCGAGCGCGCGGGCCACCTGCTCGCACAGTTCGAGCAGGCGGTGGTCGGTCGCTTCCGCAGCGAGAACCTCGCGGTGGGCCTGCGGATGATCATCTTCGGGCTGGCGAAGAAGGTCCTCGTCGCGGATCACTGCGCGCGGCTCGTCGACCCGGTCTACTCGGATCCGGGGGCCTATGGCGGCTGGGCGCTGCTGGTCGCGACCTACGCGTTCACGCTGCAGATCTACTTCGACTTCTCGGCGTACTCCGAGATCGCCCGGGGCTCGGCGCGCATCTTCGGCGTATCGCTGATGCAGAACTTCGACCAGCCGTACCTGGTCACCAACGTCAGCGAGTTCTGGCGGCGGTGGCACATCTCGCTGTCGACGTGGTTCCGCGACTACGTGTACCTGCCGCTCGGGGGCAACCGCGGCGGGCGTGCGCGGGCGCTGGCGAACCTCGTCATCACGATGTTCCTGTCGGGGCTGTGGCACGGCGCGGCGTGGACGTTCGTGCTGTGGGGACTGTGGCACGGCGCGCTGCTGCTGCTCGACGTGCTCGTGCGCCGCAACCCCATCGTCGCGGGCTGGCGGGCGCGCGCGCCCGAGGCGAGCGCCGCGTTCGGGTGGTTCTTCACGCTCCACGCCGTCGTCGCGGGCTGGGTGCTGTTCCGCGCCGCGACCTTCGGCGACGTGCGGCTCGTGCTGGGCGGCATCGCCAGGGGCGTGGTCAGCTCGGCGCCCACCGGGGCGCAGGCGGCGTTCCTGGCCGCGTTCGGCGGCTTCCTCGTGCTGTCGTACGTCGAGCGGCAGTACCGGGTGCTCGCCGCCATCGCCCGCGAGACCAGCTGGTCGGTGCTCTTCTACGGCGCGCTCGTGGTCGCGATGCTCACCTTCGGCGCCGCGACCAGCCCGGCGTTCATCTACTTCCAGTTCTGAATTCGACCCGATGGCTGACCTCACGACATGGACCGATGGTGCGCTCGTCGACGGCGAGGTCACGCCGCCGCGCCCGCGGGCCTTCCTCGGCGGTCTGCTGCTGTTCGTGCTGGTGATCGATCTGCTGCTCGAGGTCGTGCTCGGCGGCCCGCCGCCGCACGATCCCGAGATCGATGACGCCGCGGGGGCCCGGGCCGTGCTGCGGGCGGCCGCGACCGACCCGAAGTCGCCGTGGCTGCTGGTCGGCGATTCGGTGCTCGCCGGCGACGTGATGCGCGGGAAGGTCGACGACTGGGAGCACCACCGCGTCATCGATGCGATGCGCGCGAGCGTGAACCCGGACGCGGGCGTGTCCTTCCACCAGGTCGCCCTCGACGCGATGCTGCCGGTCGACATCCGCCACCTGCTGGTCGAGCTCGACGCCGTCGATCCAGCGGCGCGCGTGCCGGTCGTCATCGAGCTCAACCCTCGGTACTTCTCGCCGTCGTACGCCGAGCTCGCCGGGTGCACGCGGCCATGGCTGTGCGAGCTGGGCCCGCGGGTCGTCGATTCCAAGAACCGGCTGCGCTGGGACGATCTGGTGCCGTACTACGCCGAGCTCGGCCGCGTCGCCCTGGGCGAGCTGCTGCCGATCGTGCGCCACCACGCCCGGCTCGCCCGCGATCCGCTGGCGACGTCCATGGGCGAGCTCATCGCACCGGAGGCGACGGGCGACGGCGACCTGCTCTCGGCCCGGGCGCGCGTGCTCGCCCACTACCGCGAGCTGGCCCTGGGCGGCGACTCGACCCAGATCCAGGCGCTGAAGGCCATCGTCGATCGCCTGCGCCGCAGCGGGCGCAAGGCGGTGTTCTTCACGACGCCGCTCGAGGACGGGTTCCTGGCGCAGGCGATGTCGCCGCTGCTCTACGGGCACTACATCGGCGTGCTCGCGCGGACGATCGAGGTGCGCGGTGGGCCGACGGTGTCGCTCGTGAACCTCGATCATCCGCTGTTCGGGTCACCGTTGTTCCTCGATCACTGCCACCTCGGGCCCGAGGGCAACCGACGCCTGGCGGTGAACCTGCTGGCCGAGCTCGGCATCGGCCTCGCCGACGTGCCGGAGCGCGACGAGCTGGTCCACGTCGATGCACCCGATCGGACGTTGGTCGCGCGGATCGACCAAGGGGCGTCCGACGGCGCCGCCTGGCAGGCCCAGTTCCGCGATCCCGTCGGCGTGGCGGTCACGCGGGACGGCGCGCGCGTGGTGCTGACCGACACCGGCAACCACGTCGTCCGCGAGCTCACCGGGCGCCTGCAGACCGTCCGCGCCGCCGCGGGGCTGCCGGGCAGGGCGGGGCACCGCGACGGGCCGGCCCACAACGCGTTGCTCGATTCTCCGAGCCATCCGGCGATCGTCGGTGACCACGTCTACTTCGCCGATCAGAAGGGCAAGTCGATGCGCGTCCTGTCGAGGGGCGCGGTGGGCACGGTCAAGCTCGAGGCGGGACCGAAGTGGGCGCACATCGACGGGTTGGTCGGCCTGGGCAGCGAGGTGCTGGTGCTCGACGAGGGCAAGCGCGTGCTGCGGCTGGACCCCACCGCGCGCACGACGACGGTCATCGCCGAGGCCGCGCCGGGCTTCGAGTTGGTGGCGATCACGGCCGCGCCCGACGGCCGCCTGTTCCTGGTCGACGTCGGCAGCCGCATCTGGGTCGGCCGCGTCGACGCGCCGATGACGATCGGCCCTTCGCCCGTCGACGCCGAGCTCGAGTTCGAGAACCTCGCGCGCGACTCGATGCCCCAGATCCGCGGCCTCTATTTCCCGCTGGACTACGACGCGCTGAAGCTCGAGCACGTCGTGGGCATCCAGTGGGTCGAGCGCTACCAGGCGCTGCTGGTCCAGGACGACCACGAGGCCAAGCGGCCGGTGAAGGGCCTGACCGAGCGCATCCACCTGCGCCTGCTGGTGCCCGCGACCCGGCTCATCTATCCCTGGATCAAGCCGATGGTGCAGGGCAGCGGCTACTGGACCTACAACAAGCGCAGCGACTCGTACGTCACGCCGATCCACCTCGGCTCGATGGCGCTCGCGCAGGACAGCGCGACGCTGTTCTACCTCGAGCGCGAGCGCTCTCGGCTGTATGCCCTGGCCGACGGCATCCTCGGCACCGCGAAGCTCGGCTTCATCGGGCTCAACGCCCAGGGCGCCAAGTACCTGCTCGGCGTACCCGCGAGCACCGCGACGCTGGCCGATCTGCACCCGGATCACCACCTCGGGGCGCGGCTCGAGGCGCTGCCACGGCGCGGGCCCTACCTCGGCGCGCTGTTCGGGTCGTCGATGCTCTCGACGTCGGACCTGATCGGGACCTACGCCTACGGTGTGCGCTTCGAAGAGGTGTTGCGCGACGCGCTCGGGTACCGCGACGGCATCCGCTTCGACCTCGTCTCGCGGTCCTATCCCGGCGTGCGCAGCGAGAAGCTGCTGCAGGAGCTGCGCAACTTCGTCGAGACCGGCGCCCAGCCCGACGTGATCTTCATCGAGATGGCCGGCACGCGCACGCGCGAGCGGTTCTTCGAGCGCGACGCCAGCGACGAGCGCATGCGGGAGGTCCTCGCCGAGGTGGATGCCATCGCGCGGATCCACGACAGCATGGTGGTGTTCCTCGACAACTCCGCGCTGGTCTCCGAGCGCCGCGACGGCCTGCGCCCGGTCAACGAGGCCGAGCGCAAGTTCGCGGCGATGGCCACGGCGGCCGGCTTCACGGTGGTCTCGATCGGCGACGAGCTGCTGCGCGACGCGCTCGACGACGCGCCCATGGGCAGCCCGCCCTTCGGCAAGCACCACGCCTCGCCGTGGGGCATCGACGCGGCCGCGACCCTCGCGGCGAAGCGCAGCGTCCTGCCCGTCCGCGCGTGGCTGCAGGGCCGCGTGCCGAGCTGGATGCGCCCGCCGTTCGACGGCCAGGCGGACCCCGACGCGCTGGTCGACGCCTTCGCGGTGGTGGCGAGCGACTGGGCCGAGGTCGTCACGCCGCTGCCCGCCGGCGCGCTGCAGTTCGAGCTCACCGGCGACACCCTGGAGGTGTTCGTCGATGTCGGGCGGCTCGAGCTCGGCGACGACGCGGCGGCGCTCGAAGATGCAGGCGTCGCGGCGCTGTGGTCGGCGCTGGTCGGCGATCCGGTGGGCACGCGGGCGCGGCGGGTGAACCTCCGGTTGGCCCGGTTCCGCCGCTACGACGAGTACGGCGCGGGCGTGCGCGATGCGGCCGAGATCCTGCTCGCGTGGGAGCTCGATCGCGCGGCGCTCGTCGAGCGGCTCACCGCGTACCGTCAGCGCCGGTGAGCTGCGCGACTCATCGGCGGGTCACGGCGCTGCGGATCCACGCTGCCACCTCGCGCGCGCCATCGGGCGGGCGCGCGGCGACGAGGCCCTCGCGCATCGCCGCGCGGCGGGCTGGATCGGCGACGAGGGCCGTGATGACGTCACCCAGCGGCGCGACGTTCTGCGCCGGGTCGATGTGATCGGTCACCACGATCGCCCCGCCGGCCTCGACCAAGGGCTTGGTGTTGGCGCGCTGGTGGCCATCGGCGTGGTACGGGTTCGGCGAGAACACCGTCGGCGTGGCGTTGGCCCAGGCCTCCGCGACGCTGCCCGCGCCCGCGCGGCTGATCGCGAGCTCCGCGGCGTGCCACGCGTCGCCCATGCGGTCGCAGTACGCGACGACCTTCGCCGGGACCTCCGCGGCGTCGTACGCCGCTTGCACGACCGCGGGATCGAACGTGCCGCACTGGTGGAACACCTGCCACGATCGCAGCGCGGCGGCGCGGCGCGGCACGGCGACGATCGCCATCATCGCGCGGATGAGCGACTCGGCGCCGTGCGTGGCCCCGGTGACGAACAACGTCGGGCGATCGGGGTCGAGGCCCAGCCGGGTCCGCGCCGCGGTCCGGTCGCCCTCGCCGATGGAGATCCGGCGCAGGGGGAAGCCGACCACACGCGCGCCTGGCAGCACATCGCTCGCGTAGGCCGAGAACACCTGCGTGCACTCGCGGCGCAGGTGCGCGTTGGCCTTGCCGGGGATCGCGTCGAGATTGACCATCGCCCGCGGGATGCCGAGGCGGCGCGCGGCGACCAGCGCGGGTCCGGAGACGAAGCCGCCGGTCGCCACCACCGCGCGCACGTCGTGCTCGCGCATGAGGGCGGTCGCGTGGGCGATCGCGCGGCGCCACGCCAGGAGGAACCCGATGGCCCGCCACGGCTTGCGCACGGGGGGCAGGGGCCGCACGGGGCTCGCGGAGAAGTCGAGCCCGAGCTTGCGCATGGTCGCCGCGTCGCCCGGGCGATCGGAGACGAGGAAGTGCACGGTGAGTGGGCTGGCCTCCGCGTCGGTCGCCTCGCGCAGCCGCTCGGCGATCGCGACGTTGGGGTAGATGTGGCCTCCGGTGCCGCCTCCGGCGAGGAGCACCGTGCTTCGCGTCGTCACGGGCGCATGGTAGTGCACCGTCACGGCGAAGACACGCCGTCGGCGCCCGCCGAGATCGCGTAGGCCGTCGCCATGCGGCTGGCCGGACGCCGCGGCCGCGCGGTATCCTGTCGACTGCCGTGAGTGTCGCGCCCGGTCAGCTCGTCGAGGCGTTCCTGGGCCGCCTCGCGCCGGGCCAGCGGGCCGCCTACGCCGCGCTGCCCAACCTCGCCGAGCTGCTCGGCGACATGCTCGCCCAGGCGCTCGCGGTGTGGCCGCAGCTCACGGTGGGCGCCGAGGACTTCCTCGGCTTCGTCGCCGAGCGCATGCCCGCCGAGCAGGCCCCGGACGAGGCCCTGGGTGGGCTGTTCGTGACCGACCTCTTCCTCGCCTGCGCGTGCGCCCGGCAGGAGCGGCGCGCCCTCGAGGCCTTCGAGCGCGACTTCGCGGTGGAGATCGCCCGGGGTGTGTCGTCGATGGCGGGCGACGAGGTCCGCGGTGACGACTTCAAGCAGGAGGTGCGGCACAAGCTGTTCATGGGCAAGCCGCCGGCGGGGCCCAAGATCGGCGAGTACTCGGGCCGCGGCAGCCTGCGTCGGTGGGTCCGGATCACCGCGCGGCGCACGTACATCGACATGATGCGGGTGCGCCAGCGCGAGCCCGAGGTGCTGGTGGGCGACGAGATCGTCTCCGAGCGCGCGAGCGAGGGCGACCCCGAGCTCGCCTACGTGAAGGAGCGCTACCGGCAGGAGTTCCGCACCGCGTTCGCGGCCGCGCTGGCGACCCTGTCGACGCGGCAGCGCAACCTGCTGCGGCATCACTTCGTGCATCGGCTGCGCTTCGACGAGATCGCGGGCATCTATCGGGTGCACCGGGCGACGATCGCCCGCTGGGTCGCCGATGCCCGCGTCGCGCTGCTCGAGCGGACCCGCGCGACGCTGCGCGAGCAGATCGCGGTGGAGGGCGCAGAGCTCGACAGCATCCTGCGCCTGGTGACGGCGGACATCGACGTGACGGTGAGCCGGCTGCTCAAGCGCCAGACGCTCTGATCACGGGTCGCTCGGGAGGATCGTGATCGCCCCCGCCGAGAACGCCCCGATCACCAGTTCGGCGGCCCCGTCGTCGTCGAGGTCGAGGATCGCGAGCTGATCGACCGGGTCGCCGACGGCCAGCCGACCCGCTCGGTCCCAGCCGCCGTCGCCGTCGCCGAGCCACAGGTCGATGTCGGTGCGCGTGGGGTCGTGGAACGCGAGATCGAGGCCACCGTCGCCGTCGATGTCGCCGGCCGCGAGCACGCGCCCCGGTGCGTCGTCGATCGACGTCGTCGCGAGTCGGCGCAGCGCGCCGACGCGGCCGCGCCAGACCTCGAACGTGGTGCCGTCGGTGCCGATGACGACGAGCTCGCGGTCACCATCGCCGTCGACCTCGAGGCTGGCGACGCCGCGCGCCGGTGGGAGCTCGGGCCACGGGATCGGATCGGCGAACGCACCTCCGGTGCCGAGGGCCAGGCGCGGCGGCTGCATCGGATCGGCGTGGGAGAGCACGACGTCGGGGAGCCCGTCGCCGTCGAGCAGGCCGATCGAGAAGCCCGTCGGCTCGTCGGGCGCGCCGACGGAGCCGACGACGGTGCCCACGGGCGCCGCGTAGCCGCCCGCGCCGTCGCCCCGCGCCCACGTCAGCGCGACCACGTCGCCCGCGCTTCCGAGGGCGATGACGTCCGCGATCCCGTCGGCGTCGACGTCCTCGATCGCCGAGGTCCGCGTCGCGACATCGACGTCGACGATGGCCGGGGACGCGAAGCGCCCGTCGGGCCCCCCGAGGAAGACGAGCATCGTGTCGTCGCAGGCGTCGACCAGGAGATCGCGGGTCGCGTCGCCGTTCGCGTCGCCCGTGGCCGGGTAGGCGCTGCAGCCGAACACGCCGGCGTCGACGGGACTCGCGAGTGTGCCATCGCCCGCGCCGCGGGAGAGCGTCCCGACCACCGCGCCGGCCCCGTCGACGCCGGTGACCAGCACGTCCGGGACGCCATCGCCGTCGAACACCGCGGCGCGCAGGGCCAACGGCGCGAACGGGACCCGAAACGACTCGACCACGTCGCCGAAGCAGACCTCGCCGCGCACGGCGATGCCATCGCCACACTCCGCCGGCACGAGCATGCGATCGACACACCCCGCGGTGGACACCGCCGCGAGCACCCCGAAGACGCCCATGCAGCGACGCACCACGGATGCCACGCTAGCATGGTGCCGCGGGGTGGCCCACGGCGCCCGGGGCCGCGCTATCCTGGCGCCGCCACCGATGGCCCCGCGAGAGACCCAGGACCGCAGCACCACGCTCGCCCGGCGCGACGCCCCCGCGGCGCCGCGCGCGGCCGGAGCGGTGGCGCGGGCCGAGCCGCAGGCGGTGGCGCGGTCCCAGGCCGTGGCGGGCGAGGCGAGCTTGGCGACCCTGGTAAAGGACGCCGTCGGTGAGACCGCCGGGGTGCTGCAGGCGCAGGTCGAGCTGGCCGTGCTCGAGGTGCGCGAGGACGCGAAGGTCGCGGCGCAGATCGGCGTCGTGTTCGGGATCGGCGGCGCGCTGGGGTTCCTGGCGCTCGCGATGCTGCTGGCCGCGGCGGCGTTCGGGCTCGCCCAGGTGATGCCGGCGTGGGCCGCCTGCCTCGTCGTCGGCGGTGCGGTGGGGACCGTCGCGGCGATCGTGCTGGTGCGGGGGCGCGATCGGCTGCGCGCGCATCGATTCGCCGAGCAGAGCACGCTCGCGCTCGAGGAGGGCAAGCAGTGGATCCGCGAAAAGCTGAGCTGATCCAGACGATCCGCGCGCGGCGGGCCAAGCTCGATGACACGCTCGGTGCCCTCGACACCCGCGTCACCGAGCTCGCGCAGCTCCCGGCCCGGGTCCGCGCGGAGGTCCGCCGCATCGGCCGATGGACCGCCATCGTCGTGGGCGTGTCCGCGGTGACGCTCGCGTCGGTGTTGCTCGTGCGCGCGCTGGTCCGCCCGCGCCACCGTGCGCATGGGCGCGCCCGTCGATAGCGGCATCAGAACGCGGGTTCGCGGGCGATCGCTGGACTGCAACACCTGCGATTGCCTTCACCGCCGCGGCCGACCTAAGGTGTCGCTGCAACGATCGCGTGGCGCGATCTCGCGGGAGTACACCAATGTTCGAACGTGCACGTGACTACAGCGAGTCGGCGCTCGCCGCCATCGGCCTCCAGCCGCGACGCAGCGCAAGCGACTACATCTTGCCGGCGCTCGGCCTGTTCAGCGTCGGGGTCCTCGTCGGCGCCGGCCTCGGCCTGATGCTCGCGCCCAAGCGTGGCGTCGAGCTGCGCGGCGAGCTCGGCCGGAAGGTCCGTGGCGTGGGCGCGAAGCTCCGCCGTCGGCGCGAGCAGGCCGAGGTCGCCGAGGGCGACAATGGTGGCGATGACGACGCGGGCGACTCCGAGGTCCTCTCCGCGGTGCCGTCGCGCTGAAGCCCCGCGCCCGAGTCCGTCTGTCGTCGACCAGGAGACCCACGCATGTCCAAGACCCCAGCGTCCGCGGCCGATCCCATCGAGGTCGAGATCCCCGAACAAGACCACGACCACGACGAGGCGGGCGAGCCCCTGCTCGACAAGCTCGAGGACCTCGGCAATCGGGTGACCGACTTCGTGGTCGAGCGCCCGCTCACCGCGGTCGGCATCGCGCTGGCGGCGGGCTTCCTGCTCGGCCGCCTGATGCGTTAGGCCCGAGGATCGCCATGGCCACCGAAGCGAAATCCGCCCCGACCCTCGAGCCCGACGACGACCACGACGACGAGCGCCGTGGGGGCGGCGGGATCGATCCGTCCGCCCTGCTGAACGAAGCGGTCGAGACCATCGCCGCCGAGGCCCGCGCCCATCCGTACCGCACCCTCGGCATCGCCTTTGCCGCCGGCTACGTGCTCGGCGGCGGGGTGCCGCGCTTCGCCGTGCGGATGGCGACGACGGCCGCGCTGCGCTCGATCGGCCGCGCGATCCTGACGAGTGACGCCGTCGTGGGCCTGGCCCGCGATGCCCTGGGTGCGCGAGCGCCCAGGCCGCGCGCCGCGGCGCCGGTGAAGAACGGCGCCCGCAAGCGCGGCGGCTGAGGCCGAGGGCTCGAGTCGCGCTGGTTCAGAAGCGCGACTCGAGCTCGAACAACAGCCAGTGCTCCGGGTTCGGCGAGCGCGCGAGTGTCGACTCGCGCTTGTCGAGCCGGAAGATGATGTCGTAGCGGATGCGGGGGATCAGCCAGCGGGCGACTTGGTAGGAGACGTCGAGGTAGCCCCACAGCGAGTCCTCGAGCCGCGTGTTCGTGGAGATGTCGTCGTTGTAGTAGCGCCAGCGCATGCGAAGGCGCAGCGGGTCGATCGGCCGGGCGCTGATCGTGGCCATCAGGTTGGCGTCGTGCCGGATCGAGTTGGGGTGATTGCTGTCCTCGACGAAGTCGTGGCGGTACTGCAGCAGCATCCACACGCGCCGATGGGGCGCGAAGCGCAGGCGCGGCGTCACGGAGTAGCGCTCGCCGGTGCAGACCCCGCGGGCCCCGAGGTCCACGTCTGGATCCAGGTCCTCGGGGGTGAAGACGATGTCGACCGGGTCGATGGTGCTGCCAGAGTCGCCGATGTCGCAGGCGGACTCGACGACCTGCCGCCCGTCGACGAACGGGTCGGCGTCCCCATCGACACCGAGCACGTTGTTGAGGCTGCGGAGGTTGCGATCGCGGACCTGGAACCAGAGACCTGGGCGGAACCAATCGTTGACGTCGACATCCGCCCGCACATAGGCGTTGAGCTGGATCTGCTCGCCGTCTACGCCGGACCACAGGTCGAGCAGTGATCGTACGGACGCGCGATCGGCCAGGAACGCGCTGTAGCGGACTCGGCCGCCGATCTCGTCCGACGCCCGCACGCCGTTGTTCTGATCCGCGGCCGTGATGGGGCGGGCGAACGGGTTGTTGTAGTCGTCGTCGTAGTAGCGCGCCGAGACCTCGACCTCGTGGACGTCCCAGGTCGCCGTGTGGCGCAGGATGCCAGCATAGCCACCACCGAGCCTCTGGTCCTCATGGTCGAAGCTGCGCGCGACCTCGACGAATACATCGGCCCAACGATGCCCCCACGACGCGTCGGCTCCGACAGCGCCGAAGGATCCGCCGTAGGGGAGCGGAGCGTACGGGCGAAAATCGAGGTCGGCGCCCTCGACGAGGAACTTCGGTTGGGCGCCGAACCCGGTCACACCGACGTGGGTGCGCCGATCATGGAACCACGCGAAGTTCCCGCCGCCGAGCACGAGGTCGAACATGTTGGGGAGCGTGGCGAACGAGAACTTGCTGGTCTCGGCGAGCAGCGGCGAGGGACGCTTGTAGATCGCCGGTGCCGCGCACGAGTCGTCATCGGACGTCGCGTCGTCGCACACGTTCTTGTCGTACATCTGGTACTGGTACAGGTCGCGGCGCTGATACGAGAAGAACCCGTACATCTGCAGCCAGCCCTTGCCCACCGGGATGCGCTTGGCGCCCGCGGCCACGCCGAGCAACCCGTACCGCGTCGCGAAGTCGGGGGTGGCGTACTCCGAAGTATCGCAGGGGGTGGCGTCGAGTTCGCCCGGCGATTCCTTGCATCGCCGGGTCAGATCGAAGCGTCGGTAATACGCGTCGTCGAGGTAGAACCCGTTGGGCGTGTAGCGGCCGCTGTTGTCGAAGGTCAGTCGCTGGCCGAAGCCGATGCGATACGAGCCCACGATCACGCCGTACGTCGGCGTGTCCCATTGCACGAAGACCTTGGGCAGTCGCACGCGCGCTGCCGGTCCATCGGCGATGAGGGCGTTGCGATTCGGGTCCCACGAGGCGATGCCGGGCTGGTTGCGAGCGACCACCCCGGCCATGCCGAGCGTCAGGTGGCGCAGCGTGGTGATCCGGGCGCGCAGGACCATCGGCGGCACCCGGTCGTCCTTCGCCGTCCAGATCGTCTGGTACTGCGCAAAACCGGTGGCGGGGGCGCGTCCCTTCGGCCCATCGCCGACCTGGAGGAACACCGCGATCGACGCGAGCTTGCGCGCGCTCAAGACCCCCGCGGGCACGAGCGCCGCGGGATCGCGGATGCGACCGGCCTCCGCACGGTAGGCGAGGATGCGATCGACCTCCGCGTACGTCAGGTTGGGCAGCGCATACAGGGCGTCGCGGTCGGCCACGTCGAGATCCGTGCCGGCCCGGAAGACGTCGAGCAGCGACAGGTAGGTCGACTCGCTGATCTGCCCGGTCACGTAGAGGTCGTAGAGTTCGTCCTCGTCCTCGACGTCGATGAACACCTCGTACTCGATCGCGTGGGCGATCCGCGGCACGACGATCCACAGCGCAGCGATCAGCGCGATCGAGCACCGACGCAGCCAGGACGTCAGCCTGTGACCCCGCCTAATCACACGTCACCTCTTCGCACGCGCCCCAGAGCCCGGCCATGCCGTTCTTCGCCGCGTACTCGAGGTCGTCGAACTCGTCGGCCCGGTCCGCGCCGTTGGGCGGGATCTGCAGCACGCACGCGTAGCCGCGCTCGACCATCAGCGCGTTGATCTCGCGGTCGCCGACCGAGACGTACGCCAGCAACCTGCCGTAGTCGTCCTCGCAGACCTCGTCGTAGGTGAGGCTCACCTCGCGGCCCTCGACGGCCTGGCGGTTGAACGCCACCGCCTCGGCGCCGAAGCAGTCGTTCTTGCCGCCGGTGGTCTCCGGCGTGTCGATCATCAGGTACCGGACGCGCTCGCCGGAGGTGAGCTCGACGGTGTCGCCGTCGATGACGCGGGCGACCGTGGCCGTGCTCGGGCCGCAGCGCTCGCCGCCGTCGCAGGCCCACGCGCAGGCGAGGCCGGCGACGAACGCCAGGCCGATGTGGTGCCGTCCGATCACAGGCAGGCGTCGTTCGTGTCGGCGGGCGTGCCGAGATCGCCGTCGCCGTAGGGCGACGTCGAGCTGCACCAGTTCAGCGGATCGTCGTTGCCGACCGCGGTGAGGAACGCCTCGTCGAGGCTCCGCGACGCGCCCGTCGGCGTCGAGGTCCAGACGACCGCGTCGAGGATCACGTCGGCGACGCCGAGCGCGATGCCGTCGTTGCTGTTGACCAGGCCGAACGCGAAGACCTGCGCGCCGTCGGGCAGGCCGCCGTTCTCCATCATCGTCGGGTTGCGGGCGAACAGCACCCGCGACCCCGCGGTGACCTCGATGCAGCTCGCGGCCCCGAGCGTGGCCTCGAGCGAGGTGGTCACGCCGTCGGTGGTGTACAGCTGCAGGCCGTTGAGGTCGACGTCGGCCATCACCGCGACCTCGAACCACTCGCCGTCGGCGTCGGCGACCTGGGCCGGGTTCGCCATCACCTCGCTGATCACGAGGTCGCCGTCGCCGGCGGCCACGATCGCCCGGACGTTGCCGCCGTCGTCGCACATCCCGTCGGGGATGCCGACGCCGCACGCCTCACCTGCGGCGCCCGGCGTGCCGAGGTCGCCCGCGCCGTAGGGCGCCGTCGCCGGGCAGAAGTTGGCCTGGTCGTCGTTGTCCGCCGGCGTCTCGGCGCCGGGATCGAGGCTGCTCGCGGTGCCCGGGTCGGAGCCGCTCCAGGTGATGACGTCGAGCGCCTCGCCGCCGTAGCCGACGAACAGGCTGCCGCCGCCGTTGGTCAGGCCGAAGTCGAAGGTCGCTGCCACCGGATCGAGCCCGCCGTTGGTCGCCGAGTCCGCGCTGCGGGCGAACACCACCCGCGTGCCGGCGGTGACCGACAAGCAGTCGCCGCCGGGGACGACGGTCGCGGCGTCGCCGACCTCGGTGCCGAGCTCGAGGCCGTTGAGGTCGACGTCGGCGAGCACGAGGACCTCGAACCACTCGCCCTGCGCGTCGCCGACCGCCGAGGGGTCGGGCATGAACTCGGTGATGACGAGCTCACCCGCGGCCGGCGGCACGACGTCGCGCTCGGTGCCGCCGTCGGTACAGACGCTCGGGTTCACCGAGCCGCACGCGGGGTTCACTTCCGCGGGCGAGCCCAGGTCGCCGTCGCCGTACGGCACGGTCGAGGTGCACCAGTTGAGCGGATCGTCGTTGCCGGCGGCGTCGGTGATCGACGGGTCGAGGGCGGTGGTCGCCCCCGACACGCTGCTCGCCCAGGTGATCTCGTCGAGGACGGTGCCGGCGTAGCCGACGAACAGGCTGCCGTCGCTGTTGCCCAGGGAGAAGTCGAACTCGGCGCTGACCGGCGTCAGCCCGCCGTTGGTCGTCGGGTCCGAGCCCCGCGCGACGACGACGACGTCGTCGGTGCCGACGAGGATGCACTCGTTGGCCTCGACGGTGGACTCGATCGTGCCCTCGCGGCCGAACTCGACGCCGTTGAGGTGGAACGGCGCCGCAGCCCGCAGCTCGAACCACTCGCCGTCCGCGTCGTCGACGACCCCGGGGTTGGCGTGGAACTCGGTGATGATCACGTCACCCGGCGCGGGCGCGATGGCGTCGACATAGCCGTTGCCGTCGAAGCACTGGCCGAGCGGCGGGGCGACGGCGCAGGCGACGTCGTTGGCGGCCCCAGGCGTGCCGAGGTCGCCGTCGCCGTAGGGCGTGGTCGCGGCGCAGAAGGCCTCGGGGTTGTCGTTGCCCTCGGCGGTGAGGAAGTCGGGATCGAGGGCACTCGCGGCGCCCGGGTCCGTGCCGGTCCACGCGATCTCGTCGAGGATGTCGTCGCCGTAGCCGAGGACCAGGGCGCCGGTGCTGTTGCCGAGGCTGAAGTCGAAGGTCGCGCCGACGCTCGGGAGGCCGCCGTTGGTCGCCGGGTCGTCGCCGCGCGCGACGACGAAGTACGTCCCCGCCTCGACGGTGATGCAGTCGGCCGCGCCGATGTTGCCCTCGGGCTCGCCGGCGACCTTGCCGAAGGACACGCCGTTGAGATCGACGCGGGCCGCCGCGTAGATCTCGAACCACTCGCCGGCGTCGTCCTCGACGATGTCGGGGTCGGCGTGGAACTCGCTGAGCACGAGGTCGCCGATCGCCGGGGCGATGACGTCGCGCGGCGCCCCGTCCTCGTTGCACGTGGTCGGCACACCGGTCGGCGTGCACGGATCGTTCACGCTGCCGGGCGTGCCGAGGATCTCGTCGCTGAACATCGTGGTCGCGTCGCACCACAGGTTCAGGTCGTCGTTCGTGGTGGGGTCGGGCGTCCGGGTGCCGTCGAAGCCGCGCGACGTGGCGTCGGTCGCGGTCTGGTAGAGGACCGTGTCGATCGGGTTGCCGCCGCAGCCCAGCGCGATCGTCCCCGCGGTGTTCCGCAGGTCGCCGAGGTCGTTGCCGTAGCCGTAGTCGACGTGGTCGGGCCGCGTGTCCTCGAGCACGCCGCCGACGACGACGTAGTCGCCGGGCTCGATCGTGAGGCCCGCGATGGTGTGCTCCTTGACCGAGCTGCCGTCGTCCTTCGCGGTCTGCAGCACGATGCCCGTGAGGTCGAGCGCCGTGTCGGTCGCGTTGTAGATCTCGAACCACTCGTTGCCCTCGTCGGCGCCGGCGGGGTTGGCGAAGATCTCGGTGATGACGAGGTCACCGGGGAGCAGGTCCGCGCCGCAGGCGTCGACGCGGGCCGAGCCGCCGCCGCCGCAGGCCGCGGGCCCGGCCAGGGCGCAGGCCGAGGCCAGGGTGCGAAGGGCGATCACTCGAGTTCGTGCGCGCGTGTTCATGGCGTTCATCCGGCAGGGGTTGGGGCGGCGTCGAGCTCGGGCGGTCGTGCGTCGTCGGCGGGAGGGACCTGCGAGTCGACCGCGGTGTCGGCGGTGGGCTCGTCCAGCGCCGCGGGATCGGGCTCGGTCGGATCGCCGGGCGGCGGCGAGGCAGCGGCGGGCATCAGCGCGGCGGCGGCCGACCACGTGTCGACGAACGTGACCTGCTCGGGGCGCGACACGACCATCTGCAGCTGCTTCTCGCCCTTGCGGCCGCGCTTGCCCTTGAACTGGTACTCGGACACGGTGCCGCGGACCCGCACGAACTCGCCCTTGGCCTCGGCGATCCGCGACGCGGCGAACACCTCGTCGTCGAAGAACACCAGGGCGAAGTCGCTGAACATGCGGCGGGCCAGCATCACGCGGGTCGGCGCGCTGCCCTTGCCCATGCGGATGTCACCGACCGTGGCGAGCAGCTCGACCTCGTCGCCGACGTAGCCCTCGAGCTGCTCGAGCGCGTCCCAGTGGGTGAGCGCGATCAGCTTCGGGTTGTCGTGCGCGTCGTTCTGGAACGCGGTGACGAATTCGGCGCGGGCGCTCCACCACGCCAGGCGCGCGGAGTAGTCGACGTAGTGCTCGGCGCCGGGCTCCCAGATGCCGCGCTTGGCCGCCTGCGCCTCGCGCTGCGCCTGCACGAAGTCCTCGTGGAACCGCGTCGAGCGGCCGTACTTGTCGAAGTACGGGCTCATCCCCGCGCGCACGCACTCGACGTTGTAGTTGACCCACTCGCCCTTCTTCTGCGCGAACACGTAGGCGAGGTAGCGGTTGTACCGGTCGCGGATGTCCTTCGGGTGGTCGCGCTCGAGCCGGACCGTCGTCACGCCGTCGAAGAACTCCTCGGCGAAGTGCTTGGCGTCCATGCCGAGCGGCGTCGGCACCTTGACCGGGCGCGAGGTCTTCTTCTGCTCGTTGGCCAGGTATTCGGCGAAGCCGACCTCGTACGCGCGCAGGGCCTTGTCGCTCTTGAACGTCTCCTCGCAGTCGAGTCCGATCAGGCGGAGGCTCGCGTCGAGGCCGACGACCTTGATGGTGTCGCCGTCGACGATGGGCTTGTTGGCGAGCTGGAACTCGCCGATGCGCAGGCCGGGCGGCGTCTCGGGATCGGCGAGCGTGCGCTCCAGCTGCTGCCGATCGTAGCGGCCCGGTACGGCCTCGCGCGCGGGTTGACCACAGCCGCACGCGAGCGCGAGGACGAGGGCCAGCCGGCTCAGTCGCACGGTCGGTTCTCCTCGCCGGGCGTGCCGGGGATGCCGAGCTCCGTCGTGGGCCCGTCGGTCGGCGTCGCGTCGACACACCACGCCGCGGCGTCGTCGTTGGCCTCGGCGTCGGGCGGCACCACGCCGAGCGACCACGTGCCGAGCTTCGGCAGGTTGTCGTAGTCGACGCGGTCGATGATCTCGCCGCACGACACCAGATCGAGCAGGGCGTCCTCGTAGAGATCGCCGTCGTAGTCCCCTGCGAGCCCGTAGTCGACGCCGCCCTCGAGCCTGGTGTCGGGGACGAGTCCGAGCACGTAGTAATCGTCGGCCGGGAGCGGCCGCTTGTAGCGGACGATCATGTCGACGGGGTTCGAGCCGTCGGGGCGCTGCAGCGCGACGTGCAGGCCCTCCAGCTCCAGGTCGTCGCCCGAGACGTTGGCGAGCTCGATCCACTGGGGCAGCGAGTTGGGCGAGGTCTGCGGCCCGCGGATCTCCGTGATGACGAGGTCACCCGGCCCGGCGTCGGAGCAGATCAGGTCCTCGGGCTCGCGCGAGCAGCCCGCGATCACCAGGCACCCGAGCACCGGCCCCGACCAGCGCACGGCGACGGGCTGCGGCACCCTGGGCGATCGGGCCGCGCGTTCCGAGCTGGTCGACATCCGCGACGACGAGTCTATGGCAAGGCGAGGTCGATGCGCTAGCATGGCCGCGCGGGTCTTCGCGCGGTTCACCCCAGCGCGGTTGGTTTCGCCGCATTCGCGTGACGCAATGGACGAGCTGCTGCCATTTTCCCTCTTCAATCGGCTGCCCAAGACCGATCTCCACGTCCACCTCGATGGGTCGATGCGGCTCCAGACCGTGCTCGATCTGGCGCGCGAGCAGAAGGTCGCGCTCCCCGCCACCGACCTCGCGGGACTCGCCCGTGCGATGCACATCGGCGAGAACACCGGGAGCCTGGTGAAGTACCTCGAGGCATTCGACGTCACGCTCGCGGTGCTGCAGACGGCCGACGCGCTGTATCGAGCGGCCTACGAACTCGCCGAGGACGCGGCCGCCGAGAACGTGCGCTACATGGAGGTCCGCTACTCGCCGATGTTGCACACCCGTCAGGGGCTGCGGCTGACGCAGATCGTCGAGACGGTGCTGAAGGCGATGCACGACGCCGGGCTCGCCTACGGCATCGAGGTGCGGCTCATCCTCTGCGGCATCCGCAACATCTCGCCCGAGTCCTCGCTCGAGATGGCCGAGCTCGTGGTCGCGTACAAGAACCGCGGCGTCGTCGGGTTCGATCTGGCGGGCGCCGAGTACGACTACCCGCCGAAGGATCACCAGGACGCGTTCGCGCTGGTGCGGCGCAACAACATCAACGTCACGATCCACGCCGGCGAGGCCTACGGCCCGGCGTCGATCGCCCAGGCGCTGCACGTGTGCGGCGCCCATCGCATCGGCCACGGCTGTCGCCTGCGCGAGGACGGCGACCTGCTGCACTACGTCGTCGATCACCGCATCCCGCTCGAGTGCTGCCCGTCGTCGAACGTACAGACCGGGGCGGTGCGCTCGCTCGAGAGCCACCCGATCCGGCTCTACTACAACCTCGGCTCGCGGATCACGGTGAACACGGACAACCGGCTCATCACCGACACGACCGTGTCGAAGGAGCTGTACCTGCTGCACACCAGGCTCGGCTTCGGCCTGCGCGACATCAAGCAGCTGATCCTCAACGGCTTCAAGAGCGCATTCCTGCCGTACCACGAGAAGCGGCGCTACCTCGAGAAGATCAGCGTCGAGCTGGCCTCGTTCGACGAGCAGGGCGGCGCGGATCCTGGGCCGGCCGCGGTGGGCGGCGAGGCGTGAGGTCGATCGGCGGGCTGCTCGTGCTCGCGCTCGCGTGCGGCGGGCCGGCGGGCGCCACCACGGTCGGCGCACCGACGGTCCAGGCCGCACCGCCGCCGATCGACGTGCCGGCCCAGGGCACCCTGCTGCGGGTCGTGCAGCGCGGCCGCGCGGTGCTGCCGGGCAGCCACGATCGCGTCGAGGTCGCGCTCGGCGACGTCACGGGCGGACGCGTGCGCGTCGCCGTGTCGCGCGTGGGTGAGGCGCCGCTGGCCACCGCCGACGCAGCGCAGGGCGACGTGGTCCGATTCACGCTCGAGGACCACGGCTATGCGCTCGCCGTCGAGACCATGCGCAACGTCCTGGTCGGCGACGACTGGGTCGAGCTGCGGCTCACCGCGGACGCGCCCCAGGCCGCCCCCGCCACGCCCGTCGTCGACGAGCGCGCGCGGATCGAGGCCCTGCTGGCGGTCGTGCGCGGCTCGGGCATCGTCTTCGTCCGCAACGGCCGCGAGCACACCGCCGAGGAGGCCGCGAGCCACCTGCGCGACAAGTGGTCGAACGCGGGTGATCGCATCGCCACGGCCGACGACTTCATCGAGCAGCTCGCGTCGCGGTCCTCGCAGAGCGGCGAGGCGTACCGCGTGCGTCTGCCCGACGGAACCGAGCGCGACGCGGGGCCGTGGCTGCGCGAGCAGCTCGCGGCGCTGCCCCAACCATAGCGGCCTGCGGCGAGAACGGCCTGCGGCGAGAACGGCCTGCGGCGAGAACGGCCTGCGGCGAGAACGGCCTGCGGCGAGAACGGCCTGTGGCGAACACCACAGGCTGTCAGGGCGTCACGCGATGCGGCGCCGGCGGGCCCGCGCGCCGAGGGCGAAGAGCCCGAACAGCACCAGAGCGTCGCTGCGCAGCGCGACCATGCGGCAGGCGCAGCCGCCGTCCTGGGCGGCGTTCCAGGCGTCGAGCTCGTCGTCGATCGCCGCGGCGTGATCGAGCAGGACCATCGGTGCGCCGCTGCTCGGCACCTGCTCGACGGCCAGCGCGTACGGCATGTCCTCGAACACCGGCGGCTGGCCGGCGTCGTCGTACTGGATCACGCGGCCGTCGGCGAGCTCGACGTGGGTGGGCCCGTCGCAGTCCGAGACGACCGTCGCGGAGAACTGGTTGCTGACCGGAGGCAGCATCGGGTTCTCGTGGAAGGTCGGGTCCTCGGTCATCTCGGCCGGCGACATCGTCGTGTACAGCCGCGTCAGGTAGACGTTGGCGAGCAGGAGGTCTCCCGCGTGCTCGGCCGGTCCTGCGATGCGCTCCTCGAAGCGCGCCGCGAACTCCTCGGCGGGCCAGTCGGTCGTGTCGTACTCCTCGCTGCCGTCGAGGTCGCGCCACCACTCGGCCGGGGTGGTCCAGGCGGGCGTCGGGAAGAACTCCTCGAGCAGCGGTCCGACGAGGGGGTGCAGGGCGGTGCAGGGACCGCCGGTCTCGTCGAAGGTGTTGCCGAGATCGTCGGTGATGCTGCAGTCGAGCATGTGTTGGCGGACGAGCTCGGCGACGACGGCGTTGGCCCGGAGGCCGACGAATGCGGCGCCGTCGAGCCCGGGCGGCTCGACGTCGTTGCGCGCCACGACGCTCGCGTTTCCCGCGTACTCCGTCACGAACGCGTGCCCGGAGGCCTCGTCACCATCGACGGCCAGCGTCACGACCGCGTCGTAGTTCGCCGCGAGCGCGCCCCAGTCGATTTGGATCGGGTTGATGAGCACGTGGCGATAGTTGGTCGGGGCGACCCGGTGCTGGCCGAGGAAGAACGCGCGGATCCCCATGTCGTCGACCGCGGCGATGCGGGTCAGGCGGATCGGCACGCACGGCTCGCTGCCGCGGTAGCGCAGCACGACCGGGTGGATCTCGTCGACGCCGGCGCCGCCGCGGAGCTTGAAGGCCACGAACACGAAGCCCGCCTGCAGGTACGCGTCGAGGATCGGCGCGGCCTCGGGGTCGCTCGCGTAACCGTTGTCTGCGAGCCAGGCCGTGACCTGATCGGTCGTCTCACCGTCGAGCACGGCGTACTCGAACGCGCCCGCGGTCCCCTTCGCCACCACGGGATCGCCGGGTGCATCCCCGTCCGTGTCGTCGTCCACGAAGCCCGCGTCCGCGAGGGAGTCGCGCTGGGCGCCGCAGCCGAGGCCGCCCCCACCACCGCAGTCGCCGTCGGTGCGCTGCGAGACCGTGAACGTCGGGACCGTGGCGGCCAGCAGCGCGCGGAACAGCGGCTCGGAGCCGACGCTGACCTCCGGGATCGCCATCATCGGGACGATCCACGCGAAGTCCTGGGCCTCGCCCTCGTACTGGATCTGGATGTGGGCCTCGATGTCCTCGCCGTCGCGGACGAACAGGATGTTCTCGCCGCGCTGATCGACGGGCATGACCTGGGGCCCGCCGCCGTCGCAGAAGGTGCCGCCGCAGGCCGCCGCATCCGAGGTCGGCACGAGGATCGCGGCCGAGGCGAGGACGCTCGCGACGAGGGGGATGGAGATCGCTCGTGGACGCAGCATGGACACCTCGACGGTGGTGGTGCCGCGGCGACGCCGGACGATCATCGGGCCGGCGGAGAAACCTGATAACCTGCCGCGGTGGGCACGCTCGTCGTCGTTCGCCATGGTCAGGCCTCGCTGTTCGCCGCCGACTACGACGAGCTGTCGGCCCGCGGGATCGCCCAAGCCGAGTTCCTCGGCGCCCACTGGCGCGAGCACGGCCCGCAGCCGGACCTCGTGTTCACCGGCCCGGCCAAGCGCCAGCGGGACACCGCGCGGCGCTGCGGCGAGGCCTACGCCCACGCCGGCCGGACCTGGCCCGAGGTCGCGGTCATCCCGGAGCTCGACGAGCACGACGCCTTCGGGATGATGCACCTCGCCGTCCCGCGCCTCCGCCACGAGCCCGAGATCGGCGAGCTCGCGCAGCACGCCAGCGACGCGATCGATCACAACCGCCGCTCGGCGGCGTTCCAGCGGCTGTACGAGGTGATCATGGGTCGGTGGCTGCGCGGCGAGATCGCCGATCCCGCGATCGAGAGCTGGCCGGCGTTCGCGTCACGGGTCACGCGTGGCGTCGATCGCCTGCTCGCCCACGACGGCCCCGGCGTGCGGCTGGTCGCGTTCACGTCGGTCGGGCCCTTGGCCGTCATGCTGCGGCGCGCGCTCGATCTCGACGATCACGACGCCTTTCGCACCGCCTGGCGGATCCGCAACGCGTCGATCACCACGTTCGTGTTCCGCGGCCGCCAGTTCACCCTCGACGGCTTCAACGCCTTGCCCCACCTGCCCGACGCCTCCGCGTGGACGTTCCGCTGACCCACGCCTCACCGAGTCGAACCCGTCAGGAGAGCCGACCCCATGGACTTCGCCCCGTCCGCCTCGACCCAAGCGCTCCTCGCCCGCGTCCGCGCGTTCGTCCGGGAGCACGTCATGCCGCTCGAGGCCGGCCTGCCCCGCGGCTTCTGGGCGCTGTCGCCCGAGCTCGACCACGTCCGCGCCCGCGTGCGCGAGGCGGGGATGTGGCTGCCGCAGGTGCCGCGCGAGCACGGCGGCATGGGCCTGTCGCTGCTCGACCACGGGCTGCTGTCCGAGGAGCTCGGGCGCACGCCGCTCGGCCACTACGCGTTCGGCTGCCAGGCCCCCGACGCCGGCAACCTCGAGCTGCTGCAGGAGTTCGGCACGCCCGAGCAACAGGCGAGCTTCCTGCGCCCGCTGCTCGACGGCAAGATCCGCAGCGCGTTCGCGATGACCGAGCCCGAGCACGCCGGCAGCAATCCGGTGTGGATGTCGACCCGCGCGGTGCTGGACGGCGACGCGTGGGTGATCGATGGCCACAAGTGGTTCACCACCGCCGTCGACGGGGCCGCGTTCGCGATCGTCATGGCGATCACCGATCCCGACGCCGCGGCTCACGAGCGGGCGAGCATGATCCTCGTGCCCACGGACACCCCGGGCTTCGAGCACGTCCGCAACATCCCGATCATGGGCGAGGCCGGCGAGGGCTGGATGAGCCACGGGGAGGTGCGCTTCCACGGCTGTCGCGTGCCGGCGGGCAACCTGCTGGGTGCGCGCGGCCGCGGCTTCGCCCTGGCCCAGGCGCGCCTCGGGCCCGGGCGCATCCACCACTGCATGCGCTGGCTCGGCATCTGCGAGCGTTCGTTCGACGCCATGTGCCAGCGCGCCATCACCCGCGAGCTGGCGCCGGGCAAGTTCCTCGGCGAGCAGCAGACGGTGCAGGAGTGGATCGCGGAGAGCCGGGCCGAGATCGACGCGGCGCGCCTGTTGGTGCTGCGCACCGCGTGGGAGATCGATCGCAACGGAGCCAAGGCCGCGCGCGACCTCATCGCGTCGATCAAGTTCCACACGGCCGGCGTCATGTTGCGGGTGGTCGACCGAGCGCTCCAGGTGCACGGCGCCGCGGGCATGACCGACGATGTCGTGATCTCGCACTTCTATCGCCACGAACGCGGCGCCCGCATCTACGACGGGCCCGACGAGGTCCACAAGAGCGCGCTGGCCAAGCGGATCCTCGCCGGCTACGGAGCGTCGCGGTCATGAGCGCGAACGGCATCGATGCGGCGGCGGCTCCACGCGAGGGCGAGCACCTCGATCTGCAGGCGCTCGACGCCTGGCTGACGGCGGCGGTGCCCGAACTCGCGGGCGAGCTGACGTACGCGCAATTCGCCAGCGGTCACTCGAACCTGACCTACCTGCTGCGCAAGGGCTCGACCGAGCTGGTCCTGCGTCGGGGGCCGTTCGGCGCCCAGGTGAAGACGGGGCACGACATGGACCGGGAGTTCCGCGTGCTCACGGCGTTGGCCCCGATCTATCCGGCGGCGCCGCGGGCGATCGCGCAGTGCAACGACCCTGCGATCCTCGGCGCGCCGTTCTACCTGATGGAGCGCCGCACCGGCGTCATCCTGCGCCGCACGCTGCCGCCCGAGCTCGGAGTGACGCCCGAGCGCCTGCGGGCGATGTGCGCGTCGCTCATCGACCAGCTCGCGGCGTTGCACGCCATCGACGTGCGCCTGCCGGCCGTCGCCGCGCTCGGCAAGCCCGAGGGCTACGTGCGCCGCCAGGTCGAGGGCTGGATCGGCCGCTGGGAGAAGGCGCGCACCGACGACGTGCCCGACATCGACGCGCTCGGGCGCTGGCTCGTCGAGCACATGCCGGCGGACGCCGGCGCGAGCGTGGTCCACAACGACTACAAGTTCGACAACGTCGTGCTCGATCCCGCGGACCTCACGCGCATCGAGGCCGTCCTCGACTGGGAGATGTGCACGCTCGGCGATCCGCTGATGGACCTCGGCACCACGCTCGGGTACTGGGCGCAGACCGACGACGACCCGGCGTGGCAGGCGATGGCGTTCGGCCCGACGATGGCGCCCGGGGCCATGCGCCGCGCCGAGCTGGTCGAGCACTACGCCGCGAAGACGGGGCGCGACGTGTCGAACATGCTGTACTACTACGCGTTCGCGCTGCTGAAGATCGCGGTCATCGTGCAGCAGATCTACTACCGTTACCGGCACGGCTTCACGACCGACGCCCGCTTCGCCGTGTTCGATCGCGTCGTGCTCGTGCTCGGGCGCACGGCCATGCGGGCGCTCGAGCGCGGTCGGCTCGGCGGCGCGTGACTTAGCGCCCCCTGCGCCCCACGCCGTCGTCGGGCCCGCTGCGCCGGTGATTCGAGGATGCACCCCACGGCGCCGCCCCCGTGGCGGACGTCGGGGTTGACGCTGCCTGGGGGGAAACTTAGCTTTGCCGCCACGCGGATCCCCGTGGGATTCGCCTTCCGAAGGACCAATCGCACCGTGTTCGACAATTCATCGTGGTCGTCGCGCCTGCTGGGCGCCGCCGTGGCCGTCTCGCTGGGCTTCACGCTGCCCGCCTGCAACCCCGGAACCGATCGGTGGGTCACCACCGAGGACAGTCGCGTGGACATCGACTGGGACGAGGTCGGCCAGGCCTACAAGGACGCCGAGGGGCCCGAGGATTTCGAGCGCCGCGTCAACGAGATCTACGTCGGCGACGAGGTCATCAGCGTCTCGGTGCAGGACACCGACGAGAAGACCCAGCTCGTCACCGGCTTCTTCGACAAGGACGAGGACGGCAAGGTCGGCGAGACCGAGAAGGTCTTCACGATCCAGCGCGACCTGCTCGAGGGCGAGAAGGGCCAGTACCAGATCGCGGGTGCCGGTCCGTACGCCGGCTACCACTCGCCGATGTTCAGCATCTTCACGGGCATGCTGATGGGCTCGATGATGATGAACATGTTCTCCCCCGGCTATCGGCCGATGTACACGACCCCGTACACGACGCCGGCCGCCAACCGCGGGACGCTCGCCAGCCAGCGCAACGCGTACCGCCAGGCCAACCCGGAGAAGCACCAGGCGCGCATGAGCAAGAGCGGCAAGAGCTACGGCAGCAAGGGCGGCGGCTTCGGCGGCGGCCGCTCCTCGCCGGCGCCCCGCATGCCGTCCCGCGGTGGCGGTCGCTTCGGCAGCAAGTCGGCGCCGCGCGCTCTGGCCACTCGGCTGCTCGCGTAGTCGCCGATGGCGATTGCCCGGATCGCCGACATCCCCTTCGAGAGGCGCGACGTGCTCGAGCTGCTGGCGCTCGAGCACGATCGCCTCGGGGTCGACGCCGACTATGCGGGCTTCGGCTGGGCGCTCGCGGACCGGGTGACGCTGCAGGCCCCGGACCGCCCGCCGGTCGTCGTGGACGCGCCGGTCATCGTGGCGCTGCACAGCGCGGACGAGCAACCGACGGCGGACGACATCGAGCTGCTGTTCGAGGTCGGTGAGCAGAGCCTGCTGGTGCCGCTGTCGGCGTTCTTGCCCCGGGTGCTCGCGGAGGTGCCGGGGGATCGCCCGCTGGTGCTCGCGCTGTGCAACCCCGGCATGGTCGAGTTGCCGGCGGGTCCGCGACCGTTGTACTTCGCCCTTGGCGACGTGACCTCGTGGCTGGACCACGGCGACGCCGGCCCGAACTTGCGCCTGTCGGCCCGCCGCTGGCGATATCGCGGAGAACCGTGAGCACGGGTGATCAGCACGCTGTGCTCCGGACACTTCCGCGGTAGATGCCCGAGCGCCGCTCCCGAGCCCATCACCTGCTGCTCCTGCTGCCGAGCGCCGCCCTCGCCTGCGGGGGCGACGGCGCGGGTCCCAGCGGCGGCGGGACCGGCACGACGGGGACAGACCCGGCGATGTCGACCAGCGGCGTGGACCCGACGGGCGATGCGCCGGCGGACTCGACCAGCAGCGACGGTGGTGCCAACGGGACCAGCGCCGACGGATCGAGCACCGCGGCCGCGGAGTCGTCCGAGTCCTCGGGCGGCACCACGGCATGCGTGCTCGGGGATCCGATCTGGTCCGACGTCGACAGCTTCGCGCTCGACGTCGCCGTCGTGGATCTCGACAACGATCACGTGCTGGACGTCGTCCTCGCCGGCGGGTCGTTGAGCCTGTTGTTCAATCGGGGCGACGGGGTCTTCGGCGCCCCGACCGACTTCGGCCTGCCGGCCGGGTTCGGGGCGGTCGCGTCCGGTGACTTCAACGGCGACGACAAGGTGGATCTCATGCTTGCGAGCCGCAGCGCGCTCGCCGAGCTGACGTACTGGCAGGGTGCCGGCGTGCCCGGGTTCACCCAGTACGGGCCCTATCCCGTGGATGGGGGCGTGCGCACCATCAGCGCCGCTGACCTCGACCTCGACGGCGACCTCGACGTGGTCGTGCCGGTGTCGGGGACGTCGACGCTGCAGATCGCGTGGAACGACGGCGGCATGGAGTTCGCGCTCGACGACCAGTTCCCGACGGCGGGGGCGCCCTACGAGGTGGTCCCGGCGGACGTCGATGGCGATGGGTTGGTCGACCTGGTCTACGGCGAGGACGGCGGCATCGGGGTTCGACTGAACGACGGCGAAGGTCACTTCGACGACGCCACGTCCTGGGTCGCTGGCAGCGGAGTGCTCGGAATCCTCGTCGCCGACCTCGATGGCGATGGCGACGCCGACATCGCCGCGGCCGTGGGCGGTGACGACACGATCGGTGTGCTGCGCAATGCAGGGGATGGCACGTTCGCGGCGATGGTCCACTCCCCGGTCGGCGACGCCCCACGCTTCCCGGCGGTGATCGACCTGGACTCGGATGGCGCCCTCGACATCGTCTGCGGCAATGCTGGCGACGCCAATCTCGGGATCCTGCGCAACCTCGGCGACGGGACGTTCGCCGATCACGAGACGATGGCGACCGGGGATGTCGGTCGCATCGTCGCGGGCGAGCTCAATGGCGACGGCATGACGGACCTCGTCCTGGCCGACGACGTCGGTCAACGCCTGGGCATGGCGCTGAGCCACTGCGAGGGGTGAGGCGATTTCTCGCGGCCGCGCCCGATCAGGCGCAGCGGGTGCGGACACCAGGAGGACGCGGACACCAGGACGCGGACACCAGGACGCGGACACCAGAAGGACGCGGACACCAGGACGCGGACACCAGGACGCGGACACCAGGACGCGGACACCAGAAGGACTACGATGCCGAACCTCTCCCACCGCTCGCTCGCCGCGCCGTGCCTCGTCGTCGTGCTCGGCTGCGCCGCCGATCCCCAGCCCACCCTCCCGGGCTCGGGAACCGACGCCGCCGAGAGCTCGACGTCGACGGGCCTCGCCGGCAGCACAGGCGCCATCGGCGACACCTCCGGCGAATCGAGCTCGTCCGGGTCGACCACCGGCGAGGCGGACTCGTCCGGCGGCGACACGCTGTCCTGCGCCCTGCGGGCGCCGACGTGGTACCCGACGCCGGTGTTCGATCTCGTCCTCGCGGATCTGGACGCCGACGGCGACGACGACGTCGCCGTCGCGCTCGAGGGCGATGGACTCGGGCTGTTCGAGACCGAGGCCGATGGGACGCTGAGCGGGCCGCTGCGGCCCGAGGGCCTCCCCGTGGTCGAGTTCCTGGGCACGGGGGACCTCGACGGCGATGGCGTGGTCGAGTTCATCGCCGAGGATGCAGTCCCCGACGGCGGGACGTTGAGCGTGATCTTCAACGACCTGCCGGACGGCGTACGAGCGGTCGGAGCGATCCCGATCCCGTACTTCGCCGAGGCGCTGCGCACCGCCGATCTGGATGGGGACGGCGACGTGGACCTCGCTGCCGGCGACCTCAGCGGCAGTCGGATCCTGATCTGGCACAACGACGGATCGGGCGAGCTCACGCCGGCGCCCGACGTGCTCACGCAGGGAGACGCATACGACCTCCTGATCGAGGACGTCGACGGCGACGGGGACGTCGACTTGGCCTACGGCGAGGGTGACTCGATCGGCGTCGCGATCAACGACGGTGTCGGAGGCTTCGATTTCGACACTTCGTTCTCGGTGGCCCAGCTGCCGGACTACGACGTACGCGGCCTCGTCGCCGCCGACGTCGATGGCGACGGCGATCTCGATCTGGCCGCGGCGGTGCTCGGCAGCGACTACGTCGCTGTGCTGATCAACGCGGGCGATGGCACGTTCGCGGATTTCGTTCGGTACGACGTCGGCGGCGAGCCGTGGTACCTCGCGGCCATCGACGTGACCCACGACGGCGCCGTCGACCTGGTCGTCAGCAACACCGCTGACCGCTCGCTCGGCTACCTGCGCAACCTCGGCGACGGCACCTTCGCCGCGCACGTGACCCTGGCGTCGCCCAGCGACGGGCGCATCCTGGCCACGGATCTCGACGGCGACGGCGGCACGGACCTCGTGCTCGCCGACAGGGGTCTTGGGCAGATCGGCGTCATGCTCAGCGAGTGCTCGCCGTGAGGCCGAGTCGAGGCGCTGGCCCGGACCCCGTCGCGGTGCTACGCAATGGGCGTCCCGCCACCGGCGCCCAGAACCCCCATGACCCTCGACGAGACCCGCCTCGATTTCGCCGGCATCTACCTGCTCAAGAAGCTCGACCTCGCGCCCGAGGACGGCGGCATGGATCTGCCGCTGGCGCTCCCGCGCGAGCTCGACGTCCTCGATCCGGTCCTCGAGCAGCTCGTGCTCGGCGGTTGGGTCGCGATGGATCGCAAGAAGGGCAAGTACCTGCTCACGCCCTCGGGCGTCGATCGCATCGGCAGCCTGATCGAGGAGGCCGAGCACTACATCGAGGAGTTCGACGACGAGGAGGCCGAGGTGGTGGTCGCCGAGCTGCGGCGACGCCGGCTCGATCCGCTGCGGGTGCGCTTCCTGTGGGGGTGGTACCAGGGCGAGTTCGACGACCTGGTGCTGTGGCAGCAGCGTCGCGGGCTCGCCGACGTCGAGACCTCCTGGGCGGACTACCTCGTGGACGCCCGCTTCTGGGACGAGCTGGCGACGGAGCTGACCTGAGCCGACGCGCGGTCAATCGCGATGCGGGTTCGCGCTGAGGACGTACGCGTCGGCCGGCCATCTCAGCGGGAAGGCCGGCAGGTCGGTGCACGGCGGCAGCGGCTTGCCGACGGCCTCGCACGCGCGCACGACCTCGCCGTGGATCTCCTCGGCGTCGGGGTCGTCGGCGTCGACGTCGAGGCGGTGCTCGTCGAGGCACAGCGCGCCGGCTTCGCCCCACAGCGCCTCGAGGCTCGCTTCGTCGCCGCGCAGACGCTTCGTGCCGGTGGCGTTGCCCCAGCGGAGCGGGGTGCCCTCCTCGGTGAACGCTTGGCCCGTGCCGCACATGTCGGCGGTGAACATCTTCAGCAAGGCCTGGCGCTGCGCGGTCGTGCTCGTGAATTCGCCGCTCGATCCCGCGGGGGTGTGTCGCGAGAGGTGGAGCTTCGCGAGCGCGCTGCCGGCACACGCAATGTTGAACCACTGACCGGGGTCGGCAGGTGCCCCTGCGATCACGCGTTTGCCGACGGCGTCGTAGCGATCCCCGGTGAAGAGCAACGCCGCGGTGGGCTCAGGCCACTCCGCGGCTGCGTCCGGTGGATTCGAGCACAGCGGGCGGGCCTCCGATCCACTCGGGTCGGTGTACTCGAGGTGGTAGACCTCGTTCGGCGTGGCCTCGCCCACCCAATAGGGCACCTGCGAGACCGCGCGGAGGTGGATCGCGTAGATCCCCGCGGGCGTGCTCAGGGAGAGCTCCGCACCTTCGAGCTGTTCGCCCGAGAGATCGCCGTCGCGCGACGGGGCGAGCGCGCGCGCGAACAGCTGGTTGTCGACGACGTCCACGGTGTACGCACGACCGCGCTGCGTCAGGCCGAGCAGCCGGATCCCCGCGGAGTTCGGCGCACCCGCCTCGTCGAGCTCGTGGAACGCGAGCGTATCGAGCACCGCCACGCTCTCGCCACAACCCCAGTCCGCGCATGTGCTGCGCAGCTGCTCGGTGGCGGGCTCGAGCGCCGGCGCGTCGGCGCACGAGACCGGCATCGCCAGCGGCGCGAGCAGGAGGGCGGCGTGCAGGGGCCGGCGTCGGGGCGACATATCCCGTGGACGTGCGGTTGGGCGGATGTGACGTCGTCTGCGCGGCGGTTCCTCGCCACGCAGCGAGTCCCCGAGAATCCCGAGCGCCGGCACGGCGATCTCCTGCTCGGGCCGGCCTAGGCGCCCTCGGGGGTCTCGATGAGGGCGCGGAGTCTGTCCCTGCCAACGCGGATGCGACGGGGAACCGCGGCCTCGGGGACGTCGAGCACCACCGCGAGCTCGGGGCCCCGGAGGCCCTCCATGAAGTAGAGCTCGAGCGTGATCTGATCCTCGAGTGGGATCCTCTGCAGCGCCTCCAGCAACGTCCGCTGCTGGAGGTCCTCGGCGTACGCGGTGCTGGGGATCGGGCCGAGCTCGGCGAGCGCGACCTCCTGGGGATCGAACGGACCGTCACGATGGCGGCGGAGGTGCTCGTAGAGCACCTCCCGCGCGGTCTGGAAGAGGTACGTCCGAACGCTCGAGTCGTCGCGCAAGCGATCGCCGCCGCACAGGCACGCGGACATCGTGTGCTGCACGAGGTCCACGGTGTGATGCCCGACTTTGTTGAGGAAGAACCGCGTCAACGGACGCTCGTGCCGGTTGAACAGACGCTCGCCGGCGACGGGATCTCCCGCGCGCCAGCGCTCGAGCAGCGAACGATCATCCTCGTCGTCGACCACGACGACAGCGTAGTGCGCCGTTCGTTCTGGGGTCAAACCCCCGCGGCCGTTGCCGGAACCACAGGTCGAATTCCCGGCGTCGGTGCGAACGCCTCGCCGACGAACGCCGACCCGTCACCCCTCCGCGACGATGCGCTCGGTGACGATCGGCCCCGCCGTCGCCCCGTCGCCGATCTCGATCGCCTCGCGGAGCAACCCCTCGACGTGCGCCGCGGTCTCGCCATCCGCGGCGTGGATCCTCGCGAGCGGTCGATCCGGCCCGACCGCTTCGCCGATCCCCACGATGTCGGTCAGCCCGACCGCGAAGTCGATCGCGTCGGCGGCGTGGCGACGGCCACCACCCAGGGACAGGACCGCGAGCCCGACCTTGCGCACGTCGATGCGCGTGACCACGCCGGCCTCGCGCGCCGCGGCGTCGCGAATCACCGCCGCCTTCGCGAGGTGGGACGTCGGTCGATCCATCAGGTCCTTCGGCCCACCGAGCGCCGCGACCATCCTCGCGAAGCGCTCGGCCGCCGCGCCCGAGGCCAGCGCCCGCTCGCAGGCCACCCGCGCCGCGCCCACGTCGGGCGACAGCCCAGCCTGCGCGAGCAGCTCGGCACACAGCGCGATGGTCACCTCGTGCAAGCGCGGCTCGGTCGGCTCGCCGCGGAGCATGTCGATCGACTCCTGCACCTCGACGGCGTTGCCGGCGGTGCGGCCGAGGACCTGGTTCATGTCGGTCACCAGCGCGACCGTCGGTAGGCCAGCGCCGCCGGCCACCGCGACGATGCTGCGCGCGAGATCGCGGGCCATCGGCAGGTTGTCCGCGAAGGCGCCCGAGCCCCACTTCACGTCCATCACGAGGTGGTCGAGGCCCGCCGCGAGCTTCTTCGACAGGATCGACGCGGTGATGAGCGGGATCGACTCGACCGTCGCCGTGACGTCGCGGATCGCATAGAAGCGCTTGTCGGCGGGGGCGAGGTCGGCGGTCTGGCCGATGATGGCGCAGCCGACGTCCTGCAGCACCGCACGGAAGCGATCGTTCGTCGGCGTGGCGCAGTAGCCGGGGATCGACTCGAGCTTGTCGAGCGTGCCGCCGGTGTGGCCCAGCCCGCGGCCCGAGATCATCGGCACCGCGGCGCCGCAGGCCGCGAGGATCGGCGCGAGGACGAGCGAGACCTTGTCGCCCACGCCGCCGGTCGAGTGCTTGTCGACCACGGGGCCCTGCAGCCCGGCGTCCTTCCACGACAGGACGGTGCCCGACGACATCATCGCGCGGGTCAGCGCGACGCGCTCGCCCATGTCCATGCCGCGCAGGAACACCGCCATCGCGAGGGCCGCGACCTGGCCCTCGGTGAACGAGCCGTCGACGAGGCCGCGGACGAACGCGCCGATCTCACCGTCGTCGAGCGTGCCGCCGTCGCGCTTGCGTCGGATGATCTCCTGCGGGAAGTAGTCCATTGCTTTGTTCACTCGCCGTGGGGCGTCTCGTTCACTCGCCGTAGGGGACCCAGATGTTCTTGACCTGCACCGCCTGGCGCAGGAACTCGCGGCCCTCGCCGACGCGCGGGTCGAGCCAGTCGCGCTGCCGGCCGTAGTTCACCCAGGTGCGCTTCATGTTGCCGATGCTCGCGGCCTCGACGATCTTGCTGCCGGCCGCGGGCCCCACGTACCAGACCGCGTCGACCTCGTCGTGATCGGCGAGCACCTTGACCAGATCGTCGCGGATGCCGGTGACGATGTTGACCACGCCGTTGGGGACGTCCGAGGTGTCGAGCACCTGGTAGAAGTCCGTGACGGCCAGGGGCCAGCGCTGCGAGGGCAGCGCGACGACGCGGTTGCCCATCGCGATCGCCGGGGCCACCAGCGACACGAAGCCGAGCAGCGGGCACTCGTCGGGGCACGCGATGCCGACGATGCCAATGGGCTCGTTCATCGCGATCGTCACGTTGCGCACGGGCGGGTTGTGGACGACGCCCTCGAACTTGTCGGCCCAGGCGCCGTAGGAGAACAGGCGCGCGACCGTGGCCTCGACCTCGCGGGCGGCGGCCGCGGCGTCGCCCGTCATCGCGGCGATGCGGGCGATGAACTCGGCCCGACGCGCGTCGAGGTTCTCGCCGATGTAGTAGAGGACCTGGGCCCGGTTGTGGGCGGTCGCGGCCGCCCAGCCGGCGCCGGCGCGCGCGGCCTCGACGGCGTCGCGGATGTCCTTGCGCGTGCCGTCGCCGACCTCGCCGACGAGCTTGCCACCGGCCCCGACCACCGCGCGGACGTAGGTCGCGTCGGGGCGGACCTGCTTGCCGCCGATGTAGAGCTTGGGCGTGCGATCGATCGCCGCGGGCCCGGTGTGCTCGGGCAGGTGCACGCCGCCCTCGACGAAGCCGGGGTAGGGGCCCGCGGCCGGCGTCGGGGCGTACTGCGGCAGGCCGTGGACGAACGCGGGCTCGAGGTACGCGTGCATGCCCTCGATGCCGCCCTCGCGGCCGAAGCCCGACTCGCGGTAGCCGCCGAAGCCGCACGCGGCGTCGAACACGTTGGTGCTGTTCACCCAGACGACACCGCACGCAAGGCGCGGCGCGACGTCGAGGGCGAGGTTGAGGCTCTCGCTCCACACGCTGGCGGCCAGGCCATAGCGGGTGTTGTTCGCCAGCTCGACGGCCTCGTCGGGCGTCCGGAACGTCATCGACACCAGCACGGGGCCGAAGATCTCCTCCTGGACCACGCTGGAGGCCGGGTGCACGTCGGTGAACAGCGTCGGCGGATAGAAGCAGCCCTCGGTGGGCACGGCCCACGACGGCTGCCACATCGTCGCGCCCTCGGCGACGCCCTGCTTCACCAGCGCGTCGATGCGCTGCAGCTGCACGGGCGCCACGATCGCGCCGATGTCGACGCACTTGTCGAGCGGATCGCCGACGCGCAGCGTCTCCATGCGCGCGCGGAGCTTGGCCAGGAACGCCGCCGCGACGTCCTCCTGCACCAGCAGCCGCGAGCCCGCGCAACACACCTGGCCCTGGTTGAACCAGATCGCGTCGACGACCCCCTCGACCGCGCTGTCGAGATCGGCGTCGTTGAACACGATGAACGGCGACTTGCCGCCGAGCTCGAGCGTGAGGTGCTTGCCCGAGCCCGCGGTGGCCTTGCGGATGATGCGGCCGACCTCGGTCGATCCCGTGAACGCGATCTTGTCGACGCCGGGGTGATCGACGAGCGCGGCGCCCGTGCGGCCGTCGCCGGTGAGGATGTTGACGACGCCCGGCGGCAGGCCGGCGCGGTCGAACAGCTCGCACAGCAGCAACGCCGACAGCGGCGTGAACTCGGCGGGCTTGAGCACCACCGTGTTGCCCGCCGCGATCGCCGGCGCGATCTTCCACGCGAGCATCAGCAGCGGGAAGTTCCACGGGATCACCTGGCCGACGACGCCGAGCGCCTTGGACCCGGCGAGCTCGGTGTCCATCAGCTGGGCCCAGCCGGCGTGGTGGTAGAAGTGCCGAGCGACCAGCGGGATGTCGATGTCGCGGGTCTCGCGGATGGGCTTGCCGTTGTCGAGCGTCTCGACGACCGACAGCAACCGGGCGTGGCGCTGGACCAGCCGCGCGATCGCGTAGAGGTGCCGCGCGCGGAGGTGGCCGGGCAGCGCGGCCCAGGCCGGCTGCGCGGCGCGGGCGGCCGCGACCGCGGCGTCGACGTCGGCCGCGTCGGCCTGGGCGACCTTGGCGAGCTCGCGGTTCTTGCTCGGATCGATCGTCGCGAAGTAGCCGCCCGCCCCCGGCGCGACCCAGCGACCGCCGATGTACAGGTCGAACTTGCGGGCGTGGCTGTCGAGCCACGCGTGCGCGGCCGCGGCGGACTCGGGTGCGGGCCCGTACTCCATGCTCTCGAAGATCTCGGCGACGCTCGTCATGGCGGGGCCGAGTGTGCCGCATTTCGGCGGCGCGCTCACCTGCATCGGACAGGTGAAGCCATGGCCCGCCGCCTCACGCCAGGGGGTGCCGGTAGGCCGCCGAGTACCGGCCCGTGACGTGGTGCTCGAGCTGGCGCTCGATGTCCGTCAGCAGGCTCGACGCGCCGAAGCGGAACAGCTCGGGTTCGAGCCACGGCCGCCCGAGCTCGTCCTTCATCATCGCCAGGTAGACGAGGGCCTGCTTGGCCTGGCTGATGCCGCCGGCGGGCTTGAACCCGATCTGCACGCCGGTCTCCTCGAGGTACGCGCGGATCATCCGGATCATCACCAGGCTCACGGGCAAGGTGGCGTTCTGCGCCTCCTTGCCGGTCGAGGTCTTGATGAAGTCGGCGCCGGCCATCATGCACACGAGGCTCGCGCGGGCGACGTTGCGGAGCACCCGTAGATCGCCGGTGGCGAGGATCGCCTTCAGGTGCGCGTCGCCGCAGGTCTCGCGGAACGCCTTCACCTCGTCGTACATCGCCTGCCAGTTGCCGGTGAACAGGTGCGCGCGGGTGATGACGATGTCGATCTCCTGGGCGCCCGCGGCCACGCTGGCCTGGATCTCCTGGATGCGCTGCGGCAGCGGCGAGAGGCCGGCGGGGAAGCCGGTCGAGACCGCGGCGACCGGGATGCCCGAGCCCTCGAGGGCGCGCACCGCCGTCGACACCATCTCGTGGTAGACGCACACCGCCCCGACGCGGACGTCGAGGTGGCCGATGCCCAGCGCATCGACGAGGTGCTGCTCGAGCGGGCGCCGGGCCTTCGCGCACAGCCGCTGCACGCGACCCGGCGTGTCGTCTCCCTGCAGGGTCGTGAGGTCCATCAGGCGGATCGCCCGGAGCAGCCACGCGGCCTGCCAGTCCTTCTTCACGCCGCGGCGGGGTCCGATCGTCGCGGCGCGGCGCTCGACGGCGCTGCGGTTCACGCGGACGTCGCGGACCCAGTCGAGGCGCAGCGGCATGCCGGGGTTCCGCGCGTGCTCGCGGGGCGACTCGGGGGCGAGGTTCGGCACCGGACGGATCTCCGAGCGGTTCGAGGATCCTGCGTTGGGGCTCGTCTTGTCGCCTGCGGCCATGGCGGTCGGAAGTCTGCCGGATCCCGGCTCATCCGAACAGCCACGCGACCAGGCCCGCCCCGACGTAGCTCTCGACCACGATGAGCGGCAGCACGCCCAGCGCGGTCGCGGCCAGGAACGGCACGAAGCGCACCGCGGAGACCCCGAGCATCAGCTGCATCGGGCCGAAGGTGAACAGCAAGAGCCGCATCACGAGGACCGTGCGGAAGCCCCGGGTCGCGAGCGCGTCGTCCCATCGGCGCAGGCGCGCGGGGAGCCGCCGCTGCACCCACTCGCGGCCCATCCACCGCGCGAAGACGAACGCGACGGAGCTCGACGCGAGCGTGCCGAGCCACGACAGCGCGATGCCGATCTCGGGCGTCCACACCAGCGCGGCCGCGACGATGAACGCGTGCGACGAGAATCCGAAGGGCTGCAGCGCCGCGTAGGCGACGACGAACACGACGGGGCCCCACGGCCCTGCGTCGAGCAGGCGGGTCTTGATCATCGCCGGCGACAGGGCGCCCGGCCCACCCGAGAGCACCACCGCAACCACGGCCGCGGCGAGGACGGCGGCGACGAGGATCCGCGGCCACAGGCGAGACGCGGGGGGATCCATCCGCGGCCCAGCCTAGCAGGCGAGTGCGGTCGGCGCCCCGACGACCGCGGAAATCGCCGCCGCCAGGGCCTCGACGCTCGGGCGCTCGAAGGTGCCGACAGCCCGCCAGTGACGGTCGGGAATCCCGGCCCGCGCCGGATCCGGCGTGCTGTGCCACAGGCGGCCGTAGGGATCGAGCCACACCGTGCGCGGCCCGACCAGCGGCTGCAGGGAGGAGACGACCATCTCGAGCTCGCGTGCGCTGGGCATCGGCGAATGCTGGCACGCCGATCGTGGGCGCCGAAAATCCCGGCGCATTCGCGGGCGCGCGATCGACCTAGCGCGGGCCCGCGGGCGCAGACCTGCGCACCCGCACCGTGTCCGTGGCGAGCTGGCCGCATGCCCCCGCGACGTCGCGGCCCCTCGACTTGCGCACGGTGACCAGACAGCCAGCGTCGCGGAGGCGGGCGACGAACGCCATCGTGCGCGCGTCGTCGGGCCGCGCGAAGCCGCCGTCGGTGAACGGGTTCCACGGGATGACGTTGATGTTGTGGCGCATGCCCGCCGCGAACGCGGCCAGGCGCGCGGCGTCGTCGTCGCCGTCGTTCTCGCCGGCGAGCAGTACGTACTCGAGCGTGATCTTCTCGTGCGAGCGCAGCGGGAACGCGAGCAGGGCCGAGCGCAGCGCGGCCAGGGAATTGCGGCGCGTCACCGGCATGATGCGCGCGCGGGCCTCGTCCGTCGTCGCGTTGACCGACAGCGCCAGCGCCGGCCGGACCTCGGCCCGCGCGAGGGCCTCGATCCCCGCGACCAACCCCGAGGTCGATACCGTGATGCGCTGCGGCGACAGGCCCATGCCCGCGGGCTCGCAGAGGATCCGCACCGCCCGCAGCACCGCGTCGAGGTTGTGCAGCGGCTCGCCCATGCCCATGAACACGATCGAGATCCGCTGCGGATCGACCGGCCCGAGGGCGAGCACCACCGCGAACACCTGGCCGACGATCTCGGCGGCGTCGAGGTTGCGGACCAGGCCCATCTGCGCGGTGCGGCAGAAGGTGCAGCCCATCGCGCAACCGACCTGACTCGAGATGCACAGCGTGACCCGCGGGTTGCGGACGGCCCGCGGCATGTGGACGGCCTCGACGCGCGCGCCGTCGGCCAGGGCGAGCAGCAGCTTGGTCGCGCCGTCGCTCGAGGGCTCGGCCTCGACGATCTGCGGGAGCCGGAGATCGAGGCGCGCCGCGACGGCGGCTGCGGCGGCGCGCCCGAGGATCGGCGCCCGGTGGCCCCGATCGTCCGTGGACCAGCGCGCGACCCGGTGCAGCGCCCCGAACACGTGGGCGGCGGACGGCGAACGGACCGCGCGTCCGGGCTCCGGGGCGTCCTCGCCCGCGGGCGCAGCGAGGCTCGCGGCGAGCTCGTCGAGCGTGAGGTCGCAGAAGGACGCGGCGGCGGTCACGGGACAGCTGGAGTGTAGTGCATGGGGGTTCGTCGGTGCGCAGCGTGGGATCGCTGACCGCAGGATCGTCCGCGTGTGTCCGACGAGCACGCCCGCGACGGCGCCTCGCGTCGGTTGCGCCACCCCGGTTGGGCTACCATCGGCCCGTGGAGGACGACGCCACGTTGCTCGCCCACTGGCGCACGGGTGATTCGGGGGCCGGCGACGAGCTGCTGCGCCGTCACTTCGCGACGGTGGTCCGCTTCTTCCGCAGCAAGCTCGGCGACGACATCGACGACATCGTGCAGCAGACGTTCGCCGACACGGTGCGGGCCCGCGACCAGGTCGGCGAGGGCGGCTTCCGGGCGTACCTGCTCCGGGTCGCGCACAACCGGTTGATGGACGATCTGCGCCGCAAGGCGCGGCGGCCCGAGGCCTTCGATCCCGGCTCGATCTCGCTGGCCGACATCGCGACCTCGGTGAGCCAGCGGATCGCCCGCAATCAGGACGAGCACCTGATGTTGCTCGCGATGCGCGAGCTGTCGGTCGATTTCCAGATCGCGCTCGAGCTCGCGTACTGGGAAGAGCTCCCCGGGCAGGAGATCGCGGTCATCCTCGGCATCTCGCCGCACACCGTGCGCAGCCGCCTGGCGCGGGCACGCGTGGCGCTGCGCGAGGCGTTGGAGCGGCAGTCGGCGTCGCCGGCCCTGATCGAGCAGTCGGTGGCGCGGCTGGAGTTCAGCGCGGCCCAGCGGCAGCGCGCCGGCGCCGATTGACGGGGCCAGGGCGGTCGACGATGGGCGAGCACAGGGACACGCGCCCGCCGGCGCAGCCCGACACCGAGGATCCCGACGTGCCCGCGACCAGCGCGGGGGACGAGCCGCACGCCGCGATGTCGGTCGTCGCCGAGTTCCGCCGGCTCCGCGTCGACGACGACACGCTCGAGGAGGCGGTGCGCCTGGCGAAGGTCCGCGCGCAGCTGCTCGATCGCCACGACTCGCCGGTCCGCGTGGGTCGCTTCCGCCTGCTCGCGCCGGTGGGCCGCGGCGGCATGGGGACGGTCTACGAGGCCTATGATCCCGAGCTCGATCGCAAGGTGGCGATCAAGCTGTTGCGCCCCGGCGACGCCGCTCTCGAGCGCAGCGTCCTCGACGAGGGGCGGGCGCTCGCCAAGCTCGTCCACCCCAACGTCGTCACCGTGCACGAGGTCGGCACGCACGAGGGCGAGGCGTTCGTGGTGATGGAGCTGGTGCGCGGGCCCAACCTGCGCGCGTGGATGCACGGTCCGGACGGCGCTCCGCGGCCGTGGGCCGAGGTCGTGGGCGTGTTCGCGGCCGCGGCCGCCGGCCTCGCTGCGGCCCACGCCGCGGGGATCCGACACGGCGACGTCAAACCCGACAACATCGTGCTCGGCGAGGACGGGCGCACGCGCGTGGTCGACTTCGGCATCGCGCGGGGCATCGCGCGGGGCGAGGATGCTCGCGACGTCGACGCGCGGGCCGGGACGCCGCCGTACATGGCGCCGGAGCAGCTCGCGAACGGGCCGGTGGATGCACGCGCCGATCAATACGGGTTCTGCGTCGCGCTGTTCGAGGTGCTCCACCTCGCGCGGCCGACCGGCTCGCCGCCCGCGTTCGCCCCGGCCATCCCGTGGTGGCTGCAGCTGATCATCGCCCGCGGGTTGTCGCCCGATCCCGCCCTGCGCTTCGCGTCGTTCGACGAGCTCGGCGCGGCGCTCGAGCGCGGCCGTGCCGGGCGCGGGCGGACGATCGCGTGGCTCGCGGGCGTCGCGGGGGTCGTCGTCGCCGGTGGTCTCGCGCTGCGCACCGATCCGGTGGATCCGTGCGCGGACGTGCGGGCGCCGCTCGAGCACGCCGCCACCGCCGAGCCGCGGCTCGACGCCCACATCCAGGGGCTCGATGCGCTCGCGGCGGAGATCTGCGCTTGGGAGCACGCAGCGCCCTCCGATCGTCCGTCGCTGCTCGCCGAGCGGCGCGCGTGCCTCGACGCGGCGGTGGCGGTGACCGACGTCGCGATCGCGTCGATCGGCGGCGCGGCGGCGCCACGGGCCGCCGCGCTGCCCTACGTCCTCGATGAGCTCGAGACCACCGCGGCCTGCGAGGACCCGGCGATGCTGAAGCTGCGCCCGCCGATGCCGACCGATCCGGTGACGCTGGCCCGCGTCGCCGCCATCGACTGGGACCTGCTCGTCGCCGCGGGCGAGGCCGAGGCGGGGTTCACCGAGGACGCGCGCGCGCGCCTCGCTGCGCTGCGGGTCGACGCGCAGGACGGCGCGTCGGCGTTCCGGGCCGGTCGCGTCCGGCTCGGCCAGGTGCGCATCGCATGGAAGGACGCGGGGCAGGTCGCCACCGCCGAGGTGCGCGAGGTCCTGTGGTCGGCGCTGGCCGCCGATCACATGCTCGACGCGATCGAGGCCGCGACGATGCTGGTGACCGCGGTCGCGGAGCGCGAAGGCAGCGAGCCGGCCGAGCAGTGGTTCGAGCTCGCGTCCGCGCTGCTGCACCGCGTCGGGGATCCGCCGCGGCTGTGGTCGGCGCTGTGGTGCGCGCGCGCGCGCGGGCTCGCGGTGGCCGAGCGCAACGCCGAGGCCGACGCGGCGCTCGAGTCCGCGGCGCAGTACACCGATCCAGACGATGAGGTCGGCATGATCCGGCTGCTCCGCGAGCGGGCCTCGGCCCGCGGCTTGGCCCGGCGCTGGACCGAGGCCCGCGAGGACTACGAGCGCGCGCTGGTGCTGCACCGCGCCGTCCACGGCGACGGGCACCCCGGGGCGCTGGAGCTGGAGCTCGAGCTCGCCCTCGCGATGTCGGGGGACGCGCTGACCGACGAGGCGCTGCGCCGGCTCGACGATGTGGTCGATCGGCTCACGCAGCGCGTCGGACCGCTGCACGGCCGCACGCTGCGGGCGCGTCGAGCCCGGTGCATCGTGGCCGCGGGTCGCGATGGTCCGGCGGCGGAGGAGGTCTGCCTGCTCGGGCTCGCCGACGCCTACCGCGAGGCCGGGCGCCCGCGGCAGGCCGCCTCGTGCAGTCTCGATCGCGCCCTGGCGTTGGCGTCGTTGGGGCGTCACGACGAGGCCGCTGGGCTGTTGCGCGACGCCTTGGCCGACCCGGCCTCGCCGTGGCCGCCGCTGCGGACCACCGCGAGCCTGGCCCGCGTGGAGTCCGAGGCGGGACGCGCCGAGGTCGCCCTGCAGCTCTTGGGCGATCGATTGCGCAACGACGACGAGCGCAGCGAGGTCGCCGACAGTGCGCGGCAGACCGAGATCGATCTGTTGCTCGAGGCCGGGCGCGTCGACGAGGCCGAGCTCGCGCTGCAGCGCGCCGTCCGGCTCGCCGTCGGGGATCCGATCGGCTTCGTCGGGCGCCGTGGGATGCTCGCCGCCGCCAGGGGCGACCTCCGCTCGGCCCTCGTCGATCTCGAGACCGGCATGCTGATGGCGACGGTGGAGGTCGACGTCATGGGTCCGTTCGCCCGCCGGCTCGGCGAGGTCCGTGCCGCGCTCGATCCCACCGACCCGCGCGCACGCGAGATGGGCGAGGTCGCGCTGGATCTCTACGAGTACGGGCCCGGCACCGCGAGGCAGGCCGACGAGGTCCGGCGCTGGCTGGCGTCGTTGCCGGCGCCGCGCCTGGTCCGGGATTGATTTCTTCGGTTCTTCGGGATCAGCGCGACCGCACGGGCGCCTCTACTCCTGCCACTACGGCAGGAGAGAACCATGAAGAACGACAGCAAGAAGACCCCGACCCTCCCCGCGACCCAGACCGAGAGCCAGCCGGTGAAGAACCTCGACGATCTGATCGAGATCCTCGACCAGGACGCGCTGCGCAACGTCGTCGGCGGCGTTCGTCCGAAGGGCCGCCCCGCCTGAGCGAGCGGCGCCGGGACGGGCGCCCGTGGTTCGGGCGCCTGTCCTGGCGAATTGGTCGACGCGTCGGGATCAAACCCACCGGTCGAGCGCCTTCCCCTCAGCCACTTCGGCAAGGACAGCACCATGAAGAACGACGTCGAGACGACCGAGCTCCACCCCACCACCACCGAGTCCAAGCCCGCCAAGAGCCTGGACGAGCTGATCGAGATCCTCGATGAGGACGCGCTGCGCAACGTCGTCGGCGGAGATGCGGCCCGGCCCAAGGGTCACCAGCTGCAGTAGATCGCGGGGTCGCCGGGCGCATGCGTGCGCCCGGTGGCCGCCCTGGATCGAGCGGAAGAGCGTGACGGGATGAAGTCGTTTCGGACATTGTTCGGGTGCGAGGCCGGTGCCAGCGGCCGCGTCGTCGCGCTCGGCGTCCCGTATGATCGCGGGACCGACCCCGAGCACGGCGGCGCCGCGGCGGCCCCGACCCTGATCCGGTCGCTCTCGGGCCCCGAGCACCACTGCCTCGCCAAGGGCCAGCTGTTCGATCTCGCGTCGCGCTCGCAGCTGTTCGTGGGCGCCGATCTCTCCGACCTCGGCAACCTCCGCTTCCAGACCAGCGGGACCGATGACGCCTACCTCGCGCAGGTCGGCGATGCGATGGCGACGCTGGTCCATGCCGGCAAGCGGACGCTCGTGCTCGGCGGCGATCACCTCGTCACGCTCGCGGTGCTCCGCGGCTACGCGCAGGTCGGCCGACGCGTGCAGGTCGTGCAGCTCGACGCCCACCACGACCTCGACGAACACCCCGTGTCGGGCGAGCGTCCGACCCACGCGACGTTCATGTCCGCCGTCGCCGACGAGGGCCTCGCCGCCCAGGTGCTGCAGGTCGGGGTCCGCGGCCTGTCGCCGTATCTGCCGCGCACGCCGGACACCGTGCGAGTCGTGGGCCTCGGCGAGCTCGAGCGCGCGCTGCTCCCCGCGACCGACGTCTACCTGACCGTCGACACCGACGCGTTCGATCCCGCGGCCGCGCCGGCCGTCTCGTATCCGGAGCCCGGTGGCCTCGGCTTCGACGCGCTCGATCGCGTCCTCGCGACGATCCGCGCCGCGGGCCTCGCGGTCGCCGGCGCCGACTGGACCGAATACAACCCGCGCTTCGACACGGCGCACCACCTCACCGGTCGCCTCGTCGTCCGGGGCGTCGCGGCCCTGGTGACGGCGATGGCCCAGGCCGCCCACGGAACTGCGGAGCTCCGATGATCCCCTCGAGCCTCACCGGTCGAATCCTCCTCGGACCCCACGCCGACGCGCTGTACGGCGACGCGCCGCTCGAGGCGGCGCTGGTGCACCACGGCGCGCTCGAGCGCCTCGCGGCGATCACCGACATCGCCGTGCTCCGCGACGCGAGCGCCGTGCTCGATGCGTGGGACGGCGAGCCGAAGACGGCGCGGGCGTGGTCGCCCGCGGGCAGCGCCTCGCCGTTCGAGTTCATGCCGACGCGCGGCCAGCTCCGCACGCTCTACGACGCCGGCTTCACCATCGTGCTCGAGGACGTGGAGCGCTTCGTCCCGGGGCTGCGGCCGCTGTGCCACGCGCTCGAGCGCGACCTCGGCGTGGCGCCGGGCAAGGTCAACGCCGAGGTGTTCTGCGGCCGCGCCGGCGGTCATGGTCGGCCGCACTTCGATCCGAGCTTCACCTTCAACGCGCAGATCGTCGGCCACAAGGCATGGCGGATCGCACCGAACCCGGCGCTGCGGTTCCCGCCGACGGGGATGTTCCTGGGGCGCCTGCCCGAGCCCGAGCTCGCGGCGCTGCTCGAGCGGCCCGTGCCCGCGGCGATCGACGGGGGCGACGCGTTCGTGGCCACGCCGGGCACGGTGGTGTTCCTGCCGCCGGGCGTGCTGCACGAGACGCGGATGGAGACCGACAGCTACGCGGTGGCGTTCGCGATCGAGTTCACCGACACCGTCGCGCGACGCGTCGCCGATCGCGTGCGACGGCAGCTCGATCGGGTGCCCGAGCTTCGCGCGGCCCGGCTCGGCGCCCAGGGGCGCGCCGCGGCGGTCGAGGCCGCCACCGTCGCCGCCGCGCTGCGTGGCATCGCCGAGTCGATCGAGCGCGACGCCGCGGCGATCTGGGCCGGGGACGATCCGCGGTACCGCCTGCGCGCGGGCCTCCTCGCCGAGCCGGTGTCGGCCACCGCGGTCGCGCTGTCGGGCGAGCGGGTGCGGCGGACGGTCGAGCTCGACGCGGTGATGGTCGACGCGCTGCGCTGCGCATCGACGACGCCGGCGCTCGGCGTCGCGGAGCTCCTCGCCGCGGTCCCGATGCACGGCACCGCGCGCGTCGACGAGGCGCTGCGCAAGCTCGCCCACCTCGGCCTGCTCGAGCGTGTGTCGCCGTCCGAGCATGTGTCCACGTCCACCCAGGAGGTCTCGCGATGAAGGTCGAAGCGCTGGCGCGGATCTCCGATCCGCAGGGGTTCGCGAGCTACTTCGAGGACGGCCGCCCCGTCGTGGTGCAGGGGCTCGCGCGCAGGATGGGCGCGTTCGCGTGGACCGACGCGCACATCATCGCGACGCTGGGCGACGCGCGGCCGCTGGTGCGACTGCCCGACGGTCGTCGCGCCCGCATGCCGGTCGCGGCGTTCTTCGACTACCTCGCCGACCCCGGGCAGTACGCCTCTGGCGTCGGCCTGGTCTACCTCACCGACTTCCATCTCCGGCCGTCGTACGGCGACGCGACGCGGACGCGACTGGCCGACGACGCGGCGTGCCCGCTGCCGCTGCCCGGCGCGTGGGCCGAGTGGTTCTCGCTGTACGCGGGGCCCGCGGGCACGGGGTCCTCGATGCACCAGGACATCTTCGCGACGCACACCTGGCTCGCGCAGCTCCAGGGGCAGAAGCTCTGGCGGCTGTGCCCGCCCGACGGGTTCGAGGGCGAGGCGGGTCTCGACGTCGATGCGTTCGGCGACGCGACGATCGAGTGTCCGGTCTACGAGGCCCTGCTCGACGCCGGCGACGTCATCTACCTGCCGCCCGACTGGTGGCACCAGGTCCGCAACCTCACCACGCCGAGCGTCGCGATCTCGGGGAACTTCTGCAGCTTCGCGGCCGCCCGGGCGGCGCTCGACGAGGTGGAGGCCGGCGTCGGCCCGGCCTCGCTGCGCGAGGTCCATCGCACGATGTGGTCGACGATCCTCGCGGAGCAGGCCGGTGCCTGACATGCCGACCTCGCACGGTGGCGTCGGCGACGGGCCCTTCGCGGTACGCGACGCCGCGGCGCTCGAGGCGGCCTTCGAGGCGGCGCTGGCCCGCGCCCGCGCGCTCGCCGAGGCGATCGCGACGACGCCTCCGGCGTACGAGTCGACGGTCGTCGCGCTCGATCGCAGCGACGACGAGCTCGGCCACGCGGCGATGCTGCTCGAGCACCTCGACGAGACGTTGGGGACGCCCGAGCACCGCGCGGCGTACGAGCGCGTCCACGGCCGGCACATGGCGTTCGTCACCGCGCAGTCCCACTCGCCGGCGCTGTACGCCGCGCTCGCGACGGTCGCGGGGTCCGACGAGGGGGCGCTGCTCGACGCGCCCCGCCGCCGTCACCTCGATCGGCGCCTGGCCGCGATGCGTCGCGCGGGCGCGGGGCTGCCGGCTGCCGAACGTGCGCGCCTCGCCGCCCTCGACGCGCGCCTGGTCGCGCTGACGCGCACGTTCACGCAGACGATCGACGACGAGATCGACGCCTTCGCCCTGGTCGTCGATGCGGCGCGCGTCGTCGGCCTCCCCGAGGCGGCGCTCCGGGCCACGGCCGCCGACGCGCGTGCGCACGGCGTGTCCGGCCACCGCCTCACCCTGCAGGCGCACTGCGTCCGCGCGGTGCTCACGTACGCCGAGGACCGCGAGCTGCGGCGCACGATGCTGCTCGCCAAGCAGGGCCTCGGCGCGGGCAACCTCGGCGTCCTGCGCGAGATCCTGGCGCTGCGAGCCCAGCGGGCGGCGTTGCTCGGGTTCGCGACGTTCGCCGATCTCGTCACCGAGGGCCGCGTGATGGGCAGCCGCGCCACCGCGAGCGCCTTCGTGGAGGATCTGCTCGCGCGCCTGCGACCCGCGTTCGAGGCCGAGACCCGCGCGCTGGTCGCCTTCGCCGACGCGCGCGGCCACGGTCCGCTGCAGGCGTGGGACGTCGACTTCGTCGCCGAGCAGCAGCGCCGCGCCGCGCTTCCCCTCGATCCCGAGGCGCTGCGCGTGTATTTCCCGATCGAGCGCGTGCTCGCGGGGTTCGGCGCCCTGGTGCGCGCGCTGTGGGGCCTCGAGCTCCGGCCGGCCCCCGATCGCCCGGTGTGGCACGCGGACGTCCGCGTGCTCGACGTGCTCGCGCCCGGCGAGGGCCACGTCGGCAGCATGTACCTCGATCTGTTCGATCGCGCGGGGAAGCGCCGCGGCGCATGGATGTCCCCGATCCTCGATCGGCTCGCGGGCCCGGTCGACGCGGTGGGCCCCGCGGTGGCGGTGGCCGCGTGCGATCTGACGCCGCCGGTCGACGGCGCGGCGCGGCTGAGCCACGCCGAGGTGGTGCGGCTGTTCCACGAGCTCGGCCACGTGTGTCACCACCTGCTGTCGCGCACGCCGCTGCACGGCCAGTCGGGGACCCGCGTCGCGTGGGACGTCGTCGAGGTGCCGGGGCTGCTGTTCGAGCACCTGGCGTGGGAGCCCGAGGTCCTCGCGTGCATCTCGGGGCACGCGGACACGGGCGCGCCGCTGCCGGCCGAGCTCGTCGCCGGTCTCGTCGCGTCGCGTCGCCACCGCGGGGTGGGCACGCTGGTGTGGCAGCTGGGGATCGCGGCGGCCGACCTCGCGCTGCACGGCACGTCGGTGCCGCCGACGAGCCTCGAGATCCTGCAGCTCGCCCACGGCGCCCTCGATCGCGCGTGGCCGGTGCCGCCGCCCGGCGGCGCGGCGATGGTGTCGAGCTTCACGCACCTGTTCGGGTCCACGCAGGGCTACGAGGGGTCGTACTACGCGTATGCCTTCGCCGACGCGACAGCGGTGCAGATCGTCGCGTCGCTGCGGGGCACCGGCCTCGTGACCCGGGCCGCGGGCGCGCGCCTGCGCGATGGCCTGCTCGCGCAGGGCGACGCCCGCGATGCGCTCGATCTGCTGCGCGCGCTCGTCGGCGGGCCGCCCGACGTCGGGCCCTTGGTCGCGGGGCTCACCGCGGGGGAGCGCCCCCGGTGACCTCGCTGTTCCGCCCGGCCGCGGAGGCCGCGTGCGGCCGTGACGACATCGGGCGCACGCTCGAGGTCGGCGATCGCTGGGTGCCGACCGTCTACCACGCGGTCGTCGTGCTGCTCCTCGGCGCGCTCGGGTTCGTGTGCCTCGTGCCGGTGAACGAGTACGCGACCGGCACCGGGTTCGTGCGCATCTCGGGCTCGCTGCCGGTCACCAGTACGGCGGCCGGCCCCATCGCCCGCATCGCGGTCGGCGTCGGCGAGCGCGTGGCCAAGGGCGACGTCGTCGTCGAGCTCGACGGCCGGCTCGAGCGCGCCGAGTTCGAGCGCCTGCAGGAGCAGTTCGACGGCGCGTGGACCCGGGTGCTGCGCGATCCGGTCGACGTCGCGGCGCGCTCGAGCCTGCCGCCGTTGCTCCCGCTGCTCGGGCGGGCGCGCGCGGCCGTCGACGCCCGCGTGTTCCGGGCCCCGATCGACGGCGTCGTGACCGACGTTCGCGGCAACCTCGGCGGCCACGTCGAGCTCGGCGACACGCTGTTCGTCGTCGAGCCCGACGACGCCACCGTCGAGGTCGTCGCGCTGCTGCCCGGCGCGTTCCGGCCGCAGCTCGACGTCGGCAAGCACGCGCGCTTCGCCGTCGACGGCTCCGACAGCCCGCAGCCGGTGCGCCTGCGGGACATCAGCGCCGATCTCGTCGGCGCCGCCGAGGTGAAGCGGATCCTCGGGCCCGCCCTCGCCGACGGGGCCCCGTTCTCGGGCACCTCGGTGACGCTCGTCGCGGGCGTCGACGCGCGCACGTACCCCGCCGACGGCCGGGCCAACCGCTACTACCAGGGGATGCTCGGCGAGCTCGAGGTCCGACTCGAGCGCAAGCCGATCCTCTTCCTCCTGCTGCCGCGGCTGCGGCGTCTGGTGTACGGCGATGAGTAGTCGGCGCGGCGTGGTCCCGTTCGTGCCGCAGACGACCGAGGCCGACTGCGCCGCGGCGTGCCTGGTGATGGCGCTGCGCGTGCAGGGGCAGCACCGTCACCTCCACGACGTGCGGGCCGCGTGTGGGGTCGGGCGCGACGGCGCGAGCGCTGTCGACATCATCGACGCCGCCCAGAGCTTCGGCGCCCATGCCCGCGCCGTGCGGGTCGACCTCGACACCGTGCACCTGCTGCCCAAGGGGACGATCCTCCACTGGGAGCTGCGCCACTTCGTGGTGTTCGAGCGCCTGACCAAGTCCGGCGCGATCATCGTGGACCCGGCCGCCGGGCGCCGTCGGATCGGCGCGCGCGAGCTCGACCGGGCGCTGGGCGGCGTGGGGATCATCGTCGAGTCGAAGCCCGTCGGTCGCACCGACGGGCCGGGGCGGCCGACGCTGCAGTTCCTGTTCCGCGCGCTGCGTCAGGCGCCGGAGCTGCCGCAGGTGTTGACCGCGTCGGTGGCGATCCAGCTGCTCGTGGGCCTGCTGCCGATCGTCAGCGCGTCCGTGATCGATCGCGTCGTCCCGCGCCACGACGAGCACCTGCTCACGGTGCTGACGTTCGGCGTGATCGGCCTGGCGATCTTCTACGCGGTGTTCGGCGCCGTCCGGGGCCTACTGCTCGCCCAGCTGCGCGCGCGCGTCGACCTCGGCGCCGCGACCCGCCTCATCGACCACATCGTGTCGTTGCCCGTGCCGTTCTTCCAGATCCGCCCGGCCGGCGACCTCATGGTCCGCGTGCGCAGCAACGAGACCCTGCGCGAGGCCCTGAGCTCCGCGATGCTGGCGAGCGTCCTCGACGGCGCCCTGGTCGCGATGTACGTCTGCGTGCTGGTCGTGATCGATCCGTGGATCGCCGCGGTCGTCACGGCCCTCGTCGCGGTGCAGCTCGCGACCTACCTGGCGCTGCGCCGACGACACCGCGAGCTCGTGGCCGAGGCGCAGCACCGCCAGGGCATCGCCGAGGGGCACCTCATCGACACACTCGAGGGCATCGAGACGCTCAAGGTCGCGGGCGCCGAGGGGCGCGCGGTCAGCCGTTGGACCTCGCACTACGTCGAGGTCCTGAACGCGACGCTCCGGCGCGCGCGCCTCACGACGTGGTCGGACACGGTGGTCGGGACGGTGCGCACCGCCGGCCCGTTCGTCGTGCTGCTCGTGGGCACCGAGGCGGTGCTGCGCGGGGCCGCGACGCTCGGCACGTTGCTGGCCGCGCTCGCCCTCGCCCACGGCATCATCACGTCGATCGGGACGCTGCTGACCAACTTCGGCGAGATCGATGCGCTGACGGCGATGGTCGATCGGCTCGACGACATCTTCATCGAGCGGCCCGAGCAGCCCGAGGAGCGCCCGGCGGCCGCGCCCCTGGGCGGGCGGATCACCCTGCGCGGCGTCGGCTTCCGCCCGACGTCGAAGTCGGCGTTCCTCGTCCGCAACGTCTCGCTGGACGTGGCGCCGGGGGCGTTCGTCGCGGTGGTCGGCGCCTCGGGTTCGGGCAAGTCGACGGTCGTGAGCCTGCTGACCTCGCTGTTCGAGCCGACCGAGGGCGAGATCCTGCTCGACGGCGTGCCGATGAGCGCGCTCGATCTCCGGAGCGTGCGCCGGCAGATGGGCGTCGTCGTCCAGCGGGCGCAGGTGTTCGGCACCAACATCCGCGACAACATCACGATGCTCGAGGACCTCCCGCCCGAGGACATCGAGGCGGCCGCGCGCCTGGCCTGTGTCCACGACGACATCCAGGCGATGGGACGCCGCTACCTCACCGGGATGGTGGGCGGCGGCGCGGTGTCGGGCGGACAGCGCCAGCGGATCGCTCTGGCGCGCGCGCTGATCAAGAAGCCGCGGATCCTCCTGCTCGACGAGGCCACGAGCGCGCTCGATGCGATCACCGAGCAGCGGATCTTCGCCAACATCCGCGACATGGGCTGCACGCGGGTCGTCGTCGCCCACCGGCTGAGCACGATCATGGACGCCGATCTCATCGTCGTCATGGACGGGGGCGAGGTCGTCGAGACCGGGACCCACGAGGACCTCATCGCGCAGGCGGGGCACTACGCCGCCCTGGTGGCCGCGCAGAATCGCGGCGAGCCCCACGGCGCGGCGGCGGAGTCCGGCGCATGAGGGCCGCGCTGCTGTACCTGCTCGCGCTCGTGACCATCGTCGCGCTGGCGCTGTCGCGGGCGCTGGCGCCCGACGTGTCGACCTCGGTCGTGGCGGTGCCCGAGGCCCCGCCGGTCGCGGACCCGAGCGCGCCGCTGCCCCGCGGCCACGTCGGGGTGATCGTGGCGGCGCACGCCACCGACGTGGCCACGACGCAGTCGGCGATCGTGGTCGCAGTCGACGTCGCCGTCGGCGATCACGTCGATGCCGGCGCGCCGCTCGTGCGGCTCGATGCCCGTGCGGCGCGGCACGATCTCACCGCCGCCGAGCTGGAGGAGCAGCAGCTGCGCGAGCTGTCGAGCCGCGGCGCGGCGCTGCTCGAGGTCGGGGTGGTGTCGCGCGAGGAGGCCACGCAGATGCGCTTCGCCGCGCGGGCCAAGGCCGCGCAGGCTCGCCGCGCCCGCGTCTCGGTCGACTCCGCGATCCTGCGGGCGCCGTTCGCCGGCGTCGTCGTCGAGCGCCGCGTCGAGCAGGGCATGGTGCTCGCGCCGGGGGCCACCGCGGTGCGGATCATCAGCGACGGGCCCGCGCGCGTGCGCTTCGGGGTGGCGCCGACCCAGGCCGCCGGCCTGCGCCGCGGCGACGAGGTGTGGTTCGCCGACGCCGCGGACGCCGGCGTGCCGAGCCTGCGCGCGCGCATCCAGAGCATCTCCGACGAGACCGATCGCAGCACCGAGCTGGTGACGATCGACGCCGAGGTGCAGGGCGAGCCGCCCCTGCGCAGCGGCACGCGCGTCCGTGTGTTCACGGCGCACGACCTCCATGGGGCCGACCCCGGCCAGATCCTCCTCGGGCGCGCCGATGCGGGCGGAGGTCCGAGCGCAGCCGAGAGCGAGAGCGCGATCCAGAAGGAGTGAGACCGTGGCACCGACGATCATCCCCCTCGACACCGCGAACGTCTCGGCGTTCGTCGACACCTACTTCCTGCGCCGGCCCGTGGTGTTCCGCGGCCTGGCGGCGGCGATGCCGGCGTACAGCAAGTGGACCGACGCCTATCTCGCCGCGGCCTTCGACGGCGTCTCGCACCTCGCCACGCTCCCCGACGAACGGCGCGCGCGCATGCGGCTGGTCGACTACCTCGAGTATCTGGGTCACCCGCAGGCGTTCGCGAGCTCCGTCGGCCCCGTGTACATGACCGACGTCTACCTGCGGCCCAGCGTGCTCGGCGAGCGCCTCGACGCGCTCGAACCCGACGCCCGCTGCCCGCTGCCGCGGCCGGGCGTGTGGGCCGAGCGCGTGACGATCTACATGGGCGCGCCGCGGACCGGCGCCGCGCTCCACCAGGACATCTTCGACACGCAGTCGTGGATGGCGCAGATCCGCGGACGCAAGCGCTGGCGGCTGTGCGCGCCCGAGACCGCGTGGACCGGTTGCGCGCGCCCGGTCGATCTCTTCGAGTCGCAGGACGTGCCCGGTCCGATCTACGACGTGGTCCTGGGCCCCGGCGACGTGCTCTACGTGCCGTCGCGGTGGTGGCACCAGATTCGCAACGACGAGGCGAACATCGCCGTCGCCGGTCACTTCTCGACGGTGGCCGAGGCCCGCGCCGCGCTCGCGGCGGCCGAGGCCGACCCCGATCCGCAGACCCGCGCCGAGTGGCCGCCGATGTGGCAGAAGATCCTCGCGCTGCACGGGCGCACCGATGCGACGTCGGGGGCCGCATGACCGCGCCGGTAGTCCGCAGGGCGACGCGCGAGGACCGGACGCCGCTGCAGCGGATGCTCGAGCTGTACCAGCACGATCTCTCGCACGTGTGGGATCAGGATCTCGATGCGCACGGCGAGTACGGCTACGCCCTCGACAAGTACTGGTCGAACCCGGTGTGCTCGGCGTTCGTGTTCCTGGTGGAGGGCCGCTTCGCTGGGTTCGGCCTCGTCGACGATCGCGTCAGCCTGCCCGAGAACCAGTGGTGGATGTCGCAGTTCTTCGTGCTCAAGAAGTACCGCCGCGCTGGGGTCGGCCAGGCCGGGGCGCGGGCGATCTTCGACGCGGTCCGCGGGCGCTGGGAGATCGGACAGATGCCGGGCAACGACGCCGCCGTCGCGTTCTGGCGCCGCGTCATCGACGGCTACACCGGCGGTCGCTACGTCGAGCACCTCCTCGACGACGAGCGCTGGCGCGGCCACCTGCAGTGCTTCGACAACGCGGCGCCCTGACGCACCCGGCCGGCCGAACCCCGAAGCAAAGCCACGGCCAAAGCTGGTAGCGTGGGCGAGTGATCCCCCTGCGCCTGTTCGTCTGTGGGAGCGCCCAGGTCGGCAAGGCGACGTTGATGCGGCGGCTGCGATCGGCGCCGGCGCGTCGGCCCCTCGCGGTCGCCGAGACGACGGCCGCCGCGGCCGAGGGGCTCGGCGCGCTCGCGGCCGCGTCCGGGGCCGACGCCGCGATCATCGTCGTCGACGCGCGCCTCGGCGGCGAGCCGCAGGCGCACCGCCACAGCTACCTCGCGGCGCTGCTCGGGGTCCGCACCGCCGTGCTCGCGGTCAACAAGCTCGACCTGGTCGACGACGCCGAGGCGGCGTTCGGCGCGGTGGTGGCGAGCTTCGTCGCCTTCGCGCGCGCGATCGGGCTGGGCGACGTGACGGCGGTGCCGATCGCGGCGCTCGCCGGCGACAACGTGCTCGCGCCGTGCGAGCGCTGGCCGTGGTACGGCGGCCCGACGCTGCTCGAGGTGCTCGAGGCGGCGCCGCACGCCCCGGCGTCGGCGGTGTTCCGACTGCCGGTGCGCGCCGTCAGCTCCGACGGCGGCGAGGTCCACGGCACCGTCGCCAGCGGTCGGGTGGCGCCGGGCGACCGCGTGCGCGTGCAGCCCGGCGGCCGCGAGTCGAGCGTCGTCCGCGTGCTCGTCGACGGCGTCGCGGTCGAGGCCGCGGTCGCGGGCGCCGAGGTCACGCTCGCCCTCGCCGACGCCCTCGCGCCGTCGCCTGGCGACCTGCTGTCGAAGGCCGAGAGCCCCGCCGAGGTCGCGGACCAGTTCGAGGCCACGGTCGTGTGGACGTCGGACGAGCCGCTGTTCCCCCACCGGGCCTATCGCCTCGCGCTCGCCGGTCAGCAGGTCGACGCCACCATCACCGACCTCAAGTACAAGGTCCACGTCAGCACCCTGGATCACCTCGCCGCGAAGAAGCTCGAGCAGGGCGAGATCGGGGTGTGCAACCTGGCGCTCGCGCGGCCGATCGCGTTCGATCCGTACGTCACGAACCGCGCGACCGGTGGGTTCACGCTGGTCGATCGGGCGACGGGGACGCCGGTCGCCGCGGGGATGCTGCACTTCGCCCTGCGGCGCGCGCACAACATCCACATGCAGGCCGTGGACGTCAACAAGGCGTCGCGCGCCGCACAGAAGGGCCAGCGGCCGTGCGCGCTGTGGTTCACCGGGCTGTCGGGCGCGGGCAAGTCGACGATCGCCAACCTGGTCGAGAAGCGCCTGTTCGCCCTGGGCCGGCACACGTACCTGCTCGACGGCGACAACGTCCGGCATGGGCTCAACAAGAACCTCGGCTTCACCGAGGCCGACCGGGTCGAGAACATCCGCCGCGCCGCGGAGGTCGCCAAGCTGATGGTCGACGCCGGGCTCATCGTGCTCACGGCGTTCATCTCGCCGTTCGCGGCCGACCGCGCGATGGCCCGGTCGCTCTTCGCCGCCGGCGAGTTCGTCGAGATCCACGTCGACACGCCGCTTCACGTCGCGGAGCAGCGCGACGTGAAGGGGCTGTACCGCAAGGCGCGGCGCGGCGAGCTGCGCAACTTCACCGGCATCGACTCGCCCTACGAGGTGCCGCAGGAGCCCGAGCTCCGCGTCGACACGGTGGACCGCACCGCCGACGAGGCCGCGGATCTCGTGGTCGCGACGATGGCGGCGCTCGGCCTGCTCGAGCCCGGCTGACGCGGGCCTCACGACCGCGCGAGGAACTCGATGACCAGGCGCTGCAGGTCGGCGGCGGCGAGCCCCGAGAAGTGCAGCGTCTGATCGTGGCTCAGCACCTCGTCGGCCAGGCCGGCGCCGAGGTTGGTGAGCACCGAGATCGCGGCGACGCGCATGCCGCAGTGTCGCGCGACGATCACCTCCGGCACGGTCGACATGCCGACCGCGTTGGCGCCGAGCCGAGCGAACGCCCGGATCTCCGCGGGGGTCTCGAAGCACGGCCCGAGCAGCGCCATGTACACGCCCTCGCGCAGCGGGATCCCGAGGTGGGCGGCGGCGTCGCGCATGCGCTGCTGCAGCTCGCCGTCGTATGCCCCGCTCATCGCCGGGAACCGCGGGCCGAAGGCCTCGTCGTTGTGGCCGACCAGGGGGTTCTGGCCCTGCATGTTGATGTGATCGACGATGAGCATGAGGCTGCCCGGCGTCGCGTCGACGTCGAGCGCGCCCGCGGCGTTGGTCGCGACGAAGGTGTCGCAGCCGAGCAGCCGCAGCGTGCGGACCAGCGGCACGACCGCGCTCGCGGGGTGGCCCTCGTACAGGTGCACGCGGCCCTGCAGGCAGGCGACCTCGACCCCGCCGAGCGTGCCGAGCACGAGGCGACCGACGTGGCCCTCGACGCTCGGCACCGGGAAGCCCGGCAGATCGGCGTACTCGACGACGGTGCGATCCTCGATGCGATCGGCCAGGCCCCCGAGCCCCGAGCCGAGGACGATGCCGCAGCGGGGGGCGCGGTTCGGGGCGCGCGCGTGGATGATCTGGGCGGCCTTGCGGGCGTGCTCGCTCACGGCCGGCAGGGTAGGGCCTGGCGCCGGGCGGCGTCGAGCCCGATCGGCTACATGACCTTGCGCGCGAAGGCCGTCCACAGGCCGCGCGGCAGGGCCGCGGCCGAGCGCATCGCCGCGGCGACCGGCATCGGGAAGGCGTGGACCGCCTTCCTCGCCAGGATCGCGTCCACGATCTCCTGGGCCGCCTCGACCGGCTGCAGCTCCATCGGCAGCTTGCCCGCGCCCTCGTTCATCGCGGTGCGCACGTAGCCGGGGCGGACGTCGGTGACGCAGATGCCCTTGGGCCCGAGGTCGACGCGCATGCCCTCGAGCATCGCGCTGAGATAGGCCTTCGACGCCGAGTACACCGCGAGCTTGGGCAGGCCGCGGTACGCCGCGATGCTCGAGACGCCGACGAGGTGGCCGCGGCCGCGCGCGACCATGCCGGGGATCGCGGCGACCAGCGTCGCGGTCGCGCCGATGACGTTGACGCCGAGCATCGTCGCGCAGTCGTCCCACTGCAGCTTCGCGCTGTGGCGCTGGGTCGCGACCCCGGCGTTGGCGACGACGAGGTCGAGCCCGCCGAGCTCGCCGTCGATCCGCTGGACCGCGGCCGTGATCGCCGCGGCGTCCGAGACGTCGACCGGCACGATCGTCGCGTGGCCGCCCTCGGCCCGGATTGCGGCTGCGACCGCGGCGAGCTCGGGCTCGCGCCGCGCCGCGATCGCGACGTGCAGGCCCTGGCGCGCGAGCAGCTTGGCGAGCTCCGCCCCGATGCCGACGGAGGCCCCGGTGACGAAGGCGGTGCGGAGGTCGTGTCCAGCCATGGCGGCGGAGGATGGCACGGATCCCGGGCGCCGACGCGCACCGTCAGCGCAGCGGCGCCGCCGTGGCGCGGGCCGGCGGCGGCACGCCGAGCAGCGCCGCGACCGTGGGCGCGAGCTGCAGCATGGACGGCACCTCGGCGCGACGGCCCGGAGCGACGCCCGGCGCCATGACGAGGATCGGCACCTCTCGATCGTAGGCCCACGGCGATCCGTGGGCGGTGCACTCGCCCTGCTCGTCGTTGAGCAGGCCCCACTGCGGCGCGACCATGTACACGTCGCCCGAGTGCGCGGGGTGAATGCTGCGGCAGACCAGCGCGGCGACGTCGTCGCCCTCGCAGGCGCGATCGGGGCGGTGATCGATGCGCTCGACGTACGCGAGGCCGCGGGCGCGCAGCGCAGCGACGACCGCGTCCAGCGCCCGATCGCGATCGGCCTGGGGGCGCGCGGCGAAGGCCGCGGTCATCGACAGCTCGATCGTGGTCGCGCCGAGGACCCAGTCGCCGGGTCCGAGCACGCCGACGGCCGCATCCCGGGCGGCGGCCTCGAGATCGTCGGTGGCGAAGAACGGCGTCGCCTTGCCCTGCTCGCGCAGACGCTCGCGCGAGGGCAGGGCGCCGTGATCGCTGGTGAGCACCGCGGCCCAACCATCGGGTCCGAGCTTCGCGTCGAGGGTGTCGAACAGCCGCCCGAGATCGCGATCGATCCGCAGCAGGTGATCGACGCGCTCCCACGACTCCTGGCACCACACGTGGCCGGCGTAGTCGTGGGGCGAGAAGGTGATCGCCAGGATGTCTGGCACGTCGTCTTCGCCGAGGTGCTCGCCGGCGATCGCCGCGAGCGCGGTGTCGACGAGCAGCGTGTTCGCCCGCGGCGTGAACGCCA
>LNFM01003129.1_pt1 | contig 69679 bp, 66 predicted proteins | sample 596031 | NCBI WGS metagenome assembly LNFM01 (sample SAMN04254537, study PRJNA301005) | activated carbon metagenome | isolation source: dual media filters at the Ann Arbor, Michigan drinking water treatment plant | place: USA: Ann Arbor
GTCTGCGGCGTGGCCTGGTGTGCAACGTGGTGACCGCGACGGCCCGCAAGGCGGCGTCCGACAGCGACATCGCCTGCATCCGCATCATCAAGGAACGCCCGGTCGTCGAAGACTGATCGACGCTCCGTCACGCATCGCAGGACCCGGGGGGCGCCACACGGCGCCCCCCGGTGTTTGTAGGGTCGGACGATGACCTCACGCCTCCGGATCGCCGCCGTCCTGCTGCTGCTCACGCCGGTGCCGGCCGCGGCCTTCGGCGAGCCGCCGCTGCCGGCCACCGAGATCTCCAAGCCGGTGTCGCTGAAGGACGCGGCGAACCGCGGGCTGGTGACCCTCACCAGCAAGGGGAACTACGCCGGGGACGGCGTCGCGGTGGACCTGAAGTGGAAGCCGCTGCCCGGGCCCACGCGCGTGACGCTGCGCATCGACTTCACGGTGAAGACGCCGGCGACGGCGAAGGCCGGCGTGGGCCTGGCCGTGAAGCGCGGCGTGGCCGAGATGAACCGGCTGGCACGCCGTGGCGGCGCCCCGCAGGTGCGCTTCGACGTGCAGTACACGGTCTCCGGTCGCGGGGCGCCGCAGCCGCCCGGGTACCACCAGATCGACATCGTCAAGAACGACGACTTTCGCTCCTTCGTCGAGGGCGAGAAGCCGGTCAACGGCGTGGAGGGCAACACGGGAACGTGGTCGTCGTCCGACCTGTTCAACCCGACCGTGTTCGCCCACGAGGCCCTGCATCTGGCCGGCCTGCCCGACCGGTACGACGACTACTACTTCGAGCCCGGGACCGGCCGCCGCGTTCAGGTCCCGGACCGCGGCCTCAACACCCGCAAGGAGATCGACGACTGGGCGCGCGGCCACGTTCCGCCCCTGCGACCCGGCGGGCGCCTCGAGAGCAGCCCGATGGCCGGGGCGGGCTGCGACATCATGGGGAACCCGTTCGCCGCCTGCCGCCGCCTCCGCCCGAAGGACCTGCGCGACTTCGCCGGCCAGGCCGGTGTGCGTCTGGAGGCTCCCGCGGGCGACCTGCTGGCCAACAAGGCCGGTGACCAGCAGAACCTGGGCGTGGGTGAGCCGCTCAACCTGTTCGCGTCACGCAACGGGACGGCCCGCGCCGACGGACTGGTGGTCTACTGCGTCAACTTCACCCGGGCGATCCCCGTGCGGGGCGTCGAACTCGACGTCCTCGGGCCGGCGTCGTCGCTGCCCGGGCCGGGGGGCGCGCAGCTGCAGGCGGTCCTCGAGCGCATCGCGGCCCTGCCGCGCCGCGAGGGCGGGACGGGGGAGCGGACGGGCGGCCAGGCCGCGGTGTGGGCCGTCACCGATCCGTCGACCCCGGTCAGCGGGGACGCGGCCGAGATCCTCGCGGCGGTGGGAATCCCCGCCGCCGGTGGCGCCGGGCTGCCCCCGGTCGTCAACCCGAACGCGGCCACGCCCGGGACCGCGGCGGTCAATCCCGACGGGACGCTGGTTCCGGCACCGCCGGAGGTGCCGGCGCCGCCCGCGGCGCGCATCGCCCTGGAGCGGGTCTCCATCTCGCGAACGGTGCTGCGCGCCGGGCGTGTCAACCGGGTGGAGCTGGGCCTCCAGGTCACCGGGGGCGGCCCGCTCGTGCTGCTGCGCGTCGAGCGCCGCGCCGGGACCCGCTGGCGCACGGTGGGAGCCTTCCCCCCTCGCCTGATCGGATCCGGCGAGGTCGTGCTCGGGTTGTCGATCCCACGCCTGCGGGCCGGCGACTACCGCGTGCGGGTCAGCGGGCCGTTCGCCGCGCGGACGGCGGCCTTCTCCGTGCGCTGAGCGTCGGGGCGTGCGGGCCCCGTGGGTGCGGGCGATGGACACGGCACCCACGGACCGCAGCGTGGCTCAGTGCTTGAAGTGCCGGCGCCCGGTCATGACCATCGCGATGCCCGCCTCGTCGGCCGCCGCGACGACCTCGTCGTCGCGGATGGAGCCGCCGGGCTGGACGATCGCCGTCACCCCGGCCTCGATGGCGGCCGCGGGTCCGTCGGCGAACGGGAAGAACGCGTCGGATGCCAGGACCGTGCCGGTCACCGGGGACTGCGCCTTCTCGATCGACAGGCGCACCGAGTCGACCCGGCTCATCTGGCCGGCGCCGATCCCGACGGTCGCCAGGTCGCGCGTGAGCACGATGGCGTTGCTCTTGACGTGCTTGCACACCCGCCACGCGAACAGCAGGTCGCCCCACTCGCGCTCGGTGGGCTGCCGCTTGGTGGCCACGGTCATGATCTCGCGGTCCTCGGACTCGGCGTCGCGGTCCTGGATGAGCAGGCCGCCCACCACCCGGCGCAGATCGCGCTCCCCGATGTTCTGCCGGCGCCGCTCGTCGTTGAGCATGATCCGGGTGTTCGGCTTGCGGGTGAGCGCCTCCATGGCGGCCGGGTCGTAGCCCGGCGCCAGCAGCACCTCGACGAAGGTGCCCGCCAGCAGCTCGCCAAGGGCGGCGTCCACCGGCCGGTTCAGCACGATCACGCCGCCGTAGGCCGACACCGGGTCGCAGTCACGGGCGCTGGTGTAGGCGGTCAGCACGTCCGGCGCGACGGCCACGCCGCACGGGTTGTTGTGCTTGATGATCACGCAGGCCGGCAGCTCGAATTCGGCCAGCAGGTTCCGGCCGGCGTCCAGGTCGAACAGGTTGTTGAACGACAGGTCCTTGCCGTGCAGCTTCTCGACGCGGCTCAGCAGGTGGGTCCGTGCGCCGCGCTCGGTGTAGTACGCCGCGCGCTGGTGGGGGTTCTCGCCGTAGCTCAGGTCGAGCGCGCGGTCGTACCCCATGAGGATGGTGTCGGGGAACTCGCCCTCCAGCTCCGCCATCCAGTTCGCGATCGCCGCGTCGTACCGGGCGGTGAGCTGGAACGCCTTCCCGGCGAGCTTGCGGCGGGTCTCCAGCGACAGCTCGCCGTCATTGCCGCGCAGCTCCTCGAGCACCTCGGCGTACTGGCCGGCGTTGGTGAGGATGGCCACGCGGGCGTGGTTCTTCGCCGCCGCGCGCACCATGGCCGGTCCGCCGATGTCGATCTTCTCGATCAGCTCGGCCTCGGTGGTGCCCCGCTTGGCCACGTACTGCTCGAACGGGTACAGGTTCACGCACACCAGGTCGATCGGCTCGATCCCGGAGCTCGCCATGTCGGCCAGGTCCTCCGGCACGTCCTCGCGGGCGAGGATGCCGCCGTGCACCTTGGGGTGCAGCGTCTTGACCCGTCCGCCGAGGATCTCCGGCTGGCCGGTCACCTCGTCCACGGGCGTCACGGGGATCCCCCAGCCGGCGATCGCCGCGGCGGTGCCACCGGAGGACAGCAGCTGCACGCCGAGCTCAGAGAGTCCGCGTGCCAGCTCCTCCAGGCCCGTCTTGTCCGACACCGAGAGCAGCGCGCGCCTGACCCTCACCCCGTCCCCCTACGCCGTGATCTCCACCCGCCGTCGGTCAACGGCGTCGCGCCGCACGCGCCCCGCGGCCAGGAGACGCACGGCCTCTGGCACCAGACGGTGCTCGGCCTCGCGGATCCGTTCGCGCAGCGTCGCGGCGGTGTCACCGTACAGAACGGGGACGGGCTCCTGCAGGATCGGCGGACCGGCATCCACCTGCTCCTCCGCATAGTGGACGGTCACCCCGGTCCACCGGACGCCCCAGGCGAGCGCCTCCTCGATGGCGTGCATCCCCGGGAATGCGGGGAGCATCGAGGGGTGCAGGTTGATGACCCGGTCCGGGAAACGGTCGAGGAACGTCCCGGTGAGGATGCTCATCCAACCCGCCAGGACCACCAGATCGGGCGACTCGGCCGCCACCACGTCCGCCAGCGCGGCGTCGCGGGCCGTGCGGTCGGCGTGTCCGGCCTGCGCGACCACCGCGGTGGGGATGCCGGCGGCCTCCGCCCGGCGCAGCCCGCCGGCCCCGTCCTTGCTGGAGACCACGCGGACGATCCGGATGGGTCCCGCGGGGTCGTGGACCGTGTCGATGAGGCTCTGCAGGTTCGTGCCCTCGCCCGACACGAGGACCACCACGCGGAAGGGCTCAGACAAACCGCAGCCCGGCCTCTCCGTGCTCCACCCAGCCGATCAGGCGCGCGTCGGCGATGGCGGAGGTGACCGGCTCCAGCATCTCGGGCGGCACGATCATGCACAGGCCGATGCCCATGTTGAACGTGTCCCAGGCGTCCGCGGCACCCACGCGGCCGGTCGCCAGGACGGCGTCGATGGCCGGCCCCGGGCTCCACGTCTTGGGGTCCAGGACCGCGCGCATGCCGTCGGGAATGGCCCGCGGGAGGTTCTCGGGCAGCCCGCCTCCGGTGATGTGGGCGCAGGCCCGCAGCTCCACGCCGGCCGCGAGGAGCCCCAGCACCTCGCTCACGTAGATGCGGGTGGGGGTGAGCAGCAGGTCCGGGTCGGCGACCAGCGCCCCGTCGTTCACCAGCGCGCGCACCAGCGAGTAGCCGTTGGAGTGGATGCCCGAGGAGGGCAGCCCCACGATGAGGTCACCGGGCTGCACCCGGTGCGGCCCCAGCAGCTCGTCGCGCTCCACCAGCCCCACCGCGAACCCGGCCATGTCGAAGTGCCCCGGCCGGTACAGCCCCGGCAGCTCGGCGGTCTCGCCGCCCAGCAGCGCGCAGCCGGCGGCGGTGCACGCCAACGCGACGGACTGGACCAGCAGCTTCGCCTCGGAGGGGTCCAGCTTCCCCACGGCCAGGTAGTCCAGGAAGCCGACGGGCTTGGCGCCGCTGCAGATGAGGTCGTTCACGCACATCGCGACCAGGTCCTGTCCCAGGCCCTCCAGGCGCCCCAGCTCGCGGGCGAGCAGCAGCTTGGTGCCGATGCCGTCGGTGCAGGCCACCAGCAGGCCGTCGCGCATCCCGGGGATCGGCAGCGACCCGGCGAAGCCGGTGACCCCGCCGTGCACCAGCCCGGCGATGTTGTCGGTGTGCTTGCGGGCGGCGTCCAGGTCGACGCCGGCGTCGCGGTAGGAGATCTCGCGGTTCACGTCGGGCCTCAGGCGCGCACCGGCTGCTCGAAACGCAGCTTCAGCGGGGTGTCGGGGACGGGGATGGGGTACTCGCCGGTGAAGCACGCCCGGCAGAAACGGGAGGCGGGAAGCCCGAGGGCCCGCTGCAGGCCGTCGAGCGACAGGTAGGCGAGGGTGGTGGCGCCGGTCATCCGGGCGATCTCCTCCACCGTCATCGACGAGGCCACCAGCTCGTTCCGGCTCGGCATGTCGATCCCGTAGAAGCACGGCCACGCCAGGGGCGGGCTGGAGATGCGCATGTGGATCTCGCTCGCCCCGGCCTCGCGGAGCATCGCGACCACCTGCTGGGTGGTGTTGCCGCGCACGATGGAGTCGTCCACCACGATGAGCCGCCGGCCGTCGATGATCTCCCGCAGCGGGTTGAACTTGAGCTTCACGCCGTTGCGGCGCAGCTCCTGGTCGGGCTGGATGAAGCTGCGGCCCACGTACCGGTTGCGCACCACGGCCTCGGCGTACGGGATGCCCGACTCCTGCGCGTAGCCGATCGCGGCCGGGGTGCCGCTGTCGGGCAGGCCCACCACCAGGTCGGCCTCCACCGGTGCCTCGTGTGCCAGCTGCACGCCCATCGCGCGCCGCTGGCCCCACACGCTGCTGCCCTCCAGGCGGCTGTCGGGGCGGGCGAAGTAGATGCTCTCGAACACGCACAGGCGGGGTTCGGCGGCCGGGAGGGCCTGACGGCTCTCGGCGTCGCGCTCGGTGATGCGCACGGCCTCGCCGGGGCGGATGTCGCGCACGTAGGTGGCGCCCACCTGGTCCAGGGCGCAGGTCTCGCTGGCCACGCACAGGCCCCCGCCCTCGAACCGGCCCAGCACCAGCGGGCGCACGCCGTGGGCGTCGCGGAACGCCACCAGCTCGCTGTCCGACAGGGCCACCGCGGAGTAGGCGCCCACCAGCTTGGGCATCACCGCGCAGACGGCGTCCAGCAGCGACCCGGGCTCGCGGGCCAGCAGCGCGGCGATGAGCTCGCTGTCGGTGGTGGCCAGCAGTGGGTCCGGGTCGTCGGCGACCAGGGTGCGCAGCTCGTCGGTGTTGGTGAGGTTGCCGTTGTGGCCCAGCGCGACGATGCCGCCGCCGCGGTTGCGGGTGACCGGCTGGGCGTTGTCCCACTTGTTGGCGCCGGTGGTGGAGTACCGCACGTGGCCGATCGCCGAGCCGCCGGTGAGGCCCCGCAGCGCGGGGTCGTCGAAGACGGTGCTCACCAGGCCCAGGTCGCGCTGCACCATCACGTGCCCATCGTCGCTCACGGCGATGCCCGCGCTCTCCTGGCCGCGGTGCTGCAGGGCGTGGAGGGCGAAGAACGCCAGGCGTGAGACGTCCCGCCCGGGGGCCACGATGCCCACCACGCCGCACTCCTCGTGGAGGGCGTCCTCGAAGGGGGCGCTCACGCGAGGGCCGCCGGGATCGCGCCCTCGTGGGCGTCCCGGGCGCGCACGATCGCCACGGAGGCGTCGCGCTCACCCACCCGGGCGTCCACGGTGCTGCCGCCGACCGTGCCGATCGCGGCGAGCGGCACGTCGCCGGCCAGCGCCCGCAGCGCGGGGAGGTCCGCCGGATGGCAGGTCGCCACCACGCGCCCTCCGCCCTCGCCGAACAGGTCCTCGTCGGCGCGCCGGCCCGCGGGCAGGTTCACCTCGCAGCCCACACCGCCGGCCATGGCCGACTCGGCCAGCGCGACGGCGATGCCGCCGCCGGAGCAGTCGTGCGCGGAGCGCAGCAGGCCCTTTCCGGCCGCGGCGATCAGGAACTCCACCAGCGCGACCTCGGCGGCCACGTCGGGGGTGGGGGGCAGGCCCTCGGCCCGTCCCAGCCACTCGCTCGCGTCGAGTCGCGGTGTGCCAGAGCCGATGAGCACCACGGTGTCTCCCGCCTCTTGGAACGCATGGCCCACGCTGGCCGCGGGATCCTCCAGCAGCCCGATCATCCCCACGACCGGGGTCGGGTAGATCACCCGTCCGGGGCTCTCATTGTAGAGCGACACGTTGCCGGACACGACCGGCACGCCCAGCGCCTCCAGCGCCTGGGACATCCCCTCGATCACCCGCTCCAGGCGCCAGCCGGTGGCGCCCTTCTCCGGGTTGCCGAAGTTGAGGCAGTCGGTGGCGGCCAGGGGCCGCGCGCCGGTGCACGCCAGGTTGCGGGCGGCCTCCAGCACGGTGGCCATGCCGCCGCCCAGCGGCTCCACCTCGCAGTGGCGCTCCGCGCAGTCGGTGGTGATGGCGATGGCGCGGTCCATGCCGGGCAGCCGCACCACCGCGGCGTCGCCGCCGGGCCGGCGGATGGTGTTGGCGCCCACCAGGTGGTCGTACCGCTCGTAGACCCAGCGCTTGCTGGCGAGGGTTGGACGGGCGAGCAGCTCCAGCCAGGCGGCCGACAGGTCGGCCGGCGCCGGGATGGCATCCAGGTCCAGGGGCTCCGCCGCGGGCGCCGGGTCGATCGGCACGCCGTACACCGGCGCGTCGTCGGTGAGGGCCGAGGCGGGGATGTCCACCACCGTCGCACCGCGGTGCACCGCGGTGAAGTTGCCGGTGTCGGTGACCGTGCCGATCACGGTGGCCAGCAGCTCCCACCGCTCGCACACGGCGAGGACCTCGTCCAGCCGCTCGGCGGTCACCTCGGCGAGCATCCGCTCCTGACTCTCGGACACCAGGATCTCGGCGGGCGCCATGCCCTCCTCGCGCAGCGGGATGCGGTCGAGCTCGATGAGCAGCCCCACCCCGCCCTTGGCGGCCATCTCCGACGCGGCGCTGGTGAGCCCGGCCGCGCCCAGGTCCTGCAGGGCCGCGAATGCGCCGGCGGCGGCCAGCTCCAGGCAGCAGTCCATGAGCTTGCGCTCGGTGAAGGGGTCGCTCACCTGCACGGACGGCCGCTTGTCTGCGTCGTCCTCCGACAGCTCGGCGCTGGCCAGCACGCTGGCACCGCCGATGCCGTCCTTGCCGGTGCGGTTGCCGATGAGCACCAGGTGGTTGCCCGGCGTGCGGGCTGCGGCCTTCAGGATGCCGTCGGTGCGGACCATCCCCACGCACATGGCGTTCACCAGGCACGAGTCCTCGTACCGGTCGTCGAACAGCACCTCGCCCCCCACGGTGGGGATACCGATGCAGTTGCCGTAGTGGCCGATGCCCTCCACCGCGCGGGTGAACAGGTGGCGGCTGCGCGCCGAGTCCAGCGTGCCGAAGCGCAGCGAGTCCAGCAGGGCGATGGGCTTCGCGCCCAGGGCGAGGATGTCGCGCACGATGCCGCCCACGCCGGTGGCGGCGCCCTCGAAGGGCTCCACGGCCGACGGGTGGTTGTGGCTCTCCACCTTCAGCGCCACGGCCCAGCCGTCCCCCACGTCCACGGCGCCGGCGTTCTCGCCCGGACCCTGCACGACGTGCGGGCCGGTGGTGGGGAAGCGGCGCAGCAGCGGCTTGCTGTGCTTGTAGGAGCAGTGCTCGCTCCACATGAGGCTGAACATGACGAGCTCCGGGTCCGTCGGCGGACGCCCGATGAGCTCGGGGATGCGGTCGTTCTCGGCGTCGGTGAGGCCGAGCTGGCGGTGCAGCGGCTGCTCGCTCATGCGCGCACGAGGGCCGAGATGAGCCCCAGGCCGTCGACGGATCCCAGCAATGGGTCCACGGCCTCCTCGGGGTGGGGCATGAGGCCCATGACGTTGCCCGCGGCGTTGGCGACGCCCGCCACCGCGTCCACCGCGCCCAGGGGGTTCTCACCGTGGTAGCGCAGGACGACCCGGGCGGTCGACGGGTCGCCGTACCAGGCCCCGTCGTGGTTCTTCACCGGGATGGACAGGGGGCCCTCGAGGCCCGCCGTGAACGGCGTGCCGGCGTCGGTGACGTCCAGCCGCACCTGGCGGCACACGAACGACAGGCTGGCGTTGGTGCGCAGTGCGCCGGGCAGCAGCCCGCTCTCGCACAGCACCTGGAAGCCGTTGCAGATCCCCAGCACGAGCCCTCCGGCCTCGGCGTGCCGGCGCACGGCGCCCATGATGGGCGAGCGCGAGGCGATCGCCCCGGGGCGCAGGTGGTCGCCGTAGCTGAAGCCGCCGGGGATGAGCACGGCGTGGGTGCCGGCCGGCAGCTCGGTGTCCTGGTGCCAGGCGGGTGCGGCGTCGCCGCCGGCGGCGCGCACGGCGCGCGCGGCGCTGTCGTGGTCGAGGGTGCCGGGGAAGCGGACGACCGCGACCGTCATCCGCCCTCCACCGTGACCGTGAAGTCCTCGATGAGCGGGTTCGACAGGAGCTCCTCGCACATCCGCCGCGCCTCGGCCTCGGGGTCCGCGCCGTGCACGGTGAGCTCGATGCGCTTGCCCACGCGCACGTCGTCGACACCGTCGAAGCCCAGGCGCCCCAGGGCGCCCTGCACCGCCTGGCCCTGGGGGTCCAGGACCCCCGCCCGCGGCATGACGGTCACCACGACCCGGGTCATGCGCCCACCTCGCTCACTCCGGCCTCCCGAAGGTAGTCGTCGAACCTGCGTCCCGTGATCCGCTCGTAGGCTTCCACGTATCGAGCCCGGGTGCCCTCCACGACCTCGTCCGGCAGGACGGGGGCGGGCGGGGTGTGGTCCCACCCGCTGGCGTCCAGCCAGTCGCGGACGTACTGCTTGTCGTAGGACGGCGGGCTCGTGCCCGGCTCCCACGCGTCGCTCGGCCAGAACCGCGAGCTGTCGGGCGTCAGCACCTCGTCGCCCAGCACCAGCTGCCCGCCCTCGTCCTTGCCGAGCTCGATCTTGGTGTCGGCCAGGATGATCCCGGCCTTCGCGCACTCCCCGTGCGCCCGGAGGTAGACCCGCAGGGTGATCTGCTCCATCGCCACGGCGACCGGCACGCCCACCAGCGCCATCGCGAGCTTCCGGGTGATGTTCTCGTCGTGGCCCTCGAGGGCCTTGGTGGCGGGCGTGAAGATGGGCTCCGGAAGCCGGTCGCCCTGCCGCAGCCCGGGCGGCAGCTCGTGGTCGCCCACCATCCCGGTCTCCTGGTACTCCCGCCAGGCCGACCCGGCGAGGTACCCGCGCGCCACGCACTCCACGGGGAGCATCTCCAGGCGCTTCACCAGCATCGACCGGCCGGCGTTCTCGGGGGCGCGCAGATCCTCCGGAAGGTCCTCCAGCCGCGCGCCGATCAGGTGGTTGGGGACGATGTCCTTCAGCAGCTCGAACCAGTGCAGCGACAGCCCGGTGAGCACCCGTCCCTTGTCGGGGATCGGGTTGGGGAGGATCGCGTCGTACGCCGAGATGCGGTCGCTCGCGACCATCACCAGGCGCCCCTCGCCCCCGTCGTACAGCTCCCGCACCTTGCCCCGGGCGATCGGCTCGGGGGTCACAGCGCCTCCACCCGCTCCATCACGGTGCCGACGTGGCGCAGGTACCAGCTCGGGTCGAACAGCTCGGTGAGGGCCGCGTCGTCGATCACCGCGGTCACCTCGGGGTCGGCGGCCAGCAGCTCGCGCAGCGGCGTGCCGGTGTCCCAGCACCGCATGGCGTTGCGCTGCACCAGCGCGTAGGCGTCCTCGCGGGTGAGCCCGCGCTCCACCAGCCCCAGCAGCACGCGCTGGCTGAACACCAGCCCGCCGGAGGACCAGAGGACCTCCTTCATGCGCTCGGGGTAGACCACCAGCCCCTCCACCAGCCGCCGGGAGATGTGGAGCATGTAGTCCATCGCCAGGAAGGCGTCGGGGAGGATGATCCGCTCCACCGAGGAGTGGCTGATGTCGCGCTCGTGCCATAGGGCGACGTCCTCGAAGGCCGCCACGGCGTGGCCGCGCACCACGCGTGCGATGCCGCTGATGCGCTCGCCGGTGATGGGGTTCCGCTTGTGCGGCATCGCCGAGCTGCCCTTCTGCCCTGCGGTGAAGGCCTCCTCGGCCTCCCGCACCTCGGTGCGCTGCAGGTGCCGCAGCTCGGTGGCCAGGCGGTCCAGCGAGCTGGCGGCCACGGCCATCTGGCTCACCAGGTCGGCGTGCCGGTCGCGGGCGACGACCTGGGTGGACGCGGGTTCCGCGCCGAGGCCCAGCTCGCCCAGCACCTCGAGCTCCAGCTCCGGGGAGAGGGTCGCGTAGGTGCCGACGGCGCCCGACAGCGCTCCCACCGAGGCCTGTTCCACCGCGCGCGCCAGGCGCTCCTCGTTGCGCCGGCTCTCCATGGCGAAGGTGGCCATCTTGAGGCCGAAGCTGGTGGGCTCGGCGTGCACCCCGTGGGTGCGGCCCACGCACACGGTGTCGCGGTGCTTCAGGGCCAGGGCCTTGAGGGCGGCGGTCAGCGCCGCCTGGCCCTCCAGCAGCAGCTCGCCGGACCGCTTGATCGCCAGGCCCAGGCCGGTGTCGAGCACGTCGCTGGAGGTCATGCCGTAGTGCACCCAGCGCGAGGCGGGGCCGATGCGCTCGTTCACGTCGGTCAGGAACGCCACCACGTCATGGTTGGTGGTCTTCTCCAGCTCGAGCGTGCGCTCGACGCTGAAGCCCGCCTTCGCCTCGATCTCGGCCAGGTCGGCGGCCGGGATGACCCCCCGCCGCGCCCACGCCCGGCACACGGCCAGCTCCACCTCGAGCCACCGGCCGAGCTTTGCCTCCTCGGTCCACACGGCCGACATCGCCGGCCGCGAGTACCGCGGGATCACAGGCCCGCCGCGATGTCGCGTCGCATCTGCATGCCCTCCCAGGTGATGTTCGCGGCGGCCGCATAGGCGGCGGCGCGCGCGTCGGGGATCGAGGCGCCCAGCTGGGCGACGGCCAGCACCCGGCCGCCGGCGGTGACGAACGCGCCGTCCTCGTTCCGCGCGGTTCCGGCGTGCGACACCTCGGCGCCGGTCTCCGCGGCGGCCTCCAGGCCGCTGATCACGTCGCCGCCGCGCGGGGTGCCGGGGTAGCCGCCGGCCGCCAGGATCACGGCGACGCATGCGCCGGGGGTCACCTGCACGGGGCGGTCGGCCAGGGTGCCGTCCGCGACCGAGGTGAGCAGCGCCAGCGGATCCTCGGCCAGGCGCGGCAGCAGCGCCTGGGTCTCGGGGTCGCCGAACCGGCAGTTGAACTCGAGGACCTTGGGGCCGTCGGGGGTCATCATCAGCCCGGCGTAGAGCACGCCGTTGAAGGGGATGCCGCGCCGCGCCAGCTCGGCGAGCACCGGCCGGTGCACGGCCTCCACCAGCTCGTCGGCCAGGTCGTCCGGGATGTCCGGCACCGGTGAGACCGATCCCATGCCGCCGGTGTTGGGGCCGGTGTTGCCCTCGCCGATCGGCTTGTAGTCGCGGGCCGCGGGGAACCGCGCCACCGTCTGCCCGGCGCACACCGCCAGCAGGGACACCTCGTTGCCGGTGAGGCCCTCCTCCACCACCACGACGGCGCCGGCATCGCCGAACGCGCGGCGCTCGATCATGGCCTCCAGCGCCTCGCGCGCCTCATCGGCGGTGCGGGCCACGACAACGCCCTTCCCGGCGGCCAGACCGTCGGCCTTCACGGCCACGGGCAGGCCGAACTCCTCGACGGCGCGCATGCCGGCCTCGACGTCGGTCACGGTGGCGGCGCGGGCGGTGGGCACGCCGGCGGCCAGCATGACCTCCTTCGAGAAGGCCTTGCTGCCCTCCAGGCGCGCGGCGGCCGCGCCGGGTCCCACGGTGAGGATGCCCTCGGCGCGCAGGGCGTCGGCGACGCCGGCGACCAGGGGGGCCTCGGGGCCGATCACGACCAGGTCGGCGCCCACCTCGCGCGCGGCGCGCACGACGGCGGGTCCGTCCGTCTCGACGATGGGGATGCAGTCGGCGTCGAGGGCGATCCCGGCATTGCCCGCCGCGCAGACCACACGAGGGTTGCCCGACGACCGCGCGAGCGCCCTCACGAGGGCGTGCTCGCGACCTCCCCCGCCGACCACCAGCACGGTCCTTCGCACGGGCGGCACTCTCGCACATCCGGAGGCTACGATCATCGACCGATGGACGACTCACGACCCCCCGGTCTCGGCAATCGCGAGGCGCAGCGCGCGCTCATCATCGAGGCGCTCGCCGAGCTGCGCGACGCGCACGATCCGGAGGCCGCGGCGCGCGACGTCATGCGGGCGCTCGACGCCTACATCGAGTCGGCGCCGCCGCGGATGCGAGAGACGCCGGTCACCGACTACTCGCGGTCCCAGGTCGCCGACCAGAACGAGGCCCGCTGGGCCATGTGGGCGGTGCTCGGCTGCGGGGTGCTGGCCACCATCGTCGCCGCCGTCGTGCTGGACGGCGGGTGGCTCGCGGGCGTGGTGATGATCGGGATCTGGACGACGGCGCTGTTCGCCATCGTCAGCTCCTGACCGCCAACTGACCCACAAAAAGCCGCTCCGAGCGAACTTTTCGCCGGGATTCGCGGAGATAGGTCCCGACGTTCGGGGGCCGACCGCGTTTTGGGGGTCAGATGATCGACTGGTTCCCCCCCATCGAGGCGCGGCGCACCGAGGCCAACAGCCGGGTCATGCTGCGCTGGCGCACCCTGGTGGGCCTGCGGACCCTCGCCCGCCAGATCGACGGGAAGGACCCGGCCACCAACGGGCACTGCGAGCGGGTGGCGCGGCTGGTGGTCGCGCTCGCCGACTCGCTGGGCTGGTCGGCGCGCGACGCGGAGCGACTCGCGGAGGCCGCGCTGGTCCACGACGTGGGCAAGGTCTGCCTGCCCGACGACATCCTGTGCAAGGCGGGACCGCTCACCCCCGAGGAGTACGCCCTGGTGCGGATGCACCCCGGTGTGGGCGCGTCGATCGTGCAGGTGGCGCTGGATCAGGACCAGACGCGGTGGGTCCTGCACCACCACGAGCGCTGGGATGGCGGCGGCTACCCCGCGGGCCTCGCCGGGCGTGAGATCCCGGCGGGCGCGGCGCTGCTGTCGGTGGCCGACGCCTACGACGCGATGACCACGCGTCCCGAGTCCGGCGCACTCAGCAAGGGCGAGGCGCTGGAGGAGTGCTTCGACGAGGCGGGGCAGCAGTTCGCCCCGTGGGCGGTCGCGGCGCTCCCCCTGGCGCTGCGCCGGATGGAACGCCGGGCCTGGCCGAGGGCGGTCGCACAGCCGCTGGCCATGATGCCCACGGCGGCCGCGGCGGAGGCGGGCGGAGCGGCCTGAGACCCTGGGGCGGGTGCCCTCCCCCGGGGTTCAGGCATCCCCGCCCGACCGGGGAGGAACGCGTCGCCGGACGGGGAGTTCGTCGGCGGTTCTGGCGTTCTCGCGTAGGTCGGCGCGTCCACGCGCGAGTTGAATCGTGCCCCCGGCACGGCTGCTGCCCCGACGCGACGGATCGCCGCCACCTCGCCTCGACCAGAGTGATCCGTGGGCACCGTCGCCGTCGAACGCCAGCAGGTCTCGTCGTACGCCGCGCTCGGCGACGCCGCCCTGGCGCGCATGGTGGCCGGTGGTGACCAGGGCGCCTTCGAGGTGCTCTTCACGCGGTTCCGGGATGTCCTGTTCAAGTACTGCTGGACGATCACCGGGGTGCGCGAGGATGCCGAGGAGGCCGTCAACACGGCCATGGCCAACGCGTACCAGGCGTTGCGCGACGGGCGGGCCCCGCGAGACCTGCTGGTGCGGCCCTGGCTGTACCGGATCGCGCACAACGCGGCGGTGAGCATCGTGCGCGTCCGGCCCCCGGCGACCCCGGAGGTGGACGCCGACACGCTGCCCGGGCGCGGGGGTCCGCACGAGCGCCTGGAGGAGCGCGAGCGGCTGCGCGGGCTGCTGGCCGACATCGGGGCCCTGCCGGAGCGCCAGCGCGCGGCGCTGATGATGCGCGAGGTGGGCGGCCTGTCCCACGCGCTGGTGGCGGGAGCGCTCGGCACCAGCCCGGAGGACGCCCGGCGCCTGGTGCACGATGCCCGCCTGGCGCTCTCGGAGCGGGAGGCGGGCCGGGACGACGCCTGCAGCGCCGTCCGCTCGCGGATCGCCGAGGGCGACGGGCGCGTGCTGCGCGGCCGCCGCACCGCCGCCCACCTTCGCGAGTGCGATGCCTGTGCCCTGTTCGCCGAGACCGAACGCACCCGCCGCCGCCGCCTCGCGGCGTGGTTCCCGCTGTTCCCGGCGGTCGCGGCGAAGTCGATCCTCACCGGGCTGGCCGGCGGCGGGGCGGTCGCCGGGGCGGCCGGGGGCGCGGCGGGCGGCTCGGGGGCCGCGGGCGCCGGCGGATCGACCGGCGGTGCCGGTTTCGGCGTGGGTGCGGCGGCGGCGGGTCTGGCCGCCGTGGGCGTCGCGGTCGCGTCGGGGCTGGTGTTCATCGGTGTGCCCGGAGGAGGCGGCGCCGGCGGCGGCGACGTGGCCTCGGGGCAGGGGGTTTCCCCGGCCGGGGGGAGTGTGGGCTCCCCCGGCGGTCCGGGCGGCGGCAACGGGTCGGGGCCGCCGTCCACCGTGACCGTCGTACCGGCGGGGGACGACCGGGCCGGGGCGCCGTCGCCGCCGCCGAGTGCCCGTCCCGCGTCGGCCGCGCCGGTTGCGCCGCCGACCGGGGCCGGTGGCGGCGCCACGGGCGCCCGGCCCGGAGCGGATCCGGACCCCGGGGGCTCCGGCGGATCCGGGGGCGCGGGAGGCCCCGGGGGGAGCGGTGGCGGCGCCGTGCCGGGCGGTGCCGGAGGATCTGACGGTGGCGGCGCGCCGGGTGGGACCGGGGGCTCGGGGAGCCCGCCCGCGCCCGCGGCGGGCGGCCCGGCCGGAACACCCGCGCCGCAGCCGCCGGTGGGAGAGGTGAGCGGCCTCACCCCGCCCACGACCCCCACCACGCCGATCGTGGTGGATCCGGCCGATCCGGCCACCGGCGGGACCGGCGGCACGGGTGGCACGGGCGGCACCGGTGGAACGGGTGGGACCGGCGGCACGGGCGGAACCGGTGGGACCGGTGGGACGGGTGGATCGGGGGGCACCGGTGGGACCGGTGGAACCGGCGGGACCGGTGGGACGGGCGGCACCGATGGGACGGGTGGGACCGGTGGATCCGGTGGGACCGGGGCCGGCTCGGGGGGCACCGGTGGGACGGGTGGAACGGGCGGGACCGGCGGCACGAGTGGCACCGGTGGGACCGGTGGGACGGGTGGGACGGGCCAGACCGGTGGAACCGGCGGGACAGGTGGAACGGACGGGACCGGCGGGGCCGGAGCGGGCACGGGCGGGACCGGCGGCACGGGGACCGGGGGGAACGGCAACGGTGCCGGGAACAACGGCAACGGTGACGGCTCCAACGGGAGCAACGGTCAGAACAACGGTGGCGGCGACGCCGGAACCGGAACGGGTGGAACGGGCGGGACCGGCGGCACCGGTGGGACGGGCGGGACGGGCGGAACCGGCGGCACGGGCGGCACCGGTGGAACGGCCGGGACCGGCGGCACCGGCGGAACCGGCGGCACGGGCGGCACCGGTGGGACGGGCGGCACCGGCGGAACCGGGGGGACCGGCAACGGTGCCGGGAACAACGGGACCGGTGACGGCTCCAACGGGAGCAACGGTCAGAACAACGGTGGCGGCGACGCCGGAACCGGCGGCGGGACCGGAACCGGCGGCACGGGTGGAGCCGGTGGGCCTGGCGGCAGCGGCGGCAGCGGTGGGACCGGGGGTCCCGGCGGCATCGGCACCGGCACCGGCACACTCTGCCCCGGCACCGGATTCATCGACCGGCTGATCTGCATCTTCCTGCCGGGTCAGCCGCCCGCGACGGTGCGGGATCAGCTCCAGGTGCCCGTGGTCCGCATCCAGGCGTCCGCGGCCCTCATCGGAGGCGCGGCGATCGAGCTGGAGCCGGTGGCGCCGAAGCGCACACCCGCCCAGGCGCCGGAGTCCGGGCGGCGCGCGGCCGCCTCACAGGCCTCGCCGCCGGAGCCCCCGCCCATCGCGTCGCCCCCGCCGGTCGTCATCCGCGTGGCGCCGCCCGTCGCGGCGGCCCCGGACCCGCCGCCCGGGCCCCGGCCTGCGCCGGAGCCCCCGCCGCTGCGACCGACACCCGCGGGCCCGGCCGCCGGGCCGGACGCCCCGCCCGGCGGCTGATCCCGCCCTGGGCGTCCGGACTCGCCGGGCGCCCCGGCCGGTCTAGATCTCGACGCGGTCGATGATCTGGTGGCGTCCCTGCCCGGTGCCGATGAGGGTGATCGGCACCTCGACGACCTTCGCGATCGCGTCCACGTAGTCGCGGGCCGCGGCGGGCAGGTCCTCCAGCTCGCGGGCGCCGGTGAGGTCGTCGTTCCACCCCGGCATGTCGCGGTACACGGGCGTGCAGCTGTGGAACACCGTCTGGTGGTACGGCATCTCGGTGAGCTCCTGGCCCTCCTTGGTGCGGTAGGCCACGCACAGGCGCACCGTGTCCAGGCCCGACAGCACGTCGAGCTTGGTGAGGGCCAGCTCCGTGAAGCCCGACAGGCGGGACGCGTAGCGCAGTGCCACCAGATCGAGCCACCCGCAGCGCCGCTGCCGGCCGGTGGTGGTGCCGAACTCGTTGCCCTGCCGCAGCATGTGCTCGCCGGCGGCGTCGTCGATCTCGGTGGGGAAGGGACCCTCACCCACGCGGGTCGTGTAGGCCTTGCTCACGCCGAGCACCCGGTCGATCCGCGTCGGCCCCAGGCCGATGCCCGAGCACGCCGCGCCCGCGATGGGGTTCGACGAGGTCACGAATGGATACGTGCCGTGGTCGATGTCGAGCATCGTGCCCTGCGCGCCCTCCAGGAGCACCCGCCGGCCGGCCCGCAGGGCCTCGTCCACCAGGAGCGAGGTGTCCGCGATGAACGGGCGCAGCCGCTCGGCGTGCGGCAGCAGGCCCTCGGCGATCTCCTCGGCGTCCATGCGCGGCTGCTTGTAGAGCACCTCGAGCAGCTCGTTCTTGCTCTCCAGCGCGATCCGCAGCTTCGCGACCAGGATCTTGGTGTCCAGCAGATCCTGCGCCCGGATGCCGGTGCGCGCCGCCTTGTCCTGGTAGCAGGGGCCGATGCCGCGCCGGGTGGTGCCGATGGAGAAGCGGCCGAGCTTCATCTCGGACGCCCCGTCCAGGGCGATGTGGTACGGCATGATCAGGTGCGCGTTGCCCGACAGGCGCAGGGTGTCGAGGGCGATGCCCCGCTCCTCCAGCGCGTCGAGCTCCTTCACCAGCGCGGCGGGGTCGACCACCGTGCCGCTGCCGATCACGCAGAGCGTGCCCGGGTAGAGGATCCCGGACGGGACCAGGTGCAGCTTGTAGGTCTCGTCACCGGCGACGATGGTGTGGCCGGCGTTGTTGCCACCCTGGTAGCGCGCGACCACGTCGCTGCGCTCCGCGAGCAGGTCCACGACCTTGCCCTTGCCTTCATCGCCCCACTGGGCGCCGACCACGACGGTTGCGGGCATCGTTACTGCTCCCTGGCGAGGTTGCCGAACTTCGCGTAGTTCCCCATGAAGGTGAGTCGGACCCGGTCGGTGGGGCCGCTGCGGTGCTTCACCACGTTGACCTCTGCGATGCCCTTCTCCTCGGAGTCGCTGTTGTAGTACTCGTCGCGGTAGATCATCAGGACCATGTCCGCGTCCTGCTCGATGGCGCCCGATTCACGGAGGTCGGACAGCATCGGCCGCTTGTCGGGGCGGGCGTCGGGGGCGCGGTTCAGCTGCGAGAGGCAGATGAGCGGCACCTCCAGGTCGCGGGCCAGCATCTTCAGGCCACGGGAGATCGCCGACAGCTCCTGGACGCGGTTCTGGTCGCGGTTCCCGCCGCCGCCGCTCTCCATGAGCTGGATGTAGTCCACCACCACCAGCGCCAGGCCCTCGCGGCTCTTGAGGCGGCGGGCCTTGGTGCGCATCTCACCGATCGTGATGCCCTCGGAGTCGTCGATGAACAGCCGCGCCTTGGCGAGCTGATCGGCGGCGCGCGTGATGCGCGGCCAGTCCTCGGGCGCGAGCCGGCCGTTGCGCAGCCGCGTGGCGTCGACCATGGCCACGGATCCGAGCATGCGCTGCACGAGCTCCTCGCCGCTCATCTCGAGGCTGAAGATCGCGACGGTGCCCGATTCGTGGAGGGCCACGTGCTCGGCCATCGACAGCGCCAGCGCGGTCTTGCCCATGCTCGGGCGCGCGGCCACCACGATGAGGTTCGCCGGCCGGAACCCGCCCGTGAGGCGGTCCAGGTCGTGGAAGCCGCTGGGGAGGCCCGTGACCTCCGAGCCCTTCTCGCTCGCGGCGGTGAGCCGTTCGAAGCTCCGGGTGACCAGGTCGCGGGAGCTGGTGAAGTCCCCGCGCACGCGCTTCTGCGAGAGGTCGAAGACCATGTCCTCGGCCTGCTGGACCATGTTCGAGGTCTCGCCCTCGCGCCCGGCGACGATCGTCTCGATCTTCTGCGCCACCTGCAGCAGGCGCCGCTGGGTGGCGGTGTCCCGCACGATCTCGGCGTAGCTCTTGAAGCTCGCGGCGATGTACGGCGTGCCCATGATGTCCAGCACGGCGGTGCGCCCGCCCACGGCGTCGATGTCACCGCGCTTGGTGAGCTGCTCCACCACCAGCAGGGGCTCGATGGGCTCCCCGGCCATGAACAGGTCGTTCAGGGCGAGGAAGATGCGCCGGTGCCCCTCCTTGTAGAAGTCGTCGGCACCGACGCGCGACAGCGCCTCCGCGATGTTCCCCGGCGCATCCATGAGGGCACCGAGGAGCATCTCCTCGGCCTCGAGGTTCTGGGGTGGCGGTACGCTTTCTGGCATGGCGGCTCGTGGGCTGCCGGGTTTCGGCAGCCCGGCCCTGCTCAGTCGAGCAGCGGGCTGACGATGGTCTTGACCTCGGCGGTCAGGTCCGGAGCCAGCTCGATCGGGACCACGTAGGTCCCGACTGCGCGGATGGGCGGGTCGACGAGGATGTGACGGCGGTCGATGGTGATCCCGCGCGCCTCGGCGATGGCCTCCGCCACGTCACCGGCGGTGATCGAGCCGAAGAGCCGACCGTCCTCACCGGCCTTGGCCTTGAGGGTGAGGATCGTGCGACCCAGCAGATCCGCCTGCTCGGCGGCCTGGGCGCGAGCGCGCTCCACGGCGGCCTTGCGGCGTTCCTCCTGGCGCACGACCTCGGCCACGCGGTTCGGGGTGGCCTCCTCGGCCAGCCCGCGGGGCTGTAGGTAGTTCCGCATGTAGCCGCGAGCGACCGAGACCACAGTCCCGGCCCCGCCCAGCCCATCGACGTCCTGAAGAAGGATGGCCTGCATCCGCCGCTCCCGCCTCCGTTGAGGTGGTTGAAGTCCTAAAAGGGAATGTCGTCGTCGTCCGCCGGCTGAGGCGGGCGCATGTCCGACGTGTCGACCGGCAGATCCGCAGGTGCGGCGGGCTTGCTCCAGCCCCGCTCACCCCCGCCACCACCGGACCATCCGCCCCCACCGCCGCCGTCGCCTTCACCGCGGCTGTCGAGGAAGAAGATGTCGTTCGCGATGACCTCGACGGTCTGACGCTTTCCGCCGTCCTGCGCTTCCCACTCCCGCCAGGACAGGCGCCCGTCCACGCCGACACGCCGGCCCTTGGACAGGTAGTTGGTCGCCGTCTCCGCCTGTCGGCCGAAGACCGTCACATCGAAGAAGTTCGACTTGTCGGCCCAGTTGCCGGCGTCATCCCTGCCGCGGCTCGTGACGGCGAGGCGCATGGAGCACACGGCCTGTCCGCCCGAGGTGTGCCGCAGCTCGGGGTCGCGGGTGAGGCGTCCGACGAGCGTGACGCGATTGAGGTCGGCCGGCATGGGTTAGCGGGGCCGCCGGCCTCTGCCGCCGCCGCCACGGCCGGCGCGCTGCGGGCGGGACTCGCCCTCGGGCCGGTCGTCGACGGGAAGGGGGGCGCCCGTGCTCTTCTGGCGCTCGGCCTCGACCCGGTTGTGGCGGATGACCAGGTGCCGGGTGACGACGTCGGTGTTGATCGACATCACGCGCTCGGCCTCGGCCAGCGGCTCGGCGGGCGAGGAGCAGGTGAGGACCACGTAGCGGCCGTCGGGCCGCTTCCGCATGGCGTAGCCGATCTTGCGACGACCCCAGTCGTTCACATGGTCGATGGTGCCGCCCCCGTCCCGGAGGATCGTCTGGACGCGTTCCAGCATCTCCTGCTGGCGCTCTTCCTCGGCGTCCGGGTTGAGGATGATCATGATCTCGTACGGGGTGATGTCCGGCCTCCAGTGGGTTCACGCGGCGCGGGTCGTGACACGACGACCCGGTTTCAGCAGGCGCGAGAGTATACCAACGGGCGCGCCATCGACCGCACGCCGTGTGCCCGGATGGTGACACGGTGGTCACGGAACAGGCACGCCTGGGTGGGGTCGGACCCCGACGCTACCATCCCGGCGGTCCATCCTCGTCCCAGGAGCCGCTGTGGGAAGCCTGTCCCGTTGGGCCGCACTCGCCGGTTTCGCCGCGGCCGCCGGAGCCGGCGCCGCCGCGGCCGTGACCCGCCGTCGCAGGCCGCCCGCCACCGCGCCGAGCTTCGCCGGCGTGGACGGCCTGGGTGAGCCGGCCCGGGCGGAGGACACGCCCGCCGCCGCGCCCCCGCCCGAGGTCCGCCACGACGAGGACGCGATCGCCGCGCTCGACGCCGCACGCGAGCGCCTTCGCCGCCGCGCGGAGGACCTGCGGCGCGAGATCGGCGACGGCTGATCCGGCGCCTGGCGTGCCTGGCCGCCGTGGCGGCCGTTCCGGTGGTGGCCGCCGGCTGCGCCGGTGTCGCCGCCGGAACGGCGCCCACCGGTGTGCAGCCGCCACCGCCCGCGCCGGCGCCCGCCGTGCACTTCGCGGTGAAGGGCGACTGGGGATTCGGGGGCGCCGACCAGGCTGCGGTGACCCGCCGCATGTGCCGCGAGCACCGCGCGAACCCGTTCGCCTTCGTCCTCACCACGGGCGACAACTTCTACCGCCCCGACGGCGTCGCGACGGCCGACAACTTCACCCGTCCCGAGGCATGCCTCATCCGGGCCGGCGTGCCCTGGCGGCCGGCCTGGGGGAACCACGACCTCGGCGGCGACGGCACCGCGACGGCCCTCGGGGAGTCCCGCCGCTGGTACACGTTCTCCCGCGGGCCGCTGCGGGTGGTCGTGCTGGACGCGAACCGGCCCGGGGACACCCGTCAGCTGGCGTTCCTGCGCCGCACGCTCGGCGCCGCCCGGCAGCCCGTCCGGGTGGTGGCCTTCCACCAGCCGGCGTACACGCTGGGGCTGCACGCGCCGGGCGAGACCCAGCAGCGCCTGTGGGCCCCGCTGTTCCGCCGGTACGGCGTCGCGCTGGTGCTGCAGGGCCACAACCACGCGTACGAGCGCCTCGTGGTGGGCGGCGTCACCTACATCACCACCGGCGGCGGCGGCGCGCCGGTCTACCCGTGCGTGCGCTTCTCCCGTGACGCGAAGGCCTGCAACCCGGTGCACCACTTCCTGCTGGTGGACGCCACGGCCGGCGGCCTGCGCGTCCGGGCGATGCGTCCCTCCGGCGCGCTGCTCGAGGACGTGCGCGTCCCCGCGCGCATCCCGGCCTCCTAGGGGAAGCGCCGCGCCTGGGCGGGGGGCGGCGGAGCGCCCAGCACGGGGCCGCGTGACGTGCGCCCGGCGACCGCCGCCGCCCACGCCGTTGCCACGCGCACGGTGAGCTGGCTCATCGCCGCCACCACCTCGCGGCGCTGGGGCTCGGTCATCGCGACCGGGGGCGCCGCGAGCGCCCGGTCCATGGCCCGCTCCAGGGCGAGGCTGCCCCCGAGGGTGACCTCGGCGGAGCTGCCGGCCAGGCCGTGCCCCCGGCCGTACGTCTCCGCGCGGTCGAGCGCCTCCGTGAGGCTGCCGGACTCGAAGGCGTCCGCCACGGCGTCCACCCATGCGCGGACCACGCCGCGGCGCTCCGCGGGGGGCAGCCGGCGGTAGGCGGCCTCCGCGGGGCCCTCCACCAGGGTCTCGACCGCCTCGGCCACCTGGCCTGCGCGGTCGCGCAGCGCCGAGGCCAGGCCGGGCGCGACGGGCAGCTGCGTGGCGGAGCGCCGCGTCGCGCGCGTCGGGCGGGCGGGCTGCCGGGCGAGCCACTGCCGCAGCGCCTCGGGGTCGAAACGGCGGTGGCCGCCGGCGGTGCGGACATGCGGGATGCGGTCCTCGCTGGCCCACAGGCGCAGCGTGCTGGGGCTCACGCCCAGCGCCCGTGCCGCGGCGGAGACCGAGAGCCAGGGGCCGTCGTTGCGCCGGGCGCGCGGCGCCATCAGCCCGCCCGCCCCGGGAGATGCGTCATTCGGCCACCCTCAGTCGCACGCGGACCCCCTCGGCGTACCCCGCGGCCACCCGCACCGCGAGACGGTCCATCGAGCGCTCCAGCACGCGCAGCCCCTCCGGTGCGCCGTCGCGCGAGATCCCCTCCAGCACGCGGTCGACGGCGCGCCGCAGGGCGAGGGCCTCGGTGACCGGGATGTCGCCGTTCTGCCCGGCGGCGCCGTGGCGGAAGCCCTCCCACTCGGCCTCGCGCAGGCACACGGCGAGGTCGCCCCGGCGCACGCCGTCAACCAGGGCGTCGATGGTCGCCGACACGCGGGCCTGGCGGGCGGCCGAGGCGCGGATGGTGCCGGCCGCGCGGGTGCGCGCCAGCTCCTCCTCGAACACGCCCAGGAGCGCGTCCCGGTGCTCGCGCAGCGCGGAGGCGATCTCGGGCATGGGGTCGATGCGCGACGGCACCAGCTCCGGAGCCCGCGACGGCTGCGCAGGCGGCTCGCCGCCGTGCTCGGCCAGCCAGCGGATGAGCTCCTCGCGCTGGAAGCGCCGGTGCCCGCCGGGGGTCCGCACGTGCGGGACGCGGCCGGCGGCGGCCCAGGCGCGCAGCGACGACGGGCTCACGCCCAGCATCCTGGCGGCGGCCGACACCGAGAGCAGCTCCGGCCCGGCGAGAACCGCCGCGGCCGAGGGCCCCGTGGTGCCGGACTCGCGGCCGGGAGTGTTTGTCAGATCAGAATTTGCGCCGGAATGCATATTGCTCCGGCGCCCTCTGGCGAGGGAAATCGGGACGACACGCGCTGGTGACGACCGCCTGAGGGCACCGCGATCGTTGCTGGACCATCCATGGCATTGACCGGGGTTTTGTCAGGTGAGACGCCCAGACGCAACCCCGTCGTTCAGGTCGATCCTCCGTGAAGGTTCACCCTCCGCGCATCATCTCCGGCGCATCTCATGAAATCTTCACAATTCGACAGTCGCCAGATTCGCCGGAACGGACCCGGGCGGACGGTCAACCGAGGGGGTCGCGGCCCTTCACGACGGTCTGCTGGGCGCGTCGGGCGGCCATGTGATCGAGCGTGGCGCGCTCCGCCTCGGTCGTCTCGGCGGGCAGTGGATGCCCCGCCGGCCCGAGGTGCGGCTCGAGCCAGCGGTCGATGAGGTGGGCCGGCGCCCCGCCGATGCGGGTGGCCACGGCCTGGCCGCCGCGCAGCAGCGCGATCACGGGGACGCTGGAGCGGCTCACGCGGATCCCGCGGGGCCACAGCAGCTCCTCGCGCAGCTCCCAGTCCTCCGGGCGCTCGAACAGGGCGAGGCCCACCGCGAGCCCGGGGCGGGCGGACGCGACGGCGCCCAGGCTGGCCGGCAGCAGCATGCAGGCCGGGCACCGGGGGATCCCCAGGCCCACGAGGGCGTCGCCCTCCGCGACGCGGGCCAGCAGGTCCCGGAGCGGCTCCGGGCGGACGACGCCGTCCGCGCTCATGTCCGGGGCTCCTGCGCCCCGGCGGCGACCGCCGCGGCCTGCGCCGCCTCGCGCTCGCGCCGGATGTGCCGCCGCTCCCGCAGGCCCACGACCGTGGCGACGATGCCGGTGACGGCGAAGGCGACCACGAAGGCCACCCAGATCTGGTCGGCGAACGCCTTGCCCGCAAAATATCCGAGGAGCGCGGCCTGGAGCGACCACAGGGTGGCGCCGGCGGCGTCGAAGGCGAGGAACCGCGGGTAGCTCATCTGCCCCGCGCCGCAGGCCATGTTGATGGCGATCCGGAGCCCGGGCAGGAACCGGCCGGCGAGGACCAGCGCGGGGCCGTTGCGCTGCACCATGCGCTCCGCGGCGAGCAGCCGGTCGTGCCCGGCGAAGCGCCCGACGAATCTGCGGATGGGCCCCTGGCCGGTCCGGCCCACCCAGAACGCCACCGAATCGCCGATCACGGCGCCCACGGCGCCGGCGGCGATGACCATGTACAGGCTCCCGGTGCCGGCCGCGGCGAGCACGGCGCCGGCGACGATGGCGGTCTCGCCGGGCAGCACGGGGAAGATGCCGTCGCCGGCGACCACGAGCAGCACCGCGATGAAGCCGTACTCGGCGGCGGACTCCGCCAGGTCGTGCAGGTCGCTGATGATGTTCGCGGTGGTCGCGACGGCCAGGCCCGTCACCCGGGCCCGCCCTCGACGTGCACGCGGGGGATCGTCACGCGGCCATGATGACACCTTCCGGGCGCGCCGATGCCCCGACCGGGCGTGGCGTTCCTTGAGCGGGCGCGGAATCTGCCGACAAGATGGTGTGACGATCGACCGAACGTGTGTGGCCCGGCGCCGTCGGACCGGTACGGTGACGCCCATGCGCCTCCGCCGCGTCCTGATCGCCTGGGTGGCCGTCGCCGCCGGCGGCCTCGCCGCCGGTCCCGCCCTCCCTGCCGGCCCGGCAGACCCGGCCGCCGAGGCGCCGCGCGCCATCGCGGCGACGCCGGAGTCGCTGGGACGCCCCACGCCGAAGCTCACCTGGGTCGGCCGCCTGGTGGCGCCGGTCACGGTGCGGCGGGCGCCCCGCAAGAGCGGGAAGGCCATCACCGTCCTGCAGCCCGTCGCACCGCTGGGCGGCGGCGCGACGGTCCTGCAGATCACCGACCGCGCCGAGGACGCCGCGGGCAAGGTGTGGGTGCGTGTGCGCCTGCCCATCCGCCCCAACGGCATCCAGGGCTGGGTCCCCGTCGACGTCCTGCGCCTCAACGTGACGCGCCTGCGCATCCGGGTGGACCTCGGGGACCGGCGCCTCACGGTCTACCGGAACGGCCGCCCGATCATGCGCTTCACGGTGGCGGTCGGGACGGTCGAGAACCCCACCCCGGTTGGTCGCTTCGCCGTCGCCGAGCTCATCAGGACACGTACGCGGGGGGCCTTCCTTGGTCCGGTGGTGTTCCCCATCACCGGCTTCTCGGAGACCCTGAACGAGTACGCCGGGGGCAACGGCCGCGTCGCGATGCACGGCACCAACGCGCCGGAGCTGCTCGGCACCCGCGCCAGCCACGGGTGCATTCGCATCCACAACAGCGACATCGTCCGGATGGCCCGGATCGTCCGTCCGGGGACGCCGGTGGAGATCGTTCCCTGATCCGGCACGCGCCGGTGCGGGACCGGTGCGCTTCCCCCTGACTCCGCCCGGCACCCCGCTGGTATCGTGGCCGCCATGGGGCGCATCGCGGATGCAGCGGTCTCGCTGCTCGCCTCCGGCCCCGTCCGGGTGGCGGATATCGGAACCGTCCTCGCGGAGTCGGGGGTCACACGCGCCCGCGACCCGGTCGCGGCGGTGCGCCGCGCGCTGCGAGACGACCCGCGCATCATCGAGCTGGCGGACGGCCGACTCGCGCGCGTCGACCAGGCCCTCACCGGGGTGGTCCTCACCACCCGTGTGACCCGCGAGGCGCGCGACCGCGGGTCGCTGGACGCCGACGGCGACATGGCGCCCATCACGCTGCTCGGCCTGGACGCGGTCGCCCTGCCCGGCGGCGTCGCGCCCGGCGACACCGTCGCCGTGGTCATCGAGGACCCCACCGCCCGCATCCTGCGGGTCGAGCGGGTCCCACGGCTCGCGCCGGTCCCCGGCGACGAGGCGCACCTCGGCGACGCCGTGCGGCGCCGGCTGGAGCGCGACTGGTCCGCGCCCCCGGTCGTCCACCTGGCCTCCGTGTTCGCCGTGGTCGCCTCGACGGTGCCCGGTGCGTTCCGCGGGCCGGGCCGGCCGCTCTCGGAGGTCCTGCGGGACGGCGGGTGGGAGCTGCACCTGGGGTGGGTCGGCCCGGCCGGCACGGCGTGGCGGGACCTCACCGAGGAGGAGGTCGATGCGCTGGAGGCCGACGTGGAGGGGCTGCTCGCGGCCGAGCGGCCGTCCGAGGCCGCCGCCGTGCAGGACCGCCTGGTGACCGTCCTGCGCCGCCACCTGCCCGATCGCGTCCCCGTCGCCCGTCGCCGCCTGGCCCGCGTGCTCGCCCGCGCCGGCCGCCCCGCCGAGGGGCTCTCGGTCCTCACCGGCGCCTTCCGGTTCGGGGATCCCGAGGACCGCTACGAGGCGGCGCTGCTGGCGCTGCGCACCGGCGACGTGGCGTCGGCCCGGCGCTGGGCCGAGGAGGGGCTGGCGCGCGCCGAGGGCCCCGAGTGGGCGGTCGTCGCCGAGTGCCTGGAGGACATGGCGCACGACCTGGACGCGCAGGCGGCGTTCCACCGGGCCCGGCGGATGCTGCCGGCCGTCGACGACCCGTTCGGTGCCGAGTCCATGGTCGCGGCCCTGCTGGCGCCACGGCGCTCGTACCTGGTGGAGGCGCTCGTCGAGGAGGCCTTCCAGGGCGCCGAGACCGAGGCCGCCGTCGCGATGCTCGTCGCGATGGCGGCGCTCGGCGACGCCGGCGCAGACGCCTGCGCGGCGTGCGGGGCCGTGCTGCCCGCGCCGCTGGCGCGCGTGGCCCGGGCGGGGGCGGCCGGCGGCCCGCGCCGGCCCTGGGTGCAGGGGCTGCTCGATGCCGCGCCGCGCGCCGCGTGGACCACGTCGCTGGCCCAGGCGCCCGATCAGCAGCAGCTGGTCATCACGGTGGCGAAGGAGTCCGGACGCGTGTCGCCCCCTGTGGTGCTGGTGGACCACGACGACCTGCGGGGCGCGGTGAAGGAGGCCTTCTTCCTCCCCGACGTCTGCGAGCCCCGCCTGGAGCGTGAGCTCATGGCGCCCATGCGCGAGTTCGGCCTGCCGTGCCGGCCCATCCCGCTGGCGCGCGCGCTGGCCACGCTGGAGGACGCGCTGGCACGCACCGCCGCCATCGGCTGGCGCATGCCCTCCGAGGACCATCAGCCGGTGCTGGCGCGCATCGACCGCTGGGTGCTCGGGCGGTCCCGCGGGGACTGAGCGGGGTCAGGCCCCCGGGGCGGGTGTGCCGCCGCCCTGCTCGCGATCGGCCAGCGTGTCGGTGATGCCGCTCACCAGCTCGCGCGCGGAGCTCACGTGCTCCAGCACGCGCGCGGAGTCGTCCGGGTGGCTCTCCACGGCCAGGCGGGCGATCTCGCCGCGGATGGCGCCGAGGTTGCTGATGAGCTGGCGCATGCGGGCGTCGAAGCCGCGCAGCTTGCCGTACATGTCCCGGACGGTGCCGAGCTGCTGGTCGAGCGCGGCGACCGTCTCGGTGAGCGCCGGCGCCACGTCGGGTCCCGCGGTGTGCAGGTCCTCGGCGGCGCGGGTGCGGTCGGCGGCCAGCGCCGCCTCGTCGACCGACCCCAGGTAGTCGCACACGGCCTGGGCACGGCGGCACAGCCCGCCGACGTCGTGCATGAGGCCCGCGGTCTCCACCTCGATCTCCTGGAGGGGCACCGGGCTCTGCGCCAGGGCCTGGCGGATGCGCCCGTACTCGGCGTGGGCCTCCTCGTACCGCTGGCGCACGCCGGGGTCGCGCAGCTCGGCGGGGGTCGCCGGGAGGGGCGCGGCGGCGGCCGCGGCGGCGGGAGCGGCGGGTCGTCCGAGCGCCCGCCGGGCCTCGTCCCTGCTGAAGAGGGTGGTGGCGGCCAGCACGCCGTAGACGGCCACCCCGGCCAGGGCGAGCGGCCAGAACCCCAGCAGGATGCCCGCCGCCACGACGGCCGCGCCGGGCAGGACGTTGGACGGGCGCGTCAGCGCCCGGGACACCAGCCGCCCGATCGCCTCGTCGCGCCCCATCCCTAGAAGAAGGAGGCGATCTGGGTGTACACGGCCTCGATGGTGTCGGGGTCGCCCACGTACGCCTTGCCGCCGCCGGCGTCGGCGATGATCTCCAGGTCGCGGGTGCTGGCGTCCCCGCCGTAGGCGATCGTGAACACCCGGACGTCCGCGCCCTCCGGGCCGGCGAGCCGCTTCAGCTCCGCAAGGAGCTCCTTCGGGCGTATCCGGCTGGCGTTGTCCTGCCCGTCGGTGAGCACGACCACCGCGCTGATGCGGTCCGCGCCGGCCTTGCCCGCGATCTGCTTCGCCGCGCTCACGGTGGCGTCGTAGACGGCGGTGTCACCGTCGGCGATCTGCTCCTGCACCGCCTGCTTGAGCCGCGCGCGGCTCGTCCTGATCGGCAGCGGCGGCGTGATCGGCGTGACCCGGCCGTTGAAGACCGTCAGGCCCACCTCGTCCTGCGGCTGCATGAGGTCCAGGAACCGCAGCAGGCCCTGCTGGGCGCCGTCGAGCTTCCCGGCCTGGTTCATCGACCCGGAGATGTCCAGGACGATCTGCACCCGGGCGGGCTTGCGGTCCTCGCGCCAGAACCGCTGGATGGCGTTGAGCACCTCGGGGTCCGGGAGGCCCAGCGTCCGTGTGGGCTGCTTGGGGTCCACGAGGTTGGCCGCCGTGATGGGCGCGCCGGGTGCCAGCGCCGGATCGCCGGGGCGGAAGAACAGCCGGGCCGCGAGCTCCGGCGTGGTCTTCTGCCGCAGGAACTCCGACAGCTTCTCGGCCCCCTCCTTCTGCTCCGGCGTGGACCAGTCCCCGTCGAGGACGAAGAGAGGGTTGTCGCTGAAGAACGTCCCCTCCTTCGGGTAGATGGCCGCCAGCCTGGGCCCCGTCCCCGCCTTCTTGAGGTTGAAGTCCAGGAGGGTGACCTCCTCCATCGCCACGGCGCTGGCGTAGGCCGGCCCGTTCTTGGCGAGCTGCTCGGCGAAGAACAGCGTGGTGTCGCCGTAGTGGACGATGCTCTGCTCGATCGCCCGGACCTTCTCCCGCGTGGCGGGGGCCTGCACGTCGGCGAGCACCAGCCCCTCGCTCTTGCCGGTCGCGAAGAGGTACTCCGCGACGACGGCCGAGAGGCCGGACGTGCTGAAGTCGGGGTTGGTGTGCCCCAGCTTGAAGCGGCCCCACTCCGGGCGCCCGTACTTGGCCCAGCCCTCGGGGCTGGTGGCCTCGCGCAGCACGTCCTCCCAGCCCAGCGGCTTCTGGGGCCAGCCGAGTGCGCGGGCGAGGGGTTCCCAGATGGCGATCACCAGCGGCGTCCGGACCAGGGACGGGCTCCGCTCCGGGGCCAGGTCCGCGTCGGCGCGGTAGTTCACCACCTGCCCCCAGAGGGACGACGCCGGGCTCCACAGCTGCGGCTTCAGGGTGCCGGCGGCGATGTTCGCCGCGCTGGACCCGGAGGACACGACGCGCCCGGTCACGAACACGGGCCGGCCGGCCGCCTCGGCGCCCGAGGCGTTGAACTCTGTGATGAGCGGCTCGAGCAGGTCCCGCTTCTCGGGCGAGTAGACGAACTCGACGGCCACCGCGTCGGCCGGAGGGGTGGCCCCGCCCGGCGACGTCGCGCCGCCGCCCCCGTCGCCGCCGCCGACCCGCCAGGCGACGGCGCCCACGATGAGGGCCACGGCCACCAGCAGGGTGAGGATGCGCGCCGACTTCATGACGGGCGCAGTGTACGACGGCGGGGCCGTCCGGCCGAGAGGCCCGTCAGGCGGCCCGGCGCTCGGACGCGGCGGGCCGGTCGGCGTGAACCACGGTGAGCGTCGCCGGCACGGCGCTCAGCGGACGCGCGGGCCGCGCGCGGCGGGCGATCGCGGGGCGCAGCGCCCCGAGCGCCAGCGCCATGGCGGTCACCACCGCGACCGCCACCGGGGCGGGGCCGGTGCGCACGCCGCCCAGCACGGCCATCACCAGCAGCGACGGGATCGCGATCCCCGCCAGCACGGCGAGCCCGGCGCGATCGGCCTCGCGGCCGGCCGATTTCCAGGCCCCCGCGCCGATGAGCACGATGACGAGTCCGACGATGGTCCCTGCGACTGCCTCCGGCATGGCGCTCCTCCTCCGGGCGGGGTCTCGGGGTTCGTCGTGGGGGCCGCGCTTCCCTGCCGGAGGGCGTGAGGGCGAAACATCCGTTGCGTGTGAGATAATCCCCTTCATGTCGGAGATCCCGGAAAAGATCACGGACGCGTTCAAGGTGCTGGATCAGGACCTTGCCGGCGCCCTCATCGAGGCCCTCGAGCCCGTCGCCGCAGAACTGGGTGACCGCGAGCAGGCCGTGCTGGAGCGCCTGGCCAACGGCATCGTCACGAATGCCCGGCCCGCCGAGCTCAACGCGTTCGTCCGACTGCTGCCGGTCACGGTCAGCCGCGCGGTGCAGCCGGTCCTCGAACCGGTGCTCGCCAGCTAGCGATCCCCCCGCGGGTCCGGCCGACGCGGCCGGCCCGGTCCGCCGCGCGTTCAGCCGCCGGCGGGATCCTCCAGGAAACCGGGCGGGAGTCCCTCCGGCACCGGCGGCTCTGGCAGGCGCATGCGCTCGAGCACGTGCGCGACGATCTCGAGCACCAGGGCGTTGCGCGCCCACTTGCGGTCGGCTGGCACCACGTACCAGGGCGCGTCGTCGGTCCCGGTGCGCTCGATGGCGTCCTCGTAGGCGGCCATGTAGGCGTCCCACTGATCCCGCTTGCGCAGGTCGTCGGCGCTGAACTTCCACCGCTTGAGCGGGTCCTGTGCCCGCTCGCGCAGGCGCCCCAGCTGCTCGTCGCGCGAGATGTGGAGCATCACCTTCACCACCGCCGTGCCCGTCTCGGCCAGGCGTTCCTCGAACCGGGTGATCTGCCCGTACCGGGCCCGCCACTCGTCCTCGGGCACCAGGCCGTCCACGCGGACCACCAGCACGTCCTCGTAGTGCGAGCGGTTGAAGACCGCCATCCGGCCGCGCTCGGGCAGCTCGCGCGTGATGCGCCACAGGAAGTCGTGCCGCAGCTCCGGCTTGGTCGGCACGCCGAAGCTGGCCGTGTGCAGGATCATGGGGTTGAGGGCGCCGCACAGTGCGCGCACCACGCCGTCCTTGCCGGACGCGTCCATCCCCTGCAGCACCAGCAGCAGCGACCGGCGGTCCTCCGAGGCCAGCAGCGCCTGCAGCGCCTCCAGGCGCTCGCCGCACGCGGCGACCACGGCGGCGGCCTCCTCGCGGTCGGCCAGGCCGAGTGTGTCGCCGGGGTCGATCCGGTCGAGCCGCGGGCGCTCGCCCGGGGCCACGCGGAGTCCCTTTCGCAGGTGATCGTCGCTCATGGACGGTCATCGTACGCGGGTGGCCCGGGTGTCGTGGCGGAACGACGGGGGTGTTCGGGCGCCGCGCGCGCGGATACGGTCCCCGACCATGACACGTGCCCGAATCGCCGCCATCGCCGGCACCGCCGTCGCCCTCGCGGGCACCGGCGCGTTCGCCGCCGGAACGGCCCGCCGCGACCACCGCCGCACCCGCCTCCGAGACCGCCCGCGCCCCCTTCCGCCTCGTCCGCGTGGCGGGGAACCTCGGGGACGCGCTGTACGTGACCTACGCGCCCGGCCAGCCGAACGTGCTCTTCATCGTTCAGCAGTCCGGGAAGATCCTGCGGTTCGCCCGCGGGCGCGTGCAGGGCACGTTCCTGGACGTGAGCGACCGCATCAGCTCCGGTGGCGAGCGCGGCCTGCTGGGCCTGGCCTTCCATCCGGAGTTCCGGAGCAACGGGCGCTTCTTCGTGAACTACACCAACCGGGACGGGGACACCCGGGTGGTGGAGTTCAACGCGCCGGGCAACCGGACCAGGGCGGACGCCTCCACCGGCAAGGAGCTGCTGGGCATCGACCAGCCGTACTCCAACCACAACGGCGGCATGCTGGCCTTCGGCCGCGACGGCATGCTCTACGTCGGCACCGGTGACGGCGGAAGCGGCGGCGACCCGGAGGACCGGGCGCAGAACCTCGGCACCATGCTGGGCAAGATCCTGCGCATCGACGTGAACGGCGGCTCGACGTACCGCGTGCCCGCCGACAACCCGTTCCGCGGCGTGTCGGGTGCGGAGCCGGAGATCTGGCACTACGGCCTGCGCAACCCGTGGCGGTTCTCGTTCGACCGGGCGACCGGCGACATGTGGATCGGCGACGTCGGACAGAACGCCGTCGAGGAGGTCGACTACGCGCCGAACGGGCGGGGCGGCCTCAACTTCGGCTGGAACGCCTTCGAGGGCCGCAGCTCCTTCGGCGGGGGCTCCCTGCGGGGGCCGGCGGGGCACACGCCCCCGGTCGCGCAGTACACGCACTCCAAGGGCGTCTCGATCACCGGGGGATACGTCTACCGCGGCAGGGCCGTGCCGGCCCTGCGCGGGCGGTACGTCTACGCGGACTTCGGCAGCGGCCGGGTCTGGAGCATGCGCGCCGGCCCGCGACCCGGCGGCGTGCGCGAGGAGACCAACCGCCTGCGGGTGCGCCTGTCGAACATCACGTCGTTCGGTGAGGGCACCGGGGGCGAGCTGTACCTGATCGCCGGCGGCACGCTCTACCGCTTCGCGAGGTAGCGGGCAGGTCCGATAGCCTCCACGTCGTGGCGGCGGACGAACAGACGCAGGGTGTGCGGCCCTCCGAGGGGTGGGGGGTCATCCACCTGTTCCTGCGCGTGGACCGCGGGGCGCCGGCCGACGGGCTGGTGGAGACCATCGAGCGCTTCACCGCGGTCGACCCGCAGCAGGTGGTCGCCTTCAGCGTGCTGGGCGGCAAGGCCGAGGTGGGCCTCATGGCCCTGGGCCCCGACCTGGACGCGCTGGACGTGTTCACCAAGGAGATCTTCGCCGGCCCGGTGGAGTGCCTCGACTCGTTCGTGTCGTTCACCGAGCTCTCGGAGTACACGACCACCGAGGACGAGCCGAGGGCGTCACCGGCGACCTGGAGCCGCAGCTCGAGGCGTGGCGGGAGCGCATGGCGCACTACCACCAGCACCGGCTCTACCCCCGGCTGCCGCGCCGCAAGGCCATCTGCTTCTACCCGATGATGAAGACCCGGATCCCGGGCGCGAACTGGTACTCGCTCAGCTTCGAGGAGCGCCGGGAGCTCATGCTGGGCCACGGCCGCGTGGGACGCGGCTACGCCGGCCGGGTGCTGCAGCTCATCACCGGGTGCACCGGCATCGACGACTGGGAGTGGGGCGTCACGCTGCTCGCCGACGACCCCATCGACCTCAAGAAGATCGTCTACGAGATGCGGTTCGACGAGGTCAGCGCCGTCTACGGCGAGTTCGGCCCGTTCTGGACCGGTCTGGTGATGGACCCAGCCGACGCGTTCCGGCGCGCCGGCCTCACATAGGAGCCCCCGCCCGTGCGCGCACTGACGTTCCAGTCCAACGGCCACGTGTCGGTGGAGACCGTCCCGGATCCGGGGATCCTCCAGCCCACCGACGCCCTGGTGCGCATCACGATGGCCGCGGTCTGCGGATCGGACCTGCACATCCTCCACGCGGGCGAGGCCTTCGGCTTCCAGCCCGGCGGACGCCTGGGGCACGAGTTCCTGGGCACCGTCGAGGAGGTCGGCGCCGAGGTGAAGCACTTCGCCGCCGGTGACCGCGTGCTGGTGTCGGCCGGCGTCTGCTGCGGCGAGTGCCAGTGGTGCCGCGAGGGCCTGAAGGCCAGCTGCGAGCGCATGTCGATGTTCGGCTGGGCGCCGCGCCTGTGGCAGCACGGCGGCGACGTGCAGGGCGGGCAGTCCGAGTACGCCCGCGTGCCGCTGGCCGACGGCACGATGGTGAAGATCCCGGAGTCCATGGCGGACCGCTCGAACGAGGCCCGTCTGCTGCCGCTCATCGACGTGATGTCCACCGCCATGCACGGCCTCACGGCCGGGCGCCTGGAGGCCGGCGACGACGTCGTGGTGATCGGCGACGGCGCGGTGGGCCTCTCGGCCGTCCACGTGGCCCGCGCGATGGGCGCCCAGAGCATCGTGTGCCTGGGGCACCACCCCGACCGCCTGGCGATGGCCGAGCGGCTGGGCGCGAACGTGGTGACCGCCGAGCGGGACCCGGAGGCCATCAAGGAGCTCGCCCGGGCCGCGACCCGCGGGCAGGGCGCCAGGGTGGTCGTGGACTCGGTCTCCAACACGGCCTCCATGGAGGCCGCGCACGCATCGGTGCGGTCCGGCGGATCCATCGCCTGCCTGGGCATGGACCACTTCATGGGCAAGGTGCCCGCGATCAACTGGTACGACCAGTTCGTCCGCAACATCAGCATCACCGGCGGCCTGGTCCACATGAACCGCTACATCCCGCACCTGCTGGAGCTCGCGGAGTCCGGCGCCGTCGACCCGAGCCCCATGCTCACCCACCCCATGCCCCTGGCGGAGGCCGCCGAGGGCTACCGCCTCATGGCCGAGCGCGAGGCCGGGGTCGTGAAGGTGGCGCTCCTCACGGCGGACTGACCGTGCCGCTCGACGCCGCCCTCGAGGCCCGCCTGCGGGCCGCCGGCCAGGGGCACCTGGCCGAGGCCGTGCGCGCGGCGGATCCCGCGGACGCCGCCGGCCTGCTCGCCCAGGTGGAGGAGCTCGACCTGGAGCTGCTGCGGCGGCTGGTGGACGAGCTGGTGCTGGCCGAGCCCGAGGCCCACGACCTGGGCCACATCGGCCCGCCCGAGACGGTGCCGCTGCCCACCGACGAGCTCGGTGCCGCGCGCGATGCGGAGGCGGCGGCCGAGGGCGAGGCCGCGCTGCGCGAGGGCCGTGTGGCGGTGGTGCTGCTGGCCGGCGGACAGGGCACCCGCCTGGGCTTCGACGGGCCCAAGGGCGACTACCCCTTCGGCGCGGTCACCGGCCGCACGCTCTTCGCCCATCACGCCGCGAAGATCGCCGCGGTGCGCGCGCGCTACGGGGCGGCGCTTCCGTGGTACGTGCTCACCTCCCCCGTCAACGATGCCGATACCCGCGCCAGCTTCGCGGCGTCGGATTGGTTCGGGCTGGATCCCGCGAGCGTGCGGTTCGTGGTGCAGGGCACGCTCCCGGCCGTCGACCGCGCCACCGGCCGCGTGCTGCTGGAGGCCCCGGGCCGGCTGGCGCTGTCCCCGGACGGGCATGGCGGGCTGCTGAGCGCGCTGCGGCGCACCGGCGCCCTGGACGAGATGGCCGGCGAGGGCATCACCACGTTCTTCACCTTCCAGGTGGACAACCCGCTCATCCGCGTCGCCGATCCGGTGTTCCTGGGGCACCACCTGGCCGCGGGCGCCGACATGTCCAACCTGGCGGTCCGCAAGCGGGAGCCGCTGGAGCCGGTGGGCGTGATCGCCGGCATCGACGGCGGGACCGGGGTGATCGAGTACTCCGACCTGCCCGACGAGCTGGCGCACGCCCGGGACGACGACGGGCAGCTGGTGCTCTGGGCGGGCAACATCGCCACCCACTGCATCGAGGTGGCGTTCGCCTGGGAGCTCACCGAGGGCGGGCTGCGGCTGCCGTTCCACCGGGCCGTGAAGAAGGTCCCGTACGTGACGGCCGACGGCGCGGAGGTGCGCCCGGATGAGCCCAACGCGGTGAAGTTCGAGACCTTCATCTTCGACGCCCTGCCGTTCGCCGGGGCCTCGGTGACGGTGGAGGCGAGCCGCGAGGAGCAGTTCAGCCCCATCAAGAACGCCTCGGGCGCCGATTCGCCGGAGAGCTGCCGCCGGGACTGCAACCGCCTGTGGGCGGGATGGCTGGAGGCGGCCGGCGTGCGCGTGCCGCGCGACACCTCCGGCGAGCCGGTGGACATCGAGATCGACCCGCGCTTCGCGCTGGACCCCGCCGAGCTCGCGGCCCGCGTGGGTCCGGACCTGGTGATCGACGGCCCCACGGCGCTCGGCCCCGCTCCCGCGGGGGCCTGAACCTCCGAGGGGGGCGGGCGCCGCCGCCCCACCCGTCCGGGCTGGGGGTTTGTTGGCAGGGCGGTTGGGCGACCTCCGGGATACATGTTCGTCCCCCGCGGCGGACACTGTCCACACATACGAGCACGTGACCCGGCCCTCGTTCCAAGGAGGCGCCATGTCGCCCCTTCTGACACGTCTCGAACGCATCCCGGCCCGGCTGACCAGCCGCACCGTGGTGCTGCTGGCCGCCCTTCTCGTGCTGCTGGTCACCGCATCCGGCGCGCTCGCCGCCCCGGGCACGCTCCGCATGCTCCAGGTGTCCCCGTCGCTGGGGCACCGCGTCGCGGTGACCGCCCCCGGCGGCGGCACCTTCAGCGTCAACCCCGGCCGTTCCCAGATCCGCGTCACGCCGGGCGGCGGCGACGCGCTCCTCACGTACGCGTGGTGCGTGCTGCCGCGGGTCGGCATCACCTCCGGCATCGACTACGCGGTCGACCTCCAGACCCCGGCCGACACGCCCGAGCTGGCCACGCCGGCGCTGCAGGAGGCCGCCTGGCTGATGTCACGCGCGGACGATCTGCTGGCCTCCGCCGCGAACCCCGGTCGTGAGGCAGCCGCGGTGCAGGTGGCCGTGTGGCAGCTCACCGGCCAGGCCGCGGACATCCCCGCCGTCACCGCCGACACCGCGCTGAACGCGCGGGTGGCGGCGCTGCGGGCCATGGCCGCCGGCCGCACCGCCGGCACCGCCCCCACGCTCGCCGTCGCGGCGCCCGCCGTGGCCGGCGCGCCCGTGGCGGTCACGGTGACCGGCACGCCCGGCGCCGTGGTGACCCTGTCGGCCACCGGCGGCGCGCTGTCGGCCACGCAGGTCACCCTCGACGCCGACGGCACGGCCCGCGTGAGCCTCACCCCGGCGGCGGCCGGCGAGGCCCGCGTCGTGGCCACCACCCCCGGGTGGGTGCTGTGGCGCGCGGTCCATCCGTCCACCCGCCCGGCCCAGGACCTCTCGTGGGTCGTCCCCTCCACGCTCACCGCCGAGCTGGTCGTCCCGGTGGCCGCCGCGCCGCCCGTGACGCCCGAGGTGCCCGTCACCCCGGTGGTGCCCGTGACGCCGCCCGCCCCGGCGCCCCCGTCTGTGGTCCCCACCGGCAGGCCCGCGGCGCTGCACCTGGTCAAGACCGCGCCGCGCGCCGTGATGACCGGCCTGCCCGTCCGCTACACGCTCACCATCACCAACGTCACCGGCCGGACCGCCGAGGACGTGGTGGTGCGCGACGTCCTGCCTCGCGGCACCTACCTGCGGGCCACCCCCGCCGGCGCGACGCTCGTGAAGGGCGTGGTGGTGTGGCGGATCGGCGACCTCGCCCCGAAGGCGACCGTGGTGCGGCGGATCACCCTGTGGACGCTGCCCACCACAGGTCCGGTGCTGCGCAACGCCGCGACCGCCGTGGCGTCCAACGCCGCCCTGGTGCGGGCCCGCGCGGTGACTCGCGTGCTGCCCCTGCCGCCCGGCGCGCAGCCCTCGGTCACCGGCTGAGCGATGCCGTCCCCCGCACCCGCGACGCGGGTGCGGGGGACGACGTCAGCCGACGATGGGCCAGGCCCCCACGATGGGGAACGGCCGCACCGGCCCGCCCCCGCCGGGGTGGATCTCGAAGTGCACGTGCGGCGGCGTCCCCCTGGCGTCGCCGCTGGTGCCGATGAAGCCCAGCACGGTGCCCTGCTTCACGGTCGCTCCCTCCTTCGCGGCGGGCGCGAAGGCGGACAGGTGGGCGTAGTAGAACTCGGTGCCGGCGCTGTCGCGCAGCCAGAACCGCCAGCCTCCGAGTCCGTTGTAGCCCACCCGGAACAGGGTGCCGTCGGCCACCGCGACCAGGGGCGTTCCGGTGTCGTTGAAGAGGTCGATGCCCTGGTGCACGCGTCCCCCGGCGCGCGGCGCCATCCAGTCGTCGCTGTACCGGGCGCCGCCCTGGACCGGGAACACGTGGCTGACGCCTCCGGGCAGCACCGCGATCTCGGAGGCGCTCGGCAGGTACGGCAGCGATCCGGTGGACTGGGCGCGGGCCGCGGCGGCCTCCGCGGCCAGGCGGCGCTGGCGCTCCCGCTCCGCGGCGATGGCCCGCCGCAGGTCGGCGCGGGCGCCCTTGAGGAGCGTCTCGCGGGCGGACACCGCCGCGTCCAGCTCCACGCGCTTCTGCGCGAGCTCCTCGGCGCGGCGCTCGGACTCGGCCCGCTGCACGGTGAGCTCGGCCTTCAGCGCCGAGATGCGCGCCCGTTCGCGGCGCAGGGTCGCCACCGTGCTCGCATCCTCGCGGGCGATGCGGTCCATGAGCTTGCGCAGGTCGGCGGCCGCGGCGAGGCTGCCGCTGCTGAGCAGCAGCTCGGCGTCGGTGGGGACGCCCATCGCGTAGATGTTCCGCAGGCGGTCCGCCAGGAGCCGCTGACCGGTGCGCAGCTGGTCCTCGGATTCCGCCAGGTCGAGGTGACCGCCTCGAGGCGGTCGATCGCCGAGTTGTGCTCCGCGGCGATCTCGCCCACGCGCGCGTCGAGCTTGGCGAGCTGGCCCTCCAGCCGCTCCACCTCCGCGCGGGACGCGCGCACGGACGGCTGCGCGGCCGCGGACGCGCACCATGCGAGCGCGACGGCGAGCACGGACAGCAGCGCGAACAGCGCGCGGGTGCGGTGAGCGGGAATCGGACGGGTCATTGCGGGCGTGGTGGCCACCCGATCCCATCGGCCGGAGGGGCCCCCGACCGGAGTGGTTCGACACCGCCGGCGCGAGCCCTGCGACCCGCGGACCGTCAGCGGGCGGCGCGGACCTCGCGCGGGAGTGCGAACACCACTCCCTCGGCGCTGGGCAGCTCGGCGCCGGTGCGGTCGAAGCCCAGGCGCTCCAGCATCTCCGCGACCTCGCGCACCAGCACCTCCGGCGCCGATGCGCCGGCGGTGAGCGCGACCCGCCGCTTGCCGTCCAGCCAGGACGGATCCACGGCGGCGGCGTTCTCGATGAGGTGCGCCTCGGCGCCGCTGGCCTGGCCGACCTCGACCATGCGGTTCGAGTTCGAGGAGTTCTGGGAGCCCACCACCAGCACCAGGTCCGCGCCCATCCCGACGGCCGACTTCACGGCGTCCTGGCGGTTCTGGGTGGCGTAACAGATGTCGCTCTTGGGCGGCAGCTCCAGCGCCGGGAACCGCTCGCGAAGGATCCGGACGATCTCGGCGGTGTCGTCCAGCGACAGGGTGGTCTGGGTGGTGAGCGCCACCCGGAGCGGATCGGGGACCTCGACGGTGCGGGCCTGGTCGGCGTCCTCCACCCTCGCCCCGCGTCCCGATCACCTCGTCGTGGTCGGCGTGCCCCACCAGCAGCACCGTCGCGCCGCGGGAGGCGAACCGGCGGACCTCGGCGTGCACCTTGCTCACCAGCGGGCAGGTCGCGTCGATGACGCGCAGCCCGCGGTCGCGGCAGTTGTCGTAGACCTCGGGGGCCACGCCGTGCGCCGACAGGATGATGGTGGCGCCCTCCGGGACCTCGAGCTCGGTGGGCACGAACACCGCGCCGCGCTCGGCCAGCGTGTCCACGACGTGCCGGTTGTGCACGATCTCGCCGCGCACGTAGACCGGCGGGCCCAGCTCGTCGAGCGCGCGCTCCACGGTCTCGATGGCGCGGTCGACGCCGGCGCAGTACCCGCGGGGGGCCACCAGGTCGAGGGCGGCGGACGGGGGCGTTGGGCTGGCCGCGTCGGACATCACCTGGAGGGTAGCGGACCCGGGCCGGGGGTCGCCGTTCCCCGCAGGTGCGCGACCACCAGCTCCGCGACGGGTCCCGGGGACTCCAGGTGGGGGAAGTGGCCGGTGCCGGGGATCACCGCCAGCCGCGCGCCGGGCAGGGCGGCGGCGAACGCCTCCGCGCCCTCCGGCGGGGCGAGGGGGTCGTGCTCCCCGCAGCACATCAGCACGCGGCCCGGGACGTCCGGCGCGCAGGGCCGCAGGTCCAGGCGCATCGTCGCCGCCAGCGAGGACGCCGACACCCGCAGCGACGACCCGGTGATGCGGTGCGTGGTGGCCTCGACGAACCCGGCCAGCGGCTCGCGGTCGACCGCGCCGGGGGTGCCGGCCGCCCGCCGGTACGCGGTCTCCAGCCGCTCGGGCCGGCGTGCCAGGGCCGCCACGACCGCCAGGAACAGCGCGCCGCCGAGCCCCGGCACGCCGGCCAGCTGGCGTCCGTTGCGCGGCAGCCAGGTGCGCGGTGCCAGCGGCGCGACCGGCGGGGCGATCATCACCACCCGGGCGGGCGGCGGGTGCATCGCCCGCGCCACCAGGGGCGCCACCTGCGCGCCCAGCGAGTAGCCCACCACCGCGTGGACGGGGCGCGGGCCGGCGGTGCGCGGCGCGAGCCATGCCGCGATGGCGCGCGGGCCGCCCGCCAGCACGTCCTCGGGCGGCTCGGCCCGCTCGACGCCGAAGCCGGCGGCGGCGATGGCCGCGTCGAGTCCGCCCCAGACCCCGGCCGGGCAGCGCCACCCGTTGATCATCACCACGCGCGGCGGCGCGCCGTCCGCGTGTGCTGGGGGGTCCATGACGCGGATCCTGTCAGGATGGGATCGTGCGGCGCACCGTCCACGAGCTCGGCGAGGGGCCCTCGGTGCTCATGGTCAACGGGTGGCGCTGCCCGCCGTACGCCTGGGCCGGGCTGGACCGCGCCGTGGCGCGCGCGGGGTTCCGCGTGACCTGCCTGGAGCCGCCCCACTGGGTGCTGGCCGGCGGCCCGCGGCCGGTGGCCGACTGGCTGGCGACGGAGATGCGGCACCGGCCTCCGCCGCACGCGGTGATCGGCTACTCGCTGGGCGCGCAGGCGGCGCTCATGCTCACGCCGGCGCTCGACCCGCAGCCCGCCGCGCTGGTCCTGCTCGCGCCCCTGGTGATCCCCGTGGACGGACCCGCGTGGCTGCCCGGCCGCTGGCGGCAGCTGGCGGACCTGCCGGTGATCGCGCGGATGCTGCTGCGCGCCGGCCGGGCCAGCGTGCGCCGCGTGCCCCGGCCGCGCGACGAGGACAGCGTGTCGGTGCCGCGCTTCCTCACCACCATCACCCGCAGCATCCTCACCGCGCCCCTGCGGTCGTCGGCGCGCGGCCTGGCCACGGCGATGGCGTTCGACCTGCGCCCGGAGGCCGCGGCGGTGCGCGTGCCGACCCTCGTGGTGGCCGGTGAGCACGACTTCATGTCGCCCGCCGCCGGGGCCGTCATGCTCGCCGATGCGCTGGGCGACGTCGCGCACCTGGTGGTGGTGCCGGACGCCGGACATTTCATGCACATGGAGGACCCCACCTTGACCGTCCCGCTCATCCTTCGACACCTGAGCGCCGCATGAGCCTGCCGGACGAACTGCTGGAGGTCGCCCGGCGCGCCGCCGCCGCGGCGGGCGAGGAGCTGCTGGCCCGCTTCGGGGCGACGGCCACGGGGGTGGACGCCAAGAGCAGCCACACGGATCTGGTGAGCGACGCCGACCGGGCCGCGCAGGAGGCGATCGTGCAGATCATCGCCGCCGCCCGCCCCGCCGACGCGCTGCTGGCCGAGGAGGGGGCCAGCGCCGAGGGCACCTCCGGCGTGCGCTGGGTGGTGGACCCCCTGGACGGCACCACCAACTTCCTCTGGGGCATCCCGCACTGGGCCGTGAGCATCGCCGCGGTGGGGCCCGACGGCGGGCTGGCGGCCGTGGTGCTCGACCCGTGCGGCGACGAGTGCTTCGCGGCGGCCCGCGGGCGGGGCGCGTGGCTGGGCGACCGGCGGCTCTCGGTGACGCGCCCGACGGCCCTCGACGAGGCGCTGGTGGGCACGGGCTTCAACTACTCGGCCGCCGAGCGGGCCCGGCAGGCCGAGCGGCTGGTCCGGGTGATCCCCCTGGTGCGGGACGTCCGGCGGTTCGGCGCCGCGGCCCTGGACCTGGCCTGGACCGCCGCGGGGCGGCTGGACGCGTTCTGCGAACGGGGCCTGGAGGTGTGGGACTGGTCGGCCGGGGCGCTGCTGGTGACCGAGGCCGGCGGCACGGTGGAGATGCTCGAGGCCGCGCCACCCCGGCCCGCCGGGGTGGTGGCCGGGCACCGCGACATCGTGCCGGGGGTGCGCGCGCTCTTCGAGGACGCCGTGTGAAACGCCTCTGGGAGATCGACGCCGCACGAAGCGCGGCCATCCTGATGATGGTCGCCTACCACGCGTCCTGGGACGTCTGGTGGCTGGCTCCCGGCGTCGGCATCGACCCGTTCGGCGGCGGGTGGCGCGCGCTCCAGGTCGCCTGCGGGTCCACGTTCCTGTTCATCGTGGGCGTGAGCTTCGCCGTCGCCACCCAGCGCCAGCGCGAGCGCGGCGTCGGCGGCACCGAGCTGTGGCGGCACCACGCCAGGCGCGCCGGGCAGGTGCTGGGCGTCGCGCTGCTGGTGAGCATCGGGACTTTTGTCGCGCTCGGGTCCGAGGACTACGTGCGCTTCGGGATCCTGCACTGCATCGGGGTGATCATGCTCCTGCTGCCGCTGCTGGCCCGGCTGGGCCCGGTCGTGAACGCCGTCGCGGCCGTGCCGGTGATCCTGGCCGGCAAGGCGTTGGAGGACCGCTACGACGGCAACCCGCTGCTGTTCCCGCTCGGATGGCGGCTGCCGGACGGCAGCGGCGTGGACTACTACCCGCTGCTGCCCTGGATCGGCCTGAGCATGCTGGGGCTCGCCGCCGGGCTGGCGCTGTACCCCCGCGGGGCTCGCGGCCCGCTGCTGGCGCGGCTGCTCGACGGCCGCACGCCGCCCCGGGTGCGGTGGATCACCTGGCCGGGACGTCACGCCCTGCCGATCTACCTGTTGCACCAGCCGCTGGTGATCGCGCTGGTGGCCGTGGTGCTGCTGCTGGCCGGGGTCGAGATCGACCCCGGCCAGCGGTAGGTCGGCGCTAGGAGGCGGCCACCACCGGCTTCTTGGCCGGCGGCATGTGGATCGGGCGGTCCAGGCTCACCAGCGCGGCCTCCTTGAAGGCCTCCGCGAGGGTGGGGTGCGCCGCTCGATGCGGGCCTCCGAGTCGAGGGCCACGACGCCGGCGTTCACGATCTCGGTGGCGTTCATGCCCACCACCACGATGCCCAGCAGCTCGCCGAGCGTGGTCTCGTGGATGGTCTTCACGAACCCGGTGCGGTCGGCGAACATCGAGGCCCGGGCGACCGCGGAGAACGGGAACCTGCCGACCTTGATCCGCTCCGCCCCGAACTTCTCGACCGCCTGGGCCTCGGTGAGGCCCACCGCCGCCACCTCGGGGTCGGTGTAGATGCACCGCGGGACGGCGCCGGACACCTCGGCGTGGTGCCCGGCGATGTTCTCGGCGGCCACCTCGCCCTCGCGGAACGCGGTGTGCGCCAGCTGCCAGTACCCGGCGACGTCGCCGACGGCGTAGATGTGGGGCACGTTGGTGCGGCGCGTGGCGTCGGCCGGGATGCGGTTGGGCTCGGCGGTCACGCCGGCGGCCTCCAGCCCCAGGTCCTCCACGTTCGCCCGGCGGCCCGTGGCCACCAGGATGAGGTCGCCCACGACGGTCTGCTCCGCCCCGTTGGCGTCGGTGAAGTGCAGCGCCATGCCGTCGGCGGTCTCCTCCACGTTCGTGGCGCGAGCGCCCAGGTGCAGGGCGATCTTCTGCTTCTTGAAGGCGCGCTCGAGCTCCTTGACCGCGTCCGCGTCCTCCATCGGGATGAGGTGGTCGAGCATCTCGACGATCGTCACCTCGGACCCGAAGTGGTTGAAGATCGAGGCGAACTCGACGCCGATGACGCCGCCGCCCAGCACCACCAGGCGCTTGGGGGCCTCGGTGACCGCCAGCAGGCCGGTGCTGTCCACGCACTTGCCGTGGTCGATCCCCTCGACCGGCGGGCGCGAGGGGCGGGAGCCCGTGGCGATGACCGCGTGCGCGAACCGCACCGTCTCGCCGCCCTCCACCGCGATCGTGTTGGCGTCGGTGAAGGTGCCGCGGCCCTCGACCACCTGCACGCCGTTGGCCTTCAGCAGGCCGCCCACGCCGCCCACCATGCGGTCGACGATGGCCGCCTTGTTGGCCTGCACCTGGGCGAAGTCGAGCTCCGCCGAGGGCACCGTGACACCGAGCTGCGCGAACGTCGTGTGGGCGTCCTTCATCGCGTGGGCGCTCTGCACCCAGGCCTTCGTGGGGATGCAGCCCACGTTCAGGCAGGTGCCGCCCAGGCGGCCCTGCTCGATGACGGCGACGGACAGGCCCAGCTGGGCGGCCCGGATTGCGGCGGGGTAGCCGCCGGGGCCGCCGCCGAGGACGGCGACATCCACCTCGATCACGATCTTGCTCCTCACGGAGGGGGCGAAAACCGGATCCGTCGTCGGTGACGGCATCCGGGAACACGGACAGGGTATCGCGGGGCATCACCCCTTCGGCCCGGGGTGTGGGAGGGTTGAGCGGTCGCACGGCGTTGGCACGGGAGGGACGGCATGCGGGTGGTGGTGGTCGGCGGCGGCATGGCGGGCCTGGTGCTGGCCCGTGCCCTGATGAAGCGGGGCATCACGCCGGTGGTGCTGGAGCGGGCGCCCGCGGGGCGGTTCACCGAAGGGCCGATCATGCTGCCCTTCCAGGCCTACGAGGCGCTCGAGGACCTCGGGCTCTACGAGACCATCCGGGCCGCGGGCCGCGACGTGGCGGTGGGCGAGGACGGCCGGCCGGTGGCGATCGCCGTCGCCCGGCAGACCCTGATCGACCACATCGCCGAGGGCGTGCCGGTGGAGCACGAGGAGGAGGTCCTGGACCTCCTGCGCGACGGCGACCGGGTGGTGGGCGTGCGCACCCGCGGCCCCGGCGGGGAGCGCGACGTGCCGGCCGACCTGGTGGTGGGCGCCGACGGCACCATGTCCGGGGTGCGCGAGCTGGCCGGCATCCCCCACATCACGCGGCCCTCGGAGGGTGGCGGGCTCTCGTTCACCTCGCCGGTGGTGATGCCGTCCTCGTTCGTGATGGCCTACCAGTCCGACGGCCGGCAGGTGGGGGTCATGTCCTGGCCCGGCGGGTCCGCGGGCTGGTGGCAGATCGACCGCATCGGCCCCGAGGCGGCGCTGGCCCCGGGCCTGGAGGCGTTCAAGCGCAGCTTCATCCGCCTGCTGCCGCCGGCCGAGCTGGCGCTGCAGGGCGTCACCAGCATGGACCAAGTGCGGTACAGGGAGGTCACCGAGGTGGTGTCCGAGCGCTGGTGGAACCCCGGCGTGATGCTCATCGGCGAGGCCGCGCACGCGATGGACCCGGAGTCCGGGGTGGGCGCCGGGCTGGGATTCGGTGACGCCCTGCAACTGGCCACGAGCATCGCCGCAAACCCCGGTGACCCCGACGAGGCGTGCCGTCACCACGAGCACTGGCGCCGCCCGGTGGTGGATCCGTACGTGTCGGTCGGGGCGCAGGGAGCGCGGATCCCCCAGGCACCGCCCGGCGCGCAGCGGCCGCCGTGGGAGTACTGGCCGCCCCGGGAGGGATGAGCAATGCGGCCTCGTTCACATCAGGTTCACAACACGGCCACGCTCCGGTCACCCGATCCGCGGCCGCGACGACGTAGCGTCTCCCCGACGGCGGGCTCCCCCCGCCCGCCGCGCTTGAATCCGACAAGGAGACCGCTCCGAATGGCCGCACCCCGACGCCGTCGCCGTATCGCCCTCGCGCTGATCGCGACGACCATGACCCTTGGAACGATCGCCGCCGGATGTGGCGGTGACGACGAGGGCGGCTCCACCGGCTCCGGCGGAGACCTCTTGGGCAAGGTCCTCGTCGACGGCTCGTCGACGGTGGGTCCGCTCACCTCGGCCGCCGCCGAGGACTTCACGGGCGAGAACGGCGGCGTGGACGTCTCCGTCCGCACCTCCGGCACCGGCGGTGGCTTCGAGGTCTTCTGCAAGGGCGAGACCGACATCTCGAACGCCTCCCGTGAGATCAAGGACGAGGAGGCCAAGGTCTGCGCCGACGCGGGCATCGAGTACGAGGAGCTCCGCATCGCCTCCGACGGCATCACCGTGGTCACCAAGAAGGGCGGCGTGGTCGGCGACAACCTCAACCTCACGCTCGACCAGCTGAAGGCGATCTGGAGCAAGGGCTCCAAGATCAACGACTGGAGCCAGATCCCGGGTGGCGGCTTCCCCGCCGCCAAGCTCACCCTGGCCGGCGCCGACTCCCAGTCCGGCACGTACGACTTCTTCAACGAGACGGTCCTCGGAGAGGACGCCGCCGGCGAGGTGCTGTCGCCGCGGCAGGACTACTCGGCCTCGGCCGACGACAACGTCACGGTGAAGGCGGTCACGGGCTCGGCCCAGGGGCTCGGCTACTTCGGGTACACCTACTACGAGGAGAACGCGGACAGCCTGGCCGCCATCGCGCTGGACGGCGTGGCGCCGTCGGCCGAGACGATCACCGACGGCAGCTACCCGCTCTCGCGGCCGCTCTACATCTACGTGAGCAAGGCGTCGCTCGCGAAGCCCGAGGTGCTGGCCTTCACGAAGTACTACGTCGAGAACGCGGTCACACTTGCCGAGGAGCTGCAGTTCGTCCCGGCGCCGCAGGACTCGATCGACGCGGACCTGCAGAAGCTCGCGGCGTACGAGTAGGCTCACCGCGTTGACCACGCAGCAGCTCCCCGAACCGGCGGGCCTCAGGGCCCGCCGGTTCCGGCCGGCCGAGCAGGGCGTCGTGCTCCTGCTCGGGGCGGCCGCGACCATCTCCGTGCTGATCACGGTGGGGATCGTCTTCACCCTCATCGAGGAGGGGTCCGGCTTCTGGGGTTCGGTGTCCCTGGTGGACTTCTTCACCGGGACCGAGTGGTTCCCCGTGGACCGGGTCTACGGCGTCCTGCCGCTGCTGTCCGCATCGGTGCTGATCGCGGTGCTCGCGGCCCTGGTCGCCGTCCCGATCGGCATCGGATCGGCGATCTACCTGTCCGAGTACGCGGATGAGCGCACGCGGCGGGTGGTGAAGCCCATCCTGGAGCTGCTGGCGGGCATGCCGACCATCGTGCTCGGCTTCTTCGCGCTGGAGTCGGTGACGCCGGCGCTCCAGGGCGCAGGGATCATCCCGTCCGACCAGCTGTTCAACGCGCTGGCCGCCGGCATCGTGGTGGGCCTGCTCATCGTGCCCCTCATCGCGTCGCTGTCGGAGGACGCGTTCCGCGCGGTGCCCGCGGCCATGCGGGAGGGCGCCTACGGGCTGGGCGCCACCAAGCGCGTCGTCGCGACCCGCATCGTGTTCCCCGCGGCCCTGTCCGGCGTGATGGCGTCGATCGTGCTGGCGCTGTCCCGGGCCATCGGCGAGACGATGGCCGTCACCCTCGCCGCCGGGACCCAGCCCAACTTCACCGCCGACCCCACGGAGCCGGTCCAGACGATCACCGCCGTCATCGTGGCGGTGTCCAAGGGCGAGGCCACCCGGGGAAGCGAGCTCTACCAGTCGATCTTCGCGATCGGCCTCGTGCTCTTCGTGGTGACCATGCTCATCAACATCGCGGCCACCGCCCTGGTGCGCCGGTTCCGGACGGTCTACCACTGATGGCCACGAGCACACCCACCTCCGCCGACATCCCCGCCGCTCGCCCGCTCGCCCGCAAGCGGGCCCGTCCCGGCGACCAGATCTTCCACGCCGCGGTCTTCAGCGCACTGCTCATCGCGCTGGCCGCCCTGGTGTGGCTGCTCATCTCCGTGGTGGCGAAGGGCGCCACCGCGCTGGACTGGGACTTCCTGTCCAGCCAGACCAGCTCACGGGCATCCCGCGCCGGGTTCCTGAACGCCCTCAAGGGCTCCGTCGTGCTGATGATCATCACGATCGCCGTGGCGGTGCCGCTCGGCTTCGCGGCGGCCACCTATCTCGAGAAGTTCGCGCCCCTCTCGCGCGACGAGCTGCGGGTGATCACCCGTCGCCGCCGCCGGGCGCTCGAACTGCGCCGCGCCGCCGGCGAGCTCACCGGACCGCGCCTGCTCGCCTCGCGCCTCGGCATCGCGCTGTCGGCGGTGTGGGCGCGCATCGGCCCGCCGCTCAACACGTTCGTCGAGATCAACCTGTCGAACCTTGCTGCCGTGCCGTCGATCATCTACGGCCTGCTGGGCCTCGCCCTGTTCGTGCAGATCATGGGGATCAGCAAGTCGCTGCTCGCGGGCGGGCTCACCCTCGCGATCCTGGTCCTGCCGATCATCATCATCGCCAGCCGTGAGGCCATCCGGGCGGTGCCGCGATCGATCGAGCAGGGCGCCATGGCGCTCGGCGCGAGCCGCTGGCAGGCCGTCCGCAGCCACGTGCTGCCGGCCGCGCTGCCCGGGATGCTCACCGGCACCATCCTCGCGATGTCCCGCGCCATCGGTGAGACGGCGCCGCTGGTGGTGGTGGGCGGCGTGGCCTTCGGGACCGCCGTTCCCAGCATCAACCCGCTGAACGCCGCGAACGAGGACCTGTTCGCGATGCCGCTGCAGATCTACACGTGGGTGGACCAGCCCCAGGAGGACACCTGGGGACCGCTGGCCGCCGCGGGGATCATCGTCCTGCTCGTCACCCTGGTCGTGATGAACCTCCTCGCGATCTGGCTGAGAAACCGATTCACGCGACGCTGGTAGGGAGCCCTATGGCAGACTCGCGCCTGACCTCACCCCCCATCCTCCACCGGCCCACCGAGGGCCGCCCGGAGCCGCGCATGGAACTCCCCGAGCTGAACATCCAGGCAGATGCCGGCCTCCCGCCGACCGCGGACGAGGTGGTGGTGTTCCAGGCCACCGGCGTGAACGTCCACTACGGGAAGTTCCTGGCCCTGAAGGACGTCGACCTCGCGATCCACCGGAACGAGATCACGGCCCTCATCGGTCCCTCCGGCTGCGGCAAGTCGACCTTCCTGCGGTGCCTCAACCGCATGAACGACCTGATCCCCGGCGCCGAGGTGGGCGGCACCATCACCTTCCACGGTGAGGACATGTACGCCCCCGACGTGGATCCCGTCGACCTTCGCCGGCGCATCGGGATGGTGTTCCAGAAGCCCAACCCCTTCCCCAAGTCGATCCGGGAGAACCTCTCGTTCGGCATGAAGGTGAACGGCATCAGGGTGGACGACGACCGCATCGAGCAGGTCCTGCGACACGCCGCCCTCTGGGACGAGGTGAAGGACAAGCTCGACCAGGACGCCTACGCGCTCTCCGGCGGCCAGCAGCAGCGCCTGTGCATCGCGCGCGCCATCGCCGTGAACCCCGAGGTCATCCTCATGGACGAGCCGTGCTCCGCGCTCGACCCCATCTCGACCCTGGCGATCGAGGACCTCATGCGCACCCTGCGCGAGGAGTACACGATCGTGATCGTGACCCACAACATGCAGCAGGCCGCCCGCACCGTCCAGCAGCTGGACGGCGGCGACCGCCACGGCATCCTGGCCGAGTACAACGCCACCGAGCGCGTCTTCCGCGCCCCGGAAGACCCCAGGACGCAGGACTACATCACGGGCCGTTTCGGCTGATCGGCGTTCCGCGCTCCGGGCGTGGAGTGATCCGGGCTTTCCGCGGTTCAGTAGTTCCTTCGGCGCCCCGCAGGGGCGCCGTTTGCATCTCATTTGTGGTCGTCCCAGCGGACTTCTATCGCCGCCCAGCCTCGCGTGAGGTTTGGCCCTGAGAGGCGTTCGGCGACGTTGGCCCCAGGAACCACGCCTTTCGGCTGCCTGCAGTCAGCTCGCTCGGCTCATCCATGAGCCGATTGATTTCGGCAGTCGTCCACCGGATTGGGTGCTCTGCGGCCGTCTGGGGTCAGCGTCCTCACGGGTACTGATTGTTGAATTGCCTCGTGCTTCCCCGGTCCGCGCCCGGGGGCCAACCGGTTACAAACGTGAGGAGCCCCGGTCCTTTCGGGGACCGGGGCTCCTCACACTGCTGTTGCTCGGCCGGCTCCCGCCGGCCTTGCAGGGACCTCAGGTCAGCCCGTCGTGCTCTCCCGGTACAGGCGACGCAGCACGGTCGGCAGCACGCCGCCGTTCTTGAGGTAGTTCAGCTCCGTGGGGCCGTCGATCCGGGCCTTCGCCTGGAACTCGCCCGTGGTGCCGTCCTCGCGGGTGTACTTCACGGTGAGCACCTGACGGGGCTCCAGGGTCGTGATGCCCGGGATGTCGAACGTCTCGGTGCCGGTGAGGCCCAGCTCCTCGTGGCCCTGGCCCGGGAGGAACTCCAGGGGCAGGACGCCCATGCCCACCAGGTTGCCGCGGTGGATGCGCTCGAAGGACTTGGCGATGACCGCCTTCACGCCCAGCAGCAGCGTGCCCTTCGCCGCCCAGTCACGGGACGACCCGGTGCCGTACTCGGAGCCGGCCAGGATGACCAGCGCGGTGCCGGCGTCCTGGTAGCGCATGGAGGCGTCGTAGACGCTCACGATCTCGCCGGTGGGGAGGTGCTTGGTCCAGTTGCCCTCCTTGCCCTCGGCGAGGATGTTGCGCAGGCGGATGTTCCCGAAGGTGCCGCGCATCATCACCTCGTGGTTGCCGCGCCGCGACCCGAAGCTGTTGAAGTCCTTCGGGGTCACGCCGTGCTCCTGCAGGTACAGGCCCGCGGGCGAGGTGGTGGGGATCGAGCCGGCCGGCGAGATGTGGTCGGTCGTGATCGAGTCCCCGAGGACCGCCAGCGCGCGGGCGCCGGTCACGTCGCTCAGGTCGCCGGGCTCCGGCGAGAGGTTCTGGAAGAACGGCGGCAGCTGCACGTACGTGGAGTTGGAGTCCCACGCGTAGGTGTCGCCGTCCGGGACCGGCAGGTTCTGCCACTGCGCGTCGCCGTCGAACACCGACGCGTAGCTGGAGGAGAACAGCTGGGAGGTGATGGTCGACTTCAGCGCCTCGTCGACCTCCTCCTTGGTCGGCCAGATGTCGGCGAGGTACACCGGCTTGCCGTCCGAGCCCGTGCCGAGCGGCTCGGTGGACAGGTCCAGGTCCACGCGGCCGGCCAGCGCGTACGCCACCACCAGGGGCGGCGAGGCCAGGTAGGCGGCCTTCACGTGCGGGTGGACGCGGCCCTCGAAGTTCCGGTTGCCGGAGAGGACGGCGGCGGCCACCAGGCCGTTCTGCTCGATCGCCTGCTGGATCGGCTCGGCCAGGGGGCCGGAGTTCCCGATGCAGGTGGTGCAGCCGTAGCCCACCAGGTCGAAGCCCAGCTCGTCCAGCGCGCTCTGCACGCCGGCCTTCTCCAGGTAGCCGGTCACGGCGCGGGAGCCCGGGGCGAGGGACGTCTTGACCCACGGCGGGGTCTTGAGGCCCTTCTCGACGGCCTTCTTGGCCAGCAGGCCGGCGCCGAGCATCACGGACGGGTTGCTGGTGTTCGTGCAGCTGGTGATCGCGGCGATCGCGACCGAACCGGAGCCGAACGGGAAGGTCTGGTCGCCGTCGCTCACGTCGACCGTTGCGTAGTGCGGACCGGACCCGTTGGCCTGCAGGCCGTCGGGGTAGGCCTCGCGGAACGCGGACGCCACGTTGGTGAGCTGCACCCGGTCCTGCGGCCGCCGGGGACCGGCGAGGCTCGGGACGATGGTGCCCAGGTCGAGCTCGAGCTTCTCGTCGTACTGCGGGTCGGGCGTCGAGTCCGTGCGGAACAGGCCCTGGAGCTTGCTGTACGCCTCGGTGCGGGCGATGACCTCGGGGGACCGGCCCGTGACCTCCATGTACTTCAGGGTCTCGTCGTCCACCGGGAAGATCGTCGCGGTGGCGCCGAACTCCGGCGACATGTTGGCGATCGTCGCGCGGTCGGCCAGCGACAGGGAGGACAGGCCGGAGCCGTAGGCCTCCACGAACTTGCCCACCACGCCGTGCTTGCGCAGCATCTCGGTGACGGTGAGCACCAGGTCGGTGGCCGTCGCGCCGGCCGGCAGGGCGCCGGTGAGCTTGAGGCCGATCACGACCGGGGTGGGCAGCGACAGGGGCTGGCCGAGCATGACGGCCTCGGCCTCGATGCCGCCGACGCCGAAGCCGAGCACGCCGATGCCGTTGATCATCGTGGTGTGGGAGTCGGTCCCGACCAGGGTGTCGGGGAACGCGACGTTCTCGCCGTCGATCTCACGGGCGTCCACCACCGGGGCGAGGTACTCCAGGTTCACCTGGTGCACGATGCCGTTGCCGGGGGGCACGACGCGGAAGTTGTCGAGGGCCTGCTGCGCCCAGCGAAGGAGCTGGTAGCGCTCGCCGTTGCGCTCGTACTCGATGGCGACGTTGTCGCCGAAGGCGGCGTGGTCGCCGAACCGGTCGACCTGCACGGAGTGGTCGATCACCAGGTCCGCGGGGACCAGCGGGTTGATCCGCGACGGGTCGCCGCCCATCTGGGTCATCGCGTCGCGCATCGCGGCGAGGTCGACGACGCAGGGGACCCCGGTGAAGTCCTGCAGCACCACCCGGCCGGGCATGAACGGGACCTCGATGGCGGCACCCGAGTTGGGCGTCCAGTTGGCGAGGGCCGTCACGTCGTCCTCGGTCACGAAGCCGCGGCCGCAGTTGCGGAGGACGTTCTCGAGCAGGATCTTGACCGTCACCGGCAGGCGCGCCAGGTCGGTGTCCAGCGCGTCCAGGCGGTAGACGGCATGGCTCGCTCCACCGACCTGCATCGTGTCGCGTGCCTTGAACGGGTCGGGGATCGCTGTCACCGGCCTCTCCCTGGGTCGTTTCGAATGTACGGGCGACCCCGAAGGCTACCGAAGCGCGACGGCCGGGCCGAGTGCGGCCCGGCCGTCATGTCCACGAGGTGGACGGAGTCGCGTCAGCCGGTGACGTTCGGCTGCAGCGGACCGCCGATCGGGGTCACCTGGGTGGCCAGCGCGCCGGTCGCCGACGCCGAGCAGGCGGCGGTGAGGCGGGCACGGTGGTTCACGTCGCGCACCGCGGTGCGGTTCACGCGCAGCCCCAGGCGCACGGTGCGGGTCGCCCCGGGCGCCAGCTTGCCCACCTCGAGGGTGAGCAGCCCGTTGCGCAGGCTCGCGCCCTCGGGCACCGACGTCAGCGAGAAGCCGGCGGGCACGGTGTAGCGCAGCCGCGTCGAGGTGGCCGCCACGCGGCCGGACCGGTTGCGGGCCACCAGCGTGACGCCGGTGAGCTGCCCGGCGACCACGCGCTGCGGTCCGCTCACGGTGGTGAACAGCCGTGGCGCGACGCACTGCGCCCCGCCCCCACCGGGCGTCAGCGGCGTGCCGCCGGAGCCCGCGGGCGGCGGAGGCGGCGTGGGCGTCGGCGCTCCGCAGATCACCTGGACGGTGCCGATGGCCACGTCGTTCGCCGGGTTGGTGTCGCGCTGGTTCTCGGGCGTGGCGTCGGTGCCGTAGCCCACGCGGACGACGTTGGTGATCGTGCCGCACTGCGCGGGCGTGATCGGGGTCGTCGCGATGAACGTGATCGTCGCGCCCGGGGCGAGCGGCCCGGAGGTGGGCATGCCCGGCGCCGGGGTCAGGTTCGGCAGCCCGGGGGCCACCACGCGGATGTCGCCGATCTCCACCGGCGTGGGGCCGGCGTTGGTGACCGGGACGGTCCAGGTCACGGTCTCGCCGGGCGTCGCGGTGGGGGCCGACGGCGTGACGCCGATGCCCAGGTCCACCGTGCAGGTCCCCGTCACCGTGGTGGGGGTGGAGTCCGAGTTGTCGGAGGTCGTGGTCTCCTGGCCCTCGGTGAGCTTTGTGGTGGCGCTCTGGACCATCCGGCCGTTCACGCACACGAACGGGCCCTTCACCGTGTAGGTGAGCGCCTGGCCCGGCTTCAGCTGGCCGTCGGCCGGGACGGACGCGGCGTCCGGCACCAGCACCCCGCGCCCGGCGAGCGTGGTCTCGATCTTCGACACGGGCACGGGCGCGTCGATGTCGCTGCCCGGCCATCCGCCGTGCGTGACCGTGACGACCCAGGTCCCCTCCTGGCCGGCCGTGCCGGTCGCGGGGCCGGTGATGTCGAGCACCAGGTTCGGGAGGCAGCGCTTCGTGCTGCTCGACGCCGTGGCGGTGTGCTCCGGGATCCCGGTGATGTTCACCAGGTGCCAGGTGATGGAGGTGTTCTCCGGGAAGGCGGTCTTGAAGACCCCGGGGTGCTTGCCCGGGAGGAACCGGGTCGGCTGGCCACGGTCCTCGGGGCCGGGCGTGAAGTAGTTCGTGTGGACGTCGGTGCTGCCGACGGCGACGTTCGTGGTGCCGTACGGGTTGTCGTAGCCGAAGTACGCGACGAGGTTCCCGGAGCCGTCGGGGATGACGCATTCGACCGAGGGCTTGATCGACGTCGCGGTCGCGACCGCCGGCACGCAGAGCGCCGCCGCACCCGCGGCCGCGATCAGGGGGAGGGCTCGCCGGCTGATCCGGCGCCGTGGGTGGCTCATGGGCACTCCTTGTCGTCGCCGCGCGTCCGTGCCTCGGCACACCTTCCCGGCATCCGACGTCCTGGGAACCGGGTTGCGGGTCGCGGCGCCATGGTTCCGCCCCGCCGGTTGAGGTCCGATGTCAGTTGCCCGACCCTGCCCAGGCGACACCGCCCTTCCAAGCCCAAACCGCCAGAAACGCCGATGGCCGGGCCATTTCGTCATGACCCGGCCATCGGTAGCCGTCAGGGTGTGGTGTTGCGGATCAGCCCGTGACCGCCGGGTTGACGCTGCCCTGCAGGGGCCGGACGTTCGCGGCGAGGGCCGCGCGCGTCGTCGCCGCGCAGGTGGCCACCACCGTCGCGGTGTGCTGACGCTTGCCCTTGGCGGTGCGCAGGATCCGCACCGACAGGCGCACCGTGCGGGTGGTGCCGGCCTTCACCGTTCCCAGGTCGGCCACCAGGATGCCGCTGCGCAGCACCGTGCCGGGCGACTTGGCCACGACCGCGAAGCCGGACGGGAGCCGGTAGGTGAGCTTGACCTTCTTCGCGTCGTTGCGCGCCTTCACCTTGAGCACGACCGTGGACAGCTGGCCGGCGAACGGGCGCTTCGCGGCGGTGATGCCGAGACCGACCGTCACACGCGGGCACACGTCCTCACCCTTCGTCCCCCCGGGACGCGTCGGGGTCGAGGGCGTGGTGGGCGTGGTGGTGGTGTTGCCGGGCGGGTTCTGGTTCGGGACCGGGACCTCGCACGACACGGTCGCCGTGGAGCTGTTGTTCTGCGGGTTGGAGTCCGCGGGGCCCGTGCCGACCAGCGACACCGTCGCGGTGTTGCTGATGGTGCCGCAGTTGTCGATGGTGACGAGCGTGGACGCCGTGAACGTCGTCGTCTGACCGGGCTGCAGCACCGCGCCGGGCGTGGTGTCCTGCGGGGTGAGCGTGGCGGCCGGGTCGTCGACCGTGATGCGGCTCATCGGGACGTCGAGCGTGCCGGTGTTGGTGACCTTGACGGTCCACTGCACGATCTGCCCGACCGTGTAGATCTGCTTGTCGGCCGTCTTCACGATCCCGACGTCCGCCTCGCACTTCACCTTGGCGTACGCGGTGTGCGTGTCGTCCTCGGTCGTGGTCTGGGCGATGTCATCGAGCGTGAACCGCGCGGTGTTCTGGATCTGCGACTTGGTGCAGCGGCGCACGTCGAAGTTCTGGGTGACCGTGTAGGTGAGTGAGCCACCCGGGCGCAGCATGCCGTCGGCGGGCGCCTCGTCCGGCTCGATGTCGTACGCGCCGACGTTCAGGTCGTCCACGTTGATCGCCGAGACCGGGATGCCCTCGGTGGACCCGTAGGGGTCGGGGGCGTCGGGGTACCCGCGGTGGTAGACCGTGACGGTCCACGTGACCACGCCGGGGCCGACGGTCGGCGGACCGGTCTTGATGATCTCGAGGTTCGGCAGGCACGCCGGGGCGCCGCTCGATTCCGCGTAGCCCACGTAGCCACCGGGGACGACGCACGTGGCGGCGGCCGCGGAGCCCGAGTAGGTCAGTGCGGCGAGCGCGGCCGGCGCGATCGCCCAGCCCAGCCGGCGTCGTGCGTTTGATTCTCGTCCAGGTGCGCCGGGCGGGCGTGAACCCGCCGATTCCGAAGATTTGGAACCATCATGCCCACGGGCAGACCGGCGTCCATATGGACGGCGGGGGAGGAGGAAGCTGACCGAAGGTCCAGGCGTGGACGCCGTGGATCGACGATGGGCGGTTCGCGGCCCGGGAATCTACCGAAAGATGACGGTGGCGTGGGTCCCGCCCGCGCCGCGGGCGGGACCCGGGACGATCAGCCCGCGACCCGGGGCACCTCCACCTGTGCCTGGCGGGCGACCAGGGTGCGCCGCACGGCCCCCGCCGCGAGCGCACAGCCTGCCGTTGCCGTTGCGCGGTGCACGCGGCCGCCCTGCCGGCGGTCGAGGCCCAGCACCAGGCGCAGCGTGCGCGCGGCGCCCGGCGTGAGCTCCCCCACCGGGACCCGCACCACGCCGCCGCGGAGCGTGACCCCCGACGGCGCGACGGCCAGGGACGCACCCGACGGGATGCGGTACCGCAGCACGCCCCCGCGGGCGGCGGCGCGGCCGGTGTTGCGGACCGTGATCGTGACCGGGAGCCGTGCCCCGGCCTGCGCGCGCCCGGCCGCGGCGATCCGCAGGCCCAGGCGGGTGGCGGGGCAGTTCAGCACGGGGACGCTCGGCGGCGCCGGCGGCGGGACCACCGGGACGGGCGCGGGGGCGGGCGGCGCGCAGGTCCCCCGGTCCACCGGGATCGACGCGGTCACGGTGTCGTTCACCGCGTTGCGATCGGGTGCGCCGAAGGTCGCGGCGATGGCGACGCTCGCGGTGTTCTCCAGCACCCCGCACGCCTCGGCGGTCATCGTGCCGCGGTAGCTGAGGGTGGCGCCCGGCTGCAGCCAGCCGTCGGCCGGCGGGTCGACGGGCGCCAGGGCCGGGATGCGCGGGTCGGTCACCGTGATGTCGGCGATGCGCACGCCGGTGGCGCCGGCGTTCACGACGCCCACGGTCCAGGTGACCGTGTCGCCCGGGGCGGCCCCCGCGACGCTCGCCGACTTGGTCACCGCCAGGTCCGTCAGGCAGGGCACCACGCGGGAGGTCGCCGTGGCGGTGTCGTCGGCGGTGTCGCGCTGGGTGATCCCGGCGATGCGGGCGACGGCCTCCACGGTCTCCTGGGTCTTGTCCACGCAGATCTCGGTGCCGAAGCGGCCGCTCCAGCGATAGGTGAGCGCCTGTCCGGTGCGCAGCAGGCCGTCGGCCGGCACGGCCTCGGGATCCAGGTCGAAGCGCCCCCAGCCCGGCACGTCCACGGTGATGTCGCTCACCGGCACCCCGAGCGACGGCTCGATCGCGTCGGCGATGTCCGGGTAGCCCTCGTTGGTGAGCGTGATGGTCCAGGTCACCAGCTCGCCGCCCGTGAGCGTGGGCGGGCCCTGCATCGCGAGCCGCAGGTTCGGCAGGCACCGCGGCGTCGTGGTGCGGGCGGTGCCCACCCTGGGGGCGGCGGCCGGGTCGGCGTCCAGGAGCCAGGACGCGGTCCCCACGGCCGGATCGATCGCGGCGGCGAAGACGCCCCGCTGGCGCCCGGCCAGCAGCGTGGTGGGCTGGCCGCGGTCCGGTGGCGGCGGGGTGACGATGTTCGACGGCCCGACGGGGACGGTGACCGCGTCGCCGGGGTTGTCGTACCCGAAGTAGGCCGTGAGGCCGGCGGCGCCGGGGAGGACGCACTCGGCGACCGGCACGACGGGGGCCGAGATGGCAGAGGGCGCCAGCGCGAGCGCGGCGGCCGCGACGGGGATCACCGGCAGGAGCCGGCGGGCGCGCGGGGGGTGCGTCATGGATCTTCCTTGTGTCCGCATGTTCGGGGCGGCAGCGGGGGCGACGAACGATCGATTTCGTCCGTCACGGTGGAAGATTCATACACTTTCTCGCAGGTTCGTCGCCCTGCGAATGGGCGGCGCGGACGCCGTCCGCTCGGACGGGACGCACGGACGGGGCCGGGTCGTGAGACCCGGCCCCGCTGGAACGACGGTCCCGCGTCCGGTGGTCAGCCGGTGACGGCCGGGGTGGCACCGCCCTGCACCGGGGCGACCCGCGTGGCGGCGAGGCGGCTGGCGGCCACCGCGCATCCGGCCTTCAGGCTGGCGCGGTGCGTCCGCGAGCCGGCCGTGCGGTCCAGGGTGAGGGTGACCCGCAGGTTCCGCACCGCGCCGGCGGCGAGGTTGCCGAGGTTCACGGTGAGGATGCCGGAGCGCAGGGTGGTGCCGGCCGGCGTGCCCACCAGAGCGGCCCCGGAGGGGACCCGGTACTGCAGGCGGGCCGAGCGGGCCACGTTGCGGCCGATGTTGCGGCCGGTCACCCGGATCCGCAGGATCTGGCCGGCGATCGCGCCCTTCGGTGCGTCGATGGTGACGCCCAGGCGGGTGGCCGGGCAGATGATCGCGGGCTTGGTGGCCGGCAGGACCTGCGGCGGGGTGACGACCGGGTCACAGGCCGTCGCGGACGCGCTGTCGTTGCCCGGGTTCACGTCGGGGAGCCCGGCGTAGCCGCCCATCGAGACGTAGGCGGTGTTGGTGACCGCGCCGCACTGCTCGGCGGTGGCGACGTTGCTGCCGCGGTAGGTGACCGAGGCGCCGGGGTCGAGCCAGCCGTCGGCCGGGGCGTCGACGGCCGCCATGTCCGCGAGCATCGGGTCGCTGACGGCGACGTCGGACATCGGCATGCCGACCGTGCCGTGGTTGGTGACGACCATGCTCCAGGTCATCGTCTCGCCCGGCAGGTAGGTCGCCTTGTCGGCGGTCTTGACGATGCCGAGGTCCGCGCGGCAGGACAGCGCCCGGGAGGTCCAGGCCGCGGCGTTGTCGGCCGTGCTGGTCTCGGTGCCCTTGGAGAGGCGGACCGTCGCCTCCATCTGCGCGTCCTTCTTGTCGCCGCAGATGTCCATCCCGAAGCGGCCGCGCTCGGTGTAGGTGAGGCTGGCGCCCGGGGCGAGCCAGCCGTCGGCCGGCAGGCTGTCCGGGGTGAGGCCGGAGCGGGCGAACGTGACGTTGTCGACCACGATCCGGGAGGCCATCACCCAGTCGGTGCCGGCGTTGGTCACCGTGATCGTCCAGGTGCCGTTCTCGCCGGCGGCGATCGCGGAGGGACCCGTCATCGCGATGGACAGGTTGGTGTCCGTGGCGGCCATCGCCGACGGCGTGAGCGCCAGGGCGCCGATCGCGAGGGGGAGGGCGGCGGAGGCGAGCGTGCGGCGGAGAGAGATCTTCATGCCGGAACCTTTCGTCGTTGCGTCCGTGCGCCCGGCCCCTGGGTGGTGGCGGTTCCGGCGACGGCTTCCGTGCCGGTCGGGCAACAACGATGGTGCGGCAAACGGGTTCCGCGGTGACCGGCCATGAGGATGGCCGGGGCCTATACCCGGGTATGGGTCCTGCGGCGGCGGTCCTGGGGACCCGGGGGCGTCACACCCCGGGAAACCCCATGGACACGGCGATCTAGTGGGCGAGCCGCCGGTAGGTGATGCGGTGCGGCTGGGCCGCCTCGGCGCCGAGCGTGCGGCGCCGGTGGTCCTCGTACTCCTGGAAGTTGCCCTCGAACCACGTGACCTGGCTGTCGCCCTCGAAGGCCAGGATGTGCGTGGCGAGGCGGTCGATGAACCACCGGTCGTGCGAGGTGATCATCGCGCAGCCCGAGAACGACTCCAGGGCCTCCTCCAGCGCCCGGAGCGTGTCGACGTCCAGGTCGTTGGTGGGCTCGTCGAGCAGCAGCAGGTTCCCGCCGGCCGCCAGCAGCTTGGCCAGGTGCAGGCGATTGCGCTCACCGCCGGAGAGCTGTCCCACCGGCTTCTGCTGGTCGGGCCCCCGGAAGTTGAACTGCGACAGGTACGAGCGGGAGTTCATCTCCTGCCGCCCGCCCAGCTGGATGAGGTCGAGGCCGCCCGAGGCCTCCTCCCACACGGTCTTGGTGGGGTCGAGGCCCTCGCGCGACTGGTCGACGTACGACACCTCCACGGTGTCGCCCAGCCGCAGCTCCCCGGAGTCGGGGGTGTCCTGGCCGGCGATCATCCGGAAGAGCGTCGACTTGCCGGCGCCGTTGGGGCCGATCACGCCGACGATGCCGGCCTGTGGCAGGTCGAAGCTGAGGTTGTCGATGAGCAGCCGGTCGCCGTAGCCCTTGCTGATGCCGTCCGCGCGCAGCACCAGGTCGCCCAGGCGGGGCGCGGCCGGGATGCGGATCTCCGCGGTGCGGACCTTCTCGGAGGTCTCCTCCTCGACGAGCCGCTGGTAGTTGGCCAGACGCGCCTTGCTCTTGGACTGGCGGGCCTTCGGCGACGAGCGGACCCATTCCAGCTCCCTGGCGAGGGCCTTCTGGTGGGCGCTCTCCTTCTTCTCCTCGTGCTCCAGGCGGACGCGCTTCTGCTCCAGCCAGGCGGAGTAGTTGCCCTTGTAGGGGATGCCCCGGCCCCGGTCGAGCTCCAGGATCCACTCGGCGACGTTGTCCAGGAAGTACCGGTCGTGGGTGATGGCCACGACGGTGCCCTGGTACTCGTCGAGGAAGCGCTCCAGCCAGGCCACCGAGTCGGCGTCCAGGTGGTTGGTGGGCTCGTCGAGCAGCAGCAGGTCGGGTGCGGACAGCAGCAGGCGGCACAGCGCCACGCGGCGTCGCTCGCCGCCGGAGAGGGTGGTGACGTCGGCGTCGCCCGGCGGCACGCGCAGCGCGTCCATCGCGACGTCCAGCTTGCGGCCCACGTCCCAGGCGCCCAGGCGGTCGATCTCCTCCTGGACCTCCTGGAACTCCTCCAGCAGCTTCGCCATGGCGTCGTCGTCCATGGGCTCGGCCAGCTGGGCGCTCATCTCCGCGTAGCGGGTGGTGAGCCCGATCTGGTGGGCCAGGCCATCCTCGATGTTCCCGCGCACGTCCTTGGCGGGGTCGAGCTCCGGTTCCTGCATCAGCAGGCCCACCGTCGCCCCCGGCGCCAGCTGCGCGGTGCCCGAGAAGCCCGTGTCGAGCCCCGCCATGATCTTCAGCAGGGTGCTCTTGCCGGCGCCGTTGGCCCCCAGGACACCGATCTTGGCCCCGGGCAGGAAGGACAAGGAGATGTCCTTCAGAACCACCTTGTCCGGAGGATGCACCCGCTGGAGGCGGTGCATGACGTAGATGTACTGCGGCTCGCTCATGGCGGGGAGGGTAACGAACCCGGTGTCCCCTGCGCTCAAGCCGAGGCGCGCTACCGTCGAATCGGAACCGAATAGGCAACGAGCAGCACGCGGCCCGCGGTCCGAGGCGCGTCGCGAGCCCCGAGGAGGGGTGCATGGGAACGATGAGCTACGAGCCCCGGTCGCGTGATGGCGCCCGAGAGGGCTGGGTGGCCCGCCGCAGCGAAGGCGGGTGGACGAACTATCACCGCATGGAGTGCCCCCAGGCGGCGCGTGAACGCGAGGGGGTCCGCGCGGTCGTGCGCGGTCCCTGGCGGTACCTGTCGCACCACTGGTCGCCCTGTCCGCACTGTCGCCCGCCGAAGGGCGACTGAGGCGGCGACCCGGGCGCGTCCCCCTGTGCGGACGCGCCGGCCCGCGCTTCGCTACCGTGAGGCGCGGACCGGCGGCGGGAGGAGGCTCACATGGACACGACGGACGCGACCTTCCAGCAGGACGTGATCGAGCGGTCGCACGACGTCCCCGTCGTCGTGGACTTCTGGGCGCCCTGGTGCGGTCCGTGCCGGCAGCTCGCCCCCCTGCTGGAGGCCGCCGTCGAGCGGCACGGCGACGAGGTGCTGCTGGCGAAGGTCAACATCGACGAGAACCCGGCGCTGGCACGCGAGTACCGGGTGCAGAGCATCCCGTTCGTGGCCGCCTTCAAGGGCGGCCGCCCGGTGGACGAGTTCACCGGGATGCAGCCGGGCCCCAGCGTCGACTCGTTCGTGAACCGCCTGGTGCCCACCAAGGCCGACCGCCTGGTGGCCCTCGGTGACGAGGCGTCGCTGCGCGAGGCGATCGTCCTGGACGCCGGTCACACCGAGGCGCGGCTGGCCCTCGCCCGCCTGCTGCTGGCCGACGGCCGCACCGACGAGATCCGCGACATCCTCGACCCGGTCTCGTTCGACCCCGCCGCCGCGGGCATGCTGGCGCGCGTCCGCGTGGCCGGCGTGGAGATGCCGGACGTGGTCGCGGGCCTGGACGCCCTGCACGGCGGACGCATCGAGCAGGCGCTGACGCACCTCCTCGACGCGGTGCGCGCGTCGGGCTCCCAGCCGGAGCTGAGGGACGACCTGCGGGCGGTGATGGTCGGGGCCTTCGGGGACCTCGGGGAGCACCACCCGCTCACCGTGCGCTTCCGGAAGCGCCTGGCGCAGGCCCTGTACTAGGTCGAGCGGGCGAGCCGGCGCAGGCCGGCCCGCCTACTTCTCGCGGTAGACGATGCGGCCGCGCGACAGGTCGTACGGCGACAGCTCGACGCGCACGCGATCGCCCGGATTGATCCGGATGCGGTAGCGGCGCATGCGGCCCGCCATGTGGGCCAGGACCTCGTGGTCGTTGTCGAGCACGACGCGGAACATGGTGTTCGGGAGGGCCTCGGTGACCTCGCCCTCCACCTCGATGGCCTCTTCCTTCTGCTTCGCCGTGGGAACGTCTCCTTGAATCGGGCCGCGCGCCATGGGCGCCGGCGACAGGCATTCCCTCCTAGGCTAGCCGACCGGGGCGCATCCCCGCACGCTCAACTCGCGCGGCGAGGGGACGATGGTGAGAGAGCCGCTTCCTCGTCGACCGGAATACGCGTGACCACCAGCGCAAGCCCGCAGCACACATCCGGAGCGGGTGATCCCCGCCGGCTCCCCAGGCTGGGCGACCTGCTCGTCCGCATGGGCGCCCTCGGCGCCGGGGACCTGGAGTGGGCGCTGCAGGAACAGAAGGCCGACGGGCGCAGGCTCGGCGAGATCCTGCTGGCGCACGGCAAGGTCACGGGCGAGCAGATGGCGCTCGCGCTGGCCCAGCGCCTGGGCGTGGAGCGCGCGCGGCTCTCCGACCCGGACCCCGAGGTCATCGAGCTGATCGATGCCCGCAGCCAGCGCCGCTACTCGGCGGTGCCGCTGCGCGTCGACGCGGAGGGGCGGCTCGAGGTCGCCATGTCCGACCCGCAGAACGTCGTGGCCATCGACGACCTGCGAATGATCGCGGGACGGGACATCCGCCCCGTGCTGGCCCTCCCCGAGGAGATCGCGGCCCTCCTCAACAAGCACTCGACGATGGAGGAGTTCGTCGCCGAGATGGTGGAGGAGTCCTCCGACGAGGAGGGCTACGGCGAGGGGTCCTCCGTCAACGAGCTGCGCGCGGCGGGTGACGACGCCCCGGTGGTGCGGCTGGTGAACTCGGTGATCGTGCGCGCGATCGACGCCGGCGCCTCCGACGTGCACTTCGAGCCGCAGCCGAACGAGATGGCCGTGCGCTTCCGCATCGACGGCGTGCTGCGCCAGGTGGCATCGGTGCCGCTCAAGCTGGCCCGTGGCGTGGTGAGCCGCATCAAGATCATGGCCGAGATCGACATCGCCGAGCGCCGGCGCCCCCAGGACGGCCGCGTGGGCCTCATCCTGCACGGCAAGCACCTGGACCTGCGCGTCGCGACGCTGCCCACCGTGCACGGCGAGAGCGTGGTCATCCGCATCCTGGACCGCAGCAACGTGCTGCTCGACCTGGCGACGCTGGGCTTCCAGCCCGAGACCCTCTCCGCCTGGGAGCGCTGCTACCGCAAGCCGTACGGCGCCCTGCTGGTGACCGGCCCCACCGGCTCCGGCAAGTCCACGACGCTCTACGGCACCCTGAACGTGCTCAACACGCCCGACCGCAAGATCATCACGGTCGAGGACCCGGTGGAGTACCGCCTGAACGGCGTGAACCAGATGCAGGTGAACCACAAGGCGAAGGTCACCTTCGCCGCCGGCCTGCGCTCGATCCTGCGGTGCGACCCGGACTGCGTGATGATCGGTGAGATCCGCGACGGCGAGACCGCCCAGATCGCCATGGAGGCGGCCCTCACCGGCCACCTCGTGCTCGCCACCCTCCACACCAACGACTCGGCGAGCGCCATGACGCGTCTCACCGAGATGGGCATCGAGCCGTTCCTGTCGGCGAGCGCGGTGCTCGGCATCCTGGCCCAGCGCCTGGCGCGCCGCATCTGCCAGCACTGCCGCGTGGGCGAGGAGATGTCGCTGGCCGAGCTCCGGGACATCCTCGGCGACGGCGACATCCCGGACGGGCTGCCCGACCCCATCACCGTTCCCCGTGCCGAGGGCTGCGAGAAGTGCGGCGGCTCCGGCTACCAGGGGCGGCTGGGCGTGTACGAGATGCTGGTGAACAGCGAGAAGATCGAGTCGCTGACCGTGCAGCGCGCGTCGTCGGAGGAGATCCGGCGGCAGGCCCGCCGCGAGGGGATGATCACCCTCCGCGAGGACGGGCTGCGCAAGGTGCTGGCCGGGCAGACCACGATCGACGAGCTGATGCGCACCGTCTCCTAGGACGGTCCTCCCCGGCCGGGGGGTGCCCGGCGCGCGTGGCCCATCGGAACGGCCCCCCCTCGCGCGGGGTGACCGCGATGCCGCGCCGGCCCTACCTTGGCGTCCATGGACGTCACCGGCGCAGTTCGCACCCTCGGCATCACCTCGCCTCGGCTCACCGACGCGGAGCTCTCGGGCGCCTGGCGCCGGTTCGCCCGCGAGCACCACCCGGACCGCCGCCCCGGCGACCCCTCCGCCGCGGAGCGGTTCATCGACGGGCGCCGCGCCTACGAGGTGCTGCGCGACCGGATCGAGCAGGAGCGGGCCGCGGGCTGGGACGCCGCACACGAGAACCTGCGCCGCATGGGAAGGGTCGTCCGCGGTGAGCACGCGGACGCGGTGAGCCCCTACCGCTTCTCGCCGGTCGCCGCCCGGGAGTGGCGCGCGTAGCTCACGGGCCGGTCGCGCCCTCGGACGAGGTCTCGCCCTCCCCGGATCCCAGCCGCCGCCACACCTCGCCGAGCACCGAGATCTCCCCGGGGCTGAGCTGGTCGAGGAAGCGGGCGCGCACGCCTGCGCGGTGCGTGACGCGGGCGGTGGACAGCCGCGCCAGCGCCTCGGGCGTGAGCACGGCGTTGGCGCCGCGCCGGTCGGCCGGGCACGGGACCTTCTCGACCAGCCCCTCCCGGACCAGGCGGTCCACCAGGCGGCTCACGCCCGACAGCGACAGCACCGTCCTGGCCGAGATCTCCGAGATCCGCATGCGCTGCTCCGGCGCGTCGGCCAGCAGGATGAGCACCTCGTAGGCCGACGCCGTCAGGCCCTCGGTTCGCTGCAACTCCTCATCGAGCTCGGCGATCAGGCGGGCGTGCACCCGCAGGAAGCCGCGCCAGGCGGCGAGCTCGTCCTGGGTGAGGGGGGATCCGTTTGCGTTTGATTGCGTACGCAACTAAACTCCTTGCTGTTACAACGAATGTAGCGCGTCAGGTCAGGGAGGCCGCGCCATGCAGCGCACCGCAGGCATCCACCACGTCACCGCGATGGCGGGTCCTGGGGCTGCGCATGGTCAAGCGCACGGTGAACTTTGACGATCCGGGCACGTACCACCTGTACTACGGCGACGGGGTGGGCTCGCCCGGAACCATCCTCACCTTCTTCCCCATGCCCGGCATCCGGGAGGCGGTCCGCGGGGCCGGCATCACCGAGTCGGTGGAGCTGGCCGTGCCCGTGGGCGCCCTGGGCGCGTGGGAGGGCCGCCTCGCGGAGGCGGGGGTGGCCGCCGCCCCCGATCCGGGGCACGGCGGGCTGGCGTTCGCCGACCCGGACGGGATGCGGCTGGCGCTGACCGAGCGCGACGGCCTGCCGGAGCCCGTGGCCTGGGACGGCCCGGTGCCTGCGGACATCGCCATCCGGGGCGTGGACGGCGTGACGCTGCGGGTGCGCGACGCGGCCGTCACCACCGGCTACATGGCGACGGCGCTCGGCCTGGAGGAGGCCCCGCACGGCCTGCGCGCCCTCGGCGCGCCCGGCGCGACGGTGCGGGTGGTGGAGGACCGTGACGCCCCCCGGGCCCGCATGGGCGCCGGCGCGATCCACCACATCGCCTTCCGGGTGCCGGACGGGCCCCGCCAGGCGGCGTGGCGCGCCGAGCTGGCGGCGGCGGGCGCGAACGTGAGCCCGGTGATGGACCGCGACTACTTCACCTCCATCTACTTCACCGAACCCGGCGGCGTGATCCTGGAGATCGCGACCGACACCCCCGGGTTCACCCGCGACGAGGACCAGGACGCCCTGGGGCAGTCGCTGCGCCTGCCCGCCTGGGTGGAGCAGCACCGCGGGCGGATCGAGGAGGTCCTTGCGCCCCTCGGCCCGGCGGCGCCGGTGGGTGCCCGATGAGCGTGGACGAGCTGATCCACCTGCACCGCCCCGCCGCGCCGGGACGCCCCACCCTGCTGCTGCTGCACGGCCGCGGGGGCGGCGAGGGTGATCTGATCCCGCTGGCCGACGCGCTCGACCCGAGGGTGGGGGTCCTGGCGCCGCGCGGGCCCGATCCGCAGCAGCCCGCGGGCTTCGCGTGGTTCCTGCACCGGGCCATCGGGGTGCCGGTGGAGGAGAGCTTCGACGCCCGGCTGGCGCAGATCGGCGACTGGCTCGCGGCCGCCGAGGAGCGGTACGGGACCGGGCCGGTCGTGGCGGTGGGCTTCAGCAACGGCGGCATGATGGCCGGGGCCCTGCTGGCGGCGCGCCCGGACCTGGTGAGCGCCGCGGCGCTGCTCTCCAGCGCCTATCCGCTGCCGGGCCACATCACGGCGCTGGGCGGCCTGGCGGGACGGCGGGTGCACATCGCCGCCGGCGACGCCGACCCGTTCCACCCCATGGAGACGCTGGAGGCCGGCGTGCGGTCCTACACCGCCGCGGGGGCCGAGGTGGAGCGGCACGTCGCGCCCGGGGCCGGGCACGGCATCACGGCGTCCCAGGTCGAGTACCTGCGCGCCTGGCTGGCCTCAGGCTGAGTCGCCGGACGGGGGCGCGGGAGCCGCGCCCATGCCGGGCACCGGCGCCCCCAGCTGCGCGAGCGCGTGCGGCAGGTCCCAGCTCCCGCGCGACGACCGCCATCTGCCCTTCGGCAGCTCGAACACGGTGACGCCGCTCACGCGGACCGTCCGCCCGGTGGGCGCCACCGTGAGGAAGGGACCCAGGTGGGTGCCGGTCATCGTCCACAGCGCGGCGACCCGGTCGCCCTCGGCGATGAGGTCCTCCACCTCGAAGCGCAGGTCCGGGAACGAGCCCCGCAGCGAGGCGATCACCAGCAGCGTCTCGTGCGGTCCCCTGCCGCCCATGGGCCGTCCGAGCACCTCCGGGTCGATGATCCGCTCCCGCTCCCCGGAGATCTCCTCGTTGAAGAGGTTCTCGAAGATGCGCATCACCACGGCCTTCATCCCGCGTCCCGACACGCTCATCGCACGATCCTCCTGACCCGCCCCGTCGCGTCGGCGATGACCGAAACCGACTCCCTGGGGCCGCTGACGGCGACGGTCATCTGGATGTCCCTGCTGAACGGCACCTGGCGCGAGACCAGCACGCAGCACACGTCGGGTGCCTCGATGGGCACGCGGAGCGCACGCCGCACGAGGGCGGGGACCCGCGCCAGGCGGACCTCCGACGCCCGGAAGGCGGCGGGCCCCACCTGCTCCCGGCGGAGACGGCGCCGTCGCGCCAGACGTAGCGGTCCACGTTCCCGGGCTTCGCGGGATCCCGGACGTAGAGGACCGCGTACCCGTCGTAGAAGCCGATGGACGTGAACTGGGGCGTGGCGCCGACCGCCGCGCGGAGGTCGGCGAGGACGCGCGCGGCGCCGCCCGGGTCCAGCGGCAGAGGGCCCGGATCCGGGTCGGGCACCCCGTCGTCGCCGTTCGCCGGCGGCGGCGGGGACTCCGGCGGGGTGGGCTCCGCCGGCTCCGCGATGCCGTCGTCCGGGTCGGGCCGGGCGAACGGGCGCCCGTCGGCCGTGACCGTGACGGTGCGCTCCACGGTGACCGTCCGGGCCTCGTCGCCCGCGCCGCAGCCGGCGAGCGCGAGGATCGTTCCGGCCGTGGCCGCGCTGAACAGGTATCGCCGCATCGGCCCGGGATCGTATCCTCCCCCCGATGCCCCTCCCCGCGCACCGCCCGAGCTGATGCGCGGGCTCCTCGCCCTCCTGCTCGCGGTGGTGGGCCTCGCCTGCGCGGTCTACGTGCAGACGATGTCGTACGTGGGCGGCAACGTCCTCGACTCGGGCCGCTTCGCCGACACGACCCTCGGCACGCTCTCGGGCGACGACGGCTCGGCCGCCGCGGCCCGCCTGATGACCGCCGTGGTCGACCGGCGCGCCACCGAGCGCGGCATCCCCATCCCCGCCGCGGCCCGCGCGCGGGTGGAGTCCGGCCTCACCAGGGCCCTGCGGGCAGACGGCGTCGTGGACGTGCTGCGCCCGGCCGTCACCCGGGCGCACGCCGCCTACCTCGACGGCGACCGGGCGGAGTTCTCCCTCGCGCCGCTGCGGCCCCGGGTCGTGCTGGCGGTGAGCGCCTACCGTCCGGAGCTGGCGCGCCTTGTGCCGCCGGAATCGGCCTTCCCCGTGGTGCGGGTCCCGGTGGCCGCGCGCAACGACCGGCTGCTCGACCTCGCCGAGCGTCTGCGGGACGGCGTGGGCCTGGCGCTGCTGGTGGGGCTCGCCGCCTTCGGCGCCTCGATCGCGGTCTCGCGCCGCCGGGCCGGGACCCTCGTGCTGATCGGCGTGTTCCTGTGCGTCGCCGCTGCGCTGCCCCCGCTGGTGCAGGGCGGAGCGGCGGTGGTCGTGGCCGGCCTGGTGGACGCCGATGCGGCCGACCCGCTCGCCCGGGCGCTGGTGGACGGCTTCACCGGGGGCTGGCTCCGCGCGACCATCGTGACCCTCGCCGCCGGCATCGGCGCGATCGTGGTTGGCGTCATCGCCGGGGTCCGGTCCCGCTGATCGCCCACCTCGACCTGGACGCGTTCTTCGCGGCCGTCGAGATGCACCGGCGGCCCGAGCTGCGCGGCCGGCCGATCGTGG
>LNFM01002199.1_pt1 | contig 69669 bp, 64 predicted proteins | sample 596031 | NCBI WGS metagenome assembly LNFM01 (sample SAMN04254537, study PRJNA301005) | activated carbon metagenome | isolation source: dual media filters at the Ann Arbor, Michigan drinking water treatment plant | place: USA: Ann Arbor
CCGCCTGCGGGGAGAGGGTAAGGGTGAGGGGCAATTGAAACCAAACGCCCCAAAAAGAGCCCTCAGGCCTTCACGCCCCGCAGCACGAACTCCACCACATGCGCCCGCCGCGCGGCGATGGAGGCGGGGTCCTCCATGTCGGCGTCGAAGATGACCGACAGCGTGTAGATGTTGGAGAAGAAGAAGTAGCAGATGCCGATGATGGTGATCCACAGCTGGCGGGCGTCGAGCCCGGCGCGGATCGTGCCGTCGGCATGGCCGCGGGCGACGATACGGCCGATGGCGTCGATGACCGGCGAGTTCATCCGGTTCACCTGCGCCGACTTCTTCAGGACCTTGGCGCGCTGGCGGTTCTCGGTGGCGAGCAGGTTGATGAAGGTGCGGTCGCGCACGAAGCTGTCGAAGGTGAACTCGGTGAAGCGGGTGAGCGCCTCGACCGGGGCGAGCTGGTCCAGCTCCAGCTTCTGTTCGGCGGAGCGGGCGCGCTCGTAGGCGGCTTCCAGCACGGCCAGGTACAGCAGCTCCTTCGACGAGAAGTAGTGGTAGATCATGCGCTTGTTGATGCGCGCACGGTCGGCGATGTCGTCGGTCTTCGCCCCCTCGTAGCCCCGGTTGGCGAATTCACGGGTGGCGACGTTGAGGATGCGCGCGCGCGTGCCGGCGCTGTCGCGCTTGCGCACGGGTTTCGCCGCGCTGGTCTCGTCCGTCACGCTCTTGCCGTCGGGCATCCGCGATTCCTTGCCCGATTCGGCTGCCGCCGGACACTGGCACGCTGCGGCGGCCCGGTCACGGCGCGTCGTCCAGGCCCTCCAGGAGGCCGCGCACATAGCCGGCGGCGCGGGCGGCGCAGGCCGGCCCGTCGGGCTCGTAGATGAAGGGCTCGACGGCGATGTCGCCGCCATAGCCGCTCTCGCGGAGAGCCTTCAGCACGCCGGCGAAACGGTCGCGGCCCTCGCCGGGACCGCGACGGTTGGCGTCGTTGAACTGGACATGGCCGACGAGCCCCGTCGGCACCCAGCGCCGCACGAGCCCGGCGACGGGTTCCGCCTCGTGGGCGGAGGCGGCGGAGGTGTCGATCATGGTGCGGAAGGCGGGATGGCCGATCTCCTCCACCATGCGCGCCGCTTCGGCGACGGTCTGGACGAAGACGTTGTCCGGCGGCGCGAGAGGCTCCAGGCAATAGGTGAGGCCGCGGGCCTCGGCCTCCGGCGCCAGCCCGGCGAAGAGATCGCGGGCCCGTGCCCAGGCATCGGCCGGGGACTGGCCGTCGGTGGGGCGCCGCTGCGCCGGCGAGCCGTGCACCATGACCCGCGCGCCGAGCCCTGCCGCGAGGTCGAGAAGCCCGCGGATGACGTCGCGGGTCCGGGTGCGCACGGCATCGTCGGGACTGGTGATGGACAGGCCCTGCGGCGTCACCAGCAGCCAGTGCAGGCCGGTGACCGCGAGGCCATGGTCCTCCACCGTCCGGCGCATCGCCGCGACCTCGGCGGCGGCGAGGCGATGCGGTTCCTCGCCCAGGGTGAAGGGCGCGATCTCCAGCCCGTCATAGCCGACGGCCTTCGCGAAGGCGCATTGCCGGGCGAGGTCGAGGGGCTGGAGCACTTCGTTGCAGAGGGACAGGCGCATGCGGATTTCACCATCGGAGGCGGAGACATGCACCCTGCATCAGGGCCGTGCGTCCTTCGAGGCTCGTGCCCGGACGATGCTGCCGCATCGCCGGGGCTCGCACCTCAGGATGAGGGGGCTGGTAACGGGCATCGGGGCCCGGATCAGGCTCCTCACCCCAGCCCCATGCGAACGATGGGCGAGGCTCGACCTCCTCATCCTGAGGTGCGAGCGACAGCGAGCCTCGAAGGACGCACTCCGCCGATTCAGGGCAAGGCCGGACGAAATCTCACTGGATGCGGATGTTCGCCTCGCGGATGACGTCGCCCCACTTCTTGACGTCGGCCGCATGGACGGCGCGCAGTGCCTCCGGCGTGCGCTGGGCCTCCACCGGCGCCTCGGCGCCGAGCTGGAGGAAGCGCTCCCGCGCGGTCGGGTCGTCGATGGCCTTGCGCAGCGCCGCGTTGAGGGCGGCGACGACCGGGGCCGGCGTGCCCTTCGGGGCGAACACGGCGTTCCACACCACCATGTCGACGCCGCTCATGCCGGCTTCCGTGGCGGTCGGCACGTTGGGCAGGACCGGCGAGCGGGTCGGGGCGAGGACGGCGAGCGGCGTGATCGTGCCGCCCTGAACCTGGCTCATCAGGCTCGTCACCTGGTCGCAGATGTAGCCGACATTGCCGGCCACCAGGTCCTGGATCGCCGGGCCGGTGCCGCGATAGGGGACCAGCGTCGGCGACACGCCGAGCTTCTGGTTGAGCAGGGTGCAGGCGAGGTGCGAGGTCGACCCGACGCCGGCATTGCCGTTGTTCACCGTCGCCGCATTGGCCTTCAGATGGGCGGAGAACTCGGCGAGCGTCGTCGCCGGCAGCTTCTTCGCCGAGACCAGCATGATCGGCGCCGAGGCGGCGATGCCCACCGGCTCGAAGTCCGTCAGCGGATTGAAGGCGAGATTGGGATAGAGCGCCGGCGAGAAGCTCATCGTGCTCATCGGGCCCATCAGGATGGTGTGGCCGTCGGGCTCGGCCCGCGAGACCCGCGCGGCGCCGGTGGTGCCGGCGGCTCCCGCCACGTTCTCCACCACCACCTGCTGGCCGAGGGTCGCCGACATGCGCTCGGCGACGAGGCGGGCGACGATGTCGGTCGGCCCGCCGGGCGCGAAGGGCACCACCATGGTGATGGGGCGCGAGGGAAAGGTCTGGGCGGCCGCGGGGGCCACGGCGACGGTTGCGCAAAGGGCGGCGAGCGCCAGCCTCCTGGTGATCACGATGTCCTCCTGAGCATGCGGGGCACATCCGCGGTGCCTCTTGGCCGCGACGATAGCGGCAGCGTCCCAGGCGCGTCAATCAAGTATGTAACCAGTGGGTGACTTGTGAAGCGATGCCGGAGGTCCCTGGCGGGGTCGGGGCGGTGGGGGGCGTCGGTGGCGGCCGGTCAGTAGCCGCGGCTGCGGTCGACGAGGCCGGGCAGCGGCTCGCCGCGGCGGTGGCGGGCGATGGTGTCCAGTACGAAGCGCACCGCCGTCTCCGGATGGGTCATGCTGGCGATGTGCGGGGTGAGGATGATCTTCTCGTGGCGCCAGAAGGGATGGCCGGCCGGCAGCGGCTCGGGATCGGCGACGTCGAGCATGGCGGCGGCGATGTGCCCGCCGTCGAGGGCGGCGAGGAGGTCGTCCTGCACCAGATGGCCGCCGCGGCCGACATTGACCAGCATGGCGCCGGCGGGAAGCGCCGCGAAGAGGCGGGCATCGAGGATGCCGCGGGTCTCGGGCGTGAGCGGCAGCAGGCAGACAAGGATGTCGGTGCGGGCGAGGAAGTCGGGCAGGCTGTCGGCGCCGGTGTAGCAGTCGACGCCCGCGATCTGCCGGGGCGAGCGGTTCCAGCCGGCGAGCGGAAAGCCGAAGACCTTCAGCCGCTCCAGCACGCCCTGCCCGAGCTGGCCGAGGCCCATGACGCCGACGCGCCGGCGGGCGGCGGAGGTGATCTGGATCTCCTTCCAGACCTCGCGCCGCTGCTGGTCGAGGAAGCGGGGGAGGTCACGGTGCAGCGCGAGCACCGCCAGCGAGACATATTCGACCATGCTCTCGGCGATGTGCGGCTCCAGCATGCGCACCAGCGGCACATGGGCGGGCACCTTGGTGAAGTCGAACTGGTCGACGCCCGCACCCACCGAGAAGACGAGCTCGAGATTCGGAAACGTTCCGGCGATGTCGTCCGGCGGGACCCAGGTGGCGAGATAGCGCACGCTCGCGGGGTCGGGCTGATCCGGCCAGACATGGAAGGGCATGTCCGGGGCGAGGGCCGCGAAGTGGCGGGCCCACTCGGCCCCGCGGACGGGATTGGCCTTGTAGAGAACGCTCATCGCCGCCTCAGAACAGGCCGACGGGCGCGAGCGGGCGGCCGTCGACGAGCCGCTCGTAGGAATAGGCGGCCGGATCGATCAGCGGCGCGTCTCCCGTCACCACGTCGGCGGCGAGCCGGCCGGCTCCCGGGCCGATGCCGAAGCCGTGGCCCGAGAAGCCGGTGGCGAGGAAGAAGCCGGGCAGCGTGTCGACGGCCGAGATGACCGGGATCGTGTCCGGCGTGGTGTCGATGGTGCCGCCCCAGGCCTCGGCGATCTGGATGCCCTTGAGGTCCGGGTTCGAGGTGATGAGGGCGGCGAGGGCCTCCTCGACCAGCGTCATGTCGGGGGCGGGATCGCGGACGCGCTCCGCCTCGAAGGGGGAGGGCCGGTCGAGCGGCCAGCTGGTGCCGCGCAGCAGCTGGTCGAGGAAGGGCTTGCCGAAGGAGATCTTCAGGCCCTTCCGCCGCTGCCGATAGGTCGGCAGGAAGGTGCGGGCGTAGCGGATCAGGTCCGGCGTCAGCTCCACCGTGCCGCGGCCGCGAAGCGCCAGCGTCAGGCCGCCGTCGAGGCGACGGCGGATGCAGAAGAAGTCGGTGCCGAGCGCCCCGTCGGTGATCTCGGGGGCCGGCGTGGTGCGGCAGGCGGTGGCGTTGACGAGGCCGACGGGCAGGTCAATGCCGTGGCGGCGGCAGAAGAGCGAGGACCAGGCGCCGCCGGCCAGCAGCACGGAGGAGGTGCGGATCGTGCCCTTTTCGGTGACGACGCCACCGACCCTGCCGCCCGCCGTCTCGAGGCCGCGGGCGGCACAGCCCTGGTGGATGGTGACGCCGTGCTTGCGGGCGGCGGTGGCGAGCGCCGGCACGGCCATGGAGGGTTCGGCGCGCCCGTCGCTCGGCGTGTGCAGGCCGCCGACCCAGGTGTCGGCATTGCCGGGCAGGCGCTCCTGCACCTCGGCGGGGGTCAGCACGGTCGAATGGACCTGCATCTCGCGGGCGATCTCGGCCCACTTCTCCCAGGCCGCGAGCTCGGCCGGGTTCTTGGTGAGGAACAGCACGCCGGTGCGGCGGAAGCCGGCGTCGCGGCCGGCGTCGATCTGCATCTCCTCCCACAGGCGCAGCGCCTCGCGCGCCAGCGGGATCTCGGCGCGGGCGCGGCCCTGCTGGCGGCACCAGCCCCAGTTGCGGCTCGACTGCTCGCAGCCGACGTGGCCCTTCTCGACGAGGGCGACCGAATGGCCCTTCTTCGCCAGGTGATAGGCAGCCGAGACGCCGATGACGCCGCCGCCGACGACCACGACGTCGGCGCTTTCGGGAAGGCGGTCGTCACCCTGGATGCGGTCGAGCGGCGGTGACATGGGCGATGCTCCTGGCAGGCGATCGGTCAGTGGATGTCGAGGCGGGGGTCGAGCGCGTCGCGCAGGCCGTCGCCGAGGAAGTTGAAGCTGGTCACCGCGAGGGTGATGGCGACGCCCGGCGCAATCGCGAGCCAGGGGGCGCTGGTCATGTAGATCTGGGCGTTGTTCAGCATGTTGCCCCAGCTCGCGGCGGGCGGCTGGATGCCGTAGCCGAGATAGCTGACATAGGATTCCAGGAGGATCGCCTTGGCGACGTTGAGGGTCGCCGCCACCACGATGGCCGCCATGGCGTTGGGCACCAGCTCCTTGAACATGATGCGCAGGTTGGACGAACCGAAGGCGATGGCCGCGGCGGTGAAGTCGCGCTCGCGCAGGGCTCGGACCTGCGCCTCGACGATGCGGGCGACGCTCATCCACGCGGTGACCGAGATCAGGATCGTCGTGGCGACGATCCCCGGCTCGATGAGGGCGGCCAGCGCCAGCAGCAGGAAGATCGCCGGGAAGCAGAGCACCGCGTCGACGAAACGCATGAGCGCGGCGCCGAAAATGCCGCCGTAGAAGCCGGCGAAGGTGCCGATGACGATGCCGACCGCCATGGCGATGACCATGGCGATGATGCCGATGGTCAGCGACACGCGCCCGCCCATCATCAGCCGCGCCAGCACGTCGCGGCCGAGCTCGTCCGTGCCCAGCAGGTGGGCCCCCGAGAGCGGCGGGGCGAAGCGGTGCATGATGTCGATGAACTTGTCGTCGAAGGGCAGCAGGAAGGGCCCGAAGACCGAGCCGAAGACCAGCAGGGCGATGATCACGGCGCCGGCCATGGCGAGACGATGGCGGCGGAAGCGCTGCCAGGCGGCCCGGGCCGGCGTGAGGTGGACCATGTCGGTGGCGACGACGGCGGTCATGGCTCAGCCCACCCGGATGCGCGGATCGACCACCGCATAGAGCATGTCGGCGATGAGTGAGCCGATCAGCACCATGGTGGCCGAGAACATGAGGATTCCCATCACCACGGGATAGTCGCGGTAGCCGATGGAATCGAGGAAGAGCCGGCCCATGCCGGGCCAGGTGAAGACGGTCTCCGTCACCAGTGCGCCGCCGAGCAGGGTCGGAAACTGCAGGCCGGCGACCGTGATCATCGGCAGCAGCGCGTTGCGCAGGGCGTGCTGGGAGAGAATGCGCCATTCGGGCAGGCCCTTGGCGCGGGCCGTGCGGATGTAGTCCTGGTTGATGACGTCCAGCATGGAGGAGCGCATGAAGCGGCCCCACATGGCCGTCTCCACCAGCGCCAGCACGAGAGCCGGCGCGATCAGGTGGTGCAGCATGTCGAGGAGCGAGCCCTCCTCGCCCACCGTGTGGCGGTTGCCGGAAGGCAGCCAGCCGAGATTGACCGAGAAGACGTAGATGGCGATCAGCCCGAACCAGAAGGTCGGGATCGACAGGGCCACCATGGCGCCGACGGTGGCGAGCTGGTCGAAGATCGAATAGCGGCGGATCGCCCCGAGGATGCCGATCCAGCAGCCCAGCACCACGGCGATGAGCGTCGCGGTCGCCATCAGCTCGAAGGTGGCGCCGAGATGGGCGCCGATGATCTTCAGGACGGGCTCGCCGTCGCGGTAGGAGACGCCCCAGTCGCCGCGCAGCATGCGCCAGAGCCAGTCGGCATATTGCACCGGCAGCGGCCGGTCGAGGCCGAGCTGGCGGGTGATGCGGTCGAGGTCCTCCTGCGTCATCTGCGAGGACAGGGCGAACTGCGACAGCGGCCCGCCGGGCGCGAGGTGCAGGATGGCGAAGCCCAGCATCGAGACGATGAAGAGCAGCAGCACGGCCTGACCGAGCCGGTTGACGACGTAGCGTGCCATGTCAGGCGGGTCCTGCCCGCCGCCGCGTCAGGCCCAGTACCATTCGCGGATGTTCCAGCAGTTGGTGGAGGTGTTGGCGTTGGGGCGGAAGCCGCGGAGATTGGCCTTCATGCCCTCGGCGATGACGCCCTGGAACAACGGCAGGATGGCGAGGTCGTTGCGGATGATGGTCTGCAGCTTGCCGTAGCTCGCCTTGCGCTCGGCGAGGTCGAACTGCCGGGCGCCGAGAGCGAGGAGGCTGTCGGCCTCGGGGTTCTGGTACTGATAGGTGTTGAAGCCCCGCCCGCCCTTGGCGGGAATGGCGCCCGAGCCGAAGCGCGGGGTGACGTCGGGATCCGCGCCGAGCATGAAATTCACCGACACGAGGGCCGAGTTGAACTTCGACTGCTGCCAGAACTCGCCCCACATGACGGCGGGCGGCATGTTCTGGATGCGCATGGCGGCGCCGATGCCGCGCCAGTCCTGCATCAGGAGCTGCTGGGTCTGTTCGCGCACCGCGTTGCCGGAGGTGGTGGAGTTGGTGAACTCGAGGCGCACGCCGCCCTTGGCGCGCACGCCGTCGGAGCCGCGGGCCCAGCCGGCGGCATCGAGGAGGGCATTGGCCTTTGCCGGATCGAAGACGTGGGCCGGCAGGCCCGGCTGGTACGACCAGCCCTGCTGCGGCACGAAGGTCTCGGTCGGCGTCGGCAGGCCGTAATTGAGGGCGTCGATGATCGCCTTCTTGTTGATCGCCATGTAGAGGGCCTCGCGCACCGTCTTGTCGGCGAGCGGCCCGAAGTCGAGGTTCGGCGCGATGTGCTCCACCGAGGAGGTGGAGGAAACGACCACGGTGCGGTCGCGCAGGGTCTTCGCCTCGCGCACGAAGTTCGGCAGGATGCCCTGGATGCCGGTGTAGTCCACCTGTCCCGTGCGGAACTGGGTGTAGAGGACCGTCAGGTCGGAAATGTACTTGAAGATCAGCCGCTCAACGTAGGGGCCCTTGCCGTGATAGGCGGTGTTGGCGGTGAGCAGAATGTTGTCGCCGGGCGTGCGCGAGCCCCAGCGGAACGGGCCGGTGCCGACGGGCGCGTTGTTCATCGGCGAGGTGTTGGGGTCCGCCGCCTTCTCCATGACGTGCTTCGGCACCAGGAAGGTCAGCGACAGGATCGACAGGTAGGGCGAGTAGGGCGTCTCCATCCGCCAGTGTATCTCGTCGGGCGAGACGACGGTGATGTCCTTGACGAGGCTGTGGCCGACGCGGTTGCGGACGCGGAAATTCGGGTTGTTGATCAGCTCCAGGGAGTACTTCACGTCCTCGGCGGTGAAGGCCGTGCCGTCGTGCCATGTGACGCCGCTGCGCAGCTTGATCTTCCAGGTCAGGCCGTCGGCCGAGAGGCCGCCATTGGCCACCGTCGGCACCTCGCGGGCGAGGTCGGGGACGAAGTTGCCCTCGGCGTCGATGTACCAGAGCGTCGAGAAGAGCTGCCACCAGACCGCCTGGTCGACCTCGATGCCGGGCATGAGGGGATTGAAGGCGGTCGGCTCCTGCGACAGGGCCGCGACGATCTGGCCGCGGGGTCGGTCGGGCGGCGTCGAGGGGCGGGCGCCCTGGGCGAAGAGGGTGCCGGGAGCGGCGAGACCCGCGGCGGCGCCGGCGCCCAGCACCATCAGGACACGGCGGCTGGGGCCGGTGGCGGCGGGACGCACTGCTTTGACGCTGTCGGTTTCGTCGCTCATCATCGCCCCCGTGGCTGACGCGCGGCATGGCTCGACCGTCCGCCGGAGGGTGTCCGGCGCCCGGCGGATCCCCGTCCGCGGCGTTCAGTGGTCTTGAATTATCGCGCCCAAACTTCAACACTGCTAAACAGAGCTGTCAATGGCACGGGCTGCGCGTCACGCCTGCCGTGGAAGAAGGTCACCCCTGCATTGCCGCGTGGCAGGATAGGCTCCCTGCCGTCCGGGCAAACGGGAGAAAGTTTGGCATGAGCGGTCGCAGCAGTGCAGGGCGGGCGGGGCCGGTGGTGCCCGAGGCCTCGGCCGTGGCGGAGGCTCCCGGCGCGGCGCTCGCCGACGACGGCGACCAGCGCCTCGGCGAGACCATCCGCCTGATGCGCCAGCGCGCCGGCCTGTCGATCCAGGAGGTGGCGAAGCGGACGGGCCTGTCGACCGGCATGATCAGCCAGGTCGAACGGGCGCTGGCGACGCCCTCCGTCCGCACGCTGCGGCTGCTCAGCATCGCCCTCGGCGTGCCGATCTCCTATTTCTTCGAGGATCACGAGCCCGTCTCGCCTGCCCGCTACATCGTGCGCAAGAACGACCGCCGGCTGCTGCGCCTGACCGCCAGCGGCGTCGTCAAGGAGGCGCTGACGCCGGCCGAGACCGGCGAGATCGAGTTCTACGAGCTGACGCTCAATCCCGGGGGCTCGTCCGGCACCGACTTCGTGCGCCACACCGGCGAGAAGGCCGGCTACGTGCTGGCGGGCAAGCTGCGGCTCTGGCTCGACCACGAGGCCCATGTGCTCGAGCCCGGCGACAGCTTCCGCTTCCCCTCCACCGTGCCGCACATGTTCGACAACCCGACGCAGCAGGTCGCCCGCGTCATCTGGGTGACGACGCTCGGGCCGCGCTGAGGAGCCCCGTCACGGCGCGAGTTCATGGATGCGCACGCCGGGGACGGTGCGCAGCGCGATGTCGCAGAGATGGCGGTGGTGGGTGAAGTAGATCACCTGCCCGATGGCCGCCATCCGCCCGAAGAGCCGGAAGGCCTCCTCCGACCGCATCTCGTCGAAGGTTTCCATGATGTCGTCGGCGATGAAGGGGACCGCGGGCCTGACGGCCGCGAACTCCTCGTAACCGGCGAGGCGCAGGGCAAGATAGAGCTGGAAGCGCGTGCCCTTCGACAGGTCCTGCGCCGCCTTGGAACCGCCCTGGCGCGGCAGGGCGATCAGCACCTCGCGGTCCTTGTCGGCGCGCGTGGTCAGGCCGAGATAGGCGTCGCGGGTGATGAGGCGGAAGGCCTCGGAGGCGCGCTGCATCATCGAGCTGCGGTGCCTGTCGCGATAGGCGGTGAGCGCGTGGTCCGCCAGCAGGCGCCCGGCGCGCAGGCGCAGGAAGCGCAGCGCGAGATCCTCGATTTCCAGCAGCACCACGCGACGCTCGGCCTCGATACGGGCGACGGCATCGTCGCCGCCGATCGCCTGGAGCTTCTCGGCGGCGAGGCTGCGCTCGGCATAGAGGTCGCGGGTCCGCGCCTCGCCCTGCGCCAGGGTGGCATCCAGTTCGCCCGCCTCGGCGGCGATGGCCTCCGCGTCGATGCGGTCGAGGCGCTCCAGCGCCTCGTCGAGCCCGCCCGCCTGCAATTCGGCGGTGATCCTTTGGGCGAGATCCGCGGCCTTGCCGGCGAGGTCGTCGCGGCGGGCACAGGCCTGCAGGCAGCCCGCGACCGCCACGAGGTCGTCGACGCCGAAGAAGGCGAGACGGGCGTCCCGCTCCGCCTCATGGGCCCAGACGTCGGCCAGCAGCGCCTGCCGGTCGGCGCGCAGCGCCTCCAGCCTCGCGGCGGTGTCCCGCTGCATCTGCTGCTCGACCCGCGCCACCTCGTGGCGGCGCATCAGCGCCTCGGCCGCCGCCAGCGGATCGTCGGTGCCCGCAGGCTCGCCCAGCGCCCCGTGAATCCGCGCGAGTTCGGCGACGAAGCCGGCGCAGTCCTCCTCCATGGCGGCGATGCGGTGGGCGATGTCGTCGCGGGCCTTCACGGTGGCGGGCAGACCCGCGACGCGATCGAGGATCTCGCGGACCGCGCCGATGCTGCCGCCGCGATCGGCGAACCAGGTGCCGGCGAGCGCCGCCGCCCAGGCCTCGTTCCACCCGTCCATCGCGGTGCGCGCCGCCTTCGCACGGCGCAGCCGGGCCTCGAGGTCCCTTGCCCGCTCCCGTACGGCGGCGGTCGCCGCCTCGACCTCCCGTGCCCGGTCGGCGCCGTCCTTCAGCGCCGTCTCCGCGGCCTGGGCGAGGGCGGGGAGGGGAAGGTCGCCGGGTTTCAGGCCGACGGCGGCGAGCGCTTCCGAGAGGTGGCGGCGCGCCGTCGCGGCCTCGGCCCGGGTGGCGGCGAGGGTCGTCTCGGCCTCCTGAAGGCGGCGATGAGCCTCGAGCGCCTCCTCGCGCCGGCCGGCCCAGCGCTCGGCGGCGTCGAGCCAGGCATCGAGGGGCGCGTCCTCGGGCAGCGCCGCCGGGACGGGATGGCGCGCCTCGATCTGCGCGCGGAGATCGTCGAGGGCGTGCCGCGCCGCGGCGAGCGCCGCGGCCTCCCGCTGGACGGCGGCCTTGCGCGTCGCCGCGGTCACCGCGAGCGTGCGCATTTCGGCGAGGCGGTCGGCATAGGCGGCACGGGCGTCGGCCACGGCGTCGGCGGCGCGCATGGCCGTCTCGAAGGCGGCCGCGGTGTCGCGCCGGAGGTCGCCGAGATGGGCGGTCCAGGCGGCCTCGCGCTCCGCCCTCAACGCCATCGCCGCGGCGTCGTCGACGAGGCCTGCGACCGAGCGGAGCGCATCGAGGGCCGCGAGCGCCTGGTCGCGCTCCGCCGCGACGACCTCCATCTGGCGGCGGCAGCGCGCGGCTTCCGCGTCGCGTTCGCCGGCGGCGCGGCGCCAGGCCGCGATCTCGGCGCGCTCGGGGACGGGCAGCCGCGCGAGCGTGGCCACATCCCCGGTCCAGGGCGCGAGGGCGGCCAGGGCCTGTCCCAGCGCCTGTCGCTGGCGCTCTACCTCGCGGTCGTGCAGGGCGAGACGCGCCGGCAGGTCGCCCTGCCGGAGGGGCGCGAGCGCCGCCTCCAGCGCCGCTCTGCCCTCGGGCGGGAGCAGGCTGCCGTCCGCCACGAGGCGGCGGTGGTCGTCCTCCGCGCGGGCCAGGGCCTCGCGGGCGTCCTGCATCTCGCGCTCCGCATTCGCGGCGGCCGCGGCGACGCCCGAATGCCCTTCGATGAGGTCGCGCAACTGGCCGACCCGCCCGGCCGGCACGGCGAGCGCGGCAGGGTCGGTCTCGTCCGGCCGGCCGAGGGTGGCGGCGGTGGCTGCGAGGTCGCGGTCGGCGTCGGCGAGGGCGCGCCGTCGCTTCGGCAGGTCCTCGGCGGCGGTCCGGTAGCGGGCGGTGGCCTCGGCGAGGCGGGCGAGGCGGTCGCCGAGGCGGTGGAGCGCGGCGTCGGGAGCCGGCCGGTCCAGCGCCTCCGCGAGGGCGGCGATCTGCGCGTCGAGCCCGCGCGCGCGGGCGGCGAGCTCTGCCTCGCGCGCGAGCAGCGCGGGCATGTCCGCGGACCAGTGCGCGGGCGGGCGCGGCAGGTCGCCGAGCGGGCTCAAATCGGCGAGGAGGCTCTCCCGTTCCGCGCGCAGGGGCAGCGCGCGGAGGATGCGCCTGAGCTCGTCCGCGCGGGCGCGTGCGACGCCGAGGTCCCGCGCCGCGCCGGCATAGGATGCTTCCGCGCGCGCGAGGCTCTCCGCCAGCCGGGCATGTTCGGAGGCCTGCACGTCGACCTCGTCGCGCTTCGTCTTCAGCTCGGCGAGCCGCCGTTTCAGGGCGGCGATGCGGGTCGTGCTCGCCCGCTTGCGGAAGATGTCGTCGGCTTCCCGCGTGACCGCGTCGAGCTTGCGCGACAGTTCGGCGAGGCCGCTGCTGGCGGAAAAGAGCAGCTCGCCGATATCGCCCTGGCTGTCCAGGATGGCCTCGCCGCCGAGCTCCAGCGTCTCGTCGTCGAGGGAGAACATCGTGCGGTAGCTGTCGCGGGTGAGGCCGCCGAGCGGGCCCGCCAGCAGCGCGGGGGCCAGCACCTCGCCCCTGGCGTTGCGCAGGGAGTGGGTGCGCTGCTTGATCCGGCGGACCTCGTGGACGGCGTCGTCGAACTCCAGCGCCGCGCCCACCTCCATCGATGCGTAGGGATGGAGGAAGGCGTAGCGGCTCTGTTCCTGGATGCCGAAGAGCACGTCGAGATAGCCGTTGAGCGAGGTGGACTTGCCCGCCTCGTTCGGTCCGTAGACGACGTGCAGGTCCGGCCCCTCCGCCGGCTTCGCGCCGAAGTCGAGGACGCGGTCGGTGAACCGGCCGTAGCGGACGAGGTCGAGGCGCTGCAGCCGCATCAGCCCTCGCCCCCGGCGTCCGCCTCGAGCCTCGCAAGCACGTCCTCGCCCGCTTCCGCCAGCAGGGTCTTCACGAAGGCCTCGAATTCCTCCTCCGAGCCGCCGGAGAAGGCGCGGGCATCGCCCGGCAGGTCGTCGCTGACCTCGCGGACGAGGTCGCGCACCGCCTCGCGCAGGCCGTGCTGGCCGGCCGCCCCGGCGCGCAGGAGGTCGGCGAGCTCGCGGACCGGATCGGCGGTGCCGGCATCGCGCGGCGCGGCTGGCGTCTCCACGGTCAGCTCGATCTTGTCGATCCAGGTCCGTCCGCCGGACTCCATGCGGTGCTCGATCTCGGTCGTCAGCAGGTCACGGTCGCGCCGCAGCCGCCAGGCGAGCGGCGTCGCGCCGGAGAGCATCAGTCGGCCGACGAGGTGGGGCGCCTCGGTGCGGTCGCGCTCGCGGCCGATGGCCTGCTCGATGGCATCCACCGCCTCCCGCCAGGAGGCGATGCCCGTGAGGTTGACGGGGATGCGCTCGAACTGGGCGATGCTGGTCGGCCATTCCTCCACCGTGATGCTGCGGTCGTCGCCGACGGTGACGAGCGAGACCGTCTTCAGGCCGGCCTCGTTGATGTCGCGGCCCTGCGGCATGCCCGGCATGACCACGGTGCGGGCGCCGGCATGCTGCGTCCGCGCATGGACATGGCCGAGCGCCCAGTAGTCGAAGCCGGAACCGTGGAGGTCATTGAGGGCGCAGGGCGCATAGACGTCGTGGCCCGGCGCGCCGGCGAGGCTGGTGTGCATCACGGCGACGTTCACCGCATCGGCCACCGGCTGGCGGAACTTCGGCACGAGGCTCTCGGGCGCATGGGGCCGCGAGAAGCTGATGCCGTGGACGGCGATGCCGACACCCTTGCCGGCGATCTCCACCGTCTCGCCGCGGCCGCCGAAGACCTTCACGCTGGGTGGCAGGATCAGCTCCTGGGTGATCTTCGACAGGGCGTCGTGATTGCCGCGCACCTTGAACACGGCGATCCCCGCCTCGTGGAGCCTGCCGAGCTGGGTGGCGAGGAAGCGCGCCGTCTTCATCGAGGTCTGGTCGCCGTCGTAGAGGTCGCCGGCGATGACCAGGGCGTCCACCCTCTGGTCGAGGCACAGGTCGACGATGGCGACGAGAGCCTGCCGCGTGGAATCGCCGATGAGGGTCGCCAGTGCCGGATTGCGCAGGGCGAGCGATCGCAGGGGCGAATCGAGGTGGATGTCCGCGGTGTGGACGAAGCGGAATGGCAATGCGGTGGGTCCTCGGGGCCGGCGCGGAATCGGCCCCCGACCTTGCCCCTTTGCGCCGGGCCGCTCAACTGCGCAGGTGAGGCTCTGCCGGGTGGCCCGGGACGTCCTGCGGCGCAATGTCGCCGCCGCGCGCCATGGGGGGAACACATCCGCCGGTCACCTGTTGGAGAGGGTCGGACAACCCCGTGCCGGGCGCCCGACGCCTCCTGCTCGCCGATGGCCGAGGCCGTCGCCGGCGCGACCCCTTCCCGCCCGATGCGGTCGCGCAGACGCTCCCCACCGAGAGGACTTCATGACCGTATCGACCTTGCGGCGATCCGCTCTCGCCCTGTTCCTCCTCGCCGCGGTCGCGGCCGGCCTGTGGTGGACCCAGCCCGCCTTCCTCGCCCGCCTCGGCCTTGCCGGTGGACCCGCCGAGACGGCGCGGCCGGGCCGTCCCGCCGGCGGCCCCATGCCGGTCGAGGTGGCGCGCGCGGCGCGCGAGCGCGTCGCAGACCAGGTCGACGCCATCGGCACGCTGGCGGCCAACGAGCAGGTCAACATCGCCCCCGAGGTCGCCGGGCGCATCGTCGCCTTCCATTTCCGCGAGGGCCAACGGGTGGAGTCGGGTGCCAAGCTCGTCGACCTCGACGCGACCATCGCCACGGCGGAACTGCGACAGGCGGAGGCGAACCTTTCGCTGGCGCAGGACGTCTATGACCGCAGCCAGACCCTGGTCCAGCGGGGCGCCGGCACGCAGGTCGCCCTCGAGCAGGCGACGGCGCAGCTCGCGGTGGCGCGGGCCAACGTGGCGGCGGCCGAATCGAAGCTGCGGCAGCTGACCCTGACCGCCCCCTTCTCGGGCGTCGTCGGCCTGCGCAGCATCAGCGTCGGCAACATCGTGCCGGCGGGGCAGGCGATCACCACCCTGACCCAGCTCGATCCGATCAAGCTCGACTTCTCGATCCCCGAGCTGTTCATCGGCGCGGCGACGGCCGGCCAGACGGTGGACGTGCGCGTCGACGCCTTCCCCGACCAGCGCTACAGCGGCGCGGTCTATGCCATCGACCCCGTGATCGACGCGTCGGGCCGGGCGCTGCGGCTGCGGGCGACCATTCCCAATGCCGACGGGGCGCTGAGGCCCGGTCTCTTCGCCCGCGTCTCCCTGACCACGGCTGTGCGCGAGGATGCGGTCGTCGTTCCCGAGGCGGCGCTCGTCGCCTCGGCGTCGGGCCGCGACCTCGCGGTCTACGTGGTGCGCGAGGGCCGCGCGTCCATGGTGACGATCACCGCCGGCCGGCGGTTCGACGGCAAGGTGGAGGTCACGCAGGGCATCGCGGCGGGAGACATGGTCGTCACCGCCGGCCAGATCCGCCTGCGCGACGGCGCGGCGGTGAACGTCATCGAACCGCCCCCGGCGCCGGCCACGGCGCCGCCGGCGGGCGCCGGACCGACCGCCTCCGTGCGGCCGGAGCGCCGGCCATGAACCCCTTCGCGGTCTTCGTCCAGCGCCCCGTCTTCTCGACCGTGCTCAGCATCCTCGTGGTGCTGATCGGTGCGGTCTCCTATTCGCGCCTGTCGGTGCGGCAGTTTCCCAACATCGACGAGCCCATCGTCTCGGTGCGCACCACCTACCAGGGGGCGAGCGCCGAGATCATGGAGACGCAGGTCACCCAGGTGCTGGAGGATTCGATCGCCGGCATCGAGGGCATCGAGATCATCACCTCGGCGAGCCGCCAGCAGACCAGCAACATCTCCGTGCGCTTCCGCCCCGAGATCAATCCGGACGTCGCCGCCTCGGACGTCCGGGACCGCGTGTCGCGGGTGCGCGGGCGCCTGCCCGACGAGATCGAGGAGCCGATCATCGCCAAGGTGGAGGCGGACGCCCAGCCGGTGATCTACCTGTCGCTCACCGGCGATGGGCTGAGCGCGCTGGAGCTGACCGATTTCGCCAGCCGCTTCATCGTCGACCGGCTGCAGACGGTCACCGGCGTCTCCGAGGTGCGCATCCAGGGCCAGCGCACCTATGCCATGCGGATCTGGATCGACCGGGCGCGGCTCGCCTCCTACCAGCTCACGGTGCAGGAGGTGGAGGCGGCGCTGCGCGCCCAGAACGTCGAGATTCCCGCCGGCCTCATCGAGAGCCAGTCACGGGAGTTCACCGTCCTGACCCAGACGGGTCTCACGACACCGCAGCAGTTCCGCGCCATCGTGCTGCGCGAGCAGAACGGCGCGACCGTGCGGCTCGGCGACGTGGCGAAGGTGGAGATCGGCCCGCGCGACCAGCGCAGTTCGGCCTGGTTCGGCGGCGTGCCCTCGGTGACGCTCGGCATCGTCAAGCAGGCGACCGCCAATCCGCTGGACGTGTCGGCGGGCGTCACCCGCGCGCTGCCGGCGATCTCCGAGGACCTGCCGCCGGCCATGCGGCTCGCCTTGTCCTTTGATTCCTCGGTCTTCATCGCCCGCTCGATCAGCGCCGTCTACGTTACCATCGCCGAGGCGGTGGTGCTGGTCGTCCTCATCATCCTCCTGTTCCTGCGCTCGTTCCGCGCGACGTTGATCCCGCTCGTCACCATCCCGATCTCGCTGATCGGCGCCTTCGCGCTGATGCTGGTCTTCGGCTTCTCGGTGAACACGCTGACGCTTCTGTCGCTGGTGCTCGCCATCGGCATGGTCGTGGACGACGCCATCGTCGTGCTGGAGAACATCTACCGCCACATCGAGGAGGGTATAGAGCCCGTCGCCGCCGCCATGCGCGGCATCCGCGAGATCGCCTTCGCCGTGATCGCCATGACGCTGACGCTGGTGGCGGTCTATGCGCCCATGGCCTTCGCGACGGGTCGCATCGGCAAGCTCTTCGTCGAGTTCGCCCTGACGCTCGCCGGTGCCGTGGTCGTCTCGGGCTTCGTCGCCCTGACGCTGACCCCGGTCATGTGCGCCAAGCTGCTGCGCCGGCAGGAGACCCACGGGCGGATCTACATGATCCTGGAGCGTGGCTTCGTCGCCATGACCAACGGCTACCGCCGCTCGCTGCAGGCGGCCCTCTCCGCCCGCTGGCTCGTCATCCTGATCGCCTTGGGGTCCGCCGGTGTCGGCGTCTGGTCCTTCACGCTGCTGCGCTCGGAGCTCTCTCCCGTCGAGGACCAAGGGTCGATCCGGGCCCAGGGCACGGCGCCGGAAGGCGCGACGCTGAGCTTCACCGCCGACCAGGCGCGGCGGATCGAGCCGGTGCTCGCCGCCCATCCCGACGTGCAGGCCTATTTCACCATCGTCGGCTTTCCCGACGTGACGCGCGCCATCGTCATCGCCCGTCTGAAGCCCTGGGAGGAGCGCAACCGCTCCCAGCAGGAGATCGTCACCGAGATCAACCGCGAGCTGGCGAAGATCCCGGGCGTGCGCATGTTTGCGGCCAATCCGCCGGCCCTGGGCGGCGGCCGGCAGGGCAGCCCGGTGGAGTTCGTCATCCGCACGTCGGAGCCCTACGCGAAGCTGAAGGACTATTCGGACCGGCTGCTGGAAGCTGCCGCGGCGTCGCCGGCGCTCGCCAATCTCGACAGCGACCTCATCCTCAACAAGCCGCAGATCCGTGTCGACATCGACCGGCAGCGCGTCGCCGACCTCGGCCTCTCCATCGAGGTGATCGGACGGACGCTGGAATCGCTCCTCGGCGGACGGCAGGTGACCCGCTTCACCCAGAACGGGGAGCAGTACGACGTGATGGTGCAGGTGGCGGATGCCGAGCGCGCGACGCCGGACGTGCTCAGCGCCATCTACGTGCGCTCCTCGCGCGGCGAGATGGTGCAGCTCTCCAGCGTGGTTACGGCGACCGAAACCATCGCCCCGCGCGAGCTCAACCGCTTCAACCAGCTGCGCGCCGCCACCATCACGGCGACCCCGGCGCCCGGCTACACGCTCGGCGACGCCCTCGCCGCGCTGGAGACGGCGGCCGCCGAGGTGCTGCCGCCCACCGTGCAGATCGACTATGGCGGGCAGAGCCGCGAATTCCGCCAGACCGGCGCCAGCATCGTGCTGGTCTTTCTGCTGGCGCTCGGCTTCATCTACCTGGTGCTGGCGGCCCAGTTCGAGAGCTTCGTCGATCCCTTCGTCATCATGGTGTCGGTGCCGCTGTCGATCACCGGCGCGCTGGCGACCCTCGTCCTCACCGGCGGCTCGCTCAACATCTACAGCCAGATCGGCCTGATCACGCTCATCGGCCTCATCACCAAGCACGGCATCCTCATCGTGGAATTCGCCAACCAGCTGCGCGAGGAAGGCCGCGAGAAGGGCGAGGCGCTGGTGGAGGCGGCAATCCTGAGGCTCAGGCCCATCCTGATGACGACCGGCGCCATGGTGCTCGGCGCGGTGCCGCTGGCGCTCGCGACGGGGGCGGGAGCGGAGAGCCGCTCGCAGATCGGCTGGGTCATCGTCGGCGGCATGACCTTCGGCACGCTGCTCACCCTCTACGTGGTGCCGGTCGCCTACAGCCTGCTGTCGCGCAGCCATGCGGCGCCCGCCCCGGCGGAGCCGGCCGTGCAGCCGGCGGAATAGGGCGCCGGCCTCGGACGGACGGCCGGGGCGACCGCTCGCGCGGCGGCGTGCTAGGTCTCCTCTCTCCAGCCCCCGCAGCAGGACGGACAGGACCCATGAGTGAGGATCATCAGCGCGTCGCGCTCGTCACAGGCGCGGCCCAGGGCATCGGCCTCGCCACCGCCGCCCGCTTCCTCGCCGACGGCTGGTCGGTGGCCATGCTGGACGTCAACGCCGCCGTGCTGGCAGCGGCGGCAGCCAGTCTCGGCGCCCCCGACCGCATTCTCGCCCTGACGGCGGACGTGTCGAAGCCCGCCGATGCCGACGCGGCGCTCGCCGCCGTCGCGGAACGGTTCGGGCGGCTCGACGCGCTCGTCAACAATGCCGGCATCGCCCATTTCGGCCCGCTGATGGAGACGTCGCTGGAGGCCTGGAGCGAGGTGATGGCGGTCAACCTCACCGGGCCCTTCATCATGACCAAGGCGGCGGTTCCGCTGATGCGCGAGACCGGCGGGGCCATCGTCAACATCACCTCGATCTCGTCGCTGCGCGCCTCGACGCTGCGGGTCGCCTACGGCACGTCGAAGGCCGGGCTCGGCCACCTGACGAAGCAGATGGCGGTGGAACTGGCCAGCTACGGCATCCGCGTCAATGCGGTGGCGCCGGGTCCGGTCGACACCGCCATGGCGAAGAAGGTGCATTCGCCGGAGATCCGCGCCGACTATCACGACGCCATCCCGCTCAACCGCTACGGCCTGCCGGAGGAACTGGCGGACGCCATCGTCTATCTCTGCGGCCCCGGCGCCAGCTACATCACCGGCCAGACGCTGGCGGTGGACGGCGGCTTCGACGCCGCCGGCATCGGCCTGCCGACGCTCAGGCGCAGCCAGAACGGCTAGGAGACGCGGGCCCGCGCGCCCGGCGCGATGGTCGGCGCCGCGGCGTTGAGCTGCTCGACGGCAAAGCCGGCGGCGGCCTTGTAGCCCGCCATGAAGGCGGTGCGCTCGGCGGCGGGAACGACGGCGTCGATGTCGTCGAAGGTGCCGCCGCAGCGCTCGTCGACGAGGTTGAGGAGACCGAAGGGGCCGGCGCCGCGGTTGCGCAGCACCACCTGCGAGATCGGCCCGCAGAGCTTGTCGTCATAGGCGGCGAGCGCTTCCGGGGTCACCCCGTGGACCACCATGGCCGCACCGAGGACGCGGGCGTCGACGATGGCCTGGCTCGCGCCGTTGGAACCCGTCGGATACATGGCGTGGGCCGCGTCGCCGAGCAGCGCCACCGGCCCGTCCCGCCAGGTCGGCACGGGGTCGCGGTCGATCATCGGGTTCTCGTAGACCTTGTCGGCGCCGCGGATCAGGGCGGGGACGTCCAGCCAGTCCCAGCGCCAGTCGGCGAAATGGTGGGCGAAATCCTCGATGCCGACCTCGCGGAACCAGCCGCGCTGCTTCCAGCCCTCGGAATTGTCGACCACCACCTCGGCGATCCAGTTGATGGTGGCGAGGCCGTCGGCGTCGGGCGGCGAGATCGGATAGACGACGACGCGGTGGCGGTGGGTGCCGAGGCCGATGAAGGAGGCGCCGGTGCGGATCGGCCGGCCCCGGCTGGTGCCGCGCCACATCAGTGCGCCGCCCCAGTGGATCGGCGGCTGGTCGGGATGCATTTGCGCGCGGATGGCCGAATGAATGCCATCGGCGCCGACGAGCAGCGTGCCATGCTCCTCCGAGCGGTTGCCGTCGGCGCACTCGACGAAGGCGGTGACGCCGCCGTCCTGCCGGCGATAGCCCTTGACCTGCCGGCCGAGCCTGACGGCGTCGGGCCCCAGCCGCTCCACCACCTTGTCATGGAGCAGCATGTGCAGACGGCCGCGATGCACGGCATATTGCGGCCAGTCGTAGCCGGCGAGGAGCCCGCGGGGCTCGGCGTAGATGTCGTTGCCGTTGAGGCCGACCAGCGCCCATTCCTTCGCAGGAAGGCCCACCCGGTCGAGGTCGGCCTCGCCGATGCCGAGGTCGCCGAGCTCGCGCACGGCGTTGGGCTGGAGGTTGATCCCGACGCCGAGCGGCCGCATCTCGCGCACGCTCTCGTAGACGGTGCAGGGCACGCCGATCTGGTGCAGCGTCAGCGCCGTGACGAGGCCTCCGATGCCGCCGCCGGCGATGATGACGGATGGGTCGGTCATGACAGCTCGGCTCGCAAGGACAATAAGAAGCGTCAGGGCGGCGTTATCGCCGTCTTTCGCCCTCGCCTTAGCGATTTCCGGCGGGCGCGGCCAGTCCCTTCATCCGCCGGGTGGCGCAAAGCCGCGGATGAGCGGCGCCAGTTCGACGTCGTCGATCAGGGTGGCGGCCTCGGTGACGTCCATCCAGCGGCGCTCGCGGCGCTTGCGCTCGGGCCAGGCCGAGTTCTGCCGCCGCACCTCGAGCGCGTAGACCTCGACCCGGCAGCGCGCGACGGCGCCGGTCGAGAGGACCTTGTCGTAGTGGTAGGACCCGATGGCCCGCTTGCCGACTTTGCCCTCGACGCCGGCCTCCTCGGCCGCTTCCTGCGCCGCCACCTTGTGGGCGGGCCGCTTGCCCATGGGCCAGCCCTTGGGAATGATCCAGCGACGGGTGCTGCGGGAGGTGATGAGCAGGATTTCGAGGCCGCCCTCGGCGGCGACGCGATAGGGCAGGGCCGCGAACTGGAGGCGGTTGCGCTCCTCGGGAGTGGCGCGGTCGACGGCGGTCGATCCGGCGTCCGGCTCCTCATCCATTCCCGTCGTCTCCCTGCGGTCCGCCGCCAGCATGCACATGGCCTTTCCAGACGCCCCTCGGCGGCACGGGCCACAGATCGCAGACCTACATGGCCGGCTCAAGGCGCCGTTTCGGTATTCTGTTACAGATTCGTCATACAAAGTCCCATCGCATTGTGGCGGAACGGAAAAATCCGGTGCCGCGGGTCCAATACTTTTTTTTGGCGGCGGGGGGCTCCTCGGGGTGGCGCCGACGGTTTCGCCCGTCGGCAGGCGCCCCGCGGGCACCACGAAGCGGAGGAGCGCGGCGACCGACGTCGTTCTGAAACGCTGCATTCCGACCATCCGAAGCGCCGGTCGTCGAGCCGGTCGCCCGCCGGAGATCCCCATGGCCATCCGTCCCAGCCTCTTCCTCCTGCTGGTTCTGCCCTCGGCAGCCTTGGCGCAACCGACCGGCGACAGCCTGCCCGACCGCCGTCCGGGGCATTGGGAGCTCACCATGCTGCTCGAGGGCCGTGCGGGCGGGCCGGAGCTCAAGGCCGATTCCTGCACCGATGCGGCGACCGAGCGGCAGATGATGCAGTTCGCGCTCGGCGTCGCCGGCGGCACGTGCCAGCGCTACCAGGTGCGCCGGGTGGGGCAGGAGTATCACGTCGACGTCGACTGCCAGATGGGCCCGATGCGCACCGTCGCGCGCTCGGTGATGAGCGGCGACTTCCAGACCGCCTATTCCATCAGGATCGAGGGCACCGTCACCATGCCCGGCCAGCCGCAGCAACAGACCATGCTGGTGCAGAACGCCCGCTGGCGCGGGGCGACCTGCTCGGGGGGCCTCGTGCCGGGCGACATCCAGACGGGCGGCCAGAAGGTCAACGTGCTCAGCCTGGGCGCGGCCGCTTCGCCGCCGCCGCCCCGCCGCTGAGGGCCGGCACGCGCCGGGCGCCCGTGAGGTTCACGCAACTGCGTGATTTCGCGCTCCGCCGCCCTTCCGCACCGCGGCCGCATGGCGTATGGCCCCCGGCAACACCAGTCACCGGGCAGTCCACGCGTATGATTCGACTCGAGAGCATCGGAAAGCAGAACGGCAAGCAGATCGTCTTCATCGAGGCTTCCGCCGCCCTGCAGCGCGGCGAGAAGATCGGCCTCGTCGGCCCCAACGGCGCCGGCAAGACGACGCTGTTCCGCATGATCACCGGCGAGGAGCCGCCGGACGAGGGGCAGGTCTCCACCGACCGCGGCGTCACCATCGGCTATTTCAGCCAGGACGTCGGCGACATGGCGGGGCGGAGTGCCGTGGCCGAGGTGATGAACGGTGCCGGCCCGGTGAGCGAGGTCGCCGCCGAGCTGAAGGCGCTGGAGGCGGCCATGGCCGACCCCGAGCAGGCCGACCGGATGGACGAGATCATCACCCGCTACGGCGAGGTGCAGGGCCGCTTCGAGGAGCTCGACGGCTATGCGCTGGACGGGCGGGCGCGCGAGGTCCTCGCCGGCCTCGGCTTCTCCGACGAGATGATGGAGGGCGACGTCGGCAAGCTCTCGGGCGGCTGGAAGATGCGCGTGGCGCTCGCCCGCATCCTCCTGATGCGGCCCGACGTGATGCTGCTCGACGAGCCCTCCAACCACCTCGACATCGAGAGCCTGATCTGGCTCGAGGCCTTCCTCAAGGGCTTCGAGGGCGCCCTGATGATGACCTCGCACGACCGCGAGTTCATGAACCGCATCGTCGGCAAGATCATCGAGATCGACGGCGGGTCCCTGACGACCTATTCGGGCGACTACGCCTTCTACGAGCAGCAGCGGGCGCTGGCCGAAAAGCAGCAGCAGGCGCAGTTCGAGCGCCAGCAGGCCATGCTCGCCAAGGAGATCGCCTTCATCGAGCGGTTCAAGGCCCGTGCCTCCCACGCCGCGCAGGTGCAGAGCCGGGTGAAGAAGCTCGACAAGATCGACCGCGTGGAGCCGCCGCGCCGCCGCCAGACCGTGATGTTCGAGTTCCAGCCGGCGCCCCGCTCCGGCGAGGACGTGGTCTCCCTCAAGGGCGTCCACAAGCGCTACGGCAGCCGCACCATCTACGAGGGGCTCGACTTCCAGGTACGCCGGCGCGAGCGCTGGGCGATCATGGGCGTCAACGGCGCCGGCAAGTCGACGCTCTTGAGGCTCGTGACCGGTGCGACCGAACCCGACAGCGGCCAGGTGGCGCTCGGGGCGAGCATCAAGATGGGCTATTTCGCCCAGCACGCGATGGAATTGCTGGACGGCGAGCAGACCGTGTTCCAGTGGCTGGAGGAGTCCTTCCCCCAGGCGGGCCAGGGCTCGCTCAGGGCGCTGGCGGGCTGCTTCGGCTTCTCCGGCGACGACGTGGAGAAGCGCTGCCGCGTGCTCTCGGGCGGCGAGAAGGCGCGGCTCGTGATGGCGCGCATGCTCTACGACCCGCCGAACTTCCTGGTGCTGGACGAGCCGACCAACCACCTCGACATGGCGACCAAGGAAATGCTGATCAAGGCGCTGGCCGGCTACGAGGGCACCATGCTCTTCGTCTCGCATGACCGGCACTTCCTCGCCGCCCTCTCCAACCGGGTGCTGGAACTGACGCCGGAGGGCATTCACGCCTATGGCGGCGGCTATACCGACTATGTCGCCCGCACCGGCCAGGAAGCGCCGGGCCTGCGGAGCTGATCCGTCTCCGGCGACCTTCCGTAGAAGCGGCAGGTTCAGGTGCGCACGGCGCGCCGGTCCTGCCAGCCAGCCCCCATGGCTGACAATGCGCGTGCCGCTCCCCCCGGCCCGCGCGGGAGGCTGCCCTGGCCCGGGCAGCCTCCCCTTTCCCCGGCCGGCCGCCTAAGGTCGGTGAAACACCGCAGGGGGACGGAATGGCCGATCACGAGATTTTCGAACTGAAGTCCTTCGTGCTGCAGCGCGGGCTGACGCTGCCCTCGGCGCGCCTCGCCTACAGGACCTACGGCACGCTGAACGCGGCGCGACCCCACCTCCTATGGCGCCCATCACAGCGACATCGACTGGCTGATCGGGCCCGGCCGGGTGCTCGACCCGGAACGCTGGTTCATCGTCATCCCCAACCAGTTCGGCAACGGGCTCTCCTCCTCGCCGAGCAACCTTCCCGAGCCCTTCGGCCTCGGCCGCGATCCCGTCTTCACCCATGTCGACAACGTCGCTGCGCAGGAGCGCCTTCTCCGCGAGGTCTTCGGCATCGAGCGCCTCGCCCTCGTCTACGGCTGGTCGATGGGCGGCCAGCAGGCGCTGCACTGGGGCGCGCTGCATCCCGAACGGGTCGGCGCCATCTGCGCGGTCTGCACCTCGGCGCGCACCAGTCCGCACAACAGGGTGTTCCTGGAGGGCATCCGGGCGACGCTGACCACCGATGCCGCCTGGCGCGACGGACGCTTCACCGAGCGGCCGTTGACGGGCCTGCGCGCCTTCGCCCGCGTCTATGCCGGCTGGGCGATGAGCCAGGCCTTCTATCGGCAGGAGGTGTGGCGGACCGTCGGCTTCGCCTCGCTGGAGGACTTCCTCGTGCGCAGCTGGGAGGCGAACTTCCTTAGGCGCGATGCGGCCGACCTCCTGTCGATGATCGAGACCTGGATGGCCTCCGACATTTCCGACAATGCGGTGTTCGGCGGCGACCTGAAGCGCGCGCTCGGGGCGATTGCGGCACCCGCGATCATCATGCCGTCGGAGACGGACCTCTACTTCCCGGTGGAGGACAGCGCCATCGAGACGGCGCAGATGCCGAATGCGGAGCTGAGGCCCATCCCCTCCATCTGGGGCCACCGGGCCGGCAATCCCTCGCTGAACCCCGCGGACGAGGCCGTGCTGCGGCGGGCGGTGACCGATCTCGTCGGCGGCTGAGCGCGAAAGGGGGGCCGGCCATTCGCCGGCGCCGATGGCCAAGGACGCGGTCGCGCGGCATGGTGTGCCTCCCATAAGGGAAGGAACGCCGATGATCTACGAACTGCGCATCTACAACTGCCTGCCGGGCCGCCTGCCCAAGCTGCTCGCCCGCTTCCAGAATCACACGCTGAAGCTCTGGGAGAAGCACGGCATCCGCCAGGCGGGCTTCTTCACCACCGTCATCGGTCCGTCGAACAACGACCTGACCTACCTGGTGGCCTGGGAATCCATGGCCGAGCGCGAGGCCAAGTGGAGCGCGTTCCAGCAGGATCCGGCCTGGATCGCGGCGCGCAACGATAGCGAGGCCGATGGGCCGATCATCGCCAATGTCGAGAGTTCGTTCCTGGCGCCGACGGCGTTCTCGTCGGTGAAGTGAGACGAGAAGGGGCGGGCTCTCGCGAACCCGCCCCGGGGCCTCACTCGGCGGTGAAACGGGTGGTGCCGGCCGACCGGTTGTAGAAGAGCGTCACCTTGCTGACGGAGCAGAGGTCGACGCCGCGGAACTCGGCGGTCTCCTTGTCGTCGTAGACGACCTTGATGTCGAAGCTGCACTCGGTGGTGCTGCCGTTGAAGCGGATCGTCACCTGGCGGGCGTTCTCCAGCGTGTCGGAGCCGAGCACGTCACGGCCCCAGGCGGTGACGCGGGACGGGCTGACATAGACCTCCTCGATCGTGTAGCCGGTGCGGTTGATCAGGACGAAGTCCTGGCGGGACTGGGCATGGACGTCGCCGGCGACCATGAGGGTGAGCGCGGCAAGAGCCGCGATGAGGAAAGCGCGCATGTGGGGTTTCTCGTGGCCCTCCGCAGGTGCAAAAAAGGACGGGCGCGGAGGTGGACAGGGGTGCACCGGCGCGCACCCTGCACAGGAGGTTCACCCAGGGTCAATCTGTCGCAGTGGCCTTCCGGTGGCCTAGGCCATCGCGCCTAGTTCCCCGATACCGGCAGGGCCTCACAGGCGGATCGGAAGCACGATCGGCTGGCCGTGCGGGGTCGCTTCGGCGGCCCGGTGCCAGGCGGCGGTGGTGTCGTCGATCGCGGGGGCGCTGGTGACGCCGCGGGCGATCACCAGCCGTTCCAGCGCCCGCAGCCAGTGGCTGTAGTAGGTCTCGCCGGTGTCGGGATCACCCGCCGCCTGGGCGGCGCGGATCTCCGCCGAGAGCGTCTCCGCCCATTCGCTCCAGGTGAACAGGCCCTTCTCGTGCAGGGTCACCGTGAGGGCGAAGGCATGCGCCTCCCAGGGTTCGCGGAAGACCGGGCCCTCGGCATCGCAGGGAATGTGGGGGAGGGCGGCGAGGTCGGGTACGGGACGGCGCGTCATGCCGGGCTCAGATAGCTGTCCCAGGCGTCGACCGAGACGCTGGAGGCGGGATCGGCCTCGGCGCCGAAGAGCTCAGGGCCGTCGAACCGGACCGTGTAGAGCCATTCCGGCGCCTCGCCCGCGCCGGTGGCATTGGCGTCGGCGAAGACATGCACGCCGTGCAGGTGGGTCACGGTCCCCGTCTTGCCCTGGACGTAGCGCGGCAGGCGGGTGTGGCCCTTCGGCTCCGGCATGGTGGCGGTCCTGACGCGGTCGCCGACGGCGAAGCGGGCGGGGGCAGACGACTGACGCTCGGTCGGGCCGCCGCGCGCCAGCACGGCGGGGACGATGTCGGCGGTCAGGACCCGCGCGACGGGCTTCGCGGGATCGACGGCGCGCCCGGCGGCGAGGTCGGCCGCGGTGACGAGGCCGCGATCGGCCATCAGGCGCTCGAGCCCGCCGGTCCAGACCTCGTAGTAGCTCATGCCGAGATAGCCGGGCTGCTGCTCGCGGGCGGCGCGCGACTGGTCGATGTTCCAGGAGCCGGTGGCGCCCATGGCGAGCGTCAGCGCCAGGGCGCGGGCCTCCCAGGGGGCGTGGAACAGCGGCTCGTCGCGTTCCGGCACGACGGGGCCGAGGCCGAGACGGCCGCCGAGGTCGGCATGGGTCACGTAGGTCATGCGGCGGCTCCCGGGGCCCGTGGCAGGCCGGTGCCGATCATCGAATCGCGGGTGACGAGGTCGGCGAGGCGCGCCTCGTCCCAGCCCTCGGTGCCGGCGGGACGCTCGGGCACGACGAGGTAGCGGATCTCGGCGGTGGAATCCCAGACCTTGATGGCCTTGCCCGCCGGCAGCGTCACGCCGAAATCGGCGAGCACGCCGCGCGGGTCGCGCACCGCCTTGGCGCGGTAGGGCGCCGACTTGTACCAGACCGGCGGCAGGCCGAGCACCGGCCACGGGTAGCAGGAGCACAGGGTGCAGACGACCATGTTGTGGGTGTCCGCCGTGTTCTCCACCGCCACGAGATGCTCGCCCTGGCGGCCGGCATAGCCGAGTTCGGCGACGGCGGCGGTGGCGTCGGCGAGGAGGCGGGCGCGGTAGGCCGGATCGATCCAGCTCTTCGCGACGACGCGGGCGCCGTTGTGAGGCCCGACCTTCGTCTCGTAGGTCTCGATCAGCACGTCGAGGGCGGCCGGATCGACGTAGCCCTTCTCGACCAGGATCGTCTCCAGCGCCCGGACCCGCGCGTCCATGGCGGAGAGTTCGCTGTGGTCGTGATCGTGGGTCGTGGTGATGGTCGTGATGGTGATGGTCGTGGTGATCGTGATCGCTCATGACGCGCCTCTCAACCCGCCGGAGGCTAGCGCGGCTCCGGCGTCAGGGAAAGGCGGCCGCTCCTCGCGACCGCCGCCGCACGACGATGCGCGTCAGGCCTTCGGGGCCCGGGCGATCTCCTCGGCCCGCAGGTCCTTGCGCAGGATCTTGCCGACGTTGGACTTCGGCAGCTCGCTGCGGAACTCGACGAGCTTCGGCACCTTGTAGCCGGTCAGGTGCTCCTTGCAGAAGGCGCGGATCTCCTCGGCCGTCACCTCGGCGTCGGGCTTCTTGACCACGAAGGCCTTCACGGCCTCGCCGGCAGCCCCGTCCGGGACGCCGACCACGGCGACCTCGAGGATGGCGGGGTGCTTGGCCAAAGTGTCCTCGACCTCGTTGGGGAAGACGTTGAAGCCGGAGACCAGCACCATGTCCTTCTTGCGGTCGACGATGCGGAAATAGCCGTCCTCGTCCTGGATCGCGATGTCGCCTGTGTAGAGCCAGCCGTCGCGCACGGTGCGGGCCGTCTCGTCGGGCTTGCGCCAGTAGCCCGCCATGATCTGCGGGCCGCGGGCGATGAGCTCGCCGGGCTGGCCGTGCGGGACCTCCTTGCCCTCGTCGTCGACGCACTTGATGTCGGTGGAGGGAACGGGCACGCCGATCGTGCCCTCCTTCACCCCGTCCAGCGGGTTGAAGGTGAGGACGGGCGAGGACTCGGTCAGGCCGTAGCCCTCGACCACGGGCGTGCCAGTGACCTCCTGCCAGCGCCGCGCCACCGCGTCCTGCAGGGCCATGCCGCCGGCGCAGGAGCTCTTCAGCGCCTTCGGCGGGTTATCCCGGAACCAGGGCTCGTTGTTGAGGCCGTTGAACAGCGTGTTGACGCCGGTCAGCATGGAGACCGGATACTTCTCGAAGGCCTTCTGGAGGTTGGTCAGCGGCCGCGGATTGGGCACCATGACGTTGTGGGCGCCGAGCACCCAGAAGCCCAGCATGTTCACCGTGAAGGCGAAGATATGGTAGAGCGGCAGCGCGGTGAGGATTGTCTCCTCGCCCCTGACCATGTTCGACGCGACCATCTCCAGCGACTGCGCCATGTTCATGACGAGGTTGCCGTGGGTCAGCATGGCGCCCTTGGAGACGCCGGTCGTGCCGCCGGTGTATTGCAGCACGGCGAGCGTATCGAGGCCGACCGTCTCGGCATAGGCGGAGACCTTGACCCCGCCCTTGCGGGCCTCGCCGGCGGCGAGGGCGGCGCGGAAGGTGGTGTGCTCCACCGGCACCGGCTTCACGGACTTGTCCTTGTACTTCTGCACGAGACCGACCAGCGTGCCCTGCAGCCAGGGCATGAAGTCGGTGATCGAGGAGACGACGACGTTGCGCACCTTGTGCCGCGAGAAGGCGGCGGGCAGCTTGTCGGCGAACATGTCGATGATGACAAGCAGGTCCGGATCGCCGTCGGCGAAGACGTTGCCCATCTCCTCCGCCGTGTAGAGCGGGTTGATGTTGATGAGGACGCAGCCGGCCTTGAACACGCCGAAGGCGACGATCGGGAAGGCGAGGGCATTGGGCGTCTGCAGGGCGACGCGGGCGCCGGCCTCGAGCTTCAGGACCTCGCGCAGGTAGACGGCGAAGTCGTCCGACAGCCGGTCGATGTCGGCGTAGCTGAGCGAACCGCCCATGCCGTTGGGCAGGCAGAGGGAAAAGGCGGTCTTGGCGCCGTAGGTGCGCGCCACGGAGCGGACCATCGCGGCGAGGTTCGGATGGGGCGCCTCGTCGATCGTGTGGCGCATGCCGACCGAATAGAACTTCGTCCAGGGCCTCGCGGGAACCGTATCCACGTGGGTCATGCCATCCTCCCGGTATCGTCTTTGGTCTCAGCCTATAATCCAACGGCGCAGGGGCCGCCAGCCGGCTTGATGTCACGCTGAAGACAGGCTCAGAGGGCGTGGACCTAGCGCAGCTTGCCGGCGGCGCGCAGGACGAAGCCGATGACCTCGGCGACGGCCCGGTAGAGCTCTTCGGGGATATGGTCGTCGATGTCGACACCCGACAGGGCTTCGGCCAGCAGCGGATTGCCCTCGACGGCGACGCCGTGCTCGCGGGCCGTGGCGATGATCTTCTCCGCGATGAGGCCGCGGCCGGAGGCGGTAACGCGCGGTGCCGCGTCCTTGCCCATGTCGTATTCCAGCGCCACCGCGACGGCGGGGCGGGGCCGGGTCTCGTCCTCGCTCATGACGAGCGGTCCAGGCGATGGCGCGGCGGTCCGGCGGGCGAGCGCGGCTCGGGCGGCGCGCCGGCGGCGATGGTCAGCCGGTCGATGGTGAAGGCGGAGGCGGACAGGGCGTCGGATAGGCCGGTGCGCTCGGCCTCGAGCGCCGCCGCGACGCCGTCGCGCTCGGCCCAGAGCTGGATGCCGACCCGCCCGTCGTGCCAGCGGACGGCGGCATGGATCGGCCCCAGCGGCTCGGCGTCGAGCGAGAAGCGGAGGGTCCAGTCGCCGCCCTTGCGTGGCGCGGCCGGGCCATCGTCGGGGTCGTCGTGGTCGCGCTGGATCTGGAACTGGACGACGGCGGTCTCGACGCCGACGCGCATCGGCACCTCCAGCGTCACCAGCGCCTGGGGCTCCGGACGTGCCGCCTCGCGCATGTCGGGGAGGGATGCCGCCTGCAGCAGGGTGATGCGGGCGAGGGCCGCCTCGGTGCGCTCGGTGAGGACGCCGGCCACCTCGGCGGCGGTGGAAGCGGGGCCGAGCGTCGCCTGCTGCGGCGCCTGGCCGTGGGGGAGGGCGCCGCGCAGCGGCGGGCGCTCGTGGCCGGCCGGCTTCGGCAGGGCGGGCGTCTCCGCCGGGTCGAGCTCCGCCGTCCAGCCGGCGAGGGCGGATTGAAGGCGCTGGAGCGAGGCCTTGAGGTCAGGCGGCAGCGGGACGCCCGGCGGCAGGGCCGCGAGGCGCGCCTCGAGCTGGGTGCCGGCATTGCGCAAGGCTTCGGCGAGGCCGGCCGGTGTCGCCAGCGTCTCTGCGGGGACGCGGAAGCCGAGGACCTCGGCCATGGCGCGGGCGACGGGCGCCGGCACCTGGGCGCGGGTGCGGCCCTGGGCGACCGCGCCCAATTCGGCGAAGAGGGCGGTCAGGCTGTCCTGCCGGCCGGCGGCGGTGCGGACCCCCTGGACCAGGGCCTCCCGCAGGGCCTTGGGCGGGGAGGCATCGTCGTCCGCCGTCTCGGCCTGGCGCGCCGGATCGGCGGAGGACCTGGCCGCCAGCGCCACCTGGGCGCCGTCGGCGAGGCGCGGGGCGTCGGCGGCGACGAGGCCGCGGGCGAGGAGGCCCACCAGGGCCGCAGCCACGGTCCCGGCGGGGGGTGGCGGCATGGCCGGCTGGGCCGGCGGTGTCCGTGCGTCCGGCGCGGCGGTCGCCGCAGGTGCGGTGGCCAGGGCAGCGGCAGGTCCGGGCAGGGCGGTGGCGGGAGGCGCGGCGGCGCGCATCATGGCCGCGGACGGTTCGGCGATGGCGATTCTGACGGCCTGACCGCCGCGCTCCACCGTCAGCGTCACGGCCGTGCCGGGCACCAGCGGCTGGCTGGTCCGGACGTCGAGCGTTCCGGTACCGACGGTGAGGCGCGCCATGCCGTCGGCGAGCATGGCGGCGACGCGCGCAGCCACGGCTTCGCCGGGCCGGGCGCCGACCGCCTCCAGCGCCGCGTGCAGCTGCACCGGCTCGACCGGAGCCACCGCCTGGGTGGGCCTGATGCTCTCCACGCTCACGCCGGTTCTCCCCGCGCGTCTGTCGAATGCCAGCCTGCCGGATGAATCATGACCGATTCGGAAAGGGCGATCTTGACTCGCGTGACGTTCCGCACCGAAATCCCGATGAAACCCGTCCACCTGGTCTGCTCGCGGCGCGCAGGCGCGGGGGACGAGCCGACCGCGGTGCGGCGGCGACAGAGTGAGGGCGTTCTCCATGCTGCATCAGCCGCGTCGCTGGCTCCCAGGCCTGCTGCCGCTCGCCCTCCTCGCCGGCGGATCCCTGTGGTGGAAACAGGGGGCCATCGAAGCCGACCTCTCCGAGCGCGCGACGCGGGCGATCGGCGCCGCCTCCACCGTCGATGGCAAGCCCTGGGCGAGCGTGAAGGTGCGCGGGCGCGACGCGGTGATCACGGGCACAGCCCCGGCGCTGGAGGCCGCGGCGGCGGCGGAAACCCTTTCGGAGAGTCAGTTCGGGGTGCGGCGGGCCGACGCGGCCAACGACTTTCTGCCTGCCGCCAATCCCTTCGGCTGGTCGGCGCGGCGGCAGGACCAGACCATCATCCTCTCCGGCCAGGTCGCCCCCGACGGCGCGCGCGCCCGGCTCGTCGAGGCGGCCCGCAAGGCGCTGTCCGGCGCCGAGGTGTCCGACCTCATGACCCTCGCCCGCGACATTCCCGCGAGCGCCACGCGCGCCGCCGAACTCGGGCTGGAACAGCTCGGCCGCGTCACCTCGGGTTCGGCGACGCTGAGCGGCGGCGCCTTCCGCTTCACCGGCACGGCCGGGGATGCCGCGACCAAGGCGCAGATCGAACAGGCGCTGGCCGGGCTGCCGCAGGGCATCAGCAATGGCGGCGTCAACGTCTCGGTGCCGGGACCCGCCGTGGCGCAGGCGCCGCCTCCCGCGGCCATCCTGCCGCCCGAGGCGGACTGGTCGGCGGTCAAGAGCGCCGACGGCGCGATCCGGATCGTCGGCACGATCGGCTCGCAGGAGGCGCGCGAGCGCATCCTCGCCGCCGCCCGTGCCTCGACCACCGGCCCGGTGACCGACGCGATGACCGTCATCGCCGGCCTGCCGGCCAATCTCGAGGCCAAGGCGCTCTCGGCCATCGAGCAGCTCAGGGGCCTCGCCAGCGGCACGGCGAAGATCGCCGGTACGGTCTACTCCTTCACCGGCGTCGCCGCCGACCCGCAGGCCTTCGACCGACTGGCGGCGGCGGTGCGCGGCGCCAGCGACGGCTTCACCATGGGCGACCTCATCGTCGCGCCGCCGGTCGTCTCGCCGTTCAGCTGGAGCGCCCGCCGCACGGGCGAGGCGCTGACGCTGCAGGGCTTCGCGCCGTCGGAGGCGGCGAAGGCGGCAGTGCTGGCACTCGCCCGCCGGCTCGCGGGGTCCACTGCCGTGGTCGACGAGATGCGGCTCGCCGGCGGTTTCCCCGACGGTGTCGATTTCGGCGCGCTGACCGGTGCGGCGCTGACCCAGCTCTTCCGGCTGAGCGAGGGCTCGGCCCAGCTCAACGGCAACCGGCTGACGCTGGCCGGCCGCGCGCCGGACGCCACGGCGGCCATGGAGGTGCGCCAGGCGCTCGCCGCGCTCGGCGGGCCGGTCGTCGCCATCACCGACCTCGCCCTGCCGCCGGCGGAGATTCCGCCACCACCGCCGGCGCCGCCGCTCTCCGACGACCTCACCCCGCCGCCCCCGCGGCTGGAGACGCTGGCGCCGGTCGCCCAGCAGCTGCCGCTGCCGGTAGTCCCGCCGCCGCCGCCCTCGGTGGAGGCCATGGCGCCGCCGGTCCAGGAACTCGCGCTGCCGGTGGTGCCGCCCGCCCTGCCGCCGGCGGGGGTGATGGCGCAGGCGCCGTCCGCCGCCACGTCGGGTGCCTCCGGTGCCGGCACCGCGGCGGCTGCCGCCGCCTCCGCGCCCGCTGCGGCGCCGTCGTCCCCACCTCCCACGCCCTCGGCTCCCACCCCCTCGGCCAGCGCCACCTCCGTCGCGGGTTCGGGCGGCGCCGCCGCGACCGCCGCCAGCCCCGCGGTCGCCAGCCCGGCCGTCGCTCAGGGAACGCCGGCCGCCATGCCGCCGCCGCCCGCGCCGGCACCGGTCTGGCTGCCGCCGCCCGACTGCGGCGCGATCGTCCAGACGGCGCTCGAGGGCGACCGCATCCTGTTCGACTACTGGAAGGCGGAGCAGCGCGCCGAGCACGGGCCGGTGCTCGATCGCCTCGCCGCCGCCATCAAGCGCTGCGGCGAAGGCGTCCGCATCGAGGTGGCCGGTCACACCGACAGCCACAACTGGACCGGGCAGAACCAGAAGCTCTCCGAGGACCGGGCCGCCGTCATGCGCGACGAGCTGGTGCGCCGCGGGGTCGAGGCGCGGACGCTGGTGGTGGTCGGCCATGCCGCCACCCGGCCCGTCGCCCCCAACGACTCGGAGGAGGGCCGCGCCCTCAACCGCCGGGTCGAGTTCCACGTCCGTCCGCGTTCGTGAGGAGAGGGTGATGCTGTATCTCGTCCAGACCTTCGCCATCCCCCTCCTGATCGCCCTCGCCGGCGGCCTCGCCGTCGGCTGGATCACCTCCGACAAGGAGGACGAGGGCCCGAGCGGCCTCGCCGCCGCGGCCATGGTCGGCTTCGCGCTGATGGTGGTGGCCGCCGCCCTCAACTGGGTGCCGGGCCGCCCGGGCCTGTGGCTCGACACGGCGGTGCTGTTCGCCACCGCCTATCTGACGGGCTGCGTCGCCGGTGCCTTCGCCCGCGTCTTCACCGACAAGGTGGAGGACACCGTGACCTCGCCGCTCGGTGAGATGGCCGGCGCCGCGACGTCGGCGACGGGCGCGGTCAAGGCGGTGGCGGAGGCGACGACCTCCGTCGCGCGCCTGGTGGGCGATGCCGCCGAGCGCCGCAACCAGGCGGCGGCATCCGCTCCCGCGCCGCAGGCCGCGGCGAGCGCGCCGCCCCCGGCGTCTGCCGGTGCACAGGCCGCCTCGGAGGCCATGGCCCAGGGCACCAAGCCGCTCGGGCTTGCCGGCCCCCGCGGCGGGCGGCCGGACGAACTGGAGCTGATCAGGGGGGTCGGGCCGCAGAACGAGGCGCGGCTGCATGCGCTGGGTGTCTATCACTTCGACCAGATCGCGGCGTGGACGGCGAAGGAGGCCCAGTGGGTCGGCGGCTATCTCGCCTTCCCGGGTCGCATCGAACGCGAGGACTGGATCGGCCAGGCGAAGGTGCTGGCGGCAGGCGGCACCACCGCCCATGCCGACCGCGTCAGGAGCGGCGAGATCGCCAGCACGCCCGACGGCAAACCGCCGGCGGCGTGAGGGCCGCGGGCGGGGTCCGCCGGGACGCCTTCAGGTGAGGTAGTGGACGCCGGCGGCGATGATCAGCGTCCAGACGACGAAATTGGCGGTGATGGTGGCCAGAACGGCCTGGGACGGCGACATGGGCAACCTCATCGAGCAATGATGTCCGCGACGGGAACGAGCCCCTCCGCCCCCTTTCTAGCGGCAGGGGCCGGCGCGTCGATCAAAGGATGAAGTGAGGGTTAACGGCCCGTCCCGCCGCGGGGCGCCTCGTTAGACGCTGCCGACCGTCTTCAGGCGCACGCGCGGGTGGATTTCCGCCTGGCTGAGGACCGGCGTCTGGGCGCGGAAGCGCTCGACGATGGAGCGCACGAAGGGCCGGATGCCGGGGCTGGTGAGGAGGACCGGCGCCTCGCCCATGCGGGCCGCGTCCTCGAAGGCGTCGCGCACCAGCATGATGAACTCGGAGAGCTTGGACGGCTGCATGGCGAGCTGGCGGTCGTCGCCCTGGCCGACGATGGAATCGGCGAAGGCCTGTTCCCAGACGGGCGAGAGCGCGATGAGGGCGAGGCCGCCGTCGTAGCCGGCATACTGGGCGCAGAGCTGGCGGGCGAGGCGCGAGCGCACGTGCTCGGCGATCTGCGCCGGCGACCGGGTGAAGGCGACCGCCTCGGCGATGCCCTCGAGGATGGTCGGCAGGTCGCGGATGGAGACGCGCTCGGCGAGCAGGGTCTGCAGCACCCGCTGGATGCCGGAAATGGTGATCTGGCCGGGGACGAGGTCCTTGATGAGGTCGCCCTGCTCCTTCGGCATCTCCTTCATCAGCTTCTGGACCTCCGAATAGCTCAGGAGATCGGAGACGTTGGCCTTGAGGATTTCCGTGAGGTGGGTGGACAGGACGGTCGCGGCGTCGACCACGGTGTAGCCGCGCACGCTCGCCTCCTCCTTCAGCGCCGCGTCGACCCAGGTCGCCGGCAGGCCGAAGGTCGGCTCGGTGGTGTGGACGCCCGGCAGGTCGACCTGTCCGCCGGCCGGGTCCATGACCATGTACTGCATCGGCCAGATCTGGCCCTGTCCCGCATCCACCTCCTTGACGCGGATGATGTACTGGTTCGGCGGCAGCTGGACGTTGTCGAGGATGCGCACCGAGGGCATGACGAAGCCCATGTCGGCGGCGAGCTGGCGGCGCAGCGCCTTGATCTGGTCGGTGAGCCGGTCGGAGCCGCCCTCGGACTGGACGAGCGGCAGCAGGCCGTAGCCGAGCTCGATCTTGAGGTCGTCGATCTTGAGGACGGAGGAGATCGGCTCCTCTGCGGGAGGCGCGGCGGCGGCCGCCACCTCGGCCGCCTCGGCGCTGTCGGAGGCGCGGGCGATGCGCTTGGATTCCTCGCCGAGCGTATAGGCGGCCCAGCCTGCGAGAGCGGCGAGGCCGGCGAAGGGGATGAAGGGAATGCCCGGCAGCAGGGCCATGGCCCCCATGACGCCGGCCGAGAGGCCGAGGGCCTTCGGATAGCCGGTGAGCTGCTTCATCATGGCCTGGTCGGCCGAGCCGGTGACGCCCGCCTTGGAGACGAGCAGGCCCGCGGCGGTCGAGATGATGAGGGCGGGGATCTGGCTGACGAGGCCGTCGCCGACGGTGAGGATCGTGTAGGTCCGCGCCGCCTCGAGGAAGGGCATGCCCTGCTGCGCCACGCCGATGATGAGGCCGGCGATGACGTTGATGAAGGTGATGAGCAGGCCGGCGATGGCGTCGCCCTTCACGAATTTCGAGGCGCCGTCCATGGCGCCGTAGAAGGCGCTCTCGTCCTCCAGGTCCTTGCGCCGCGTTTTGGCGGTCTTCTCGTCGATGAGGCCGGCCGAGAGATCGGCGTCGATCGCCATCTGCTTGCCGGGCATGGCGTCGAGGGAGAAGCGCGCCGCGACCTCGGCGATGCGGCCCGAGCCCTTGGTGATGACGATGAAGTTCACGATCACCAGGATGGCGAAGACGATGATGCCGATCACGAAGGATCCGCCCATCACGAAGTTGCCGAAGGCCTCGATGACGTGGCCGGCGGCGTGGGTGCCTTCGTGTCCGTGCGAGAGAATCAGGCGGGTGGAGGCGAGGTTCAGCGCCAGCCGTAGCATCGTCGCGATGAGCAGCACGGTCGGGAAGGAGGAGAACTCCAGCGGCTTGTGGATGAAGAGGGCGGTCATGAGGATCATGACCGAGGAGATGATCGACACCGCCAGCATCAGGTCGAGGATGATCGCCGGCAGCGGGAAGATCAGGATGATCAGGATGCCGATGACGCCGCAGGCCATCCACAGGTCGGGACGGCGCAGCCAGTCCGACATCTGGCCGAGCGACATGCCGCTGGCGATGGTTCGCTGTCGTTCGGCGGCTGCCGCGTCGCTCATGCAGGATCCCCGGCCGCAGGCGCGCGCGGCCCATGTTGAACGTGTCCAGGCAAGATTTGCCGGGTGGATGGTTAACGGCTGGTTACCGGCGTCAACGGGTCCCAGCGCTTGTCGCGCGCGGCCGGGGATGGCAAAGCTGCTGGCCCGCGCTGGTGCGCACCCCCTCGATGGAGCACGCATGGCCGATTTCCGTCTGACCGGCGCCGGAGGCACGCCCGGCGGCATGATCGCCTTCTTCGTCGGCCTCGGCATGACGGTGGCGGGGGCCTATCTCCTGACCAACCAGGTCTCCGTCCATGGCGGATCCTGGACGCTGGGCGGCTATTCGGCCTTCGGTCTGTCGCTGGTTCCCATCCTCTTCGGCGTCGGCATGCTGTTCTTCGACGGCTCGTCGCGGCTCGGATTCCTGCTGCTGTTCGCCGGGATCGTCATCATCGCCGCAGGCATTCTCGTTAACCTCACGATCTATTTCGTCCCCACGAGCCTCTTCAACACGCTCATGATGCTGGGGCTGACGGCAGGCGGAATCGGCCTCGTGCTGCGCTCGCTCAGGTAAAATCGACGGTCCGCCCCAAAACGCCCGGCCGCGTTAACCATCCGGTAACCACCCACCCGGCAAATCTTGCCCAGCGATCGGCGGCGGCCGCTTCGCGCAGGACCTGATGGGCTGGTGGCGTCTTGAACGGCATTCTGGAGTTCATGAAAAAACTGGGCGCGCCCCGCCTCGCGGCGATGGGGGTCGTCTCGCTCGGCCTGGTCGGCTTCTTCGTCTACATCATCATGCGGATGAGCCAGCCGCAGATGGCGCTGCTCTTTTCCGACCTGACGCTCGAGGATTCCTCCCAGATCGTGAAGGAGCTGGAGCGCCGGCAGGTGAAGTTCCAGCTGCGCAACGAAGGCGCCCAGGTCTTCGTGCCGCAGGAGCAGGTGGCCCGCGTGCGCCTGCAGCTCGCCGAGAGCGGCATGCCGCGCGGCGGCGGCGTCGGCTATGAGATCTTCGACAAGGGCGACGCGCTCTCGTCCACCTCCTTCGTCCAGAACATGAACCAGCTGAGGGCGCTGGAGGGCGAGCTCGCCCGCACCATCCGCGGCATCGAGCGGGTCCAGTCGGCGCGCGTCCACCTCGTCCTGCCCGAGCGCGCCCTGTTCTCGCGCGAGCGCTCCGAGCCCTCGGCCTCCATCGTGCTGCGGGTGCGCGGGGGTCTCGAGCCGCAGCAGATCCGGGCGGTGCGCCATCTCGTCGCCTCGGCGGTCCGGGGCCTGTCGCCGCAGCGCATCTCCATCGTCGACGAGGGTGGGCGGCTGCTCGCCGACGGCGCGGGCGACGCCTCGGGCATGATGGGGTCGACCGTCGACGAGCGGAAGGCCGGCCAGGAGCGCCGCCTGCGCGAGCAGGTCGAGAGCATCATCGCGTCCGTGGTCGGACCCGGCCGGGCCCGCGTCCAGGTCGCCGCCGACATGGACTTCAACCGGGTCACCCAGACCTCCGACGACTTCGACCCCGAGCGCCGCGTCGTCCGCTCCACCCAGACCCGCGAGGAGCAGTCGAGCTCCAACGAGGGCCGCGGCGACGGCCAGGTGACCGTCGGCAACGAACTGCCGGGGGCCAACCAGACCGGCGCCGGCGCCAACGCGTCCCGCGAGGCGAGCCGCAAGACCGAGGAGACGGTCAACTACGAGATCGCCCGCACCCAGCGCACCGAGGTCATCGAGGGCGGCCGCATCAAGCGTGTCTCGGTCGCCGTGCTGGTCGACGGCGTCTATGCCCGCGACGCGCAGGGCAACGTGAACTACCAGCCGCGCTCGGCCGAGGAACTGGACCGGATCGGCGCCCTGGTGCGCTCGGCCATCGGCTTCGACCAGCGCCGCGGCGACCAGGTGGAGATCGTCAACCTTCGCTTCGCCGAGGCGCCGCAGCTCGCCGCCCCGGAGGCCGAGCGGCCCTGGTGGATGGTCTACGACTTCACCAAGGAGGACATCCGCTACGCCATCGAGCTGGCGGTGCTGCTGCTGGTGTCGCTCCTCGTCATGCTCTTCGTCGTCCGTCCGCTGCTCCGCCGCATCGTGGCGCCCGACGAGGTGCCGGCGCCGGCGCTGCCGGCCGGCACTCCCGGTGCGGCGCCGGCCTCCGCGGAAGGCTCGGCGGGCGAGGCCGGCGAGCGCGGCGAGGGCACGGCGTCGATCAAGGCGCCGCCGCTGGCGCCGGGGCTGGAAAGCGCCACGATGAAGATGATCGAAATGGCCCAGATCAAGGGCGAGGTGCACCAGGCCTCGCTCGCCAAGGTGGGCGAGCTGGTCGAAAAGAACCCGCACGAGACCGTCTCGATCATTCGCCAGTGGCTGAACGACGGTGAACCGAAATGACCATGGCGCAAATGGAACGCGACGCGGAATTCGGCAAGGCACTCGCCGCCCTGTCCGCCGACGGTCGCATCAACACCCTGGCTGCCCGCGGCCTGACCGGCCATCAGCGCGCCGCCATCCTCATGCTGACGCTCGGCGACAAGGTGTCGTCGCGCATCTGGAAGCTGCTCGACGACGAGGAGATCCGCGTCCTGTCGATCGCGATGTCGCAGCTCGGGACGGTCGAGCCGGACGTGGTGGAGAGCCTGATGCTGGAATTCGTCGGGCGCCTGTCGGCGGCCGGCGGCCTGATGGGCAACTTCGACGCCACCGAGCGGCTGCTCTCGCAGTTCATGCCGTCCGACCGGGTCGCGATCCTGATGGAGGAGATCCGCGGGCCGGCCGGCCGCAACATGTGGGAGAAGCTCTCCAACGTGCAGGAGCAGGTGCTCGCCAACTACCTGAAGAACGAGTACCCGCAGACCGTCGCGGTGGTGCTCTCCAAGATCAAGCCGGAACATGCCGGCCGCGTGCTCGCCATCCTTCCCGAGGAGTTCGCCCTCGACGTGGTCGGCCGCATGCTGAAGATGGAGGCGATCCAGAAGGACGTTCTGGAGCGCATCGAGCAGACGCTGCGCACCGAGTTCATGTCCAACCTCTCGCAGACCTCGCGGCGCGACAGCCACGAGGCCATGGCCGAGATCTTCAACTCCTTCGACCGGCAGACCGAGACGCGCTTCATCACCGCGCTCGAGGAGCAGAACCGCGACTCCGCCGAGCGCATCAAGAGCCTGATGTTCACCTTCGACGACCTCGCCAAGCTCGATGCCGGCTCGGCGCAGACCCTCGTGCGCCAGGTCGAGAAGGACAAGCTGGCGGTCGCCCTCAAGGGCGCCAGCCAGACCATGCGCGACTTCTTCCTGGCGCAGATGTCGACCCGCGCGGCGAAGATGCTGCAGGACGACATGCAGGCCCTCGGCCCGATGCGCCTCAAGGACGTGGACGAGGCGCAGGGCGTGCTCGTCAACCTCGCCAAGGATCTCGCCGCCAAGGGCGAGATCATGATCTCCAAGAACCGCGCCGACGACGAACTGGTCTTCTGAGGACATGCACGTGGCGGCACCGGTCAAATATCTCTTCGAAACGGAGTTCGGGCAGGAGGCCAAACGCGCCGCCGAGCCGCGGATCGCCGTCTCGGAGCACCAGCAGCTCCTCGCCCAGGCGCGGCAGGAGGGCTACGCCGCCGGTCTCGCCGCCGGCGAAGCGAAGGCCATGGCGTCGATCGAGCGGCAGCGGGCGCTCGCCCTCGGCCAGCTCGGCGACCGCCTGTCGGTCGCCGCAGCCGCCCTGTCCGACCTCGAGGGACGGCTGGAGGCGGAGGCCATCGACATCGCGGTGGCGGTGGCGCGCAAGCTCTCGGACGCCCTGGTGGCGCGCGAGCCGCTGGACGCCGTCCGTGACCTCGTCGCCGACTGCTTCGCCAACCTGCGCAGCGCGCCGCATCTGGTGGTCCGGGTCAACGACGACCTGCTCGAGGATGCGCGCACCGAACTGACGAAGCTCGCCACCGAGCGCGGCTTCGACGGCCGCCTCGTCATCCTGGCCGAGCCCGCCATCGCGCTCGGCGACTGCCGCATCGAATGGTCCAGCGGCGGCATCATGCTCGACCGTGAAGAGACCGCCCGTCGCATCGGCGAGGCGGTCGGCCGCTATACCGCATCCACCTCCGGTACCCCCGAGGCCCTGTCATGAGCACTCCCTCCGACACCGGCATGCCGCTGCCCGATCTCGAGAACGAGGGCATGGACGTGGTGCCCGGCTCCAATGCCGGCATGGACCTCGGCGAAGCGGGCGACGACGGCACCAAGGACGCGACGGACCTGGAAGCGGTCTTCGACGTGCCGGTCAACGTCTCCGCAGTGCTCGGTCGCTCGCGCATGGACGTGGGCGAGCTCCTGAAGCTCGGACCCGGCACGGTCCTCGAACTCGACCGCAAGGTCGGCGAGGCCATCGACATCTACGTCAACGACCGTCTCGTCGCGCGCGGCGAAGTGGTGCTCGTCGAGGATCGCCTCGGCGTGACCATGACGGAAATCATCAAAGCCGAGCGCTGAAGGAACCCGAACGATGCGACTGCTGATCGTCGGAACACTCAAGGGGCAGCTCTCCATCGCCACCAAGATGGCCGTGGACAAGGGCGCCGCCGTCACCAATGCCGAGGACATCGAGACGGCGCTGCGCGTCATGCGCGCCAAGGGCGCCGACCTCGTCATGGTCGAGGTGACGATGGACGTCCGGGCGCTGGTCCAGGCCTTCGCGGACGAGATGATCGCCGTGCCGATCGTCGCCTGCGGCACCTCCAACGACGCCCGCGCCGCGGTGGCGGCGATCCATGCGGGGGCCAAGGAATACATCCCGCTGCCGCCCGATCCGGAGCTGATCGCCGCCGTGCTGGCGGCGGTCGCCGACGACGCCAAGCAGCTGATCTACCGCGACGAGGCCATGGCCCGCGTCGTCCAGCTCGCCAACCAGGTGGCGGGGTCTGACGCCTCCATCCTCATCACGGGCGAGAGCGGCACCGGCAAGGAGGTGCTGGCGCGCTACGTCCACACCAAGTCGAACCGGGCCAAGGCGCCCTTCGTCGCGGTGAACTGCGCCGCGATCCCCGACAACCTGCTCGAGAGCGAGCTCTTCGGCCACGAGAAAGGCGCCTTCACCGGGGCCGTGGCGCGGCGCATCGGCAAGTTCGAGGAGGCGAACGGCGGCACGCTGCTGCTCGACGAAATCTCCGAGATGGACATCCGCCTGCAGTCGAAGCTCCTGCGCGCCATCCAGGAGCGCGTCATCGACCGCGTCGGCGGGACCCGGCCGGTTCCGGTCGACATCCGCATCCTCGCGACCTCCAACCGCACGCTGGCGGACGAGGTTCGCAAGGGCACGTTCCGCGAGGACCTGCTCTACCGGCTCAACGTCGTGAACCTGAAGCTGCCGCCGCTGCGCGAACGCCCCGCCGACATCCTCGAACTCGCCGGCCACTTCGCCAAGAAGTACGCCGAGGCCAACGGCATGCCGCCGAAGCTGCTCTCGGCCGAGGCGCGCCGCCAGCTCACCGTCGCACGCTGGCCGGGCAACGTGCGCGAGCTGGAGAACACGCTGCACCGCGCCGTGCTGCTCTCGACCGGTCCGGAGATCGGCGTCGACGCCATCCGCACGCCGGACGGGGCGAGGCTCGACGAGCGCCGCGGGCCCGACCAGGTGGCGGCGCAGGCGGCGATCGCGGCGGAGGCGGTGACGCGCGGTCTCGTCGGGCGCACCGTGGCGGACGTCGAGCGCGACCTCATCCTCGACACCCTCGGCCACACGCTCGGCAACCGGACCCATGCCGCCAACATCCTCGGCATCTCGATCCGCACGCTGCGCAACAAGCTCAACCAGTATGCGGACGAGGGCCATGCCATCCCGCCGCCGCCGCAGGGCGAGGCCCGCTACGAGATGCGCTACGGCTGATTGCGAAGGACGTTGCGCGCGGCCCCGCCGCTGCTAGACTTTCCCTAGGGGGAGGCTGGCCATGGGCGTGATCGCCGAGCTCATCGTCTACGTGATCGTGGACCTCCTCCTCATCGGGCTCGCGGCCGTGCTGCTGCCGCTGCTCACCTTCGGGCGGGCCCGCGTCGCCCCTGCCGATTCCGAGGGGCCCTTTCCGTTCCACGGTTTCCGGCGCGCTGCCGATGGACGGATCGAGGTCGGGCGCTCGCAGGCGGGTGTCTACACGCTGCTGGTGCTCCTGATCCTCTTCGCCCTCTGGCTGGTCTGGATGGGCCGCTGATCCGGCGCGCTATCTCGGCTTGCCGGCAGATTTCGGTCGGTCCGCGCGGCAGCGGTCCGAGCAGAAGCGAACCTCGTCCCAGACGCGCTCCCATTTCTTGCGCCAGGCGAAGGGCCGGCCGCAGGCGGCACAGGGCTTCTGCGGCAGGTCTGCCTTGCGGATCATCTTCCCCATCGCGCCGTCCCGTCCTGAACCGCAGCCCGTCACGCGCCGTATCCGCTCCACAGGCCCCGGTGTGGGGCGGCAGCGCAACGGCGGCATCATGGCGGACACCTATCTCATCTACGGCGGCACGGGCGGCATCGGATCGGCGCTGGCGCGCCGGCTGCGCGGCCGTGGCCATGCCGTGCACCTGGTGGCGCGCGACCGCGACCGGCTGGAGGCGCTGGCCGCCGAGATCGGCGCCACCTTCTCCGTCGCCGACGTCGCCGACCGCGCCGCCATCACGGCCGCCGCGGCGGAGGCGGGCGAGACGCTCGCGGGCCTCGCCTATTGCGTCGGGTCCATCAACCTGAAACCGGTGGCGCGGCTGACCGACGCCGACTTCACCCGCGACTTCGAGGTCAACGCCCTCGGCGCCGTGCGGGCCGTGCAGGCGAGCCTCCCGGCCCTGAAGGCCCATGAGGGACCGACCTCGTCGATCCTCCTCGTCTCGACCGTGGCCGTGGCGCAGGGATTTTCCGCCCACGCCTCCGTTTCCATGGCCAAGGGCGCGGTGGAGGGCCTCACCGTGGCGCTCGCCGCCGAGCTCGCGCCGAAGATCCGCGTCAACTGCGTCGCGCCCTCGCTGACCCGCACGCCGCTCGCGAAGGGTCTCACCTCCAACGAAACAATGGCCAACGCCATCGCCGCCCTTCACGCCATTCCCCGCCTCGGGGAGCCGGACGACGTCGCCGCCCTCGGCGCGCTGCTGCTGGACGCCGAGGCCGGCTGGATCACCGGCCAGATCATCGGCGTCGACGGTGGCCGCTCCATGCTGCGCACCAAGGGCTGAGCGGCACCTTGGCGACGCTGCGTCTCATCCTCGGCGACCACCTGACACGTGAGATCGCCGCGCTCGACGGCCTCGCAGCCGGCGACGTGGTGCTGATGGTGGAGGTGGCGGACGAGACGACCTATGTGCCGCACCACAAGCAGAAGATCGCCTTCATCCTCTCCGCCATGCGCCACTTCGCCGAGGAGCTGCGGCAGGAGGGGATCGCCGTCGACTACGTCCGCCTCGACGACCCGGAGAACAGCGGCAGCTTCGGCGGCGAGGTGAAGCGGGCGCTGGCGCGCCACGCCGTCGACCGCATCGTCGTCACCGAGCCCGGGGAGTGGCGCGTCAGGGCGATGATGGAAGCCTGGGCCGGGGAGACCGGCCTCCCGGTGGAGATTCGCGAGGACGACCGCTTCGTCTGCTCGCGCGGCCGGTTCTCCCGCTGGGCCGAGGGGCGCAAGGGCTTCCGGATGGAGTTCTTCTATCGGGAGATGCGGCGCGAGACCGGCCTCCTGATGGAGGAGGACAAGCCGGTCGGCGGGCAGTGGAACTACGATGCCGAGAACCGCAAGGCGCTGCCGAAGGAGGCCCGGCCGCCGCGGCGGCTGCGCTTTTCCCCCGACGCCGTAACGCGAGAGGTGATGGACCTGGTGGGCGCGCGCTTCGCCGATCATTTCGGCGACCTCGAGCCCTTCGGCTGGGCGGTGACGCGGGCCGATGCGCTGAAGGCCCTCGACCACTTCATCACCGAGGCTCTGCCGCAATTCGGCGACGTGCAGGACGCGATGAAGCGCGGCGAACCCTTCCTCTATCACGGGCTTCTCTCGCCCTACCTGAACGTCGGCCTGCTGACGGCCCGGGAGGTCTGTCTCGCCGCCGAGACCGCGTATCGCCGAGGTCAGGCGCCCCTCAACGCGGCGGAGGGGTTCATCCGCCAGATTCTCGGCTGGCGGGAATATGTCCGCGGCATCTACTGGCACCGCATGCCGGACTATGCCGAGACCAACGCGCTCGGTGCGGACCGCCCATTGCCCTGGTTCTACTGGTCCGGCGAGACCGACCTCGCCTGCATCGCCGAGGTGGTCGGCGAGACGCGCCGCAACGCCTATGCCCATCACATCCAGCGGCTCATGGTGACCGGCAACTTCGCCCTTCTCGCCGGCATCCGCCCTTCGGAGGTGGAGGCCTGGTATCTCGCCGTCTATGCCGACGCCTTCGACTGGGTGGAGCTGCCGAACGTCCACGGCATGGTGATGTTCGCCGACGGCGGGCTCCTCGCCTCCAAGCCCTATGCGGCCTCCGGCGCCTATATCGACCGGATGTCCGACTACTGCGCGGGCTGCGCCTACGACCCGAAGATCAAGGTCGGGGAGGGGGCCTGCCCCTTCAACCTGCTCTACTGGAACTTCATCGACGCCAATGCGCAGACCCTGAAGGGCAATCCGCGCATGGCCATGCCCTACCGCACCTGGGAAGGCATGGACGGCGGGAGAAAGGCGCAGATCCTGAAGGAGGCGCGAGCCTTCCTTGCGGGCCTGTCCGATCCGAGGGCACCCGGAAAGCCATCCGACGGGCAAATGTCGCTCGACCTGCGCTCCGATTGACAGGAGACCCTCGCTCGTCTTCCCTTGGGGAAGGGGAGTCTCGCCACCGATGTTCATCTTCGACGCGCTCTTCGGCTTCGTCTTCGATGCCTTCTTCGTCGGCCTCGCCCGTGTTCTCCTGCCCGTTGCCAGCCTCGGCAGGGCGCGCGTCACGCCGCGCGGAGAAAGCACCGAAGGCTATCCGGCTTCCGGCGTGATGCGGCAACCGTCGGGCATCTATTACGTCAGGCCGAAGGTGGCCGGAGAGACGCTGATCGGTCTGCTTGTCCTCGTCTTCATCGCGGTGGTGCTCTTCAAGCTGATCTTCTGAGGCCATCCGCCTTCCGGCAGGGCTTTCGCCGGGCGGTACGATCGGCTTTGATGCGTCGTGCCGATACACGTCACGAACCCCTTCCCGGAACGGTCCCCATGTCGCTTCCCGCTTCGCTCGCCGGCCGCCTGCAACTGCCGGCCATCGGCTCGCCGCTGTTCATCGTGTCGAACCCCGACCTCGTCATCGCCCAGTGCAAGGCGGGCATCGTCGGCTCGTTCCCGGCGCTGAACGCGCGGCCGGGCCCGGTGCTGGAAGACTGGCTGAAGCGCATCACCGAGGAACTGGGGGCCTATGACGAGGCCCATCCCAACGCGCCCTCCGCGCCCTTCGCGGTGAACCAGATCGTGCACAAGTCGAACGACCGGCTCATGCACGACGTCGAGATGTGCGTGAAGTACAAGGTGCCGGTGGTCATCACCTCGCTCGGCGCGCGCCCCGAGCTCAACGATGCCATCCACTCCTACGGCGGCATCACGCTGCACGACATCATCAACATCAATCACGCCAAGAAGGCGCTGGAGAAGGGTGCGGACGGCCTCATCGCCGTGGCGGCGGGCGCCGGCGGCCATGCCGGCACGCTCTCGCCCATCGCGCTGATCCAGGAGATCCGCGAGTTCTTCGACGGGCCGCTGGCGCTCTCCGGCGCCATCGCGACCGGCCGGGCGATCCTGGCGGCGCAGGCTCTCGGCGCCGACCTCGGCTATATCGGCTCGGCCTTCATCGCCACCAAGGAAGCCAATGCGACGGAGGCCTACAAGCAGGGCATCGTCGACGGGACCGCCGGCGACATCGTCTACTCGAACCTGTTCACCGGGGTTCACGGCAACTATCTGCGCGCCTCCATCGTCAATGCCGGGCTCGATCCGGACAACCTGCCGGAGAGCGACCCCTCCAAGATGAGCTTCGGCTCGGGCGGCTCGGAGAAGAGCAAGGCCTGGCGCGACATCTGGGGCTCGGGCCAGGGCATCGGCGCCATCAAGGCGGTGGAGAGCGCCGGCGAGTTCATCGGCAGGCTGAAGCGCGAATATGCGGAAGCCTACAAGGGCCTCGCCGCCGTCACCTCCTGGCCGCAGCGCGAGGCCCAGCGCCTCGCCGGCTGACCGACAGGACGGCTTGACGCCGCGCGCCGCGGCGTCATCCTTGGCGCATCCCCCGAAACCTGCCGGCCTCGACGCTGGCGGCGTCATGCCATCCGGGGGAGGCTTCCATGACCGACACGACGTCGCCGGGCATCGCGCCGCGATCGCGGGAGCCCGTTGTGCGGGCGGCCACGATCGAGGACATCAAGGAGGCCCTTGAGGCCGGCTGGGGGGATCTGCGGGCGGCGCCCGCCTTCGGCCTGTTCTTCGGCGCCATCTACTGGCTGGGCGGCCTCGCGCTGATGATCCTGCCGGCGAAGTTCGGCTATGCCTGGGCGGTGTTCCCGCTCGCAGCCGGCTTCGCCCTGATCGGCCCCTTCGTGGCTGTCGGGCTCTACGAGGTGTCCCGGCTGCGCGAGGCGGGCGCCGGGCCGACATGGGGCGCGGTTCTCGCCACGGTCTGGCGGCAGGGCGGGCGCGAACTCTCCTGGCTCGCCTTCCTCACCATCTTCATCTTCATCATCTGGATGTACCAGGTGCGCATGCTCTATGCGCTGTTCTTCGGCTTCGCGAGCCTCGACCCCGTGCTCTTCGCCAGGGCGCTGTTTCTCACCGCCGACGGGTGGACCTTCCTCGCCGTCGGCACGGCGGTCGGCGCGGTGATGGCGCTCTTCACCTTCTCGATCACGGTGATCTCGTTCCCGCTGCTGCTCGACCGCGACCTCGACATCGTCACCGCCATCATCACCTCGGTCAGGGCGGTCCAGGCGAGCCCGCAGGTCATGCTCGGCTGGGGCGCGGTGACCGCCGCGGCGGTCTTCCTCGCCATGGCGCCGTTCTTCGCCGGCCTGCTGCTGGTCCTGCCGCTCTGGGGCCACGCGACGTGGCACCTCTACCGGCGGCTCGTCAGCTTCCCGCCGGACTGACCCGCGACACCACGTCTGGTTCCTGTGGCAACGTTCTTGCGTCGTCGGGCTCCGTGACTGACCGGCCGCCCTCCGTGCGGCCCTTCCGCGGAGCCAGACCCATGATCACCCGACGCGCAGCGACCGCCGGCCTCGGCCTCGCCCTCTTCGCCCCCGCCGTGCGGGCGCAGGCCCTGACGCCCATCAAGTTCACGCTCGGCTGGAAGACCCAGGGCTCCGACGCCCCCTATTTCGTCGCCCGCGACAAGGGCTATTTCCGCGAGGCGGGCCTCGACGTCACCATCGACCAGGGCGAAGGCTCGGGCGCGACGGTGACCCGCATCATGGGCGGTGCCTATGATGCAGGCTTCGGCGACATCAATGCGATCATTCAGAATGCAGCGACGCGGCCGGCCGACACCCCCGTCATGGTCTACCAGATGTGGAACCAGCCGCCCTTCGCGCTGGTCGCCAAGAAGTCGAGCGGCATCGCCACGGTGAAGGACCTCGAGGGCCGCAAGCTCGGCGGCGCGCCGGGAACGCCGACGACCCGGCTGCTGCCGGTCTTCGCCAAGGCCAACAACCTCGACATGGCGAAGCTCACGGTGACCAGCATGGCGCCGAACCTGCAGGAGCCGATGCTGATCCAGGGCCAGATCGACGCGGCGCTGGTCTTCAACATCACCAGCTATTTCAACCTGGTGCTGAACCGCCAGGACCCGGACAAGGACTTCGTCTGGTTCGCCTTCGGCGACCACGGCCTCGACCTCTATTCCAACGGCATGATGGTGTCGCAGAAGCTGCTGAAGGACAATCCGCGGGCGGTGGCGGGCCTCGTCAAGGCGGTGAACCGCGCCAATGTGGAGGTGGCGGCCGACCAGAACATGGGCATGGCCGCGGTGCGCAACTTCGACGGCCTCGTCAACATCCCGGTCGAGAAGCGTCGCCTGCAATACGCCTTCGACAAGCTGATCATGTCGCCGGAACTGAAGGAGATCGGCGCCGGAGACGTGAAGGACGATCGCCTGGCGCGCGCCATCGGCATGGTGGTGACGGGCTATGAGCTGTCGCGGACGCCGGCGCCGGCCGAGATCTTCAACCGGTCGTTCCTGCCGGCCCGGGCGGAGCGCGAGATGGCCTACAAGATGACCTGAGGCAGCCTGAGCCACTCGTCTTTTACGTCATGCCCGGGCTCGGCCCGGGCATCCACGCATTGAACTCCGACGACGGTGGTCAAGTGGTGGATGGCCGGGACAAGCCCGGCCATGACGGATGGTGTCGCGCTGGCCTTCAGGCCCCCCGCGACCCCGGAACGACGCCTTCGGGAAGCGCCGCCACGTGGTCGGCGACGGCTCCCGCCGTCGTCAGCCAGACGTCGTCGCGCCGGGCCGCGATGTGGGCTAGGGCCCGCCGCAACTGACGCAGCCGATAGGGCTGGCCGACGATGTAGGGGTGCAGCGCGATGCCCATGACCAGCGGCATGGCGCGGGACTGCTCCAGCATCTCGTCGAACTGGTCGATGATCATGTCGGCGAACTGGCTGGCGGAATCCTTCCGCGCGACGATGGCGGGGATGTCGTTGAGTTCCTGCGGATAGGGCAGGGAGAGGATGCGGCCGCCGCCGCGGGTGGTGAACCAGACCGGCTGGTCGTCCTGGCACCAGTCGAGGAGGTAGGTATAGCCGTTCTCGGCGAGGAGGTCGGGCGTCACCGCGCTCTGTGAGATCCAGGGGCCGAGCCAGCCCTTCGGCGTCCGCCCCTCGGCGGCGGCGATGACCGCCGTCGTCTCGGCGATGAGGGCGGCCTCGCCCGCCTCGTCCAGAATGCCCTGCCGCTCGGAGTTGGTGCGGCCGTGGCCGAGAACCTCGTCGCCGCGCGCGCGGAAGGCCTCCATCACCTCCGGGCAATAGCCGTAGATGGAGGAATTGACGAGCACCGAGGCGGGCATGGCGAGGGCGTCGAAGAGCTCGATCATGCGCCAGACACCGACGCGGTTGCCGTAGTCGCGCCAGGCGTAGTTGAGCACGTCCGGCTGCGGGCCGCCGGGCGCGAGCTCGGCGCCCAGGCCCGTGCCGAAGGCGAAATGCTCGAGGTTGACGCCGAGATAGACGGCGAGCCGTTTGCCGCCGGGCCAGTCGTAGACGGGACGGCGGGTGATGGCGCTGTAGGCGTATCGCCCGTGGGACGGCAGGTCCGGCGGCGTGGTCGGATGGGTCATGATCGGCACGGGGCTCCGGCGGGGACGGCAGGGTGGCGAAAGGCGATGGGGGATTGCAAGCGCCGTGCCGCGATCCAGGCATGTGGACCACCCGCCCGCCGGCATTGCCTTCGCCCTGCACATGGGGATGATCGGCCGGCCCCTCGCACCGGATGATCCATGACCGCCTTTCCCGCCCTGTCCGACATCACCATCGGCTTCGGCCATTCCGCCTACCGGCTCGCCGACGAGTTCGCCCGCCGCAACACCGGCATCCGCTTCGAGGAATTCCGCAGCGCCGCCGACTTCCACCAGCGCATCGGCGCCTTCGACGTGGTCTGCGTCTCCGCCTTCTGGCGCAATGCGCCGCTGGAGAATGCCGGCAAGCTGCGCTTCATCCAGTCGGTCAGCGCCGGCATCGACGTCTTCGGCCTCGACGCGCTGAAGGCCCGGGGCGTCCGCCTCGCCAGCGCCCAGGGCGCCAACGCCATCGCGGTGGCCGAACACGCCATGGGGCTGACGCTCGCCCTCTCGCGCATGATCCACACCGCGCGCGACAACCAGGCCCGCAAGCACTGGCGGGGGATGATCTCCGATCCGGCCGCGCGCGAGGACGAGCTCGCCGGCAAGACCATGCTGATCATCGGGCTCGGCGGCATCGGCGGGCGCCTCGCCCGCTTCGCCAAGGCCTTCGACATGCGCGTCGTCGGCCTCAAGCGCGACACCAGCGTCAAGGTGCAGAACGTCGACGCGCTGGTCGGCCCGGCCGACCTCGACCGGGCGCTGGGGGAGGCCGACATCGTCGTGCTGACCTGCCCGCTTACCCCCGAGACCGAGGGGCTGATCAACGGCGCCCGCCTGAAGGCGATGAAGCCGACCGCCCACCTCATCAACTGCGCCCGCGGCAAGGTGGTGGACGAGGATGCGCTGATCGCAGCGCTTCAGGCCGGCACGATCGCCGCGGCCGGTCTCGACGTGACGCGCGAGGAGCCGCTGCCCGAGGCCTCGCCGCTCTGGACCATGGAGAACGTGCTGATCACGCCCCACACCGGCGGCGAGACGGCCTCCTACGAGAAGCGGGTCATCGACCTCCTGGTGGAGAACATCGGCCGTCTGTCGCGCGGCGAGCCGCTGGTGAACGGAATCGTCTGACCGGCCCGCGACCGGCTTACCTTTCCACGTTGCATCTCGCGGGGTGATGAACCCACACTCGCGGGATGATTCTCTCCCGTGGTCGAGCCCTCGTCCTGGCGACCGTAGCGGGGTTGGCGATGGCTCTCGTCGCCCTGCCGGGCGGCGCGCGGCCCGCCGCGGCACAATCGGTCACGACGCTCACCTACCAGTTCCCCGGCGGCAATCGCACCGTTCTGGTGACGGATTTCTCCCGCGGCCGGCCGGCCCCGCTGGTCATCGTCCTGCACGGGGCCGAGGGCTCGGCCGACCAGATCCGCCGCTATCTCACCTGGGACGTGATCGGCAAACGCGAGGGCCTGATCGTCGTCTATCCGCAGGGGGTCCGGGGCGGCTGGAACGACGGCAGGCCGGCGGACGGGCGGCGGTTCAATCCGCTCGCCCGGGTCGACGACGTCGGCTTCATCCGCAACATGGTCGCCGACCTCAACACCAAGGGGCGGATCGACCGGCGCCGCGTCTACGTCGTCGGCGTCTCCGCCGGCGGGCACATGGTGAACCGGCTCATCTGCGAGGCGAGCGACCTCTTCGCCGCGGCGGCACCGCTGCTCGCGACGCTCGCCGTGCGCTGGAGCTTCCATTGCGCCGGGCAGCCCCTGCCGGTGCTGATGGTCAACGGGACCGAGGACCCCATCACCCCCTGGGGCGGGCGGTCGGGCGGCGTCGATCCCGACAGCGCCCTCGCCTCCGTCAACGCCACCTTCGCGTTCTTCCGCAACCGCAACGGCTGCGCGTCGGCCGGCGACCGGCCGCTGCCGGAGCAGGAGACCTCCGACAATTCCCGCGTCCACCTCGTCGAGGGCACGGGCTGCCATCACGCGGCCCGGCTCTACCGCGTCGAGGGCGGCGGGCATCATACGCCGACGGGGCTCGAGCGGCGGCAGCGGCCGCCGATCGGCGCGCTGCTCGGCCAGCAGAATCACGACATCGAGACGGACGAGGAGATCTGGATCTTCTTCGCGGACAAACGGCGGCCCTGACGGGCTGGGCTCGGGGAAGGAACGGGGCTCAGGGAACGAGCTGGGCCTTCACGGCCGGCCAGCGCGTCTCGGCGCGGTCGAGGGCCTGTTCCGGGTCCGAGGTGAAGGCCTGGCGATTGGCCTCGGAGTGGAAGACGTAGAGACGGTCTCGGTAGAGCGCCCAGACGGAAGGATGCCCGGCGGTCGGCAGGCCGTTGCCGATGGCGACGGGGTCGTAGCCGCCGAAACGGGGCTCGTAGATGGCGGGATCCTGCATGAAGGCTTCCCGGTTGCCCTCGTTCATGAAGCGCCAGGTGGCGCCGGACCAGGACAGTTCGTAGGTCGGTGAGCCCTGCCGCGGCTCGCGCTCGGTGAAATAGGCGACGGGGTCGAAACCGTAGATGGCGAGGCCGGTGAGGCGGTCGGTGACGATCCGCTCGGTGGTGGCGGCGCGGGTGCCGGAGTCGCCGGTCATGCCGATCAGCACGGCGATCCCGGCATAGAGGCCGGTGATCGCCAGGGTCCAGGCGAGGGGGCGCAGGAATTGCCTCAACACCGACATGATCTCACCCGATTCTCATCCCTGATCGTCAGTGGACCATGCGTCCAGAGGGTAACTTCTTCCTTACCTGGACCGGCTAAATCCCGGTCTGGTGACCAGATGGTTACCATCTCAGTCCAGCATGGGCCAACCGCTCCGGGCCGTTCGGCTTCGGACCCTTTCGAGAGGTGAGCATGCGCCATCCCACGTCCTTCGACCGCCGCACGGTCCTTGCCGGCCTCGGCGCGTCCGTCCTCGCCGGCCTCAGCGACAGCGCGCTCGCGCAGCGCTCCTACGATTCCCAGTCGCCGCAGACCTTCTCCGGCAACGAGGTGGTCACGGCGGGCCACCGCTTCTTCGGCGGCACCAGCCGCGGCCTCGCCAACCTCGTCGAGCGCGCGACGCGGCAATGGGGCCGGCCGACGGCCTACATCCTCGGGCAGGAGGGCTCCGGCGCCTTCGTGGCCGGCCTGCGCTACGGCGAGGGCATGCTCTACACCAAGGGCGGCAGCGACGCGAAGGTCTACTGGCAGGGGCCCTCGCTCGGCTTCGACTTCGGCGGCGACGGCGCCCGCACCATGATGCTCGCCTACCGGGTGCGCGACGTGTCGGATCTCGAGCGCCGCTTCATCGGCATCGACGGCTCGGCCTATCTGGTCGGTGGCCTCGGCATGACGGCGCTGGGCGCCGACAACATGCTGGTGGTGCCGATCCGCACCGGCGTCGGCGCCCGCCTCGGGGTCAACGGCGGCTACCTGAAGTTCACCTCGCAGCCGACCTGGAACCCCTTCTGAGCCGACGGGGTGATGCAGGGATCGTGACTGACGTAGCGTCCGCGGCACTTTCCGCGGCCGCTGTGGCGTGGCACAAGGGTGCCGGCCTGGGAGCAGGGGGAGACGCGCCATCGTGACCATCGAGACCGCCATGGTCTTCGTCCTGGGTTTCGTTGTCGCCGCACTCCTCTCGCTGGCGCTGATGGGCGCCGTCTGGCGCCGCGCGGTGCGCCTGACGACCCGCAGGGTGGAGAGCGCCGTGCCGCTCTCCATGGCGGAGATCAAGGCCGACAAGGACCAGGTCCGGGCCGAGGCGGCGCTGGCGATCCGCCGGGTGGAGATCGAGGCGGAGAAGCTGCGCGAGGCCGCCAACCTGCACATGATCGAGATCGCCCGCCGCACCGAGACGATCCGCGACCTGAACCTCGAACTGGACGCACGGGCGGCCCGCATCGCCGGGCTGGAGGGCGACAAGGCACGGCTCGAGGCCGACGTCGCCGCGCTCGAGGCGACCGTCGCCGCGAAGGTCGAGGACATCGCCGCGGCCGGGCGCGACATCGCCGCGCGTGACGCGGCCTTTGCAGCCCTGAGCAGCGAGCATGCGGCCAAGGTCGCCGAGAGCGACGGCCAGCGCGTGGAGATCGTGGCGCTGCGCACCCAGACGGAGAACCAGCGCAATCAGATCGGCAAGCTCTCCGCCGACCTCGCCACCGCCGAGGCCGATCTCGCCGGCCACCGCATGTCCTATGCCGAGACCTCCAATCTCCTGACCTCGGAGCGCCAGCGTCTCGCCGACCTGCAGGCCGCCCTGCGCAAGGAGCAGGAGACCCAGGCGGCCCTCAAGGCCGACCTCGCCGAGACCGGCCGCAGGTTCGCGGAGACCTCGACGCTGCTCACCGCGGAGCGCAAGCGCGCCGGCGAGCAGGCGGGCGAGATCAAGGCGCTGCAGTCACGGCTGGCGGCGGAGGACAAGCGAGCGGCCAAGCTCGAGCGCGAGCGCGACAAGCTACGGCAGTCGCTGTCGGAGGAACAGGACAGGGCGGCCCGCGAACAGGTGGCGCGCGACGCCGCAGAGAGGAGCCTCGCGAGGATCGAGGCTGAGCGCGACCGGGCCCGCAAGGAGATCGACGAGGTGAAGGAACGCAGTTCCGAGGCGGCCCGCAAGCTGCAGATCGCCGCCGAGACGGCGCTGGCGGAGAAGAACGTCCTGGAAGGCTCGCTCGCCAAGGTGCGCGAGGATCGCACCCGCATCCAGCGGGAGGTGGCGGCCCTCACCCGCTCGGCCGAAAGCGCCGTGGCGCGGGGCGCCGGCGAGGACGCCGACCTGCGCAACCGGATCGACGACGTGGCCATCGAGGTGGCGCGCGTCACCGCCTTGCTGGAGGGGCCGGGCTCGCGCATCGACCAGATCCTCGCGGCCAGCGGCCCCGCGGCCGCGGGCGGACGGCGCCGCCGGAACGACTTGCCGCTCGCCGACCGGATCCGGGCGGTGCTGGAGGCGAGCCGCGGCAACCAGGCCGCGGAATGACCTCTCGCGATCAGGCGCCGCGCCGGCCGTAGCGGGCGACGCGCTCGATCTCGCTGCGGCCGATGCCCATGTCCTTCAGGAGGGCGGGGCTGACCTCGTTGAGATCGCGAATGGCGCGGCGGATGCGCAGGTGCTCCCGCACGGCGGCGACGATCCCGCCGATGCCGGCGAAGAGGCGGCCCGGCGCGACGGCGGCAGGCGACAGGTGGCTGGTGGACAGGGACATTGTGGTCTCCAACGGTTCGGTTCAGGTGATGCCTTGTCCCGCATTGCCGTTGCTGCAGTGCGGGAGCGAACCGTTGGTGGTGTTTCAATTGTAGATGGTTCAATGCGCAGGCATCAATGCGTGTGATGCCTTCCATCAACGCGTTGCCGGTTTGCCCGGGCCGGAGACCAGCCGGGTTGCCCCGGCCGGCCGCGCCGGCTCACTTGCGCGAGAAGCTCTGGCGGATCTCCTCGAAGCTCTCCTTCATGCGGTCCTGGATGACGCGCACGGCTTCCGCATTGGACTTCTGGACCAGTTCGGCCATGTCGCGGGTGTTCTTCACCGCCGCTTCCATGGCCCGCTTGGCGAACTCGCTCTGCGCCGCCATCATTTCCTGGGCGCTGCCGGGCAGCTTGAAATTCTCGGCGGCGGCCTGAATGTCCTTCACGGCAGCCTCGACGATCTCCTTCTGCTTCGCGGCGATGGCGGTGGCGCCTTCGGCGGCGGCCTTGCCGCTGGCGGCGAGCGCCTCGAGGTTCTTGCGGTGATGCTCGACGATCTTGTCCATGTCGACCGCCGGGACCTTCATGTCCTCGCCGAGCTTCCGGAACATGTCGAGCATGGCTTGGGGCGTCTGGGTCATGGCTGGCTCCGCTGCAAAGGACGTTGGGACGGCAAAGGGGGCGCGCGCCCGGCAGCCGGACGCCGGGGAGAGCCCGACACTAGGCCCCACCGGTGACCGTATCAAGAAGCCCGCAGCAGCACCTCGATCGTGTGCAGGACGAGGCCGGCGAGGCCTCCGATCAGGGTGCCGTTGAGGCGGATGTACTGCAGGTCGCGGCCGATGTTCAGCTCGATCAACCGGATGAGCTGCCGGAGGTTCCAGGACTTGACCTGGTCGGCGATGAAGCGCGAGGCGCCGCTCTTCTGCTGCTCGACGAGGGTGGAGAGCGCCACCACGAAGCCCTCGTTCATCTCCGCCTTCATGCGCGGGTCGGCGGCGAGCTTGGCGCCGATCTCCGTCAGGATCGCCGTCATCTGCGCCTCGATGCGGGAATTCGGCGAGGCGACGTCCTTCTCCACGAAGGCGATGATGTTGCGCCAGAGCTCCTGGGCGACGTCGCGCAGCTCCTGGCGGCCGAGGACGTCGTGCTTCAGCCGCTCGGCCCGCTCCGCATAGTCCGGGCTGTCGCGCAGGCTGGCGATGAAGCCCTGCACGAAGCGGTCGAACTCCTGGCGCAGGGCGTGGTCCGGATCGTCCCTCACCTCGTCGAGGAAGGTGCCCGTCGACTTCAGGATCCGGGAGAGGAGATAGGCGTCGGCCTTGAACAGGTTGAAGAGGGTGGGAAGCTCCTTGCGGATCTTCTCACGGATGCTCTCCACCGTCGCGGGATCGTTCAGGATGCGCTCGATGGCGCCGATCAGCTCGTCGAGGAGCCGCTGGTGGCGGCGATCGGCCGTCACCGCACCGAGGAGCTGGGCGGCGAGCGGCCCGAGCTTCAGGGCATTGACCTGGTCGGTCAGGCGCTCGGCGAGGAACTCCTTCATCCGCGACTGGTCCATGCCGGCCACCGCCTTCGGCAGCAGGTTGACGGCGAAGCGCGAGAGGCTGGCGCTCTTGGCGGGATCGGCGAGCCAGGCCGCGATGAGGGCGGCGAAGTCGACCTCGCGCAGCTTGGTGCCGACCGGGCCGGGAGCGAGGAAGTTGGTCTCGACGAACTTGCCGAGGCTGTCGGCGATGCGGTCCTGGTTCTTCTGGATGATGGCCGTGTGCGGGATCGGCAGGCCCATCGGGTGGCGGAACAGGGCGACCACCGCATACCAGTCCGCGAGGCCGCCGATGGTGGCGGCTTCCGCGAAGGCGGCGATGAACCCAAAGGCCGGGTGGCGGTGCTCGAGCAGCTTGGCCGCGATCATCACGGTGATGCTGAGGCCGAGGAGCGAGGTCGCCACCAGCTTGGCGCGGCGCAGGGCCGCCTGCTTCTCCAGGTCGCGCGCCGAGAGCGGGAGGTCGTCGCGATCGAGCCGCGTCGGTTCGGCCGGCGGTGGGGAAGCCATGCGATGTCTCTCCGGGCGGTGACGAGGCTCAGATAGGCGGCCGGTGCGGCGGGAAAAAGGGCAGGCGGCCCGAGGTGTTATATCGCACTGCACAATAAATATTGCACTGCAACATAATCTCGCGTATATAGCGCATGTCCACCGTGCCGTTCGGGCGGTGGCCCATGGCTCAGACGAGAATGGAGACCTCACGATGTTCGACCAGACGATGAAGACGGCCGCCGAGGCCGCCCTGTCGCAGATGAAGCAGGCCTTCCAGGGCCTCACCGCTGCTCCCGCCACCTTCCCCGTTTCCCCGGCCGTGCGCGACCTCGCGGCCCGCGGCGCCGAATCCGCCAAGGCCGGTTTCGCCGAGGCCGAGGCTGCCGCCCGCAAGGCCGCTGCCGGCGCCGAGACGCTGGCGACCTCCTTCGCCGGTGCCGGCGCGGACCTCGCCCGCTCGGCCGTGGCCGGCGCCGTCGCCAATGCGACCATGACGCTCGACGCCGTCCAGACCGTTCTCGCCGCGCCGAGCCTCCAGGAGGCCCTGCAGCGCCAGGGCGCGTTCCTGACCGCGTTCGGCGAGGCCAATCTCGCCCGCGCCGAGGAGGCCTTCGCCCGTGCCCGCGACGTGGCGGCGGAGGGCGTCCGCACGATCCAGGCGGAGGCACAGGCCTTCACCGCGCCCCGCGCGGCCTGACCCTTCCCACGCCGTTCCCCCTAATGAGAAGGCCCGCCGGACATCATCCGGCGGGCCTTTTCGCGTGTTGGTCCGTTGCAGCGATCAGAGGGCGGCGGCCAGCGCTGTCGCCGGGGCATGCTGGCGGGGCTCGGCGAGCGCCGGCTCGCTGGTCATGGCGATGAGGCCGGTGACCTCGCCGGCCTCGGCGGTGAAGCGCGCGCCGAACTTGCGCGCGAGGGCTCGCATGGCCCGGTTGCCCGCCGTGGAGGTGATGCGCAGCTCGGGGAAGCGGGAATAGCGGGCCGCCGCCATCACCGCCTCGAACAGGCGCGAACCGATGCCCTGGTTGCGGAAGTCCGGCTCCACCGAGAAGGCGATGTCCGCCGGCTCGCCGGCGGTCGGCGGATGAAGCTCGGCGCTGCCGCGCACGGCGCCGCCGAGGTCGACCCAGGCGAAGACGCGGGTCCGGCCGGCGAAGCAGCGGGCCGAATAGGCCGTGACGAAGCGATCGTCGGCGACGCCGTTGAAGCGCTCGCGCCGGCCCTGAGGGTCCAGCCGGAGAAGGTGGTCGCGGTGCAGCGCGGCGTCGGCGCCGGTGAGTTCGCGGATCGTGCCGAGCGCGTTGAAGGCTCGTGCCATGGTGATCTCCTCGTGAATCGTCGTCCCGAGGCGTTCACATCCCTAGAAGTCGTTACATTGTGCGGTGCAGCATGAATGTCAATGCCGCCCGTGCAGGGCGGGCCTGCTCCCGGCGAAGGCGCCCGCGGGCGCCTCGTCTCAGCGCGTCGTCTGGGCGCGGCGCGGGGCCGGCCGCGCCGGAGCCCCGGCTGCGGGCGGATCGCTCCATTCGGCGGGAGCCGCGATGCGCACGGCGGCCTCGGGCTCGGTCTTGGCCGTGAAGGTCTGGACCGCGAGGCGGGCGGCGACGAGCGTCTGGGGGTCGAGGCGGGCGGCCACCTCGTCGCGCTTCTTGCCGGCGTCCTGGTCACCGCCCGCGGCGGCGAGGGCGAACCACTTGTAGCTCTCGGCCAGGCTCTGGTCGACGCCGAGCCCGCGGGCATAGAGGATGCCGAGATTGTACTGGCTGTCGGCGACGCCGTGCTCCGCTGCGCGGCGGAACCAGACGGCAGCCGTCTTGTAGTCCGGGCGCGGCGTCGCCTGGCCCTGGGCGTACATGACGGCGAGGTTGTGCATCGCCTTGGCGTTGCCCGCTTCGCCGGAACGCTCGTAGAGCCGGCGGGCGCGCTCGAAGTCGCGCAGCACTCCGGTGCCCTTCTCGTAGAGGCTGCCGAGGCGGTACTGGGCCGGCACGACGCCGGCATCGGCGGCGCGCTGGTACCATTTCGCCGCTTCCGCCGCGCTGACAGCGACACCGCGACCCTCGAGGTGGCGCGTGCCCATTTCGTAGGCGGCAAGCGGGTCGCCGCCATCGGCGGCAGCCTTCAGCGCCGCCGGAACGGTCACGGCCCGGCCGGTGCGCGTGTCGACCGGCTGCCAGCCGGAGGGGGAGACGGTCATGCCGGGCGGCGGCGTGCGGGCGCCGGTGACCGAGCCGGTCGTGTCCGGCGCGGAGGCGTCGCTCTCGGGAACCCCGGGGGCGGGATCGGTCGCGGCGGGCGTCGCCGAGGGCGGCGTCAGCTCGACCGGGGTCGAACTGGTGGAGGCGGGCGAGAAATTCGCCGCGGGAGCGGCGGCCGGAGCCGCGGCGATGGGCGCTGCGGCCGGCGCATCGACGGAGGCGGCGGGGATCGCCGTGCGCGGCGAACCGGTTGCGTCCATCAGGCTGCGGATCTTCGGCAGGGTGGCGATGCCGGCGGCGAGCACCAGCAGGGCCGCGGCGATGCCCATCAGGATGGTCTTGCGGTTGACGGAAACGACCGGCTTGGCCTCGGCCTCGATCTCGCCGGTGGCGCTCGGGGCGAGGACGGCCGGTTCGGCCGCCACGAGGGCCGGAGCCTCGGCGGGCTCGGCCTTGGCGCGCCAGCGGGGCTTCTTCGGCTCGGCGACCGGGGGCTGGGCCTCGTCCTGGACCTTCGGGGCGCCGCGGAAGCGGGCGAAGAAGCCTGCCTTGGCGCCTTCCTCGGCTTCGCTCCGCACGGTGGGATCGACCGCGGCGGCGCGAGCCGCGCGACGGGCGGCGGCGATGAAATCGGTCTTGCTGCCGCCGGTCGGGGCGGCGCCGGGGGCCGGCGGGCGGACGCGGGGGGCGCCCGATCCGGGTTCGAGCGGCAGATCGACGCTGCCCGGCGGGCGGGTCGGGGCCGACTGGCGCGACACGGGGGCCGCGGCCCTCTCGGCCACCACGGCGGCGGCCGTCGCCTTCGGCCGGACGAGGGCGGGCTCGGGTTCGCGCGGTGCCAGCGGTGGCGAGGCGGCCACGGGCGGTGCGTCCGCCGGCTCGATCTCGGCGATGCGGCGGGCGACGCGCTCGAAGGTCTGCTGGACGGCGTCGACGGTCTCGGCTCCCTTGCCGTCGAGGGCGAGGCGCGCCTGGCGGACCTCGGCGATCTCCCGGCGGAGCGCCTCGATCTCGGCGTCCGAACCGGAGGCGGGAGCGGCGGCGATGGCCTTGCGGGCGGCCTTTTCGGCAGCCTCGATGGTGCCGGCCCGCATTTCCTCCATCTGGACGAAGAGGTCGGACAGGCCGCGCTCGATGGTGCCGAGCTGGGCGAAGCGGCCGTCGGCGGCGTCGATCTTGGCGGCCAGCGACAGGATGTGACGCTCGATCTCGGCGAGAGCCTTCGGGTCGTCGGGACGGGCGTGGCCGTCCTCCAGCTTGTCGGCGAGGCGGCGCAGGGCCTCCTCGAGCTGGGGATTGGATGCCGGGGGCGTCGGCCGCGGCGTGGCGGCCAGCCGTTCCGCGATCTCCTCGATCCGCGCCTCGATGGCGGAGGTGATGGCCTCGACGTCGCTGCCCGAGCGGCGCGGCTCGGCCAGGGCGTCGATGCGGCGGCCGAGGGCGGCGATCTGGTCGCCGAGGGCGTCGATGGCGTCGCGCGACACCGTGTCGGCGAGCATGGCGCGGATGGCGCCGGTCTCGGCCGCGAGGCTTTCGATGAGGCCGTTGCTGAGGCCGCGGCTCGCCAGGTCGTCGATGCGCCTGGACAGGGCCTTCAGCTCGTCGGCGATGCCTTCGGCCGGCATCAGCCGGGCGAGCGCCTGTTCGAATTCCGCGACGAGGGCTTCCAGCGGCTCGGCCGACAGGCCCTGGGCGCGGGCGGCGTCGAGGCGGGCGCCGAGACCCTGGACCTCGGCCTCCAGCGAGGCGACGGCGCGGCGCGGCGCAAGATCGGAGAGCTGGTCGGCGATGGCGGCGATGTCGGAGCGCAGTTCGGCGACGGCGCGCTCGTACTGGCCGGTCTCGCGCTCGGCCAGTTCGCGGCGCATCTGCTCGACCCGGCTCGACAGCGACTTGATCTCGCTGTGCAGGCCGTCGGCGGGCGCTGCCGACATGGCGTCGATGCGCTGGCTCAGGCGGCCGATCTCGCCGGCGAGGGCGTGGTTCTCGGCAGGGCGGGGCGCGGCCTGACGGGGCGCGCCCAGCGCCGCCTCGATCTGACGGGACAGGGCGTCGAGACGCGCGGCGATGGGCGCCATGTCGGGCATGACGGGCGCCGCCGCGGGGATGGCCGGTGCCGCCGGGCGCACCGGAGGCTCGGCCTGTCCGCGGGCGAGGGCCTTCTGGCGGGCGGCGATTTCGGCGACGGCGGAGTCGATATCGCCGCGGAACGAGCGCGGCGGCACCATCGTACCCTCGATACCATCGGCGTGGCGCGGGGCTGGCATGTCGAGACTGCGGATCGAGCGGGCGATCGCGTCGAGCTGGGCGGTATGGTCGGTGCGGTCGGCGACCGGGGCGGCGCTGCGGGCGGTGGCCGGGGCGAGGGGGGCGGCGCGCGCGCTGCCGAGGCGCTCGACGGCCTCGATGGCTGCGGCCGAACGCCGCTCGGAGATTTCTGCGAGCCGGGCCACGGCGTCGAGGGCGCGGACGATGTCGGTGTTGTCGCTGCGCGCGGGTGCGGTTCGGGGGATCGCGGTCTCGGATTCGCGCCGTGTCACGGCATCCAGACGCTGGGAAATCGACTCCAGACGGCGGGTGACCGTCGCCAGCCCGGTGTCGGCCTGGGCGGCAGCTGCGGCCTCGGCGGCCTGTTCTGCAATCGCGCTGTTGAGCCATTCGCCGAGCGACATGCCGGAGCGGCGGGCCGCCTCCTTGGCGGCCTCCCTCGCGTCCTGATCGACGCCCTTAACGCTCCAGGGGACGGTGTGTCGCATGACGGGTCCACACGCTTGGCCACATGAGACCGCAACCATCCCTCGCTGGACGGATCGCCACGGTCGGGGCATCCTCCGACGCGAATCCTTGAGGCGCCGGACGAACTGTCCCGTCCCGCAATCTTGGGGTTCATGGTAAATGGGTGGTTAACGACGCGTTTTTTTGTTGGCGACGCCGTCCGGGCGTTAACTGTTAAACTGCTGGTAAGCGATTATAGGCGTTCCTGTGTGGCAGCGTTGCCCTGTCCTAACGGTAAGTAACAGATCGGTATGTCCCGCACTCTCGCTTCGCGCGCGCAATTTCCGGTAATGGATGTCCCATCCACGAATGAGGTTTCCTCCCGAGTGAGGATGGAGCAGAATATGGAACGGAAGGCATTTATGACTCGCAAGAACGACGATGACGTCTTTTGGATCGAGGACGATGCCGAGGCCGCCAAGGCTGGCCCGGCGGTCTACACCATCGGCGACCTGGCTCGTGAATTCGACGTCACGCTTCGTGCCCTGAGGTTCTACGAGGACAAGGGGCTGCTCTCGCCGCGCCGCGAGGGCCTCGCCCGCCTCTACAGTGCCGCCGACCGTGTGCGCCTGCAGCTCATCCTGAAGGGCAAGCGCCTGGGCTTCACGCTCGCCGAGATCGCCGAGATGGTCGAGGCGCACGAGCGCAACGACGCCGGCCCGGACCAGCAGCTCAAGCTGTCGCGCGAGAAGTGCATGGAGCAGATCGCCCATCTCGAGCAACAGAAGCGCGAGATCGAGGAGGCGATCGTGGAGCTCAAGCGCACCCACGACACGCTCACCCAGATGATCGACCGGACCCGCTGAGAGGTCCTTCGGGAGCCGCCACGGCGGCTCCCGGTGTTGCCGCCGGGTCTGCACCCCGCAGGTCCCGCCATCGTGATGGCGCCTTGCCCTTGCCCGGGCCGCCCCGACCTGTCATGCGGTTGCCGCCTCTGAGGTCGCACGGAATCGCCCCATGCCCACCAGCTCGAAAACCGCCACGCCGGGCGCCCCGCGCCGGGCCGCCCTCTCGCTGTCGAAGAACCGCATCAAGATACTGCTGCTGGAAGGCATTTCGGACACCGCGGTCGGCGTGCTGGAACAGGCCGGCTACACCAACATCCAGCGCCTGCCCAAGGCGCTCGACGGCCCGGCGCTCACCAAGGCGATCCGCGGCGTCCACCTCCTCGGCATCCGCTCGCGCACCCAGATCACGCCGGAGATCCTCGCCGCCGCCGACCGGCTGATCGCCATCGGCTGCTTCTCGGTGGGGACCAACCAGGTCGATCTCGTCGCGGCCAACCGTGCCGGCGTGCCGGTGTTCAACGCGCCCTTCTCCAACACGCGCTCGGTGGCGGAACTGACCATCGCCGAGATCGTGATGCTGCTGCGTCGCATCTTCCCGAAGTCCGGCGCCGCCCATGCCGGCGGCTGGGACAAGTCGGCCGTGTCGAGCTACGAGATCCGCGGCAAGACGCTCGGCATCGTCGGCTACGGCAATATCGGCTCGCAGCTCGCGGTTCTGGCGGAAGCCATGGGCATGCGGGTCATCTATTTCGATCACACCGACAAGCTGCGCCACGGCAACGTGGAGCCGGCGGAGAGCCTCACCGACCTCCTCGGACGCGCCGACGTCGTCTCGCTGCACCTGCCGGAAACCCCCGCGACGCAGGGCATGATCGGCGCGCGCGAGCTCGCCGCCATGAAGCCGGGCGCCTATCTCATCAACAATGCGCGCGGCACGATCCTCGACCTCCAGGCCCTCGCCGAGGCGCTTAAGTCCGGCCACCTGCGCGGGGCTGCCGTGGACGTGTTTCCCGTCGAGCCCTCGTCCAACGCCGAGCCCTTCGTCTCGCCGCTGCAGGGCCTCGACAACGTCATCCTCACCCCGCATGTCGGCGGCTCGACGGAAGAGGCGCAGGAGCGCATCGGCGCCGAGGTGTCGCGCAAGTTCATCGAATATTCCGACGTCGGCTCGACCTGGGGCGCGGTGAACTTCCCGCAGGTGCAGCTGCCCGTGCGACCGGCCGGCACCCGCTTCATCCAGGTGCAGCGGAACCTGCCCGGCGAGCTGCGCCGGCTCAACGACGTCTTCGCCAGCCGCAGCATCAACATCGCCGCGCAGTACTACCAGACCGACGGCGAGATCGGTTACGTCGTGCTGGACGCCGACGGGGCGGTGGCCGACGCCGAGGCGGTGCTCGAGCAGATCCGCGAGCTGCCCGGCACCATCCGCGCCCGGCTGCTCTACCGCGGCAGCTGACGCGTCCCCCGGGGCGGCTGGCCCCGGACTTGCTCCCTCGTATGCAACAGCCGTCTGACTGGCCGCGTCTGCCTTCGCTTTAGGCAGGCGCGCTTGCGGCGCTTGCAGGGAGGGGACGATGCCGGCCGACGAACTCACCGCCGAGGCTGCGGGCGCATTCATCGACGCCATGGCGCCGGTGGTGGGCCTCACTGTCGCGCCGGACTACCGGCCCGGCGTGATCCTCAACCTGCAGATCGCGATGCGGCTGGTTCGGGTGGCCGAGAGCGTGCCGCTCGACGACCACGACGAGCCCGCCGCGGTCTTCGAGGCCTGAGATGAGCGCCCTGACCCATCTGACCGCCGCCGCCATCTCCGAAGGCGTGCGCACAGGCGCCTTCACCGCCCGGGCCGTCGCGGAGGCCCATCTCGCCCGCATCGCCGCCCATGACGGGATGGTCGGCGCCTTCACCGCCGTCACCGCCGAGCGGGCGCTGGCGACCGCCGATGCGGTGGACGCGAAGCGGCGGGGCGGGGCCCCGCTCGGGGCCCTCGCCGGCGTGCCCTATGCGGTGAAGAACCTCTTCGACGTGGCGGGCCTGCCGACGCTGGCCGGCGCGAAGATCAACCGCGACCACGCGCCTGCGGCACGCGACGCGGCGCTGATCGAGAAGCTGTCGGCGGCCGACGCCGTGCTGCTCGGCGCCCTCAACATGGGCGAATATGCCTATGACTTCACCGGCGAGAACGCCCATGACGGCCCCTCGCGCAATCCGCACGACCTGACCCGCATGACCGGCGGCTCCTCGGGCGGATCGGGTGCGGCGGCCGCCGCCGGTTTCGTGCCCGTGACTCTCGGCTCCGACACCAACGGCTCGATCCGCGTGCCGTCCTCGCTCTGCGGCCTGTTCGGGCTCAAGCCGACCTTCGGGCGGCTGTCGCGGGCGCGCTCCTTTCCCTTCGTGACCAGCCTCGACCATCTGGGGCCGCTGGCGCGGTCGACCGCCGACTGCGCCGCCTTCTACGACGCCATGCGCGGGCACGACCCCGACGACCCGGTCTCGCAGGACCGGCCCGCGCCGGCCCTGATGCCCGAGGTCGATGCCGGCATCCGCGGCCTCCGGATCGCCCGGGCCACCGGCTATTTCGATCGCATGCAGGACGAGGCGGCCCGCAGCGCCACCGCAAGGGTCGCCGAGGCCCTCGGCGCCGGCACCGTCGCGATCCCCCACGTCGAGGCGGCGCGGGCGGCGGCCTTCGTCATGACCTGTTCGGAGGGCGGCGCGCTGCACCTCGAGCGCCTGCGCACCCGCGCCGGCGATTTCGACCCCGACACCCGCGACCGGCTGATGGCCGGGGCGCTGCTGCCGGCGGCCCATGTCGCGACCGCCCACCGCGTCCGGCGGAAGTACCGCGACGCCATGCGGGCGCTGTTCCGCGAGGTGGACGTCATCATCGCGCCCGCGACGCCGGTGCGCGCCCCCGCGCTCGGCCAGAAGACCTTCACCCTCGACGGCCAGACGGTGCCGGTGCGCGCCAATCTCGGCCTCTTCACCCAGCCCTTCTCCTTCATCGGCCTGCCGGTGATGAGCGTGCCGGTCTGGACCGAGGGCGAGACGCTGCCGATCGGCGTGCAGATCATCGCGCCGGCTTGGCGGGAGGATGTCGCGGTGCGGGTCGCCGGCCATCTGGAGCGGGCGGGGATCGTGGCGTCCCGCGTCGCGGCGCTCGGCTGAGCGATGGGCCATCGTTACGGCGCGTTCACCATGATGGGGACAATTGTCGGCAATTCCGGCGCCGGGCGGGACCGCGCGGCGGGGCGGTGGGTTCTCTCTCCAGTACCGGGGAGCGTACCATGCCTCGCATCCTGCTTTTCACCACCACACTCCTCACGGCCTGCGCCGTGGCCGCCATCGTCGCCGCCGCCGATCCGTCGGGCGGCGCCGTCATCGCCCATCTCATCGCCGCCGGGAGCGCTCCCTGATCGCGGCATCCGCCCGGGAGACCTGCCGTGATCATCAACGACCCCACTGTCCACGCCGAAGTGAGCGCCGCCTTCGCGGCCTATGAGAAGGCACTGACCACGAACGACGTGGCGACCCTCGACGCGCTGTTCTGGAACTCCGGCCACACGATCCGCTACGGGATCGGCGAGAACCTCTACGGCTACGGCGAGATCGCCGCCTTCCGCTCGGCCCGCTCGCCGGTGGGGCTGGAGCGCCGGATCGAGCGGACGGTCATCACCACCTACGGGCAGGACATGGCGACCGCCTCCACCCTCTTCCACCGCGACGCCATGGGACCGGAGAAGATCGGCCGGCAGATGCAGACCTGGGCGCGCATGCCCGAGGGCTGGCGGGTGGTGGCGGCCCACGTGAGCATCATTGCGGCGCCGAAGGCCTGAGCGGCGCGCAGGGCCGGCTCGGCCCTTCGGCACATTTACAGCCCGTCCTCGCATGGTAGCGTTCGCGCCACAGCGGCGTCCGACCCAACGGGCGCGCATCGCATCCGAGGACACGCCATGGACAGCTTCTCGCCGGCCCGCACCACCCATTCCTGGCGCCTCAACGTCTCCTGCGACCCGCTGGTGCTGACGGAGGAGGCGCGTCCCGAGCCGAAGGGCCGCGAGGTGCTGATGAAGGTCAGCCATTGCGGCGTCTGCCACTCGGACATCCACATCCGCGAGGGCAAGTACAACATCGGCGGCGGCCGCTCGCTGAACCTCGCCGACCGCGGCCTGAAGCTGCCGCTAACCCTCGGCCACGAGATCCTCGGCACGGTGGAGGCGGTCGGGCCCGACGTCACCACCGTGAAGCCGGGCGACCGGCGCCTGCTCCACACCTGGATCGGCTGTGGCAATTGCCCGCTCTGCAAGTCGGGCGACGAGAACCTCTGCGCCCAGCCGCAGTTCCTCGGGGTCCAGGCGCGCGGCGGCTTCGCCGAGCACGTGCTGGTGCGCGACGAGGAGTTCCTGGTGGACGTCGAGGGCCTCGATCCCGCACTCGCCGCCACCTATGCCTGTTCGGGCGTCACGGTGTTCAGCGCCGTCAACAAGATCCGCCCGCACCGCGAGGGCGAGAAGATCGCCGTCTTCGGCATCGGCGGCCTCGGGCAGACGGCGCTGCAGCTCCTGAAGGCGCTGGGCATGGGCCCCGTCATCGCGGTCGACCCCTCGCCCGAGAAGCGCAAGATCGCCGAGAGCATCGGCGTCGCCGCCACCCTCGATCCCAATGCGCCGGACGCGGCGAAGCAGCTCGCCGCCTTCGGCGAGGGCAAGCTCGCCGCGGCCCTCGACTTCGTCGGGGCCGAGGACACGACGAGCCTCGCCATCAACGGCCTGCGCAAGGGCGGCCAACTCGTCATCGTCGGCCTGTTCGGCGGCGAGCTGCGCTATCCGCTGCCCTTCATCCCGATGCGCGCCATCTCCATCCGCGGCTCCTATGTCGGTTCGCTGAAGGAGCTGAAGGAGTTCGTCGCCCTCGTCCGCAAGGTGAAGCTGCCGGCGATCCCGATCGAGAAGCGGCCCATGTCGCAGGTGAACGAGGCGCTGCACGACCTGGAGGCCGGCAAGGTCGCCGGCCGTATCGTGCTGGAAGCCGAGCCCGCCTGACCGCGGCGACGAGCGATGGCCTATCTCACCGGCGTCGCCGTCACCGCCTTCGGCAAGCATCCGGGCCGCGGCCCCGTCGACCTCATGGAGGAGGCGGCGCTCTCGGCGCTCGCCGATGCCGGCGTGCCGCGCGAGGCGGTGGACGGGCTCGTCTCCGGCTATGCCACCACCTATCCGCATCTGATGATGGGCACGGTCATGGCCGAGCGGCTCGCCATCCGCCCGCGCCATGCGCATCAGGCGCAGGTGGGCGGTGCGACGGGCGCGGTCGGCATCATCCTCGCCCGCCACCTGATTGCCGCCGGCGCGTGCCGGCATGTGCTGGTGGTGGGGGGCGAGAACCGCCTCACCGGCCAGAGCCGCGACGACGCGGTGAAGACGCTGGCGGGCGTCGGCCACCCCGTCCACGAGGTGCCGCTCGGCGCTTCGATCCCGGCCTATTACGCGCTGGTGGCGGCGCGCCACCTCCACGAGACGGGGGCGAGCGAGGCGGACCTCGCCGAACTCGCGGTATTGATGCGCCGCCATGCGGCGGCCCATCCCGGCGCGCAGTTGACGAAGCCGATCACGGTCGCCGACGTCTTGGCCTCGAAGCCCATCGCCACGCCGCTGAAGTTCCTCGACTGCTGCCCGATCTCCGACGGCGCGGCCGCG
>LNFM01000919.1_pt1 | contig 69638 bp, 68 predicted proteins | sample 596031 | NCBI WGS metagenome assembly LNFM01 (sample SAMN04254537, study PRJNA301005) | activated carbon metagenome | isolation source: dual media filters at the Ann Arbor, Michigan drinking water treatment plant | place: USA: Ann Arbor
TGAACTCCCGGCTGAACTTCCGTCGTTGCATCATCACCCTCCGGTTCCAAAAACACCTTATCTTGGTGTCCACGAAACCGGGTGCAGCTCACGACGCTTTGTCATCACGCGCAACTTATGCCGAGCGAGTTAACAAAACAAGTCACCTGAAACGGCGTGACAGCACCCCGCTAATCATTGTGTTGCCTGCTGCATCAAGCCTAACCTGTGCCTTACAACCTCAACGGGAGTCGCCGCATGTTAGACCTCACGCGTCCTGAAGGATCGGAGCCGCAGGATTTCCACCTGTCCCGGCGCACGGCCGTTAGTATGTTTTTCGCAGGCTATGCGGTGGCCGCCGTGGCGGTGAATGCGAAACCCGTGACGACGCCCGCCGATGGGCTGGTGATCGAAGAAGTGTTGATCCCCAACGGGGCGGCCACGCCTCAAAACCCCGGTCTGCCTGCCTATGTCGCGCGGCCCAAGGGTTCGGGCAAACATGCAACGATCATCGTCTGCAACGAGATTTTCGGGATCCACGATTACATCAAGGATGTCTGCAAGCGGCTGGCGACGCTTGGCTATGTTGCCGTCGCACCCGACTTTTTCTACCGCGCCGGGGTTAGCCTGCCGGCGCTGAAGGATTTCGCGCAAATCCGGCCAATCGTCGCCCAGGCAACGCCCGATCAGGTCGATGGCGATGTCAAGGCAACGACGGCATGGATCAAGGCGGCCAAATTCGCGCGGGCAGGCAAAATCGGCATCACTGGTTTTTGCTGGGGCGGCGCGGTCGTTTGGCGATCGGCGATGGTCAACCCCGATATTAAGGCAGGGGTGGCGTGGTATGGCCAATTAAAGCCGCTAATTCCCCGTGCCGCCGAACTCAAAGCACCAGTTCTTGGTCTCTATGGTGCGCTCGACAACGGCATCCCGCAAACCGATGTCACCGCCATGCTCGATGCGCTCAAAGCAGCCGGCAAAAACGACAGCAGCATCCAGGTCTACGCCGACGCGCAACACGGCTTTCACGCCGATTACCGGCCAAGTTATAATGAGGCGGATGCGAAGGACGGCTGGGCGCGACTGCTGGCGCATTTTAGGGCACATGGGGTGGGGTGATTTTTTACCCTAAACATTTGCATCAATAGGACGAAGGAAGTTCATATCGGTGCGCGATCGTCCTGAATACTGTGCACCCGATCAACCTAGACCGATTTATTGGTCATTTTCAGCATCTTTGCGCTTGAGTTTTCCCTTTGCGCCAATCAATTGTGTGAATCGAAAAGCATTGGTGCATCCTTAATTTTTAACGATCGCACGGTGCTCAACCGATAGGGGGCAGTTTGTGCCTAAAGGGGGATTTTTAGCATCGGTTTCGGTCATGGTGCTCGTGACCGCCTGTTCAGGCGGCAGCGGCTCAACATCTGCACCAGCACCGCTGCCGGCGCCGGCACCTATGCCAACACCTACTCCAACGCCGACGCCCACTCCAACTCCAACGCCAACACCTACTCCAACGCCAACACCCACTCCAACACCCACTCCAACGCCAACACCCACTCCAACGCCAACACCCACTCCAACTCCAACTCCAACTCCAACTCCAACTCCAACACCCACTCCAACACCCACTCCAACGCCAACACCCACTCCAACGCCGACGCCGACGCCAAACGCGTCGTTGATCGGGCTTAGCAATACGCAGACATTTACAGCGATCGGCGCGACAGCAGCGGCTACCTATCCAGGCAACGGCACCAGCGCCCAGCCCCGGCAACGCGCGGCAATTTCTGTCACTTACGATGCTGCAACCCAGAGCTATGCGATCGTCGCACCCCAAGCATCACAGACATTTGCGCCATCTGACCGCGTCGCCGGGCTGAGCAACGCCAACCTCACGACCTTTCAGCGTATTGCTGGCACGACCACGGACACCCTTATTCTAACCAATCCCGGCACATCAGGCCTGTTCAACTACCAATTTGTGGGCGGCGGCATTCAAAGTCGCGTAGTGAGCGCGAGCGGGGTTGATGACGGTCGTTTCAATGCGTTTACCTATGGCATTCCCGCACCGAACACGGCGATTCCGCTGACCGGCACCGGCACTTTTGCGATTACGATCACCGGCATGCAGGCAATGAACAGTGCGCCCGTGCGTTTCGATGGCACCGGATTATTGACCGCCGATTTTGCTGCACGGACTTATAGTGGTTCAGGTATCGTAACGACCAGACTCTCGTCTGTCACAGGAAATGCATTCAGCCTATTGAACCAGCCGTTTTCGCTGAACGGCTTAATCTCAAATGGCACCGTAATCTTCGATGGTTCGATAATCGTCAATTCAACCGCAAGTTATACAGCCGGCATCAGCCTGGGTTTTTATGGTCCTGGGTTACAGGAAATCGGCGGATCCTTCACCGGCCAGAATGCAAGCAACCAGAGCATCGTCGGTGTTCTGCTTGGGCGCACCGGCACAACTGCCCCGCCGCTCGAAACGCTCGAATCCTTGCTCACGCCCGTCAGCGTCCAGGCGCTCTCAACGGGCATACGTTATTCAGCGAACAGCCCCGGATTAGGGTTTAACGGCGCGACGCTCGAATCGTCATTTCAATCGGAATTGCTACTCAACACACCGCCCGTGAGCTATATCTTTGGCGATACGCTCGATAGTAGCAATATTGTGGCGGCCGAATCCAATGCCCGCTTCAACGTGTATCGGCCGAATGCAAGCACCCTCGTCAGAATCTATCGGGCCGGGTCCGGGAATGACGAACTTGCGCTGAGCTATTCAGGGTTCGGCTCGCGGGAACTGCAATTTACCGGCGCACCGAGGATCGACCAGTTTTTCGTTTTCGGTCTGGAAACCGGCGTTTCGCTTCTTCCGAGAACCGGCACCGGGATATATCAAGGTGTTCTTTATGGCAGCGGGGTGGGTGCCGGCAGCTTTGCCGACCGGTTCAGTTTGACGGGCACGGCCAATTTCAACTTCAATTTCGCAGGCGGCACCTTCACCGGATCGCTCTTGCCCGTCGCCATCAACCAGCGCGATCTGTCCTCGACAAATCTTGGAACGTACACCTTTAGCAATGGCCAGGCGCCCGGGGCCAATGCCATGTCAAACGCGTTCTTTGGCGACATCATCGGTATTGCTGGCGCAACCGGACGGATCAACGGCAGGTTCTACGGCCCCAACAGTCAGGAAGTCGGCGGCGCGTTCAATCTCACGACCCCCGGCGCTGGAACAACCTTGACCATCGCTGGTGCGGTTGTCGCAAAACGCCAATAGATTGTTCGCATCCGTTGAAGAAATTGCCGATATGGCTGGCCGCATTGGCCGTGCTACCGCTTGCGCTCCACCCCGGAGCGGCGCTTGCGCAAGAGGTATCCGGCGTATCGGCGGTAAAGATGTTCGATCTGGCCGATAAACTCCGTGTGGCTGGGCGAATTGACGATTCAGAAGCAATTTATCAGGCGCTGACTCGCGATCCCGATCTCGAGATTCGCACCGAAGCCCGGTTTCGACTGGGTCTCATGCTCGCCGAATTGAATCGCCCGCGTGAAGCAGCGGTGTTGTTTCGTGCACTGCTCGATGAAAAGCCGGATGCCCCCCGAGTACGCGTCGAGCTTGCACAGATTCTGGCGAAACTGGGAGATATGGGCGCGGCTGCACGCCAGCTCCGCCAGGCCCAATCGGCTGGGCTACCGCCCGATGTGGCGCGGGCAGTGGATCAGTTTGCTACCGCGCTGAGATCCTTCAAGCGCTATGGTGCCAGTATCGAGCTCGCCCTCGCCCCCGATACCAATATCAACCGGGCCACCGATGCCCGCACGATCGATACCGTGATCGCGCCGATCGACCTGAGCGACGATGCGCGGGCACGGTCCGGCCTTGGCCTAAAGGTTTCGGGTCAAGCATTTGCCCGCTTTGCGCTGGGGGCACGCACCGCCATATTGCCCCAGATTTCTGCCAGCGGGGACATATATGGGGCATCGCAATTCAACGACGTTTCCGCCCGTGCCCAGATCGGCGTCGAGCGATCGGGCCTAGGTTCGGGGCGAGCAACGCTGTCGGTCGGCCAAAGCCTGCGCTGGTTCGGCGGCAATCCCTTTTTGCGGATGACCGATGCGACGCTCGATTGGCTAAAGCCCCTGGGCAAACGCAATCAGCTCACGCTGGGCGCATCGATTGGCCACGCCGTTTATCCGATCAATCGCCTGCAGGATGGTCTGCTGATCACGGGCAATATTGGCTATGAACGGGCCTTCACGCCGCGATCGGGCGGTAGCATGCGGATCGATGCGTCCCGCCAGACAGCGGCCGATAGGGGATATTCGAACGTCGCGGCGGGCGTGACCGGTGTGTATTTCCGCGACATCGGCCGGACGACCGCGTTCACGTCAATCACCGCACGTCGGCTGATCGGCGATGAGCCCTTCTTTCTGTTCCCCGAAAACCGCCGCGAATGGCTGATCCGATCGACCCTGGGCGCGACCTTCCGCCAGGCCACGATCCGCGGTTTTGCCCCGATTGTCCGATTGAGCTATGAGCGAAATTTCTCAACGGTCCCCTTGTTCGATTATGGCCGCAAGACAATCGAACTGGGCATCAACCGCGCGTTCTGAAGGCTGCAACGCACCGCATCCATTGCCTTTCAGCCATCTATTTCCTCGGCCTGCCTAGCTGCTTTGGTGACGAATAGCATCTAAGCGACCAGGCTCCGTGCGGCTGGGCGCGACTTCTGGCGCAATTCGAGGCGCATGAGGTGGCAGGTCCGCAGACGGACGTCGGTCGATCGGACAATTCTTTGTCATTCTTCAAGCCTGCCCGCCCCGGCACCAACGCCTTTTCTATTCGCTGTTAAGCCATCGTCGGCTGGGCACGCGCCAACCCCCAAAATCCGCCAAATTTTCGCTTATTCGTTGATGGCGCGCCCGTGCCAATTGATCTGCCACACGGCTTTTGCATTGACGGACCTTGGCTGATCGTCAACCGGGGGCTACGATACCGATCAGCAGCGCAATTCAGCATAGGCACTGAGCAAATTACGATTCCCGATTTGCATAATCGCCCCTGCGCGCCCGCAGATAAATTTCGCCCAAGCGATTGGGTTGTTCCTGTGTTAATCAATGGTCAATAGCTAATGATGTTGCTGTTTACGCTATGAAAATTTCAGATCTCCGCGTTGCACTGTTAAGCGGAAACTATAATTACACGCGCGACGGTGCCAATATGGCGCTGAATCGCCTTGTCGGCTATCTGCTCTCGCAAGGGGCGGCCGTGCGGATCTATTCGCCGGTGGTCGACAAGCCGGCCTTTCCCGCGACAGGGGATTTGATCGGCGTGCCGGCGATTCCCATTCCGCTCCGGTCTGATTACCGGATCGCCTTTGGGATGGGTCGCCGGATCAAAAACGACCTGCGCGATTTCGCGCCCAACATCATGCATATCTCTGCACCGGAAACGCTGGGGCATTGGGGCGTATCCTATGCCCGCCAGCATGACCTGCCGTTGATGGCATCAGTGCACACCCGGTTTGATACCTATCTTCGCTATTATCGTCTCGGGCTGCTGGAGCCGTCGCTGACTGCCTTGCTCCGGCGCTTCTATCGGCGCTGCGACGCCATTGTTGTGCCGTCGCAGTCGATGGCCGATTTGTTGCGCGATCAGCAGATGAATGACGATATCGGCATCTGGCCCAGCGGCGTTGATCACCATATTTTCACGCCCGAAACGCGCTCGCTTGAATGGCGGCGCTCGGTGGGGATTGCCGATGACGAGGTGGTTGTCGGTTTCTTCGGCAGGCTGGTGCTGGAAAAGGGTATCGCCGTTTTCTGCGATACGATCGACGAACTGAAGCGGCGCGATGTCAAGATTCGCGTGCTTGTTGTCGGTGACGGCCCCGCCCGCGCTGTATTCGCCAACCGCCTGCCGGACGCGATATTTGCGGGGTTCCAAAGCGGCGACGCGCTCCCCCGCGCGCTTGCCTCGATGGACATCTTGCTTAACCCAAGCGTCACTGAAACCTTTGGCATTGTGACGCTGGAGGCCAATGCCTGCGGGTTGGCTGTCGTCGGGGCCGATGCCACTGGCACATCAAGCCTGATTGTCGATGGCGTGAATGGACGACTAATCCCGGCTGGCGATGTGAAGGGTTTTGCTGACGCCGTTGAGCGCTATGTCGCGCACCCCGCTGATCGCGCCGCCGCTGGTGCCGCTGGCATCAAATCCGCCGCTGCCTATAGCTGGGATGCCGTCAACCACGCCTTGGCCGATACCTATCTGCGTGTGATTGAAGGCCATCAGCAAGTGCAGAACAGCCGCCCGGCCTAGGCGACGCGCTATTTACCCGGCTTGCCGCCTGGCTTCCAGCTTGGCCGAAACGCGCTATTGGCCAACCAGCGCGCTGGCCCGACCAGTGACTGGATGGCGGCGGTCATGAAATCAATGTCGAGCTTTTCGACCGTGTCGTTCGGCGTATGATAGGTCGGCACCACCGCCCAGCCGGATATTGTGTGCGCCACCACGCCCTGCAGCGCGAGAGAGTAGTTGTCTGATCGCTGGAAGAAGTTCTGCTCGGGATACGGGTCCGCCGTTACCAGCGCGCCATGCGCCTTCATCGCCTCGCCAAAAGTAGATCGGTCGTAGCCGGTCATCATCATCACGCCTTTGGGCAATTTCGGGTCCTGCGCACCGATCATCTCGATTTCGAGATTGGCGATAATGTTTGAGAGCGGCACCGGCGGATGTGCGGCGAAATAGGTCGAACCAAAGCCGCCAATTTCCTCGCTGCCATAAGCGACGAACAGGATACCGCGCTTCATTGGCTTGCCTGATGCCAGCACGCGGGCCAGCTCAAGCACGGCGGTGGTGCCCGAGGCATCGTCATTGGCGCCCGGCATCACTACGCCATCGGCGCGTCGTCCAAGATGATCGAGATGCGCGGAGAACAGGATGACGCCCGCCTCTGGATCAGTGCCCGGCAGATAGCCAATCGCGTTGGTGGTCGGCGCGGTCGTCGTCACGATCTCTGGGAAGCGCAGCGCGATATCGCTGCCCGGCATCGCCGCCAGCGCCTTGAGCGATGCGTCGGAGAGGGTGGCGAGCGCAGTGCCGCTGGCGGTCGCCATCGATGCGCCAGCGCTTACCGCACCTTCCGGGCGGATCGGAAATTGCGGCTCGCCACCCGTTTGCGCGACGCGGCTGCGCGTCGCCGCGCTTTCCGGCACGATAACGAGCTTCACCTTCTTGGCTTGCGCAGCGCGGAGCAGCGCAAAGGGCGACGCCTTGGCTGAGGTGACCACCACGACATCGCCCATGGGCAATTCCTTGGGATCATCGCCGGTGAAGACGGCCAGCGTGCCGATCACCCCGCCGCTCGCGATCAGCACCGATGCGCCGTCAACTGTCTTGTCATTGGCCGTGAGGACAGCCGCACCAACCGCGCGCTGGCGAACGAGATTGATCGACTGGAGATAGCCATCCATCCCCGGCGCGGGCTTCAGCCCATAAGCCAGGAACTGCGCGGCGACATAGGCCGCAGCAATCGCCTCGTCCCGCGTGCCGCTGCCGCGGCCCTGCAGCGCGTCACCCGCCAGGAAGCGCTCATGCGCCAGCACCCATTCGCGCTTGACGGTCGCCGCCGATGACGTGCGCGCCTCGGCCAGTGGGGCGGCAAGCATCGCCCCCATCCCCAGCATCAAAGCAAGCGCGGCATGCGGGCGAGGAGAGGGCATCAAGAAGGACCTTTCGGGGCTCAAGCGATCATGCCGAACGGCACAACCTTGTTGTCGGCATCATGACCGATATCCGCCGCGCCAAGAAAGGGCACGCCGAGATCGCGGCACCAGCGCGTGATCATCGTCTCCAACGGCTCGGTCCAGGGCGGATCATTGGGCTGGATATCGCTGATCCGGCCGAGCCTGATTCCGGCAACTCCTTTGAGCTGAGTCGCGTTGGCGATCTGGAACAGCATCCGGTCGATCCGGTAGAGCGGTTCGGACACATCCTCGATCAGCAGGACATGATCGGTCAGGTCGGGCATCCACTGCGTGCCCGCCAGTCCAGCGAGAATCGCGATGTTGAACGCCGCACTTGGCCGCCCGGCGAGCCCGCCCTCCAGCCCAGCCCGGTCCTTCGCCACCAGCCAGCCCAGCGCGCGCGCCACGGCCGCGCTGCCATTGCTGCGGGCCAGGTCCATTACCAGCGGGCCATGAACGAGCCGCCCGATCCGCCGGGCATAAAGCGCGCCAAGCAGGAAGCCCATGTCGGAATAGCCCAGATAGGTCTTGCGCGCCGCCGCCGGCCCCAAAGCGGGCATCACTGCCTCCAGTATCCGGTTCGATCCATAGCCGCCGCGCGCAAACCAGATCGCGTCGATCGTCGGATCATTGGCGACCTCAAGAAACGCGGCAGCGCGCGCAGAATCCGGGCCGGCGAAATGACCATCGACCAGATAGCTTTGCGGGTGGATCACCAGCTCGACGCCCGGAAAAGCAAGCGCGGCCAGCGCCTGCACCTCGGCAGCAACCGCCCGGTCAAGCGTCTTGGCCGGTGCCACAATCCCGATCCGCATCTTGCTGTCCCGCCCCGGCTTGCCCCGCGTCTGAAATGTCGCGATAGCGCGGGCGCATGAGCACAGGCAAATCCTTCTTCTTCGTCGGCATTGGCGGCAGCGGCATGATGCCGCTCGCGATGATCCTCGCCGGGCAGGGCGCGACCGTCGCTGGGTCGGATCGCAGCCTTGATCAGGATCGGCTGCCAGCCAAGTTTGATCAGCTCCGCGCGATGGGAATCGCGCTCTTCCCGCAGGACGGCAGCGGCATTATCAGTGCCGACCAGATCGTGATCGCCTCCGCCGCCATCGAAGCCACCGTCCCCGACATGATCGCTGCCGACCGCGTCGGCGCGACCCGGATGAGCCGGGCCCAATTGCTCAGCGATTTGTTCAACGCAGCCCCCCAGGCCATTGGTGTCGCTGGCACCAGCGGCAAATCGACCGTGACGGGGATGATCGGCTGGATGCTGCAGGCACTTGGCCGCAACCCGACGGTGATGAACGGCGCCGTGATGAAAAACTTCGCGCACGCCGATGCCCCCTTTGCCAGCTCCCTGGTCGGCACGGGTGACCTGTTCGTCAGCGAAGTCGATGAAAGCGATGGCTCGATCGCGCTTTACCAGCCGGCCGTTGCGGTGCTCAACAATGTCAGCCTCGATCACAAATCGCTCGATGAACTGCGCGCGCTGTTCGCCGATTTCATCGGTCGCGCCGGCCACGCCATCGTCAATATCGACAACCCCGATGCCGACGCGCTCGCCGCCGCGCTGCCGGCCGACCGCGCCACCCGCTTCTCGATTGAGCGCGCGGCTGATCTTCAGGCGATCTTCATTGAGGAAAAGCCGTTCGGCGTCGATTTCATGGTCACCGAAGCTGATCTGATCGTCGAAGTCACCCTGCAGGTACCCGGCCGACACAATGTCGCCAATGCGCTGGCAGCGATCGGCGCGGTGCGCGCGGTTGGCGTTTCGCTGCATGACGCGGCCTCTGCGCTGGCCGGTTTTGCCGGGCTAAAGCGCCGCTTCGATCTCGTCGGGCAAGTCAATGACATCGCGGTAATCGACGATTTTGGGCACAACCCGGACAAGATTGCCGCCACGCTGGAGACGCTCCACGCCTTTGCCGGGCGCCTGCTGATCCTGTTTCAGCCGCATGGCTATGGGCCATTAAAGGTGATGCGCCACGAACTGGTCGCTAGCCTGGTCGCCCATATGGCCCCCGATGATCTGCTGGTGCTGCCCGACCCGGTCTATCATGGCGGCACCGTGACGCGTGAGGTCACCAGCGCCGACATCATTGCCGACATCGCCGCCACCGGCCGCCACGCCCGCCACATCCCGCTGCGCGAGCAAGCGGCGGCCTGGCTGGTCGATCAGGCCCGGCCGGGTGACCGCATCATCGTGATGGGCGCGCGCGACGATACGCTCAGCCAGCTTGCGGCGGATATGGTGACGGCGCTGGCATCGCGCGGATAGCGTGATAAGGTATCACACCGGCAACCAAGACGAGATCGCCCATGTTCCGCCGCCTGTTCCTCGAACACCCTGAATCGGTTGGTGAAAGCTATGCCGAGCATTTCCGCGTGGCGGGCGGCTTTGGCGTGACGATGATCGTCGGCGGGCTCGGCGCAGTGCTCCACGCCTTCCTACCCTTTGTCTGCAAGACGCGTGGCAGCGACACGATCAACGCCCTTCACGCCCGCATGGTCGCCAAGCGCGACGCAAAACGCGCGGCGACGACGCAGATGAAGACGGTCGACTATATCATCTGACAACCGCGCGCTTGGGCGCGCCCCGCTTCCCTGATCGATAGCTCATTTGCGTTGCTCGGCACCCATTGATGGCGGCCGTGGGCGCTGCATTTTGGAAAGCATCCGCTCCACAATGACAAGCGTCATTGACAATCCGCGACTCGCGATGTAAAGTGTCCTTCACTAATTCGAAAGGAAGCTTGTCATGGCTAAATCTCTGGCGCTGCGTCGCCATGATCGAGCGATCATCGGGCTCAGTCTGGCCTATGCGGCGGCGTTGATCGGGGCCAATCTGGTTTTCAAAGGCGCTGCGCCGAACGGCCCGTTGGCCTATGCGGTTGCCGTTTTGCCCGCCCTGCCGATCATCGGCATGTTCGCCGCAATCGGCCGCTACCTAAACGAGGAGCAGGACGAATATGTCCGCATGCTCGCCGTGCGCAAAACGCTGATCGCCAGCGCCTTTGCGCTCAGCATCGCGACGGCTTGGGGCTTTTTGGAGAGCTTCAACGTCGCTGGCCATGTCGATAGCTATTACATCGCCGTGCTGTGGTTCGGCGGGCTGGGCGTGGGGGCGTGCTTCAACCAGATCGCGCCCGCAGGCGCTGCCGCATGAAGGCCGTCCGCACCGACCCGGCCTTCCGGGCCTATCTCCGCCGATTTTTCCCGACCATGGCGCTGTACGTCATCCTCGTCTGGGCGTCGCCCTTCGCGATCGAGGCAACCCGCGCAACCGGCCCGTTGCTCTGGGGCATTGCGATCCTGCCCGCGCTGCCACTGATGGCGGTGTTCTGGATCATCGGGCGGCTGCTGATCGAGCTGCGCGACGAATATATCCGCATGCTGCAGATTCGCCAGGCGCTGGTCGCCACCGGCTTTGCGATGTCAGCGGCGAGCGCCTGGGGCTTTCTGGAAGTCTATGCCGATGCCCCGCATCTGCCGTTATTCACGGTGCCAATCCTGTGGTTCGGGGGTCTGCTCATCGGGTCGATCGTCAATGTCGTGCTTGAACGACAGGCGAGTGACGCATGAAGAATCGCCTCCGCGTGCTCCGCGCCGAACGCGCATGGAGCCAGGGCGATCTGGCCGACCGGCTGGAGGTGTCGCGCCAAAGTGTGAACGCCATTGAGACCGGGCGTTACGACCCATCCCTGCCGCTCGCCTTTCGCATCGCCGAACTGTTCGAGCTTTCGATTGAAGACATTTTCATCAGCCCTTCAAAGGAGTCCTGAATCATGAACCACCTTCTGCTCCGTCTGTCGGTTGCTGTGCTGGCCCCGATCGCGATTCTTCACCCGCAAGCAGCCCATTGCCAGGCCGCCCCGGTCACGGCGGCACCCAAGGTTGATCCTGTCGTCACCCAGTTGCCGCATATTTCAATCGCGACGGTCGGCAAGGGACCGGCGCTGTTCCTGATCCCCGGCCTCGCCAGCCCGCGCGCAGTGTGGGACGGCGTCGTTGCCGATCTTGCGAAAACCCACCGCGTCTATCTGGTCCAGGTCAATGGTTTTGGCGGCGATGATGCGCGTGAAAACACCAAGCCCGGTCTGCTTGACGGGATCACCGCCGATCTCAACACCTATATCGTCGCCAACAAGATCAAGGATGCAGCGATTGCTGGGCATTCGATGGGCGGTCTGCTCGCGATGATGATGGGCGCGCGCTATCCGCAATCGACCGGGCGGGTGCTGGTGGTCGACTCACTGCCCTTTTTCAGCCTGTTGTTTGGCCCGACGGCGACCGTCGAGAGCGCCCGCCCCTTTGCCGAACAAGCGCGCGCCCGCACGATATCGACACCGCAAGCGACTGCACCCGTGACGAGCGATCCAGGGGGCATCTGGTCGATCACCGCAGAAGGTCGGATCAAGGTCGCCAATTGGGGGGCCAAGGCCGATCCACGCGTGTCGGGTCAGGCGGTCTATGAAGTGATGACCACCGATCTGCGCCCGGAACTCGGCAAGATCACCGCCAAGCCCTTTACCGTGCTGTACGCGACCGGTGCCGGCCCTCAGGCTAAGACCATCTGGGAAGGCGGCTATGCCGGGTCGCCAGCAACGTTGGTGCCGATCGCCGATAGCTGGCATTTCATCATGCTCGATCAACCAGCGGCATTCTTGCAGGCACTAAAGTCCTTTGTCAGTCCGCAATGACGCGATTAATCGCTTAGGTCGCATCGAATCATTTGACCCCGGCGTCGCGCTCGGCTCCAGCTAGGCGACGACCGGGGGGCAACGAATGACAACCGACCAGCAACAAGAAGCGTTTGAGTTTACCAGCGATTGGAGGCAATTTGCGCCGATCGCCTTCACCAATTTGCTGCTCTGCATTGTCACGCTTGGCATTTATACTTTCTGGGCCCGGACGCGTGAACGCCGCTATTTATGGAGCAATACGCGCTTTATCGATGATCGGCTGGAATGGACGGGCACCGGGCTTGAACTGTTGATCGGCTATGTGTTGGCGATCATCCTGTTCGGCGTACCGGTCGCGGCGCTGCAATTCGGGCTGCAATCGCTGGCGATCCGCGGCTATGGCGCCGCCGCCGCCGGGATAGGCATCGCCCTCTATTTCGCGCTGCTCTATATGGTCGGCATCGCTATTTTCCGGGCGCTGCGCTACCGGCTGAGCCGCAGCTATTGGCGCGGCATTCGCGGCGGCAGCGACAGCCAGGGCTTTGGCTTTGGCTTCAGCTATTTGTGGCGCACCATCGTCGGGGCATTTGCCTTTGGCCTGCTGGTCCCCTGGTCAATGGTCAGCTTGTGGAACCAGCGCTGGAACGCGATGAGCTTTGGTCCGATGCCGTTTGAATCCAATGCACGGGTCGCGCCGGTGTTCGCACGCTATCTGCTGTTTTACCTCACCCCCATCATCATGCTCGTGCTGTTCGGCGTGCTGGCCTTTTTGGGATTTGCCGGCGGGATAGGCCAAATGGCGCCGACGCCGCAGCAACTACAGCAGAACGTCATCTTCATCGCGGTGGGGACGTATCTGCTGTTTTTCGTGGTGTTCGGGCTGATCGCTTTGGTGTTTTATTCGGCTTATTTCCGCGAAGTAATCAGCCAGCTGACGCTGGGCGACCTCTCCTTTGAATTCACCGCCACAAGCTGGGACTGGTTCAAACTGGTGTTTGGCAGCCTGTTGCTGGTGGTGTTTACGCTGGGCATTGGCCAGATTTTCGTCGGCTATCGCAACTGGACCTTTTTTATCCGCCATATGCGGGCCTATGGCGAGGTCCGGATCAATACGCTCACCCAGTCCGCCACCCGCGAACCCGGCCAGGGCGAAGGACTGCTTGATGCCTTTGACGTTGGTGCGTTCTGAGATGATCGAGCCGATCCGTGTCTGGCATTATGACGGGCAGATAGCGGTCCGTCGCGAGCCGCAGTTGATCGACGACGGCGCGATGTTCCGCCTGGTGGAGGGCGATTGGACGAGCGATTCGGTCGCCTATGCCGATCTGGTCCCGCGCGATCCGATCGGTGGCCAGCCAAGCTATGGGCTGAAAAAGCTGCCAGGCTGGAAAATCGGCTTTTTCAGCCCGCCGCCGGCCGGCTTGCTGGATCGGCTGCCCAAGCCGCGTACCTATGGCGGGCTGATTGATCGCTTCGGCCTGTGGCCAGCCGCCGCGGTCTGCGGCGTGCTAGCGGCGAGCGCGCTGTTCGTGGTGGCGCAGACGCCATCGCTGGTCGCCAAGCTGGTGCCACCCGCGGTGGAGCGCCAATTGGGCGACGCGATGGTCGGCGATTTCGGCAACAGGGCCTGCACGAACGAGCCTGGCCGTGCCGCGCTCGCCATGCTCACTGATCGGCTTGGCGTGCGCGGTCAGCAAGGCGTGCGCGACCGGCGGGGCATTGATGCCAGCGACATCATCGTCGTCAACATCCCCATCAACAATGCCGTCACGCTGCCTGGCGGGCGCATCATCCTGTTCAATGGCCTGGTGCAGGATGCTAAATCGCCCGACGAGATTGCTGGCGTTCTTGGCCATGAACTTGGCCATGTTGCGCACCGCGACGTGCTCGAATCGCTGTTGCGGCAATTGGGGCTGAGCGTCGTGCTCGGCGGGCTCGATGGCAATATCGGCGGCTATACCAATATGCTGCTATCGACCGCCTATTCGCGCAGTGCCGAATCGCGCGCGGATGAATTTGCAATTGAAACGCTCAACCAGCACCGGATTTCTCCGGCCCCGACTGCGGGCTTTTTCCGTCGGTTGGGAGGCGAAAAGCCGGGTCCAAAGGGCAGCGCCGCCACGCTGCTCGCTTATGTGTCGTCGCACCCGGTCTCGTCGCAACGCGCGGAGCGCTTCGCGCAGGCAGCCAAGCCACAAAAGGATTACCGTCCGGCGCTTGATCCGGGTCAATGGGCGGCGCTGCGATCAATCTGCACAGGAAGCAAGGCAGATCCCCGGTCGATGTTCGGCTTCTGACACGCCCGCGCCATCGGGGGACATGCTTTCCAAGGCCGCCCCTTTTGCCTAGACGCTGGCGACCATGACCGATGCCGTTTCCCCACCAACCGAGCCCGTTGATCCAGCGGCGGCGCGCCCGGCACTTGCCTATCACCAGACCGAGGGGCGCGGGCCTACCATCTTGTTTCTGCCCGGCTATGCCTCTGACATGAGCGGCAGCAAGGCGCTGGCGCTCGAAGCCTGGGCGCGGGCGACGGGCCGCGCCTTTATCCGCTTCGATTATGGCGGCTGCGGCCAAAGCCAGGGCGCGTTTGAGGATCAGACGCTGGCCGGCTGGCGCGATGACGTACTGGCGATGATTGATCTGGTCGATACCGGGCCGGTCGTGCTGGTCGGCTCGTCGATGGGCGGCTGGCTGATGCTGCTCGCCGCGCTTGCCCGGCCGGATCGCATCGCCGCGCTGATCGGCATCGCCGCTGCCCCTGATTTCACCGACTGGGGCTTTAGCGTCGACGAAAAACTGGCCTTGCTCAACGACGGACGGCTTGAGCGGCCCTCTCCCTATGCGCCAACACCGACCGTCTATACCCGCCACTTCTGGAGCTCGGGCGAGGCGAATCGCATCATGCACGGCGTGATCGCGATCGATGTGCCCGTCCGGCTGCTCCATGGGATGCGCGATAGCGATGTGCCGGTGATGCGCTCGGTTCGGCTTGCCGAGCTCATTCGTTCAGCCGATGTGCAGCTGGTCATCGTCAAGGATGGCGATCACCGCCTATCACGCGATAGCGATATCGCACTGCTGATCCGCGCGGTGGAGGAAGTGATCGACCACCCATGATGTTCCTGCTGCTGCTTGCCCAAAGCGCCGCCCAAACGCCGGCCGCCACACCGCCATCCATCGCCGAGGGCAGAGCAGCGCGGTATGACGAGTGCGTTGATCTGGCGACCGGCGATCCGCCCCGCGGCGCTTCGGCGGCATCGCAGTGGCGCACTAACGACGGCGGCTTTCTCGCCCGGCAATGCCTGGGCATCGCCTATGCCAATCAGCAACAATGGATCCCAGCGGCCGAGGAATTTACCGCCGCCGCGCAGGAAGCAGAAGTGGCGCGCGACCCGCATGCTGCGCAATATTGGGCGCAAGCCGGCAATGCCTGGATCGCGACTGGCCAACCAGCCAAGGCGCGCGCCGCGCTTGATGCTGCGCTGGCCGCCGGGACACTGACCGGGCTTGACCGTGGCGAGGCGCAGTTTGATCGTGCTCGGGCGTTTGTCGGCATCGGCGATCTCGATTCGGCACGCGCCGATATCGATAAGGCAATCGAGCTGGCACCTGCAGACCCCCTGATCTGGCTCGCCTCCGCCGCGCTGGCGCGTCGGATGGAAGATCTGCCGCGCGCGCGCAGGGATGTGGCGGAGGCATTCCGCCTGTCCAGCGATGACCCGTCGGTTTATCTTGAAATCGGCAATATCTCGGCAGTGGCCGGCGATGAAGCGGGCGCCCGATCAGCCTGGAATGACGCGATCCGCATCGCACCATCGAGCCCAGCCGCCGAAAGCGCGCGCACCGCGATGCAGCAGTTTACGACCGACCCACCCAAGCCTTGACCGGATGGCATTTTCCACCGCGTCGCCCTATCTCCTAGTCGGGACGTCAACCCGGAGCCATGCCAGACCCAAATCGGAGCGCAGCTTTGAAATATCTCCACACCATGATCCGCGTCAGCGATCCGGATGCGACCGTCAACTTTTTCAAGCTACTCGGGCTGGAGGAGCAAAAACGCTTCGATAGCGAACAAGGGCGCTTCACGCTGATCTTCCTCGCCGCGCCGGGTGACGAGCAAGCGCAGGTTGAGCTGACCCATAATTGGGACCCGGAAAATTATGGCGAAGGTCGCAATTTCGGCCATCTCGCTTACCGGGTCGATAATATCTACGAAACCTGCCAGCGGCTGATGGATGCCGGCGTCACGATCAACCGCCCCCCGCGCGACGGTCATATGGCGTTCGTTCGAACCCCCGATAACATCTCGATCGAATTGCTCCAGGACGGCCATTTGCCGCCCGCTGAACCCTGGGCATCGATGCCGAACACGGGGCACTGGTAATGGCCGGTCTGGAGGTCGTTCGCCTTCCCGTCCTCAGCGACAATTATGTCTGGCTGATGCACGATGCGGCATCAGGCGAAACCGTCATCATTGATCCCGCTGTCGCCGGTCCGGTACTCGCTGCCGCCGACGCCCGCGGCTGGACGATCTCCGCGATCTGGAACACGCATTGGCACCCCGATCACACCGGCGGCAATGCCGAGATCAAGGCCGCGACCGGGGCGATCATTACCGGCCCGCGCGCCGAAGCCGGGCGCATCCCGACGCTCGACAAACAAGTGGCGGAGGGCGACACAGTCAGGATCGGCGCGCATGTCGCAACCGTCCTTGAAACCCCGGCGCACACCGCAGGCCACATCACTTATTATCTCGCCAACGACGCTATCGCCTTTACCGGCGATACGCTGTTCGCAATGGGCTGTGGCCGGTTGTTTGAAGGGACCGCCGAACAGATGTTTGCCAATATGCAGCGCCTCGCCGCGCTGCCGGACGAGACAATGGTCTATTGCGCGCATGAATATACCCAGTCCAACGGTCGCTATGCACTTGCCGCCGAACCCGATAACAGCGCGATTGTCTGGCGCATGACCGATGTCGACGCGGCCCGCGCGCGTGGTGAGCCGACCGTGCCAACAACAATTGCGCTCGAACGCGCCACCAATCCTTTCATGCGCGCAAGCTCAGCGGCGATGCTTGCTGAACGGCGCGCAGCAAAGGATGTATTTACCGGCTGAATCTGCTATAGAATCGTGGACGGGGCGACGGCCAAGGGGCCAGTATTGGAGACCAAGATGCGCATCATCACCTTGACGACCCTGCTCTTGCTCGCCGGCTGCACGGCAAATGCCCGCAGTTCTTCCAATCAGACGACAGACGAGAGCAATGCGGCCGAACTCGCCAAGGCGCTTGACGGCCTGACGCCGGGCAAGCCGCGGTCCTGCCTCAATCCGTTGGCGCGTCGCTATGAAACCAAGACGATCGGCGACACGATCCTGTACCGTGTAAACAAAAATCTCATCTATCGCACTGAAGCGCCGGGCTGCTCGCATGCCGCCTCCGGCGACGCGTTGGTGTCAGTCAATTATGGCAGCCAGCTATGCAGCGGGCAAATCCTCCAGACTGTCGATTTCTTCACGCGGATCTATACCGGTGGCTGTACGCTGGGTGAATTCACCCCCTATACCCGGGTGAAATAGGCGCCGCACCTTAGCCGCCAGCGTTACAGGACGAAGCGGCTGAGATCGGTGTTGCGGGCAATTTCTTTGAGCTGGCTGTCGACATAGGCAGCGTCGATGACGAGCGTCTCGCCGACCCGATCTTCGGCCTCGAAACTCACCGCCTCAAGCAGCTTTTCCATCACCGTCTGCAACCGGCGCGCACCGATATTTTCAATTTCGGCATTCACCTCGGCAGCGATCCGCGCGACCGCGCGAATGCCGTCTTCGGTAAAGTCGATCGTCACGCCTTCAGTTGCGATCAGCGCCTTATACTGGGCGGGCAGCGATGCCTTGGTGTCGGAAAGGATCGCGACGAAATCGGCCTCGGTCAGCGCTTTCAGCTCGACGCGGATCGGCAAGCGACCCTGTAGTTCGGGCAACAGGTCGCTCGGCTTGGCCACATGGAATGCGCCGCTGGCGATAAACAGGATATGGTCGGTCTTCATCGGCCCATATTTGGTCGCGACCGTCGTTCCTTCGATCAGCGGCAACAAATCGCGCTGCACGCCTTCGCGGCTGACCGAGCCACCGCGGACATCACTGACCGCGATCTTGTCGATCTCGTCGAGAAAGACGATCCCGTTGGCCTCTGCATCCGCCAGGGCAACCTGGCTAACCTCGTCCTGATCGAGCCGCTTGTCCGCCTCTTCCTCGACCAGCTTGGTCCAGGCAGCGGGCACGGTGAGCTTGCGGCGCTTGAGCTGCTGGCCGCCCATCGCCTTGCTCATCATCTCACTCAGGTTGATCATGCCCATCTGCCCGGGCACCTCGAACGCTGGCTTAGCGGCGTCCTCCACTTCGATCTCGATCTCGGTTGCATTAAGGTGGCCATCACGGAAACGCTGGCGGAACGCTTCGCGCGTCGCCTCGCTCGCGCCCTTGCCGGTCAGCGCATCGAGCAAGCGGTTCATCGCCGCTTCCTCGGCCTTGTCCTTCACCGCGATCCGGCGGCGCTCCTTTTCCAGCCGCACCGCTTCCTCGACCAGATCACGCGCGATCTGCTCGACATCGCGGCCGACATAGCCAACTTCAGTGAACTTGGTCGCCTCCACCTTGATGAAGGGCGCGTCGGCCAGCTTGGCGAGCCGGCGGCTGATCTCAGTCTTGCCGCACCCCGTGGGGCCAATCATCAGGATATTCTTGGGCGTCACCTCGTCACGCAGATCCGCACCGAGCCGCTGCCGCCGCCAGCGATTGCGCATCGCAACCGCGACGGCCTTTTTGGCATCGGTCTGGCCGATGATATGCGCGTCGAGCGCGGCAACGATGGTTTTGGGGGTAAGGGCGTCGTTCATTTCATCTTCTCGACTCCCCTCCCGCTTGCGGGAGGGGCTGGGGGTGGGAATGGCCACGGGCGAGGCGGTGGTGGCTAGGCCCACCCCCGACCCCTCCCGCGGGCGGGAGGGGAGTTATGTCGCCGAGTCGAGCGTCTCCACGGTCAGCCGGTCATTGGTGTAGACGCAAATGTCCGCCGCAACCGCCATTGCCTTGCGTGCCAGCACCTCGGCATCGGCTTCATAGTCGGTGAGCGCGCGGGCGGCAGCGAGCGCGAAGTTGCCGCCCGAACCGATCGCTGCGATCCCCTTTTCGGGCTCCAGCACATCGCCATTGCCGGTTAGGATCAGCGTGACGTCCTTGTCGGCGACGATCATCATCGCCTCCAGGTTGCGGAGATATTTGTCGGTGCGCCAGTCCTTAGCGAGCTCGACTGCCGCACGCAGCAATTGCCCATGATGCTGCTCCAGCTTGCGCTCAAGCCGCTCGAACAGCGTGAAAGCATCCGCCGTCGCGCCCGCAAAGCCACCAATGACGCTGCCGTCACCGAGCTTGCGGACCTTCTTGGCATTGGGTTTCATCACCGTTTGGCCCATCGAGACCTGACCGTCACCGGCGATCACGACCTTGCCACCACGCCGCACGGAAAGGATTGTGGTGCCGTGCCACACCATCGATTGTTCGCTCATGAGTGGCGATATGGGAGCGCGGGTGCGGGTGCGCAATCCACCCCCCTCCCCTACCGACTGTTCGCCTTTAGGAACGCAACGCTGTCCGCCAGCGTCGTCGCATTGCCGCGAAACGGCACCGACAGGCCCATCACCAGATCATTGTGGCTCTTGCCCGGATAAAGCTTCAGCACGAACGGCGCCCCGACGGCCTTCAACCGCCTTGCCAGGCGCGGCGCGTTGCGCGGCTTCACGACATCGTCGGCGGTGCCTTGCGCGATGAACAGCGGCGGCGCATCCGCGCGGGCGAAAGTGACCGGCTGGGTCTCGGCGGGCTTTGGCCAGGCGCCGAACGCGGCACGCGATCGTGGTCCGTCAAACGGATAGAAATCGAGCGGGGCCGCGAATAATGCCGCAGCACGAACGGTGCGCGGATCAACGCCAATGTCCTTAAGATAGTGCCCGTCGAGCGCAAGGATCGCGGCGTTGTAGGCGCCTGCCGAATGGCCCGACAGCGTGATCCGGTCAGGATCACCACCATAGGCCGCGATGTTATCGCGGACCCATTTCACCGCCAGCGCAGAATCCTGGACAAAGGTAGGGAACACCACGCCCGGCACCAGCCGGTAATCGGGGACGACCGCAATAAAACCGTTGGCTGCAAAGGCCCGGCCTGCAAACGCATATTCCTGCCGCGATCCTTTTATCCAGGCGCCCCCATAATAGAAGATGACGACCGGCAGTTTCTCCTTGCCGCGCTTGGCCGGCGCCCAGATATCAAGCTGCTGGCGCGGTGCCGTGCCGAAATCCAGCCCCTCGGCAATCTGCTCGACCGGCGCATCGGGCGCCATCATCTTGTCGATCAGATTGAGCATCATCGGCGGCGACGCGAAGAAATAGCCATAGCCGACGGCCAGCAGGATCGCGCCCAGCAGGCCAAACACCACATTGCGGATCATTGCAGAAATTTCCTCAGGCCACCGGATTCGGTGCTCGAGCAAGCCTGCGTCATGACGAAACCGGGCGCAAGTCCTGACAGGCCGATTGCCACTACCCCGCATCGCGCCTATCCTGCCCACAACCAAAATAGGAGAGCGATATGCGGAAATGGGCGATCAGTGCGTTGGCGCTGGCGAGCGTCATCAGCGGCACGGCAATGGCCAAGGGGCCGACCTACAACGCCAGCATTGTCCGCACCAGCTATGGCATTCCGCATATCACCGCGGCCAATTGGGGCGGGGTCGGCTATGGCGTCGGCTATGCCTATGCGCAGGACAATCTGTGCATGCTCGCCGAGGAATTCGCGACCGTCGCGGGCGAGCGATCCAAATATTTCGGCCCGAAGGCCACAGCCGTGCTTGGCTTTGGCCCGATCGACAATCTGTCATCGGACGTCTTCTTCCGCGCCGCGATTGATCTGCCCAAGCTGCGCAAGAACCTGCTGAAACAGGGTCCAGATGCCACGCCGATCCTGGCCGGCTACGTCGCTGGCTATAACCGGCTGCTGCGTGAACTCGGCACCGAAGGCGTCCCTGTCGCCTGTCGCGGCAAGGCCTGGGTCCACCCGATCACCATCGACGACATGCTGCGGCTCACCGAAAAGCAGATGCTGCTGGCGAGTTCGCTTGCCCTCGCTCCTGCCGTTATCGGTGCCGTCCCACCAAGCGAGGCAAAGGCCGCGCGCAACGACATTTCCCTGCCCGATCCCGACAAGATCGGTATTGGCAGCAATGGCTGGGCCTTCGGGGCCGATGTCACCACCAACGGGCGTGGCGTGCTGGTCGGCAATCCGCATTTTCCCTGGAATGGCCCGTCGCGCTTTTGGCAAATGCATGTGACGATTCCCGGCGTGTACGATGCAATGGGCGTTGGTCTGGCGGGAACGCCGCTGGTGACATTGGGCTTCAACAAGGACATTGCCTGGACCCACACCGTTACGGCCGCGCGCCATTTCACGCTTTTCGAACTGGCGATCGATCCCGCTGATCCGACCAGCTATATCGTTGACGGCAAATCGGAAAAAATGATCGCTCGCACGATCAGCGTGCCGATGCCCGACGGCGCCGCCCCAGTCGAGCGCACGCTCTATTCGACCCGGTTCGGCCCGATGGTCGCTGCCCCCGCGCAGTTGCTCGTGTGGAGCAAGACCAAGGCGTTTGCGATGCGCGACGCCAATGCCGGCAACCAGCGCGGGCTGGGCACCTGGGAGGCGATCGGTAAAGCGAAGAACGTCGCTGACATCAAGGCGGCGGTATCGACAACGCTCGGCATCCCCTGGGTCAACACCATTGCTGCCGATCGCTATGGCGACGTCCTCCACGCCGATGTCACTGCCGTGCCCAATGTCTCGACCGAAAAGGCCAAGGCCTGCGCGACCAGCCTGTCGGCGCTCGTTGCTGCCCGGGTCACCCTCCTCGATGGCAGCAAATCGGCGTGCGACTGGGACAATAGCCCAGGCACCGCTGCGCCCTATCTGCTGCCCGCCAGCGAACAGGCGATCTATGAACGCCGCGACTATGTCGCCAACAGCAATGACAATTACTGGCTGAGTAACGCCAACGCGCCTTACCGCGAACTCTCGCCGATCCTGGGGCCTTGGGGCACGACGCGCACGCTGCGGACCCGATCGGGCCTGGTCGAGATTGACCGCCGACTGACCGGAACCGATGGCCTGCCCGGCAACAAGGTCGATCAAGGGATCGCCGAAACAATGGTCTTCGCCAATAAGAGCCTGGCGGGCGAACTGGTCGTCGACAAATTGCTGGCGCTGTGCGCCGACAAGGCCGATGTCGCCGCTGCCTGTGCGGCGCTGAAGGGTTGGGATCGCCGCGTCAACGTCGACAGCCAGGGGGCGTATCTGTTCCACCAATTCTGGATCAAGGCGCAGAATATCCCCGGCATCTGGGCAACCAAGTTCGACCCCGCTGACCCGGTCCACACCCCGCGCGACCTGGTCACCGACGGCGCAATCGGCGAAAAACTGATCGCGACGCTGAAGGCCGCCGCCGACCAGCTCGCCAAGGAAAACATTGCGCTCGACGCGCGTTGGGGCGATGTCCAGTTCGCGCAGCGCGGCGATCAGCGCATCGCCATCCATGGCGGCGACGGCCAGCTCGGCATCCTGAACGTCCAGATTGCCACGCCCGTCCCGACGGGCGTCACGCCGGTCCACGGGTCAAGCTATATCCAGGTTGTGACCTTTGGCGACACCGGGCCGCAGGCGGACGCGGTGCTGAGCTATTCGCAATCGACCAATCCCGCCTCGCCGCATTTCGGCGACCAGACCTTGCTTTATTCAGCCAAGCGCTGGGTCCGCCTGCCCTTCACGCCAGCGGAGATAGCGGCAGATGCGCAAGGGCCTGCGGTAAAGATCAGCGAATGAAGGCCAGCCCCGCTTAGGCGGCCAGCAGCGACGTTGCCCCGCCCAGATCAACCGATACCAGCCGGCTCACCCCCTGTTCGATCATCGTCACGCCGAACAGGCGGTGCATCCGGCTCATCGTCACGGCGTTATGGGTGACGATCAGGTAGCGGGTGCGCGTTTCCTGGGTCATGCGGTCAAGCAAGTCACAGAAGCGCTCAATATTGGCGTCATCGAGCGGGGCGTCGACTTCGTCGAGCACGCAGATCGGCGCGGGATTGGTAAGGAAAAGGCCAAAAATCAGCGCGACCGCCGTCAGCGCCTGTTCGCCGCCTGAGAGCAGCGTGAGCGACTGGAGCTTCTTGCCGGGCGGCTGGGCCATGATCTCCAGTCCGGCTTCGAGCGGATCGTCTGAATCGATCATTTGAAGATGCGCCTGGCCGCCATTGAACAGCGTCGTGAACAGCCGCCGGAAATGCCCGTCGACCGCTTCAAAGGCTGCAAGCAACCGCTGCCGCCCCTCACGATTGAGCGTGCCAATCGAACCGCGCAATCGGTTGACGGCCTGTCCCAGCTCGTCACGCTCGGCGGCATTGCTGGCGCTCGCCGCTTCAAGTTCGGCAAGTTCGGTATCGGCGACAAGATTGACCGGACCGATCCGCTCGCGCTCGATCGACAACCGCTCATGCCGCGCCGATTCATCGGCGGGGGTGCGGATCTCGTCGGCCCTAAAGCCAACCCGCTCGGGCAGCACTGGTGGGGGGCATTCGAAGCGTTCTCCCGATAGCCGCCCCATCTCAACACGCCGCAATTCCTGATTTTCCGCGCGCGCAGCGGCCCCGGCTCGCGTCTCGCGGGCTTGCGACAGCGCCTCGGCGGCCTGGCGCGCCACCGCTTCGGTTTCGCGGAGCACTGCTTCGCCCGCATGCTCGGCGGCAAGCGCCGCCTCAGCGTCGGCACGGGCCGACTCATGCATGGCCGCACCTTCGCCAATCTGGCGGTCAAGAATCGCCGGGCGCACGGCCAGGATCGCCGCTTCCTCGCTCAGTTGCTCTTCGCGCTTGGCCATATCGGCAATCCGCCGTGCCGCTTCGCCCGCGCGCGCGCGCCAGCTTTTGGCATCGGCCTGGCCAACCGCGATACGCTCGCGATCCGCCGCCAGATCACGGTCGAGCGCGGCGCGATCGCTACGAGCCTGCGCCACTGCCGTGCGCCGCGCTTCGGCCTCACGCTGGAGCAGCGCAACCCGGTCGCGCGTGGCGCTGCCATCGGGCAAACCGGCAATCTGTGCCTCGGCGCGCGACACCTCCCCTGCGGCTTCTTCCTGTTCGGCGGCGATGCGGCGCCCACGCCCATCCAGATCGGCGCGCTGCGCATCAATCCGCTCAATCGCGGAAGCGGCGCGGTCTTCAGTCCGCAGCGCCTCGCGCCCGCTCGCCTCAGCCGCCTCTAACGAGCGTCGCGCCTCGCTCGCCGCGCGCCGCGCCTCGCCGACAGCGGCGTCGATCCGCGCCAGCTCGGCATCTTTTGCCTCGACCGCGCGAACAGCCGGGCCCCGCGCTGCCTCCAACGCCCGCAGCCGATTCATGCGTTCAAGCCGCTCCGCGGCAGCCGCGCCGCCTGATTTGGCGATATAGCCATCCCACCGCCGGAGCACGCCTGCCAATGTCACCAGCCTTTGGCCAACCGCGAGCCGCTGCCCATCATCCTGATCAGCCACCAGGATCTGCGCCAGCCGCCGCGCTAGCGCTGGTGGCGCCGCGACATGGCGGGCAAGCGGTACCACCCCGGCCGGGGCGGCGGGGTCGGCGTCATGCGGTTCTGCGCCGCCCCAATAATGCATCGCCGCCGGATCGAGCCCCGCTTCCAGATCATCCCCCAGCGCCGCCGCCAACGCGCGTTCATAGCCCGGATCGGGGCGGAGCTGGTCAAGAACGCGATCCTTGCCGGTCCGCTGCGTCGCTTTGGCAAGGGCGGCGCTTTCGCTGTCAATCGCGGCGAGCTCGGCATGCGCGGTCGCGCGAGCGGATTGGGCACCATCGCGCGACTCGATCGCCGCACGTTCGGCGGCGTCGGCACCCGCCAGCATCGCCCGGGCCGCTTCGGCCTGGCGTAGCGCCTGATCGCGGGCGTCAGCTGCGGCCTGGCGTTGCGCTTGCAAAGGCGCGGAATCGCTCAGCGCATTGGTTTCCGCCGTCACGCGTGCCGCATCGCGATTGGCGCGATCGAGCCGGGCGCGCGCTGCCACCAAAGCCGCCTGCGCCACGCGCGATTCCGCTGCTTCGCTTGCCTGCGCGGCCAGCGCCTGGGCAAGCGCGACCTCTGCATCGCGGGCCAGGCCCTCAGCCTCGGCAAGCAATTTTTCGAGCGCGGGTTGGCGCGTGGCCGCCGCCACAATCCGCGCCTCCAGCGCCTTGCCTTCCTCGGCCAACCGCGCCAGCGCTTCGGCGGCGTCATGCGCCAGCGCGCCTTCGCGGTCGCGATCAGCCACGATCCGCGCCTGGGCGTCGGCCAGCTCGGTAATTCGGCGATCGACACTCGCCCGCTCGGTGCGCAACGTGGCAAGGCTATGGCCCGCCTCGCTTGCCCGATCACGCGCGGCCAGCGATGTCGCGCGCGCCAGTGCCAGCCGATCGGTTGCGGCGGTTTGATGCGCTGCCGCCGCGCGCTGCGCCTCGGCTGCCTCGGCCACCCGCGCTTCCGCTTCGCTTGCCTCCGCGCGCGCGATATCAGCCGCAGCCGCAGCGTCGCGCCAGCGCGCGAAGATCATCCGCGCCTCTGCCACGCGAATCTGGTCTGACAGCGCCCGGTATCGCTCCGCCTGTTTGGCCTGACGGCGGAGCGCGGCGGCGCGCGCGTCCTGATCGGCGATCACTTCATCAAGCCGGGTAAGATTGGCCTCAGTCGCGCGCAATTTTTGCTCGGCATCGCGGCGGCGGACGTGCAGCCCGGCAATCCCGGCTGCTTCCTCTAGCATCGCCCGGCGCTCGGCGGGCTTGGCGGCGATCACCGCGCTGATCCGGCCTTGGCTGACAAGCGCTGGCGAATGCGCGCCGGTAGCCGCGTCGGCAAACAGCAGCGACACATCCTTAGCGCGGACATCGCGCCCGTTGATCCGATAGGCAGAACCAGCCCCGCGTTCGATCCGCCGAACGATTTCGGTTTCGTCGGCACCCTGGTCGCCGCCAGCATCGCCATCGATCAGGATGGAAACCTCGGCAAAATCGCGTTGCGGCCGGGTCGCGGTGCCCGCGAAGATCACGTCTTCCATCCCGGCACCGCGCATCGATTTTGCGCTGTTTTCGCCCATCGTCCAGCGCAAGGCTTCGAGCAGGTTGGATTTGCCGCAGCCATTGGGCCCGACAATGCCGGTCAGCCCGGGTTCAATGCGCAGATCTGCTGGATCGACGAAGCTCTTGAACCCGGTTAGCCGAAGCCGTTTAATCTGCACGAAACTGTGGCCCTGTCGTCAGGCGCCGGCAGCCCTAAGCACGCCTTCGAGGCCCTTCCAATCAAGCACGCCGTCAGCAATCTTGCCGTTGACGATGAAGGTTGGCGTACCGCTGACCTTATATTCGGTATCGGCTTGCTGGAGATTGGCGGCCAGCCGCGCGATGGCGGCTTGATCGGCCAAGCAGGCCAGGGCCTTGCTCTCCGGCACGCCGCGCTGCTTGACGAAATCGATATAGCCCAGATTTTCGGCAAAGAAGCGCGCGACCTCCATCGGCGGCTTGCCCTGCAGCGCCTGGCCGGCCTGCGCCACCTGTTGTTCCTTGGCGAGCAGCGTCTGCTGGTTGCGCATCATATCCTCTAGCATCGGGAAAAACGCCGCTGGCTCTACGCATTGGCCAAGCAGGATCGGGCCGATATCAAGCGGGCCATGGACCGGAAAATCCCGGAACTCATAGGAAACCTTGCCGCTCGCAATCATGCCCGATTTTAGCGCAGGCAAACCCTCCGCATCGAAGCGGGCGCAGGTTGGGCAGGTGCGGGCGCCATATTCGATCAGCTTGATCGGCGCGTCGGGATTGCCCATCCGCATGCCGCCTTGCGGTGTCGGCGCGACAACATCGGCCCAGGCGGTGCCAGCCGGCGCTGGCGCGGCGGCGATGTTCTTGACCGGCGCAGAGACAGTCGCCGTGTCATCCTTGTTGCAGGCGGCAAGCGCCAGCGCGGGCAGAACAGCAAGCATCAGGGGCAGCTTCATTGAACGAGACTCCTTGGTGATGTGGCCATGGCACGTATGGGGCTGCACCAGGCCATGATCGGTTGATCTTAGCGGGCTCCCCCGGCGCGGAGCAACGGCTCGACGCCCGCCCAGGTAAATTCTTTGACCATCGTTCCATTGATAACGATCGCTGGCGTGCCCTTGATCACCTTCCGCGCGGCTTCGCCATTGGCCAGGATGCTCGCCAGCAGTTTCTCATTTGCAAAACAGGCGTCGATCCGTTGGCGTGACAGGCCACGTGCCACCATCAAATCGATCAGCCCATTTGCCTGCGCGCCCGCGCGAATCTGACCGAGCGGGGTATCGAGCACGAAACGCTTCGCATCCCGCTCCATGAATCCCATCGCGAGCGACAGCCATTCGGACTGGCGCGCAAAAATCTCGTCGGCGGCGTTGGCAAAGCTTAGCCCGCCAGCGCAGCGCGCCAGGATCGTGGCCCCAAGATCGGGGAAATCACGCCCGATCGGGCGATATTCGATCGATAACGACCCCGATCGAATGAACTGCTCCTTTAACACTGGCCCGGATTCCACCGAAAAAGCGGCGCAGTGTGAACAGGTGAAACTCAGATACTCGATTACCTTTACGCGGGCGCGCGGATTACCGAGGACGACATTGCCCGCCGGTGTATCGGTCGCCACCTTGGTCCAGTCGCGCAGCACACCGGGAGCCTTTACGGCTGGCTTGGCTGAAGATTTGGTCGGCGGCAATGCATTGGCCGCACCTGCAAAAATGATCGCAGCGATCATAGCAGCGCTGATCGGACGGTTCATTCGGCTCGCTCCGGCGCCTCGATAATCGGCGGGCCGCGTGTGGCGGCGACACCAGCGGCAAGCGCCTCCAAAACCGCCTTGAACTCAGGATCGGCAATCGCCCGCAGGCTATCGCCCAATTCGATCGGCACCGGTCTGATTGAGGGGGGTGGTTTGCGGCTTGGGGTCGAGGGCACATCGCCCTGGCGGATGGCGACTTTGGCAATGGCCTCATAGCCAAAAAAACGATTCACCCGCTCAATAATCTCGGGCGTAATATGCTGCATCATCGGCCCATGCGCGCCGCGCACAACCAGGGCCAATGTGCCTTCGGCGCGCTTGCCGTGGGGGAATTTGATCGATTCGGGTGCCGATACCGCCGCAAATTTCGGCCCGACAATTTCCGCCCAGCGACTGACCACCGCGCTTTGCACAAAGCCGAATCGCCGGAACGCCGCGCCACCAACATCTGGCAGCAGATCAGCGACCGCGCGCGCGGGCCCGCCGCGCTTGGCCTCTGCCGTCGGCGTCGCATTCTTGGGGCGGGGGGCGCGAACGCCGCTTTTGCTCATGGTGCCTCCCATGCCATAGCGATGCCGTGAACGCCAAGGCCCACGATCAGGAATCCATGCTGCCCGCCGAACCGGGCGACGCGCGGTACAGCCAGTGGCTGCTCCGCTGGTATGATGCCCATGCCCGCGATCTACCGTGGCGGCACAAGCCGGGCGAGCCCGCTGATCCTTATCGCGTCTGGCTTTCTGAAATCATGCTGCAGCAAACAACGGTGGCGACAGTGCGCCCGCGCTTTGCCGAGTTTATTGCTCGCTGGCCAACGGTCACTGCCCTTGCTGCCACCGATGATGCTGATCTGATGAGCGCCTGGGCGGGGCTGGGCTATTATGCGCGCGCCCGCAATTTATTGGCCTGCGCGCGCCAAGTGGTGACGGCGCATGGCGGCGTTTTTCCGCCCGAAGAAGCGGCTTTACGCGCGCTGCCGGGGATTGGCGACTATACCGCTGCCGCCATCGCTGCGATCGCCTTTGGCAAGCGCGCGGTGGTGATCGACGGCAATGTCGAACGCGTCGTCGCGCGATTATTTGCCATCGACACGCCGCTGCCTGCCGCCAAGCCGATCATTCGCTTGCTCGTCGACCAGATAACGCCGATGACGCGCGCAGGCGATTTTGCGCAGGCGATGATGGACCTGGGATCGGGCCTGTGCGGTCCACGGGTAACCCAATGCTTGCTCTGCCCGCTGCGCACGGTCTGCAGGGCAGCCACAGCAGGCCCACCTACCGCCTTTCCCGTCAAACCGCGCAAATCGGCCAAACCGCAGCGCTACGGCACGGTTTTCTGGCTCGAACATGCGGGAAAAATCCTGTTGGTTCGCCGACCAGACAAGGGGTTGCTCGGTGGCATGCGCGCGCTGCCGACAGGTCCGTGGACCGACACAGCGCCTGGGCTTGAGGGCGCACCCGATACGGCGATTGATTGGCAAATCGCGCCCGATCGTGTCAGTCATGTCTTTACGCACTTTACCCTTGAACTCGCCCTTGCGGTTGGCCGCGCCGAGGGGCATTCACCACCAGCAACAGGCGAATGGTGGGCGATTACGTCGCTCGATTCGGCAGGGCTGCCAACCGTGTTCGCCAAGGCGGCCCGGTTGGGACCCCGGTTGGGACCCCGTTTGGGACATTGAGAGGATGAAGACGCACATGGCCACCAAAATTCAGACGCTAGCCCTGAGCAGTGCGTTGCTCGCCCTGTCAGCCGGGGTCGCTTTTGCTGGCCAGGCGCAGCGCCAGCCAGTGCCAATGGCGCATGAAAAGGCGCCGCTGACCCAAGCCGCTGCGTTGATCGACAGCTACCCGGCCACGGACAAGACGCCGGGAATCGTCGCAGTTGTTGGCCAAGGCGATAGCGCGCCAACCGTGCTCGCGGCTGGCAAGATCGCTGCCGAGGAGGGCACTGCCAAGGCCGATGCCGATTCGCTGTGGCGCGTCTATTCGATGACCAAGCCGATTACCGCGATGGCGGCGATGATGCTGATCGAAGAAGGCAAGATGAAGCTCGACCAACCCGTGTCGGATTTCATCCCGGCCTTTAAGAACGTGACCGTGCTGGTCGATCCAGCCAAGGATCTGACCGCGCGCCCGGCCACGCGCCCAATCACGATCCGCCATCTGCTGACCCACACGGCAGGGCTTGGGTACACCATCATCACCACAGGCCCGTTGCTGAAAGAATATGAACGCCAGGGCATCACCCCCTTCACGGCCAATGCCCAGGTTGAAGCGCAGATGCGGCTGGCCCGGCCCAAGACGCTGCAGGAATTCGCCAATCGCGTGGCCGGCCTGCCGCTGATTGCCGATCCCGGCACCAAATGGAGCTATTCGATCGGCCTCGACGTGATGGGGGCGGTGATCGAGAAGGCGAGCGGCATGCCGTTCGATACCTTCCTGCAGGAGCGCATTTTCACGCCGCTCAAAATGAACTCAACCTTCTTCACCGTGCCCACGGCAGACGCCAAGCGGCTCGTGACGGGCTATACTTGGGTCGGCGCGAACCGCGTGCCGCTCGATCCCGGTGCGACATCGGTCTTCCTCCAGCCGCCAAGCTTCCCCTATGGCGGTGCCGGGCTAGTGATGTCAGCGCATGATTATGATCGCTTCCTGCATATGCTGCAAAATGGCGGTACGCTGGACGGCGCACGGATCCTGAAACCGGCGACCGTTGCACTCGCCATGTCGAATCTCTTGCCTGAGGGCGTCACCTATGGCGGTGCTGTGGCCAATACCGGCGGCGCGACTGGCCAGTCGCAGGGCTTTGGCGCGGGTGGTTCGGTCTATCTGGTCGACATGCCCGGCGGCCCGTCGAAAGGCACCTATGGCTGGGGTGGGGCTGCCGGCACGATCGCCTGGGTCGATCCGGTGCGCCACCTTCGCGCGACCGCGATGGTCAATTATCTACCCGGCGAGAAATGGCCGCTGCGGCGTGATTTCACTAAGGCACTTTACGCTGATCTCGCGCAATAATGTCGCCGGGATTTACGGGCGGGCGGCTGGATCGCGCCGACCGCCTGCGTCATGATCAAGCGGCGCTGGCGGCGGCAACCAGTGATTGGCGCGCCCGCGTCCTGAAGCTCGACAATTTCGAGCCCGAATTGACGGCAGAGGGCTTGCTCGGCTGGGGAAGTCTCGCCGATCTCGCGGATGATGCTGAGCTGATTTTGCTTGGTCTTGACGGTGATCGCCCGCATTTCGCCGCCTATCTGCCGGGCATGCGCGCGCCTGCGGGTCGATCAATGCGGCTTTTCGCGATGCTCGACCGGTTCGCGCCGGGCGAAGCCGCAACCTATGCGGCGGCGCGCAGCGTGCTTGACTGGCATAGCCGCCATCAATTCTGCGCAGATTGCGGCACCCAGACGGTAATGTTCCGGGCGGGCTGGGCGCGTAAATGCGGCCAGTGCCAGGCGGAACATTTTCCGCGCGTTGACCCCGTCGTCATCATGATCGCCGAATATCAGGGCCGCGCCTTGCTGGGGCGCGGGCCGAGCTGGCCGGCCGGGCGCTATTCGGCGCTGGCGGGCTTTCTGGAGCCGGGCGAATCGATGGAAGAAGCCGTCGCGCGCGAGATTTTCGAAGAAGCAGGCGTGCGCGTATCGAACGTGCGCTACATCGCCAGCCAACCCTGGCCCTTCCCCTCATCGCTAATGATGGCCTGCGTTGCCGAAGCGCAGGATGATGCGCTCACGATCGACACCAATGAGCTTGAAGACGCCATTTGGGTGGAGCGCGACGTGGTGCGGGCGGTGCTGGCCGGCGAGCCCGGCCCTTTCCTGCCGCCGCCGCCCTATGCGATTGCGCATACATTGCTGACGGCATGGGCGGACGCCTAGCTGGCCGGGCTATCCTCGCGCCCGCGCTTGACGATACGTGCCCAGCAGCCGCAGCCATTTCGAATGGAAGCCTAGCTCTTCGAGCGCGCGATCGACGGCGGGATCGCCGGGCTTGCCGACAATATCGGCGTAAAACTCAGTCGCTGAAAAGCTGCCGCCGCGCTGATAACTCTCCAACTTCGTGATGTTCACGCCGTTGGTCGCAAAGCCGCCCAGCGCTTTGTACAGCGCAGCGGGCACATTCTTCACTTCAAAGATTAATGTGGTCATGAACGGGCCATCGCCATCAACTGGGCGGCCACCGCGCGCAAGGACGACGAATCGCGTGGTATTGTGGTCGGCATCGGCGATATCCTCGGCGAGCAGGTTGAGCCCATAAATCGCCGCTGCGCCGGGTGGCGCAAGTGCGGCCAGTGCGGGGTCACAGCGTTCGGCCACCACCGCCGCCGCGCCCGCCGTATCGGGATAGGCAACCGGCGCAATGCCATGGTCGCGCAACCAGTGACGACATTGGCCAAGCGCCTGGGGGTGGCTCATCGCCTCGCGCACCTGATCGCGCGTGCCGACGCCCATCAGCGCATGGCGAATCGGCAGGAAATGCTCGCCGGTGATCACCAGCCCCGATTCGGGTAGCAGGAAATGCATGTCCGCCACGCGGCCGTGGAGCGAATTTTCAATCGGAATGATGGCGCAGTCAGCGCGCCCCTCCTGCACCGCTTCGATCGCATCGGCGAAATCGAAACAGGGCAGTGGCAGACCATTTGGAAAGGCCTGCACGGCGGCAACATGCGAATTTGCGCCGGGCGCGCCCTGAAAAGCAACCGCGCGTTCCGGATGCGCGGCAGCGCTGGCAATCATCTCTGCCACAATCGGGCGGGCGGGGGCGGCGAAATTTTCCATCGGGGTCGCGCCTATCGGTCCGCACGCGCCTCGGCAAGCGTGCTTGCGGTGCTGCACTTGCGAACCTAAAGGGAGGCCAACTTCAAAAACCCCTACCTTCAAGATCGAGGCGCGACTCCAAGATGGATATTCGGACCAATACAATTCTCGGCTGGATTCTGGCGGCGCTGTTTGTCGCGCTTGGGCTGGGCAACCTCAGCCATCTGTATTTCAAGTCCGAGAAGCTTGAAAAGCCGGGCTTCCCGATTGAAGGCGCTGTCGAAGCCAGCGAAGCTGGCCCTGCGGCGCCTGAAGTGCCGATCGAGGTGATGATGGCATCAGCCGATGTCACCCAAGGCGCTGAAGTCTTCAAGAAGTGCGCGTCATGCCACACCGTTACGCAGGGCGGCGCCAATGGCATTGGCCCCAATTTGTGGGCGACGGTTGGTGCAGCGATCGCTGCCGGCAAGGGCGGCTATGCCTTTTCCGATGCGCTGAAGGCCAAGGGCGGCAAATGGGATTTCGCGACGCTCAATGAATGGATCACCAACCCGCGCAAATTCGCGTCGGGCACCAAGATGAGCTTTGCCGGCTTGGCTGATCCGGCAGCGCGCGCCAATGTGATCGCCTATCTGAACGCGCAAGGGTCCAACATCCCGCTGCCGCCGGTGCCTGCAGCAGCCGCTGCAAACACGCTGACGACGCCGGAAGATACCCCGCTTGATGGCAATGCCGCTGCCACGGCCGATGCAGCGGCACCAGCCGAGGCAGAGTGAAGCGCTATTGTGTGTGATCGCCCGGCATCCGATGCGTGACCTTACGCGTCGGAATCCGGGTGCTCGCGGTAGAAGCGCTTAACCACCTCCCACGCTTCTTCAGCGGTTTCGACAAAGGTGAAGATGCCAAGGTCGCGCGCGGAAACGACGCCTTCTTCGACCAGCGCTTCAAAATTAATCACGCGATTCCAGAATTCGCGGCCAAACAGCAGCACGGGGATCGGCTTGATCTTGCCCGTCTGGATCAAGGTCAGCAGCTCAAACAACTCGTCGAACGTGCCAAAGCCGCCCGGAAACGCCGCGAGTGCCCGCGCGTGCAGCAGGAAATGCATCTTGCGCAGCGCAAAATAATGGAACTGCAGGCTTAGGCTCGGCGTGACATAGGGATTGGGGGCCTGTTCGTGCGGCAGCACGATATTGAGGCCGATCGATTCGGCCCCCACATCCGCTGCACCGCGATTGGCCGCTTCCATGATCGATGGGCCCCCGCCCGAACAAACGACAAACTGGCGCATGTCGTTTTCATCATGCGGGCATAAGCTGACCAGCCGAGCGAGTTCGCGCGCGACATCATAATATTTGGACTTGGCGACCAGACTTTCGGCGATCCGCCGCGCCTGATCATCCTTGGCCTGGGCAAGCAAGGCCTGGGCTTTGCTGGGCTCAGGGATTCGCGCCGACCCGTAAAACACAAAGGTCGAGCCGATATTGGCTTCCTGAAAAACCAGTTCGGGCTTGAGCAGCTCAAGCTGAAAGCGGACCGGGCGCAGATCTTCACGCAGCAGGAAATCCATATCCTGAAAGGCGAGCTTATAGGATGGATCGCGGGTTTGGGGGGTGGAGACCTGCCCCTTGGCGGTTTCGGCATCCTGGGCGGCGCGCGCGAAGACGCGCGCGGGTAGTTTTGGTTCTGTCATTAGCCCGCCCTAACCCAAACAGCCGTGAGCGGCAAAGCCCTGCACGATCATTACTTCCATGTCGGCAACTCGCCGCACGCAAAGGGGCGGACAGGAACAGAAATACCGGCGATCCGTTCATGTGCCGGAGCGCAAGGGTGCCCACAGACTATATCTATACGCTGCACTGCACACGGAATTGATTGACAGGCGCAAGCGCGACGCTAGGGCGGTAAGTGGGCCACGCGGTCCCAACGCCGCGCGTGCTCTCTGTGAGGAGAGACTGACATGACTGATACGACTGCGCTTGACGCCACCACTGCGTCTGCACCTGCAAAACCCACCACAAAAGCTGCTCGCCCGTTTTTCTCGTCGGGCCCGTGCGCCAAGCCGCCAGGCTGGGATGCGGCTAAACTCGCGACCGAGTCGCTTGGCCGTTCACATCGCTCGAAGATCGGCAAGGCGCGGCTGCAGCTCGCCATTGACCTGATCCGCAAGATTCTGGCCGTGCCCGACACGCATCGCATCGGCATTGTGCCGGCATCCGACACGGGTGCCTATGAAATGGCGATGTGGACGATGCTGGGTGCGCGGCCCGTCACTACGCTCGCCTGGGAAAGCTTCGGCGAAGGCTGGGTGACCGATGCCGCCAAGCAGCTCAAGCTTAATCCAACGGTGATCAGCGCCGATTATGGCCAGCTGCCCGATCTCGATTCGGTCGATTGGTCGAATGACGTGCTGTTCACCTGGAATGGCACCACCAGCGGCGTGCGCGTGCCGAACGGTGACTGGATCGCCGACGACCGCGAGGGGCTGAGCTTCAACGACGCGACCTCCGCTGTATTCGCGTACGACATGCCGTGGGACAAGCTCGATGTAACCACCTTCTCCTGGCAGAAAGTGCTGGGCGGCGAAGGTGCACACGGCGTGATCATCCTTGGCCCCCGCGCGGTCGAGCGGCTCGAGAGCTATACCCCCGCCTGGCCACTGCCAAAGATTTTCCGGCTCGTATCGAAGGGCAAGCTCGCCGAGGGCGTGTTCAAGGGCGAGACGATCAACACCCCGTCGATGCTCGCGGTCGAGGACGTCATTTTCGCGCTCGAATGGGCTGAAACACTGGGTGGCCTGACCGGGCTGATGGCACGGTCCGACACCAACGCCGCCGCGCTCGACAAGATCGTCGAAGAGCGCGCCTGGCTCGGCCATCTTGCCGCTGATCCGGCGTCGCGGTCAAAAACCAGCGTCTGCCTGACGGTCGAGGGGTCGGACGAAGCCTTTATCAAAAAAATGGCCGGTGCGCTCGAAAAGGAAGGCGCGGCCTATGACGTGGCGGGCTACCGCGACGCGCCGCCGGGCCTGCGCATCTGGTGCGGCGCGACGGTCGACACCGCCGATATCGTGGCGCTGGGGCCCTGGCTCGACTGGGCCTATGCGGTCGCCAAGGCCGCTTAACTCTACCTGTGCTCCGGCGGAGGCCGGGGCCTTGGCCGCAAGCGTCTCGCGGTCGATCCAGCGCTCCGGCCTTCGCCGGAGCACAACATTCTCCGATAGGATACTCCCATGCCTAAAGTCCTTATCTCCGACAAAATGGACCCCAATGCCGCCGCCATCTTCCGCGCACGCGGTGTCGAGGTCGATGAAATCACTGGCCAGACCCCCGAAGAACTGATGGCGATCATCGGCCAATATGACGGCCTGGCGATCCGCAGCTCGACCAAGGTGACCAAGGCGATCCTCGAGCACGCAACCAACCTGAAGGTCATTGGCCGCGCGGGCATCGGCGTCGACAATGTCGATATTCCGGCGGCCTCGGCCAAGGGCGTCGTTGTCATGAACACCCCGTTCGGCAACAGCATCACCACCGCCGAACACGCCATTGCGCTGATGTTCGCGCTCGCCCGGCAGCTTCCGGAAGCGGACGCCAGCACCCAGGCCGGCAAATGGGAGAAGAACCGCTTCATGGGCGTCGAGCTGACCAGCAAGACGCTCGGCCTGATCGGCGCGGGCAATATCGGCTCGATCGTGGCGGACCGCGCTTTGGGCCTGAAGATGAAGGTGATCGCCTATGATCCCTTCCTCACCCCTGAACGTGCGCTGGAAATGGGCGTTGAAAAGGTGACGCTCGACGATCTGCTCGCGCGCGCCGATTTCATCACGCTGCACACGCCGCTGACCGACCAGACGCGCAACATCCTGTCCGAGGCAAATCTCGCCAAGACCAAGAAGGGCGTCCGAATCATCAATTGCGCGCGCGGCGGGCTGATTGATGAGGCAGCGCTGAAGGCGGGCCTCGATTCGGGGCATATCGGCGGCGCAGCGCTTGACGTGTTCCAGACCGAACCTGCCAAGGACTCGCCGCTGTTCGGCACGCCAGGCTTTATCTCGACCCCGCATCTGGGCGCATCGACCACCGAGGCGCAGGTCAATGTCGCACTGCAGGTTGCCGAGCAGATGGCCGATTTTCTGGTGACCGGCGGCATCACCAACGCGCTCAACGTGCCGTCGTTGTCAGCCGAGGAAGCGCCCAAGCTGAAGCCCTATATGGCGCTTGCCGAAAAGCTTGGGAGCCTGATCGGCCAGCTCGCCCACGGCGCCCTATCGGGCATCTCGGTCGAGGTAGAAGGGGCGGCGGCACAGCTCAACCAGAAGCCGATCACGAGCGCCGTGCTCGCGGGCATGATGCGCGTGCATTCGGACATCGTGAACATGGTCAACGCGCCATTCCTCGCCAAAGAGCGCGGCATTGACGTCCGCGAAATCCGGCATGACCGCGAGGGCGATTACCACACGATGGTCCGCGTAACGGTAAAGACCGATGCCGGCGACAAATCGGTCGCGGGCACGCTGTTCGGCGACGCCGCGCCGCGCCTGGTCGAGCTGTTCGGCATCAAAGTCGAAGCCGATCTGGCCGGGCACATGCTCTATGTCGTAAACGAGGACGCACCGGGGTTCATTGGTCGGCTTGGCACCACGCTCGGCGAATCCGGCGTCAACATCGGCACCTTCCACCTTGGTCGCCGATCGGCGGGTGGCGAGGCGATCGTGCTGCTGTCGGTCGATGAGGCGGTGACCAATGACCTCATCGCCAATGTCCGCGCGCTGCCGGGGGTGAAAACGGTGATGGGATTGAGCTTCTGACAGGGCTAAGGGGCAGGCATGACTCTCTCCCTCCTCCCCGAAGGCTTTCACGATCGCCTGCCACCGTTCGCCGATGTGGCGGCGCGGCTGGAGGCGCGCGTGATGGAAGCCGCTTTCGCGCATGGTTATGAGCGGATTGATCCGCCGCTGGTCGAGTTCTTCGAAGGACTCGCCCAGCGGCTAAAGGCGTCACGCACGATCGATGCCGTGCGCTATGTCGATCCGGTTTCACAGCGCACGCTGGCGATCCGGCCCGATATGACCGCCCAGGTCGGGCGGATCGCCGCCACACGGATGGCGCACCATCCGCGCCCGGTGCGGTTGAGTTATGCTGGCCCAGTGGTGAAACTGCGCGCGTCGGAACTCGCGCCCGAACGCGAACAGCGCCAGATGGGCTGCGAACTGATCGGGCTCGATAATGTCGCTGCAGCGAAGGAAATCGTCGGTGTCGCGGTCGAGGCACTGGAGGCTGCGGGAGTCGCGGATATCTCGATCGATTTCACCTTGCCCGATCTCGTCGATGTATTGGCGGCGGGCCCCTTCCCCATCGCTGCCGGGCAGATCGAAATGCTGAAGGATCGGCTTGACGCCAAGGACGCCGGGGCCGTCGCCACGCTCGCGCCCGCTTATCTGCCGCTGATCGAGGCGGCGGGGCCGTTCGAGGCGGCGCATGACCGGCTCTGCGCCTTCGCGACCGGCGGCACGCTCACCTCGCGGCTCGACGGGCTTTGGGCGATTGCGCAGAGCCTGAAGGGCAAGGTTGCGCTCACGCTAGACCCGACCGAGCGCCACGGCTTCGAATATCAGAGCTGGATCGGCTTTTCGATCTTCGCCGGGGGAGTGCGCGGCGAAATCGGGCGCGGCGGCAGCTATACGGTGATGCACGAGGATGGCAGCGAGGAACCCGCGATCGGCTTCTCTCTCTACGCCGATGCGATCGTCGATGGCGGCCTGGCCCCGGCCGAACGGCGACGGTTGTTTGTGCCCGTCGGGGCCGATCCGACGCTGGCGGCGCAGATGCGCGGCGAAGGCTGGGTGACGGTGGCGGCGCTCGACGATGGCGATACCCCGCAGGCGCAATTGTGCACGCATATCCTAACCCCGGACGGCTCCCAGGCGCGCTAATCCTTCGGCACGATTTGCAGGTCGTGCGGGATGTAGAGCAGCACCTCGGTCGGGCTCACCAGCGCCCATCGAACCGGGCTCGCAAGGTTGCTGACATGCGCGCCATAATCCGGGCCGAACTGTTTGGCGGCGCTCGTTGCATCTGCGGCGATCGCCGCGATCACCTCGGCGCGATATTGCGACGGATCGACGATCGAGACCCCCGCCTCGCCCTCCGCTCGGACAACGGCGCGGCCGCTCAGCGGTACCGCCTTGATAAAAGCGGCGAGACGGTCGAGTGCTGCAAAGGCGTCGCCATCCTTCAGCGGCGTCTTGATGATGAACGAAACCTGCTCAGCATCTTCGCGATCGTCGTCATCGGCGAAGTCGAGCTTTGTGGCATAGTTGGCGATCGTCAGCGGCCTGATCACCGACTGGCCATAGGCAAGCGCGAGCCCACGCTTCTGCGCCAGATCGATGGCATTTTTCACCGTCGCCAGAATTTCACTCCGACGCGCCGCCTTTTCCCGGGTATCGCCGTAAACCGTCACCCGCTGCACCGCGAAATCGGCGCGGCGCTTGACGCCGATGCCGGGCACCTGAGGCGGCGCTTCGCCGCCGCGCCGCATGCCGGTGACGACGATCTCCTCCTGAGCCAGCGCGGGCGCGGCCATGCCACAGCAGATAAGGGCAAGTGCCAGTCGCTTCAGCATTCCAATCACTCCGCCGCTGTCATGCGCGAAAAGTTGGACCCCCGCCGCCGGCCTGTCTAGAGGGACTTTCTTCAAGACGCTGCAAGGACGCGGATATTGGCAAACGTAGCAGTAATCGGTGCCCAATGGGGCGATGAGGGCAAGGGCAAGATTGTCGATTGGCTCGCCGAGCGCGCCGATGTCGTCGTGCGCTTTCAGGGCGGGCATAATGCAGGGCATACGCTCGTCGTTGGCAACATGGTCTACAAGCTCTCGCTGCTGCCGTCGGGCATCGTTCGCGGCACCCCCAGCGTCATCGGCAATGGCGTGGTGCTCGATCCCTGGGCGCTCAAGGCCGAAGTGGAAAAGCTGCGCGGCCAGGGCGTGACAATCACGCCCGACACGCTGATGGTCGCGGATAATTGTGCGCTGATCCTGCCTTTTCACCGCGATCTCGATGCGCTGCGCGAGGATGCGAGTGGCGATGGCAAGATCGGCACGACGCGGCGCGGCATCGGCCCGGCGTACGAAGACAAGGTCGGCAGGCGCGCGATCCGGGTGTGCGATCTGGCGCATCTCGACGATCTGGGGCCGCAGATGGATCGGCTGACTGCACATCATGATGCGCTGCGCGCCGGGTTTGGCGAGCCGCCGATCGACCGCGCTGCATTGGTCGAGCAATTGCGCGAGATTGCCGCATTCGTGCTGCCCTATGCCCAGCCGGTCTGGCGGATGCTGGGTGAGGTGCGCTCGGCGGGCAAGCGCATCCTGTTCGAAGGCGCGCAGGGCGTGCTGCTCGATGTCGATCATGGCACCTATCCCTTTGTCACGTCGTCGAATACGATTGCAGGGACGGCGGCCGGTGGGTCGGGGCTGGGGCCAAGTGCGGTCGGTTTCGTGCTCGGCATTGCCAAGGCCTATACGACGCGCGTGGGCAGCGGCCCCTTCCCCACCGAACTGGCCGACGCCACCGGCGAGCGGCTGGGGGAGCGCGGGCATGAATTCGGCACCGTCACCGGCCGCAAGCGGCGCTGTGGCTGGTTCGATGCTGTCCTCGTGCGGCAATCAGCGGCGGTCGGCGGCATCACTGGCATCGCGCTGACCAAGATCGACGTGCTCGACGGGTTTGACGAGGTGAAGATCTGCATCGGCTATCGGCTTAATGGGATTGAGCTCGATTATTTCCCGGCGCACTATGCTGATCAATCGGGTGTCGAACCGATTTATGAAACATTGCCGGGATGGCAGGAATCGACCGCAGGCGCGCGCAGCTGGGCTGATCTGCCGGCGGCGGCGATCAAATATATCAAGCGGATCGAGGAGCTGATCCGCTGCCCGGTCGCGCTGGTGTCGACCAGCCCAGAACGCGAGGATACGATCTTGGTGCGCGATCCGTTCGCGGATTGAGGGCTCCGCTCACCACTCACACAGGTGCGCGGAACACAAAAATACGGGCCAACGATTCAAAATGTAACAAAACTGAGTCTTATACTCTGATCCCGGAGGCAGACGGTCAATGCGAGTCGCTCCGGCAAAGGCAAACTGGCTTTCGTCGGAGAAAGTTGATGAGCGCAGAGTCCATTTCATATGCCGCCAATTTGATGCAGATTGTCGCCGGGATTCCTCTCATTCTTGGCGGGCTGATAGTCACCGTTCGGTTCGTAAGGCGCATCAGAATAAGCATCGCCCCTGCAAGCGATCAAATCATCAAATAGAAAGGGCGATCGTCAAAATCTGAATCTGCCTTTTGTTAATTCAGTGTCATGCCTCTTTTGTATCATTTCAACCCACCTGCCCCCGGTGGCGCAATTTGTGATCGGCCAGCACCAGCGCAACCATCGCTTCGACCACCGGCGCGCCGCGGATGCCGACGCATGGGTCGTGGCGACCCTTGGTCATGATTTCGGTCGCGTTGCCGTCGCGGTCGATTGTTTCGACTGGCGTCAGGATCGAGCTGGTTGGCTTGAACGCGACGCGTACCAGCACCGGCTGACCGGTCGAGATGCCACCTGCGATGCCGCCTGCGTGGTTGGCGAGAAACGCTGGTCCATCGGCACCGGGCCGCATTGCGTCGGCATTGTCCTCCCCGCGCAAATTCGCCGCGCCAAAGCCGTCGCCAATTTCGACGCCCTTTACTGCATTGATGCTCATACAGGCACTCGCCAGATCAGCGTCGAGCTTGGCATAAAGCGGCGCCCCCCAACCGGCGGGCACGCCGGTGGCCTCGCAAGCGATTACCGCGCCGAGCGATGACCCGGCCTTGCGGGCATCATCGACCAGCTTTTCCCAGCGCGCGGCAGCGGCGGAATCGGGACAGAAGAAGGGGTTGCGATCAATCTCATCACGATCGAAATTGGCGGGGTCAACGCAATCGCCACCGATTGCCTCAACCCAGGCAGTGATCCGCACCTCGGGGATTACCAGCCGCGCGACCGCGCCCGCCGCCACCCGCGATGCGGTTTCGCGCGCGGAGGAGCGCCCGCCGCCGCGATAATCGCGAAAGCCGTATTTCGCGTCATAGGCATAATCGGCATGGCCGGGGCGATAGGCCTTGGCGACCTCCGAATAGTCCTTTGATCGCTGGTCGACATTGTCGATCATGAGGGCAATCGGCGTGCCCGTCGTCCGCCCCTCAAACACGCCCGAGAGAATGCGGACCACATCCGGCTCTTGCCGCTGCGTCGTGAAACGCGACGTGCCCGGCCGGCGCTTGTCGAGGAACGGCTGGAGATCGACTTCGCTCAGCGCCAGCCCCGGCGGGCAGCCATCCACCACCGCACCGATGGCAGGGCCGTGCGACTCCCCCCAGGTGGTGAAGCGAAAAAGATGGCCGAAGCTATTGTGGCTCACGCGGCGGCAATACGCCGGTCATTATGTGCACCGAGGCCAGCCAGCATACCGGCCACCGAGAGATCTTCGTCCAGTGCGTCCCAATGCAGGCCTGACGGCGACAATTCCACTGCATTCAGCAATTCTGGCGATGCCCCCAACAGGCGTGGATACCATGCCAGCGGCATGCCGAGCGTGCGCCCGTCTGACAGCTCGACCCACATCGTCGATTCATCGAACCTGACCGATTTCGGATTAACCAAAGTGTGCATACCAAGCGTCCCGAATTTCCTTGCGTCGCGCCCTGATGATCAAGCTGACCAATGCAAGGTCGCGGCTGTTAAGGCCATCATTGTACGCCAGCACGATTTCCTCTCCAACCCAGAACTTGGCGTCAGCATCATTGCCTTTGACATGGATATGAACGGGTTCGCGCGGACTGCCTTCAAACGAATAAAAGAAGAAACGAAGTCCCCGCTCGCGAAAGACAACCGGCATCGGTTTACCCCAGCGTAATATCCGGCGCGTCCTCCGCCTTCATGCCGACCACATGATATCCCGCATCGACATGGTGCGTCTCGCCCGTCACGCCGCTCGACAAGTCGCTGAGCAGGTAGAGCGCCGAGCCGCCGACATCCTCGATCGTCACGTTGCGCTTGAGCGGCGAATTATACTCGTTCCACTTCAGGATCAGGCGGAAATCGCCGATACCGCTTGCTGCCAGCGTCTTGATCGGTCCAGCCGAGATCGCGTTCACGCGGATATTGTCGCGACCCAGATCGACCGCGAGATACTGCACGCTCGTCTCGAGCGCTGCCTTGGCGACGCCCATGACGTTGTAATGCGGGATGACCTTTTCCGCGCCATAATAGCTGAGCGTCAATAGCGACCCGCCGTTGGGCATCATCGCCGCCGCGCGTTTGGCGACCGCGACGAAGGAATAGACGCTGATGTTCATCGTCATCAGGAAATTGTCGAGACTGGTGTCGACATAGCCGCCGCGCAGCTCATTCTTGTCGGAAAAGCCGATCGCATGGACGACGAAGTCGATCGTCTCCCAGCGCGTCTTGAGCGCTTCGAACAACGCGTCGAGCGAGGCCATGTCGCTGACGTCGCAATCGAACAGATTTTGCGCGCCCAGGCTCTGCGCCAGCGGGCGCACGCGCTTTTCCATCGCCTCACCCTGATAGCTGAAGGCGAGCTCGGCACCCGCTTCGCTCAGCTTCTTCGCAATCCCCCAAGCCAGCGAACGATCATTGGCGAGCCCCATGATCAGCCCGCGTTTTCCCTGCATCAATCCGGTCACACGCCTATCGCCTCTATTGCTTCGTCGGAACCCTCTACGCCTTCCGGATCGCTTTCCGCCAGTGCCGCGTTTAATTCGGCGCCAACCACCAGGCCAAGGCCGACCAGAAAGAAGAAAATCAAGGCGATCATCACCCCGGCCAGGCTGCCATAGGTGAGATCATAATTGGTCAGATTGGCCAGAATGCCTGGCAACAACGCCGTCACCAGCAGCCACCAGCCCGCCGTAAAAGCAGCGCCCGGCCATTTCGGATAGGCCCCATCGCGATACTGGCGCGGCGTGAGCGAATAGAAAACGACATAAAGCGCCGCGAACAGCGCCAGCGCCGGGGCGATTCGCGAGAGCGACACCGTCGTTGCCGCCCCGGGGGCCAGCGGCATGACCTGCAGAATAAACTGTTCAATCGCCACCAGCGCGACCTGAAAGCTGAACGCGATCAGCACCAGAATCAACGATGCCAGCGTCAATCCCATCGACCAGAGCCGGTTATGCCAAAAGGGCCGCCCTGATTGAACGCCATAGGCGCGGCGCAGGATATCGCGGATCGTCTCGATAAAGCTGGCCGTCGTCCACAGCCCGACGATCGCGCCAAACCACAGCAATGATCCTGATCGCGCCGCCAGCACATCGCTGATCGGGGTCGCCAGCACCCGCGCGACGCCGGGCGGCACCGTGCGCAGGAAAGCATTGATGGTATGCGACCCGGCATCGGTGCGGCCGATCAAGCGGGCGATTGCTGCAGCGACGATACAGAAGGGAAACAGCGTCAGGAGCGACAAATAGGCAAGATTGCCGGCATGGATGAAACCATCGCTGATCACGCCGACAAATACGCGCCTGAGCAGTTCGCGAAGATAGCTGCCCGGCCGCATAAAGGCGAAGCGCCGATCGAGCCGCGGCGCCCGGCCCGGACGGCGCCGCCGCTCCTCTGGCGATTCAGGCGATATGTCCTGCACGCGCTGTCAACCGTCCAGCTTGCCGCGCGGCTTCCATTTATCCTTGGTAGACCAATTGGTGGCAAATTCGATCAGCGCATCGTCGTCTACCGGCAGATCGACCATCAGGGTGACCAATTGATCGCCGCGCTCGCCGGTCTTTTTATGAAAGCCGCGCCCTTTCAGCCGAAGCACCTTGCCTGAACTGGATCCTTTGGGCACCGACAGCATCACCGCACCCTCCACGGTTGGCACCTTCACCGATGCCCCCAGCACCGCTTCCGACAGGCTCACTGGCAGATCGAGCCGAACGTCATCGCCAACGCGTTCAAAAAAACGATGCGGCTGTACGTCAATCGTCACGATCGCGTCGCCCGCACCGCCGGGGCCGGGCTGGCCCTTGCCGGCAAGCCGCATCTGCGTGCCGGTTTCGACGCCCGCAGGCAGCTTGAGATCGATCGTCTTGCCATCGCCAAGCGTAATCCGCTGGGCGCTCAGTGTCGCTGCATCCACAAAAGGCACGGCCAGCTTATAGGCGATATTCGCGCCCTTGGGGTTTGGCCGTCGGCCAAAGCCGCTGGAAAAGCCGCCCCCGCCTGCCCCACCCCGTTTGCCACCAAACAGGCCTTCGAAAATATCGCCAAAATCGCCCGAATCGCCGCCGCCAAAATCAAAATTGGCCCCACCGCCCGAACCGGGGCCTGGACGGAACCCGCCACTGCCGGCTTGGCCGGGGTTGAAGCCAAAGGGGGAGGCCGGATTGCCATCACCATCAATCTCACCGCGATCAAATCGCGCGCGCTTATCCTTGTCGTTCAGCAGATCATAGGCGTTGGTGACCTGCGAGAATTTCTCCGACGCCTTTGGGTTGTCCTTGTTGCGATCAGGATGCAGTTCCTTGGCAAGCTTGCGATATGCCTTTTTGATATCGGCTTCGCTTGCCCCGCGCGACACACCCAGCAATTGGTAAGGATCGGCCATTGGGTTCCCGATGAGTTGGTCTGTTCGTGCCTATTTGGGGGATCAAGACTGGAAGCGCAAACCCGATGCCGCAGCAATCCCGCTACCCCACCGGGGCAACATCAACGCTGACCTCTAATTTCTGTGCGCCCGAACCCAGCACGATGCCGTCAATTGGGGCGATTTCGGCATAATCACGGCCGATCGCCATGATGATATGGTCACCCGCCATCCAGATGCCATTGGTCGGGTCAACCCCCACCCACCCGATCCGGTCGCCGCACCACAGCATCACCCAGGCATGCGTCGCATCAGCGCCGACCAGCCGTTCCATCCCTGGCGGCGGAATGGTGCGGATATAGCCAGACGCATAGGCAGCCGGCAGGCCAGCGGCGCGCAGACCAGTGATCATGATCTGGGCAAAATCCTGGCACACCCCGCCGCGCTTCATAAACGCCTCGCGCGGGGGCGTATCGACCAACGTCGCGGTCGGATCGAAATCGAAATCGCGCTGGATGCGCTGTGCCAGCGCAATCACGGCGTCCAGCGCGGGTCGATCAGGGGCCAGATCCGCAGCACAATAGGCCGCGATGTCAGGATCAAGCGGGATCAACGGCGACGGGAAGACATAGGCGCTTGGCCCAGCGGCTGAACCGTCGCGGCTGCGCCGGGCGGCATGGGCAATTTCTGCCAGCGTCGGATCATCACTACTCGGCACCGGCACCAGCCGATCAACCGTCACCCGCGAAACGCTTTCGATCGTCAGATAGCGCACCGGTTCTTCCACCGTTAGCCGCACGACATTGGCCAGCCCGGCCTCGGCCCGCGCGGGGGCGATCCGTCCGGTTGGGCTGATCGTCAGCTGATAATCATCAAGCGTCTGGCCGGACCATAAAATCGGCTTCAGCCGCAAATTACAGCGCGCAAAACGCACCTGCGCACCATAATCGAAGCGGGTGACATGTCGGATGGCGTAAATCATCTGGCAATCAGCATCATGCCAGCGTCAGGCCACCCGCCCGCAGCGGTTCACCCCCTTGCAGGAAATAACGCCGGGCAATCGCCTCTGACAAACGGCACAGCCGCCGTTCGATTTCGCGTAAGGTGGCTTCGTCAAGCGTTGCGGCGGTAGCTGTGGCCACCAACGCCGCGAGCGCGGTTGCCTCCACCTGATGCGCTTCGGCCATGCCGTCATCAGCCAGAACCGGCAGCGCGCGCAGATGCTCGCTGATCGTGGCGACCTGATAGGCGATGGCGCGCGGATTGCCCGGATCGAGCGCAACCAGATCGACCACCGGGCCGTGTGCCAGACCGCCCAGATAGCGCTGCCGATAACTGATCTGGCTATCCGCAACATCAAGCAAGGTCGACAAGTCATCGGCGGTGGCGGCTGCGCAGCCAAACACCCGCACCGCGCGGGCAACCGCGGTCGCCCGCTCGATCCGACGGCCAAGATCGTGGAAGCGCCAGGCATCGGTGCGCCCCATATGTTCGGTCGAGAGCCCGGCCAAAGCTGCGAACCGCCGCTGGAGCGATCCGGCGCGATCGAGCAACGCGCCGCCTGCTGGTGCTGGCGCATCCAGCAGCCGAGTCATGTCCGCTGACAGCCGATCGCGCGATCCCGCCCCGATCGCCCGCGCCGTCCGATTGATTGATCGCACGCTGTTCCAGCCGCCATCGCCAGCTTCCATGGCCGTGCGGGCCAGCGTGATCAGATCGGTGCGGCGCAGGCTGGGCGGGCGCGGCGCGGCGCCATCCTCGACGATGATCCCAACCAGCCGCGCAATCGTTTCCGGCGCCAGCGCGGCGCCGGCATCGGCCGTGATCGAATTGCCCAGCATGACCCGAATCACGCCGAGCAATGCCTCACCGCGTTCCAGATAGCGGCCCAGCCAATAAAAATTATCCGCGACCCGGCTGGGCAAGGTGCCGGGATTGCGCCGGATATTGACGGTACTGGCATCGGGCAGCAACGACACCGGCGCAACGGGCGTATCGCCATAAATGGCGACATCGGCCGACCAGCTACCCTCCCCCATCACAGAGGCGCGTGGATCGGGATGTTCGCCAATGCGGGCAAAGCCGCCCGGCATTACGGTCCAGCCGCCATCGGCGCCGCGTGCCGCAAACACCCTGAGCGTGAACGGGCGCGCCACCAGGTGATCATCGCTCACCACCGGCATGGTCGACAGGCGAACATTTTCCTGCCCGACATAATCCTGCGGGCGACGCGCCATATCCGCCAGCAACGCCGCACGGTCCTCAGCCGAGAGATCGCCCGGCATCACTGGCTTGCCGCCGGGCAGGCCAAGCGGCGCGGCAACAAAGGCCGGCCCGATCAGCATCGAATCGAAATGCGAATCAACATGCGCCTGCGCCGCATCCTGCCCGCACCACCAGGTCGCGATATTGGGAATTTTGAGCGGCGCACCGAGCAGTTCGCGCGCCAGCCGGGGCATAAATGCCTCAAAAGCCGGACTTTCAAGCACCGCCGAGCCGGGAGCATTGCTGACAACGACATTGCCCGCCGCCATCGCGTCGATCAGCCCCGCCACACCAATTTTGGAATGCGAATCGAACGCCAGTGGATCGATCAGGCGTGGATCGATCCGCCGCCACAAGGCATCGACCCGCTTCAACCCGGCAATCGTGCGAATATAAAGCTTGTCCTCCAGCACCGCGAGATCGGCGCCTTCGACCAGCAACAGGCCGAGATAGCGCGCCAGATGCGCTTGCTCTGTATAGCTTGGATTATAGCGCCCCGGCGTCAGCAGGCCGATCCGAGGCTCGCTGCGCTTGCACGCCGCCGCCAATCCGGCACGAAAATTGGCAAAGAACGGGGCATGGCGCTGGATATTCAGCCGGGTCTGGAGACCGCCCAGCGTCCGCGATACCGCCAGCCGATTTTCAAGCGCATATCCCGCGCCCGCCGGCGCGCGAAGATGATCGGCGAGGACCCGCCACTCACCGCCCGGCCCGCGCCCCAAATCCACCGCGACGAAATGCAGATGGTGCCCGCCCGGCGGCTCAAGCCCCACCAGTGGCCGCAAGAAAAACGGGCTGCCATTGACCAACGCCGCGGGAATCGATCCCCCCGCGGTAAGATTGCCGGGGCCATAAATATCCGCGAGAATCATCTCCATCAGCACGGCGCGCTGTTCGACGCCCTCGGCAATCGCGGCCCATTCGTCGTGATTGATCAGCAGCGGCACCGGCGAGACTGGCCAAGGGCGCTCTTCGCTCTCCCCGATAATCCGAAAACCCGTGCCGATATCCTCGGCCTGGCGCTGCACCCGGTCACGTGCATGGCCGAGATCATCGCCCACCGCACCGGCCAATTCCTCCAGCATTGCTGTCCAGGCATCGCCACCATTGCACATCACATCGCCAAGCTGGTGCTCACGACAATAGTCAGCGATCCAGCGCGCTGCCTGGCGGGCGGGGTCGATAACAGCAGTGGGAACCGTGGCCATCAGTTCATCTGGCTCCTGCGCCCTTGCGGCAATGATCGTTCAACTACCGCCAATGATTCCCCCTGCCGGTTGTGTGCGCGCATGGTCACCACAATCGATGCTGCCGTGCAACAACCAAGCGCGTCGCCATGGGTATGACTCGCTGGGTTGGAAGGTGACGGAACCGGGCGGAGCCTATAAGGACGCCGCATGACCACCAATCCATTTGATCTTTTCGACAGCTGGTATGCCGAAGCGCGCACCAGCGAAATCAACGATTCAAATGCCATGGCCCTGGCGACCAGTAATGCCGAAGGCAGGTTGGGGCTGCGGATGGTCCTGCTGAAAGGCCATGGGCCGGACGGGTTTGTCTTTTACACCAATAAGGAAGGCCGAAAGGCAACCGACCTTGCCGCCAATCCGCAGGCGGCATTGCTGTTTCACTGGAAATCACTGCGTCGGCAGGTTCGGATCGAAGGATCAGTGTCCACGGTTAGCGCGGCAGAGGCCGATGCCTATTTCGCCAGCCGCAGCCGTGATTCGCAGCTGGGTGCCTGGGCGTCCGAACAATCGCGCCCGCTGGATAGTCGCGCAACGTTCGAAACACGCTTTGCAGCGATGAAGGCCCGGTTTGACGGTGGCGACGTCCCGCGGCCGCCACACTGGTCTGGCTATCGCGTGACCCCGCAGACGATCGAATTCTGGCAGGACCGTGAACATCGGCTGCACGAACGCTGGGTGTTTACCCAGAGCGGCGATGGCTGGACCGAAGGCATGCTGTATCCGTGACTGACGGGCACAACCATCATCACGCCCGCGCCGCGCATCATCAGGCCAGCAGCGCCCTTACTACGCGGGCCGCCGTCGCCAGCGTGACGGCTGCGGCAGTGTTGATGGCGATCAAGGGCTATGCGGCCTGGCATACCGGATCGGTTGCGATGCTTGGGTCGCTTGCCGATACCGGGCTTGATCTGGTCGCCTCGTTGATGACGTTGTTTGGCGTGCGGCTTGCCGCGCAGCCAGCCGATCATGATCATCGCTTCGGCCATGGCAAGGCAGAGGCGCTGGTTGCCTTGTTCCAGGTCGCGATGATCGCGGTATCCGCCTTTGCGATTTTCGGTCGCGCGGTCGATCGACTGGTGGCGCGCCAAGTCACGGCAGATGCCGAACTGGGCATTGGCGCATCGGCAATTGCGATCGTCATCACCATCGGTTTGCTCGCCTATCAGCGCCACGTCATCGCCCGCACGGGATCTGTCGCGATCGGCGCCGATCATGTCCATTATCAGTCGGACGTGCTGTTGAACGCTGCCGTCATTGCGGCCTTGGTGCTCGATCAATATCTAGGCGTCACCGGCGCCGATCCGATCTTCGGCATCGCAATTGCGGCCTGGCTGCTCTGGGGCGCCTGGCGCGCCTCCAGCGCCGCGATCGATCAATTGATGGACAAGGAATGGCCACCCGAAAAGCGCCGTCGCTTTGTCGAGGTTGCCGGCCGCCATCCCGAGCTGAAGGGCCTCCATGATTTGCGGACCCGCACCAGCGGCGCGACCGATTTCGTCCAGTTTCACATCTGGATGGACCCAGCCATGACGATTGCCGAGGCGCATGACGTAACTGACCGGATCGAACACAGCCTGGCGCAGGAATTTCCGGGCACCGAAGTGCTGATCCATATCGACCCGGACGGCCAGGTCGATCACCCTGGCAACGATCTGGTCGAAGCCGATGAAATGGCCAAGCTGAAGGACGTCCAACCGTGACTGCGCCCGCCCGAATCCGCCTGCCGATCACCCAGATCGACGCCTTTGCCGATGCACCGTTCACCGGCAATCCGGCAGCTGTCATGCCGCTTGATGCCTGGCTGAGCGATGACGTGTTGCTGGCGATCGCGGGGGAAAACAACCTGAGCGAAACGGCATTTCTGGTCCCCGATGCGAGCGGTGCTGCTGATTATGAGCTGCGCTGGTTCACGCCCGCCGCTGAAGTGGCGCTGTGCGGCCATGCCACGATTGCCAGCGGCCATTATCTGCTGGCGCGCGATTCCGCGCTGGTGCGGGTCACGTTTCGGACGCGTCAGGCGGGTATCCTCTGGGTCGAGCGCGATGGCGACGGCTATCGCATGGCCCTGCCCGCCTGGGGCCCGACCCCTACGGCTTTGCCTGATATCGTTGCGGCGATCGGGGCAGGCCCGGCGATCGAGACATTGTGGTTTGAAACGGGCTATGCGCTGATCGTGCTGGACAGCGCCGACAAGATTCGTGCGCTAAAGCCTGATCAGCGCGCACTGGCGGCGCTTGGCAAGCTGGTCGCGGTCGTCACCGCGCTGGGCGATTCCACCGACGTGATCAGCCGGGTGTTCACGCCTTATTATGACATTCCCGAAGACCCGGTGACGGGGTCAGCGCATGCCGTGATGACGCCTTATTGGGCCAAACGGCTCGGGCGCGACAGCTTTACCGCCTATCAGGCAAGCGCGCGCGGCGGCTTTGTCGCGTGCCGGCTTGATGGCGACCACGTCATCCTCGGCGGCCGCTGCGTAACGGTGATGGAAGGCGTGTTTCTGCTCTAACGGCTGCGCGCGCCGGCCAGCGATTGCAGCGCCGGGCGGAGCACGAGAAACCGCCGGTACAGCCATTCCAGACCAGCCAGCACATAGTGGTTGCGCGCTGCCAAGCCGATCGGGCGGAGCAGCGGGATCGCGCGCCACATCGCGGCAAAGGCTGCCGCGCCCGACAGCATCACGCCATTTTCGCGCGCATGGAAACGGGCCAGCAGGGCATCACGATCAACCGGGCACGCCGAATTGCCATCGCTAACATCGACAAACGCAATTGCCCCGCGCCGGTCGAGCCGCCGCATCAGGCCGATTTCGCGCCTGCACAGCGGGCAACCGCCGTCGAACCAAACCGTGAGCTTTTCCATCGCGCTGCTATGCACTCAGGCGGCAGCGCCGTCATGCTGACCTAAATCCCGTGTTCGGCAATCAGGATTTGGTCAGACTCGCGGCAATGTCGCCCAACCCGTTGATCACTGGACGGCGATTGCCGTCCTGCGTCTTGCCAAGCCGGACCAGCACATAGCGGTGTGGCGTGCCGTCAGCCCCCTTGCCATCAAACGCCATGACATATTGCCCGAGATGACCGTTCATCGACACCAAGGAAGGCACGCCTTTTTCCGGGAATAGCGACGGGCTGCCATCGGGCGCGCCGGGGCGGTTGAGCCATAATTGCCCGCCATATTCGGGGTCGGTCGGCGATGATTGCTTCATGAAGGCAAGCCATTCGGGGGCAATCACTTGCGTGCCGTCCAGCGCCTTGCCTTCGTGCAGCAGCCCGCCCAGCCGACCGAAATCCTCCAGCGACATATGGATCAGCGAGCCGCCAATCTGCGTGCCCGCCCCGTCAAATTCGGGAAAGGCGGTGGTGACACCAGCGGGGGTAAACAGCCGAGCATATTCGAAATCGCGATAGGTTTGCGCGCGCACCCGCGGATCACGGCTGTCGGTGAGCGTCCGAGTAATGATTTCCGACAGGATGATCGTGGTGAGCGAGCTATATTCGAACTTCTCGCCCGGCTTTGCCTCCAGCGGCTGGGCGATCGCGCGCGCCGCCATATTGGCCGTGCCGTTGACGAACAGCACCTGATTGGTATCCGATTTCTCGACCGGCTGACCTTCTTCGGTATGCTCAAGCCCCGACGCCATATGGAGCAATTGCCGCAGCGTAATCTTGCCGCGGGGATCGCCGGGCTTTTGCCATTCGGCAATTGGCGCGGGGGCATCGAGCAGCAATTTGCCGTCCGCGACCAGTTCGCCGACCAGCATCGCGGTAATCGTTTTCGCCATCGACCAGCTGATGAAGCGATTCGCGTCCGAATAGCCGGGCGCATAATGTTTCGCGATCACTCGCCCGTCCTCAATCAGGATCGCAGCGCGCGCCTCGGCCTGATCAGCAGCGAAGAGAGGTTTAAGCGGGCCGACATCAGCGGACAGGGCCAGGCTGGCACCTGCACCCAACACACCAGCGACCCCGGCGAGAACAAGGCTTTTTATTTTCATGGGCACAGCCTAGGCTGGCCGACGATGAACGCAAGACGCCTTATGCTGCCGATCGGCCTTGTGCTGATCATCGCCGCCCTGCTCGCCGCCTGGCTGTATATCAGGGCGTTGCAGCCACAGCTTGAACTCGGGGTCGGCTATGGCGCCCGCGTTGCCTGTGCCTGCCGCTATATCGGCAATCGCCCGCTCGGCAGTTGTTACAAGGATTTCGAGCCCGGCATGGAGCGCATCCAGCTGAGCGACGATCCCGCGACCAAGACGGTGACGGCGTCGGTACCCTGGATCGCCAGCCGATCGGTGACCTTTGATCCCTTGCTTGGCTGTCAGCCAGCGCCGCTGAAAAAGCCCTAAGCGGTCGCCAGCGCCCGCTCGGTCTCGGCGATCCAGCCGCCGCCCAGCACCCGCTCACCGGCATAGAGCACCGCCGCCTGGCCCGGCGCGACCCCATATTCGGGCAAGTCGAACACGACGCGATCATCAATCAACATCGCCGGGACCGGCTTGGCGAGCGAACGGACCTTGGCAGTGACTGGCCCTGCATGATCGCCGCCAATCCAGTTGATGTCGGTCAGCCGCGCAGCGCCCACCGCCAATGCCCGTTTTGGCCCGACAACCACCCGCTTCGTCGCCGGTTCAAGCCGAATCACATAGAGCGGTTCGGGCGTGCCGCCGATTTCGAGCCCGCGTCGCTGGCCGACGGTGAAGTGGATCATGCCCTTATGCCGGCCGAGAAGCTGACCGGCTTCGTCGACGATCTCGCCGCTGCTATCGGAATCAGGGCGGAGTTTTTTGACCAGACTGGCGTAATCGCCATCGGGGACGAAGCAGATATCCTGGCTGTCGGGCTTGGTGGCGACGCCCAGGCCGATCTCCGCTGCAATTTCGCGCACGCGCGCCTTGGGCATGCCGCCCAGCGGAAAACGCAGATAATCGAGCTGAGCCGCGGTTGTCGCGAATAGAAAATAGCTCTGGTCGCGCGCCGGATCGACCGCCCGGTGAAGCTCAGCACCGAGCGGCCCTGCCACCCGGCGCACATAATGGCCCGTCGCCAGACAATCCGCGCCCAGATCGCGTGCCAGCTTGAACAGATCGGTAAATTTCGGCCCCATATTGCACTTAATGCAGGGAATGGGGGTGCGCCCAGCGAGATATTCGTCCGCGAAATCATCGATCACCTGATCACGAAAGCTGCTTTCATGATCGAACACATAATGGGCGATGCCCAGCCGATCACACACGGCGCGTGCATCGCGAATGTCGCGGCCCGCGCAACAACTGCCCGCCCGGCCAACCGCTTCGCCGTGATCGTAAAGCTGGAGCGTCACGCCGATCACCTCGGCACCGGTCCGCACAGCCAGCGCCGCCACGACTGAACTATCGACGCCGCCCGACATGGCGACGACGATTCGCTGCCCTGCGGCCCCGGGGTTCAATTGAAAATCACCGTCGATCATCGCCGCGCAGATAGGCGCTTGACCGTGCCGATGCAAAGCGACGCTGCGGGGATAAAAAATTTTCACTTCAGTCCCGAGCTTTACCGGACCTTCAGACCCGCACGCTAACCCTGCGCAAATCGATTGAGTCGTTTTGTGAAAGTGTTTTTGTGGATTTGAGTTTTTCGCGGTTCGAGCCTGACGGCACAGCCATTGCCATGCCTGGGGATCTAGCGGTGCTGCTGGTGGGCATTGCCGCACGTCAGGCCAACAGCCCGACGGCATTGATCGGCGCCTATTCCGGCATCCAGGCAAAGCCCGAAGATTTGCTCCGGCCAGTGCACGGTGCGTTCAACCGAGCAATGGCAGCGCTGATCTGCCGCTGGAGACAGGAATGAACGCCCCGTTTACCGCGCCATTTCAGTCTGTGTTCAAGTCCGGCTGCTAATGGTCGTTAGTGAGTTTCAGGGGGCCCCCGCCCCGATCGAGGTAAGCATGATCGAGAACCAGAAAATTCGGCCAGCAAAAGTAATCGGGCCACTCGGCGAGCCGCTGACGCTCGATTCGTTGCCGCCGCCCGAAACCACCCGCTGGGTGGTGCGCCGCAAGGCGGAAGTTGTCGCTGCCGTCAATGGCGGGCTGCTGACGGTGGACGAAGTGTGCCAGCGTTATAATCTGACAATGGAAGAATTTGCCGGCTGGCAGCGCGCGATCGATCGATCGGGAATGCCGGGGCTGCGCGTCACCCGGATTCAGCATTATAAATCGCTGTACGAACGCCAGCAGAAATATTGATCGTCACACGCACATCCATGCGCCGGAACAAAGCGCGACACTGACGAGTCTTTCCTCTGCATGCCCGATGATCGGGCGCAGAGGAGGATTACATGATTGGTCTTATCATTTGGCTCGTGGTTGGTGGGGTCGTTGGCTGGCTTGCCAGCTTGATGATGCGAACCGATGGCCAGCAAGGCATTTTGCTCAACATTGTCGTCGGCGTCATCGGCTCGGTCATCGCCTCATTCCTGTTCGGTGGCGGCATCAATCAGGCCATCACCGTGACCACCTTCGTCTATTCGCTGATCGGCGCGGTTATCCTGCTTGCGCTCGTCAACCTCGCCCGCCGGGGAACGGTGCGCTAGGCTTCGCTAGACATCACTCAGGCAATCGAGCCGCCCGAATCACATCGGGCGGCTCTTTTCATGCGTGTTGCGCCGCGCCTGCCCCGCTATTTCAGCAGAAAGCGGACCGATAACCTTGCCGTTACCGCCGATTCGCCCGGCATAATCGTCGTATCCGCCGCTTCCTTGGCGCGAGCATAGAGCACTGGCCCCGGGCTGACGGCTTGGTCGCCGCTTTCGCTGATCGACAGGATTCGGACGACTGACAGCCCGGCGGCGCGCGCATATAACGTCGCGCGAGCGCGGGCACGCTTCACCGCATCGGTCCGGGCGTCGTCGAGCGCGGCATCGGGATCAGCGAGCGACAGGATCGGCCCCTCAATCTGATTGGCACCTTGTGCCACCAGCGCATCCAGGATCGGGCCGCTGGCGCTGATGGTGCGGAACCGAACCGAGACCGTGTTGGTCGCCTGATAGCCAGTGATCACCGGCGGTTGATTATCCGCATAGCGATATTGCGGACTGAGCGTTGCCGCCGTGGTGGTCACATCGCGGGCAGCAACCCCGGCACGGCTCAATGCCGCGAGCACCTGCGCCATGCGGGCCGCATTATCGGCAAGCGCCGCCGATGCCGTCGCCGACTGCGTGACCACCCCGGTGCGGATCGTGGCCAGATCGGGAACTCGGCTTGTCGTGCCTTCCGCAACCACATCCAATATCGTCCCGTCCATCATCGCGGCGGGTTGGGGGGATTGCGCAACGACCGGCGCCAGCGGCAGGGCAATAGCCAGCCCGGCCAGAATCAAACCTCGCATCGCATTTCTCCTATCAGCACCCGAATCGGTTGCTCAGAACGATGCTATGCCGATCCAATCGGAATGCTGGCTGAACAGCCGCGCGTCAGCGTGTGCGGCGCGTGACGACGACCCGGTAAAGGATCAGCAACACGATGGATCCTCCAGTTGCCGCTGCATAGCTTTGCCAACCATTGGCGATCTGCCAACCCATTGACTGAGCAACGAAACCGGCTAACAAAGCGCCTGCAATGCCGATCAGGATGGTAACGATGAAGCCGCCAGGATCCTTGCCGGGAAGGATGATTTTCCCCAGAACGCCTGCGACTAGGCCGATCAGAATCCATCCAAGAAAGCTATTCTGCAACAGCATCATCCTTCTCCCCGGCAGCATCTGTTCGCGCCAGCCGGTTAACTCGCCCGCCCACGCGATCGATGCAACCGATTCTTGGCGGATACTGGCCTTGGGCGGTCTTGCGGCAGCGCGGAAAAATGGGCAATGGCCCGGCATGAAGACGGCCTCTTGAGGTCGGTGCATTATTTATATAATACAGCGCTTGGGAACGGCGCGGCATCTGCCTCGCCCGTGAGAGATTGAGTCACATGAATTACGAATCGGGCGCGGTGAACAATAACGGTCGGCTGTCCTTTTCGGGCGAAGCTGCTCCACGCCCTCGGCGTTGGTGGATATTGGTGCTGGTGGCAGTCCTCGCTGTTGTGGCGGCAGTGTATTTCTTTTCGTCCGGCTCGTCCGAACCGAAGACCCCGCCTGCTGGCGCCGGCGCTGGGTCGCAGGCACCGACGGTTACTGTTTCCGTGCCAGGCCTCCAACAGGTCGGTCGGACCATTTCGGCAACCGGCACGCTCGCCGCCAAGATCGATATGCCGGTGGGCATTGTCGGCGAAGGTGGGCTCGTGACTCAGGTGTTGGTGCAACCCGGTCAATGGGTCCGCGCTGGACAGGTATTGGCAACGATTGACCGCTCGGTTCAAGTGCAGACGGCGGCATCGCTCGCCGCCCAGATCACTGTTGCGCGCTCGGATGCCCGGCTAGCGCAGGCCGAACTCGATCGGGCAGCGGCCCTGGTTGAACGCGGCTTCATCTCCAAGGCCGATCTCGATCGCCGTGCCGCAACGCGCGATGCCGCCAATGCGCGCGTCAATGTTGCCCAGGCGCAGTTGGGAGAGGCCAATGCCCGCACCGGTCGGCTCAATATTCGTGCCCCCGCTGCTGGCCTGGTGCTGACCCGCAATATCGAACCTGGCCAGGTGGTTGGCGGGGGGTCGGGTACCTTGTTCCGGCTCGCCAAGGGCGGTGAGCTCGAATTGCGCGCCACGCTCAGCGATGCTGATATGACCGCAATCAAGGTTGGCTTTTCGGCCAATGTCACACCGGTCGGCAGCGATCGCAGCTTTTCCGGGCGTATCTGGCAGGTTTCGCCCGTGATCGATCCGCAGACCCGCCAAGGCATCGTCCGGATTGCGCTTGGCTATGATGCCGCGCTTCGGCCCGGTGGCTTTGCCGCCACCATCATTGCCGCAGGCACCAGCGACGTGCCGTTGCTGCCGCAATCGGCTGTGCAGAGCGATCCCAAGGGCAATTATGTCTATATCATCAATGCCAAAAACGAAGTGGTCCGCCAATCGATCAAGGTCGGCCAGGTCTCCGACGCTGGCGTCGCCATCGCCGAAGGGTTGACGGGCACCGAACGCGTCGTCGTCTCCGCAGGCGCGTTTCTTAATCCGGGGCAAAAGGTGGCGCCGGTCACCCAGAAGAAGCAGGGCTAATCAATATGGGTTTCCGCAACATCTCTGCCTGGGCGATCCGTAACCCTGTTCCGCCGATCGTGATGTTCATCGCGCTGCTGCTGCTTGGCATTGGCAGCTTTATGACGATGGACGTCAATAACGAACCGGACATCGATTTCCCAGCCGCGCAGATCCAGGTGTCGCAGCCGGGCGCCGCGCCGACCGAGATCGAAACCCAGATCACGCAGCGCGTGGAATCGGCGATCCGCAGCATCAACGGGGTCGATGAAATCAATTCCAACGTCAGCGAAGGGTCAAGTTCCACCTTCGTCACCTTCGCAATCGGCACGCCCATCGACCGCGCCGTTAATGATGTTCGCAATGCGCTTGACCAGATCCGCAGCGATCTCCCCGATGGCATTTTGGAGCCACAGGTGTCGCGCGTCGATATTAGCGGCGATGCCATTGCCTATCTGTCCGCATCGACCACTGCCATGACGCTTGAAGAGCTGAGCTGGTACGTCGACGATACCGTATCGAAAAAGCTGCTCGGGGTGCCCGGGCTGGCGGCTGTGAGCCGCAATGGCGGCGTCAATCGCGAAATTCGCGTCATTCTGGATCCCGTCAAACTTCAGTCGCGCGGCTTGACGGCGGTGCAAGTCAACCAGCAACTGCGGCAGACTAACCTGAACGCGGCAGGCGGTCGCGCCCAGATCGCGGGTTCCGAACAATCCGTGCGCGTGCTCGGCAATGCGCGGTCCGCGCTGACCTTGGGCGACACCCAAATTGCCCTTGGCGGGGGCCAGACCGTTAAGCTCTCAGATATTGCGACCATCAAGGACCTCTACGCCGAACAGCGATCACTGGCGATCCAGGATGGCCGCCAAGTGCTCGCCTTCAGCATCGAAAAGGCCAAAGGCTCCTCCGACGTCACCGTTTATGATGCGGCGACCAAGGTGATCAAACAGCTCGAAAAGGACAATCCCAAGGTCAAGTTCACTGAGCTGTTCAACAGCGTGGATTACACCAAGACGCAATATCATTCGGCGATTGAGGCGATGGTTGAGGGCGCGGTTCTCGCGGTCATCGTCGTCTTCATCTTCCTGCGCGATTGGCGGGCAACGGTGATTTCAGCCATTGCCATCCCGCTTTCCGCAATTCCCGCCTTCTGGTTCATGGATTTGATGGGCTTCACGCTGAACGGGTTGAGCTTGTTGGCGCTGAGCCTGGTGGCCGGCGTGCTGGTCGACGATGCGATCGTGGAGATCGAGAATATCGTCCGCCATATGCGGATGGGTAAATCCGCCTATCAGGCATCGATCGACGCGGCTGACGAGATCGGCCTTGCCGTGCTGGCAACGACGATGGCGATCGTCGCGGTGTTCCTGCCGGTTGGTCTGATGCCCGGAATCTCAGGGCAGTATTTCAAGAATTTCGGCCTGACGATTGTCGTCGCGGTACTGATCAGCCTGGCCGTCGCGCGGCTGATAACGCCGATGGTCGCTGCCTATTTCCTCAAGGCCAAGGGGAGCGCCAGCCACGGCGAAGGCTGGTGGATGGATCGTTATATGGAGGCGCTGCACTGGTCGGTGACGCATCGCTGGAAAACGCTGGGCGTTGGCGCTCTGGCGCTGGTGGCGACCTTTATTGGCTTTGCCGGATTCCCGGGCGTTCTGAATCCCATCCCGCTGACCTTCCAGCCGGCCCAGAATACCGATTACAGTCGGATCCGCATTCAGCTTGCACCGGGATCGACGCTCAAGCAGGCGCAGGACGTTGCATTGCGGGTCGGCGCAATCATCAAGGACGCGCCCGAAGTGCAGAACGCCTTCACCAATGTCGATGTGGGCAGAGCCAGCATCTTCATTACCCTGAAGGCGAAGCGTGACCGGACGAGCATTGAATTTGAGCGCGCCTATGCCCCGCAGCTTTCGCAAATTGCCGACGCGCGCGTCAATTTCCAGTCGCAGGGCGGCGGCGGCGGATCAGGCCGTGATATCACCATCACCCTGGGCGGGTCCGATCCCGTGCAACTTGCAAAGGTCGCCGACGAGCTCGTTGACCAGATGAGTGGTTTGCCCGAATTGCGGGCGCCGCGCGTCAACGGCGACCTTCAGCGTCCGGAAATCACAATCCGGCCCCGCATGGATCTGGCCGCGAACCTGGGCGTCACTACGGCGGCGCTGAGCCAGTCGATCCGCATCGCCACCTTGGGCGATATCGACCAGAATGTCGCGAAGTTCTCCCTTTCGGATCGCCAGATCCCGATCCGCGTTGCGCTGTCCGAAGATTCACGCCGTAATTTGTCGACGATCGAAAACCTGCCGGTGCCGACGTCCTTGGGCGGATCGGTGCCGTTAAAGGTCGTCGCCGATATCGGTTTTGGCGCAGGGCCAACGCAGATCCAGCGCGCGAACCAGACCCGGCGGATTACCGTCGGTGCAGACTTGGCACCCGGCAAGGTCACCGGTGACGCCAATCCGAAGATTCAGGAACTGCCCGCGATCAAGAATCTGCCAGTCGGTGTAACCCAGCTCAAGCTGGGCGATGCAAAATGGATTCCCGAGCTGCTCTTCAACTTCGTCGTCGCGGTGATCTCCGGCATCTTGCTCGTGTTCGCGGTACTTGTGCTGCTGTACAAACGGGTGATGCCGCCGCTGGTGAATATGGGCTCGTTGATCCTCGCCCCGCTGGGCAGCGCCATCGCGCTTCGCCTTACCGGTGATGCATTGTCCCTACCGGTGTTCATCGGGCTGTTGATGCTGCTTGGCATCGTCGCCAAAAATTCGATCCTGCTCGTGGATTTCGCGCTGGAAGAAATGGCCAAGGGCGTCGACAAGACGACCGCGATCATGGATGCCGGGCATAAGCGCGCACAGCCGATTGTGATGACGACGATCGCGATGGTCGCGGGGATGGTGCCAATCGCGCTGTCGCTAACCGGCGATGCCAGCTTCCGCGCGCCGATGGGCGTAACGGTGATCGGCGGCCTCATCCTTTCGACCTTGCTCACGCTGGTGATTGTGCCCGCCGGGTTCAGCATCGCTGTCGGGATTGAGGAATGGATTGGCCCACGGATCGGTCGTCGCTTGCTGACCTATAAGGCGGGCGATGACGGTGTGCCGGTGATTGACCTCAAGCCAAATGGCCCCCGGCCGATTGGCTATGCCCCCGGGGATGGCGAACCGCAGCCAGCGGAGTGAGCGATCGGACGAATATGCTTGTGAACAATCCCGTGGTTGAGGGATTGTTTCGACGATGAACCTGTTCGCTCGCCCAGACAGCCGTGATCAAGCCCCCCCGGCGGCGTTGATCCGCATGCGCGCCATCGCCACCGGGCTGCTGGTTGCGATGGCCGCGCTCTATCTGATCGCGCGCAGCCTGGTGGACGTGCACCCGCTATTCGGTTTCGTCCGCGCCTTTGCGGAGGCCGCCATGGTCGGCGGCCTGGCCGACTGGTTCGCGGTCACTGCCTTGTTCCGCCACCCCGGCGGCCTGCCGATTCCCCACACCGCGATTATCCCGCGTAACAAGGACCGGATTGGCGACAACCTCGCCGCTTTTCTGCGCGATAATTTCCTGGTGCCGGGTGTGGTGGCGCGGCGGATGCGGCGGCTTGATCTGGCCTCGTCGGCAGGCCGCTGGCTGGCCAGCCCGTCGGGCGGTGACGGTCGGCTGCGGCGTGGCGCGTCGCGCCTCGCGGCCGATTTGCTTGAAGCGTTCGATCAAAAGCGGCTGGGCGGGATGGTCAAGGCGACGATCGGCCAGCGGCTGCGTGCGCTTGATGTCGCCCCGCTGCTTGGTCAGGCGTTGGAGGCAGCGATCGCCAAGGATCGTCATTTGCCGCTGCTCAACGGCATTATCCGCTGGGCCGGGCGAACGCTGTCGGCCAACGAGCACCTTATCCGCGCCATGGTGCATGAACGCGCCGGATCGATCATGCGCTGGACCGGCCTTGATGAAACGCTCGCCAACAAGATTATCGACGGGCTTGATCAGATGCTCGTCGATATGGCCGAGGACCCCGGTCACCCGTTACGCGCCAAAGCCGAGGAGGGTCTGGCCAAGCTCGCCTTTGATCTGCAATTTGATGCCCCGATGCGCTTGCGTGCTGAGGCAATGAAGCTGGAGATCATTGAAAATCCGGCGATGCAAAATTGGCTGGACGGGCTGTGGGAATCGGCCCGGCACGCGATGCTGCGAATTGCGCGTGACCCTGATGCCGGGCGCGAAGGCAAGCTTGGCGAAGCACTGCATCAACTGGGCACGACGTTGCAGGAAGATGCTCGGCTGCGCGCCACCATCAATCGTTTCGCGCGCCGCGCGGCTGTCGGCACGGCAGCCGATTATGGCGATTCAATCGTTCGACTCGTTTCTGAGACGATTCGCGGCTGGGACGCCAACACGATCACCCGGCGCATCGAAAACGCGGTTGGTCGTGATCTGCAGTTCATTCGCATCAATGGCACAATCGTCGGCGGGCTGGTCGGGCTGGTGATCCACAGCATCGATCTGGTGCTGTGACGGCGCTTCAGTCGGTCCAGTCGAGCACGGGCCAACCCTCCGCAGCGGCGAGCTGCCTGAGCGCGGGATGTGGATTGACCGCATAAGGTAGATCAGCCCAAGCCAGCGTGGGGCCATCGGAAACATGATCGGAATAAAAGGCGATCGTCGCGTCCGCCCGCGCTACGCCCTGGTCGGCCATCCAGGCGCTGATCCGATCAAGCTTGGCCATGCCATAACAATTATCGCCATCGATCAATGCCGTTACGCCGCCATCCAAAGCATGGGTCGATTCGGTCGCGATCACCGCATCAAAGCCAAGATCTGCAGCGATTGGGTCGACATAGCAGCGAAAGGAGGCCGTCGCGAGCACGAGGCGACGTCCAGCGGCCCGATCGCTGGCGATCTGCGCCCGCGCCGCCGACCAAACCCCGCGGGCAGCGATCTTGTCAGCGAACCCTGCAGCGAGCATCGCCATCGCCGGGGCCGGCACGACCCGACCGAGCATCAGCCGAAACGCAATTTGTTTAAGCTGTCCACGATTAACCAGCCCGATTGCATAGCCCAGCCCCGCCCCGCCCAGCAGCGGCAACAGCGCGAGCCGCCATGGCGCCCGACGGCGAGCGGCATAGAGGAGGAACGGCGTCCAGGTTGCCGCCCGGGTGATTGTCTTGTCCATATCGTAAATGGCGATGTCCTGCATGTCTCAACCATAGACAGCTATGTTCTTGCCGATCCAGCGCGATTGCAGCAAAGAATGATCCGATGGGCGCGATGGCTGAATTTTCACATGAAAATGTCGGCGGTGCCGACACGCTACGCTTTAGCGGCAGCTTGTCATTGCCCAAGCTGGGCGATTTCCCCAATCGACTGCGCAATTTTGATGGCCCTGTCGATCGCCTTGATCTCAGCCGGGTCGAGCGGATCGATACGGTTGGGGCTTGGCTGATCTACCGCTTTGCCGAAGAACATGGCGCGCGGATTGAGGGGTTGAACCGCGACGCAGCGCATCTGCTCGATCAAGTATCCGCCGCCGATCAACAAGTTGCCATGCGCCCCGAATCGGCCGGCCCATTAGTCCGCGTGATCGGGGAGATCGGCGAAGCAACGATCATGACCTTCAAGACGATGTACGGGCTGCTCGATTTTTTCGGCGCGACCTGCATCGCCTTTTTCAACGTCATCACCCACCCCAAGCGTTTCCGCTTCAACGCAACGGTGCACCGCTTCGAAGTCGTCGGCGTGTCTGCACTCGGCATTATCGGGCTGATGAGCTTCCTGATCGGGCTGGTGATCGCCCAGCAGGGGGCCGTGCAGCTCCGCCAGTTCGGGGCCGAGGTATTCACCATCAACCTGGTCGGCCGCATTACCTTGCGCGAGCTTGGCGTGCTGATGACCGCGATCATGGTTGCCGGTCGATCGGGTTCCGCCTTTGCCGCGCAGATCGGCACGATGAAGCTGACCGAAGAAATCGATGCAATGCGCACGATTGGCGTTTCGCCGATGGAAGCGCTGGTGCTGCCCCGCGTCCTTGCTGCGGTGTTGATGATGCCATTGCTCGGCTTTTATGCCTCGGTCTTCGCCATTCTCGGCGGCGGGCTGTTCTGCTGGATATCGCTTGGCATCCCGCCGGTCACTTTCATTCAGCGCCTGCGCGAAGTGGTGCCGATCACTGATCTGTTTATCGGCTTGGTCAAGGCCCCCGTTTTTGGCGCGATCATCGCCATTGCCGGGTGTTTTCAGGGCATGCTGGTTGAGTCCGATGCCGAACAAGTCGGCAAGCGGACGACATCTGCTGTGGTGCAGGCGATTTTCCTGGTGATCGTCCTCGACGCCTTTTTCGCGGTGTTTTTCACCTGGCTCGGCTGGGTCTGATGGCGGGCGACGTGGTCATCTCGGTCAAAGGGCTTACGACAAGCTTTGGCGAACAAGTCGTCCATGAAGGGCTTGATCTGCAGGTTCGGCGCGGCGAGATTTTCGGCGTTGTCGGTGGATCGGGCACGGGCAAATCGGTGCTGATGCGGACCATCATTGGGCTGCAATTGCCCGATGATGGTGAGGTCAAGGTGTTCGGCGAATCGACCGTCAACCGTGGTGAGAGTGAGACCATCGACATCCGGCGGCGCTGGGGCGTTTTGTTTCAGGGCGGCGCGCTGTTTTCGACGCTGACGGTCGCTGAAAATGTCCAGGTGCCGTTGCGCGAGTTTTACGGTCGGCTGGATCAAGGGCTGCTCGACGAAATCGCCGCGTATAAAGTCGTGATGACCGGCCTGCCCGCAGAGGCTGGCCCGAAATATCCGGCCGAACTATCCGGCGGTATGCGCAAGCGTGCCGGTCTCGCCCGGGCACTAGCGCTCGATCCCGAACTGCTGTTCCTTGATGAACCGACTGCAGGGCTCGATCCGATCGGCGCCGCAGCGTTCGACGATCTGACCGCTTCGCTGCAGAAAACATTGGGGCTGACGGTGTTCCTGATCACGCATGATCTCGATACGCTCTACGCGATTTGCGACCGGGTCGCGGTGCTAGCCGACAAGAAGGTGATTGCGGTTGGGACCATCGACGAGCTGCTCGCGCTGGACCATCCATGGATCCAGGAATATTTTAACGGGCCACGCGGCCGTGCTGCAACCGCGACCAAGGAAAGCGCCGATCGGCGTGCCATGATCGACGCAAAGCCAGGGAATATCGACTGATGGAAACCCGCTCCAACCATGTCCTTGTCGGTTCAGTGGTGCTGATTTTGCTGATCATGCTCGCGCTGTTTCTGGTCTGGCTGGCGCGCCTGAACGGCGGCAGCGAGCGCGAATTCGACATCTTTTTCAAACAGTCGGTCGATGGGCTGGCGAAGGGATCGTCTGTTGCGTTTTCCGGGGTGCCGTCAGGCCAGGTCAAAGACATTTCGGTGTGGAAACGCGACCCGAAATTCGTGCGCGTGCGGATCAGCGTGACCGATGAAACGCCGGTCGTCACCGGCACCACCGCCTCCATTTCCAGCAGCTTCACCGGGACCAGCACCGTTCAGCTCGATGGCGCGATCAAGGATGCGCCGCCAATCATCTGCCCGGTTGAAAATCCGCAAAGCGCTTGCCCCTTCGGCGTTCCCGTCATTCCCACCCGCGCGGGCGGTCTGGGCGCGCTGCTCAGTTCTGCGCCGCAATTGCTCGAAAAGCTCTCCCACCTGGCCGATCGGTTGACCGAAGTGCTGTCCGACAAGAATGTCGCTTCGATCACGGGAATCCTGGAAAATACCAATCGCGTCACCAAAGCACTGGCCGATCATTCGGGCGATCTTGGCGAGACGATCGCCGAAACCCGCAAGACGATCAAGCAAGGCGGGGAGGCTGCGGCCGCCATCACGAGGTTGGCCAATTCAGCGGACGGGCTGCTGAAAAGCGATATCAAGCCCGTCGCCGCCAATCTCAACAAGGCAATTGCCTCAGCCCAGCATAGCCTGGAGCAACTCGATGGCCTGGTCAGCGATGCCCGGCCCGGCGTGCAGACCTTTTCCAAACAGACCGTTCCCGAGGTTGGCCAGTTGGTGCGTGATTTGCGCGTGATGGCCGCAGCCCTGACATCGGTTGCTGAAAAAATTGATCAGGGCGGCGCAGGGTCGATCCTCGGCGCACCCAAATTGCCCGTCTACACCCCCGGCAAAACGCCCAAAGCACCGAAAAAATGAGGCCCGCCATGATTGTCCGATCGATCAAGCTCTTGCCCGCTGGACTGGCGATGGCGACCCTTGCTGGCTGTATCAGCTTTGGGGCACCGGCGCCGCCGACCTTGCTCACGCTGACGGCGGCAACCCCGTTGACGCCGGGCCAAACGAGCAATTCTGCCAATACCAGCACCATCACCATCCAGCTGCCCAGCGTTCCCGCCGCCATCGCCACGGCGCACGTACCGGTACAGACCTCGCCAACCTCAATTGCCTATGTGAAGGACGCACAATGGGCTGAGCCCCCCGCCCGGCTCTTTGCCCGCCTGCTCGCCGACACAATCGGCGCCAAGACTGGTCGGGTGGTGCTGACCCCGGCCCAGTCGCTTTATGATCCTGGTGCCCGCTTGGGGGGCGAACTGCGCAATTTCGGCATCGACGCCGAAACCAGCGAAGCGGTCGTTACCTATGATGCAACGCTCAGCCGCACCGATGCCAAGACGATTGAAAAACGCCGCTTCGAAGCACGCACGCCAATTGGCAGTGTTACGCCGGAAAACTGCAGCGAAGCGATCAACGCCGCCGCCAACCAAGTTGCCGCCGAGGTTGCTGACTGGGTCGGCAAATAAGGGGTTTACCGCTTAGCGGCCTAACGCTTCACGGCACGCACCGGCACCGGCAGATTGCACAAATCCACGGCATGCGCTGGCACGGTAAAAAAGGGCGGCTGACGATTGGCCCGGCCTTCCAGATAGCGCGCAAAGTCGGGAGAAGTCGGCTTCATAAACTCATAATGCGGGCGATTTTCGGCCGGCAAATCGCTGACGATCGTGACCCGGACGATCGGCACGCGCTGCACTGGATTTTCATACAGCCCCAGCCCGCCGCCCGTGCCGCGCGGCAGCGCTGATAGCGCCGCCATCCCCTCAATCACCCGACCCACCACCGCAATATTCCTATCAAGATGGCGTGGGGCATGGCCGATCACCGCATAAAGATCCCCACCAGTGCCGGTATCGGGGGCGAGATTGCGCGCCACGCCGACCATGCCATAGCAATGCGGCAGCCATTGCTGTTTGCCATCGCCAGCCAGCGGCCAGCCATCGGCTGAAAAGCCCGTGACGCTGGCATAAGCGTCCCGATAAGGGTTGGCCGTCAGCATGGTGCCGGTGGCCGACCATTCATATTCGGCGGGCGGGGCCAAAACGATCCCGGCAGCCGCCGGCTTCGATTCGGTCGCGTCGCCCCATTGCGTGACATAATTATCCTGCACGCGGTAAACGCTGGCATCATTCCACCAGCCCGCCCGCGCGATCTTCCGCATATTGGCGACATGCACCGGTGCAAAGCCACTCGCCATCCAGATCGTCACGCGCTTGCCATCGGCGAAATCGACCAGCATCAGATCGTCATCGGGAATTCCAGCCCAGCCAGACGGCACCGCCGGTTCTGCAGATTGAACGATTGGGGCGGGCGCGATCGGTGCTGCGGAGAGCACAGCGCTTGGCGCGGAAGCTGCCGACATCGGGATGGCGAACAGCGCGGTGGTGAGGAGCTTGATCATGGCAATCATCATGGCACGCCAACAAAGCTTGCGGAAGGCGTCCCGCCCAGCTACGGCTCGCCCCCTTCCAGTGCATGCGGAGCGGTGGCCGAGTGGTCGAAGGCGCTCGCCTGGAAAGTGAGTATACGTCAAAAGCGTATCGAGGGTTCGAATCCCTCCCGCTCCGCCATTTCTGTATTCGCCACAGTTCGTCACTATCCAGAAATCATCAGATTACCGCAACTTTGGGCATTGCTTCATCCGCAATGGGTCGTTGACAGCCGCCACCATCCGCAACAAAGTGGTGGGACAGATGTGGGGACGTGGCGGAACCCGGAGCGATTTAGATGACAAGGCTTAACGCGGTTCAGATCAAAGCTTTAAACGAGCCCGGACGTTACCCCGCCGGAGACGGTCTGATTCTGAACGTAAAGCCCGGCGGCTCGAAAAGCTGGCTCCTGAGAATACAGTCCGGCGGCAAGAGGCGAGAGTTCGGACTCGGGTCTCTGAAAGATGTGACGCTCGCCGAAGCGCGTGAAGCTGCATCCGCCATCCGAAAGCAGGTCCGGTCAGGTTTGGATCCGCTTCAGGAGCGACGGAAAGCTGAGGATCGTACTCCAACCTTCCGAGAGGCCGCTGTTGCTGTACATGAAGAGCACAAGCGCGGCTGGAAGAATGGCAAACATCAGGCGCAATGGCTTTCGACTCTCGAGACTTATGCGTTTCCATCGATGGGTGACCTCTCTCTCAACGCCGTCGAAACCGGGCATGTGCGCGACGTGCTAGGGCCCATATGGCTGGAGAAGCCAGAGACGGCCCGCCGGGTACGCCAGCGTATTGGCACGGTGCTCGATTACGCAGTCGGAAAAAACTGGCGCCCGCACCCGATCAGCATGACGGCAGTGACTAAGGCCTTGCCTAGGCAGCCTAGGAAAGACGGCCGCTTTGAAGCCATGCCTTACTCGCAGGTGCCAGCATTCTTATCCGAGCTTCGTTCTAAGACAAGCGTGGGTCGGCTAGCGCTTGAGGCGCTGATCCTTACGGCTGCTCGATCTGGTGAGATCCGAGGAGCTCTCTGGAGCGAAATTGATCTCGAAGGCGCTGCCTGGACCGTCCCAGCGGAGAGGATGAAGGCGGGGCGAGCGCACACCGTACCCCTGTCGAAGGAGGCGATATCCGTGTTCAATCGTGCTGCTGAGACTCTGTCGGTTCGAACTGAGCTTGTTTTCCCCGGAGCTAGGCTAGGCAAGCCTTTGTCCGACATGACCCTTCTCAAGATTTTGCGTGATCAGGGCCTAGCAGTAACCGTGCATGGTTTCCGTTCCGCCTTCCGCGACTGGGCTGCTGAGTGCACTGACATTCCGGGTGAAGTCGCAGAGGCCGCGTTGGCTCACGCGATCCCCAATAAGGTTGAGGCCGCGTACCGCCGCACGGATTTTCTTGAGAAACGCCGTGACCTAATGAGTCAGTGGGCAGAGTTCGTTTCGGAAGGTAAATAAGCGACTGCTGGTTCAGGATGAGCTGCACCCGGTTTCGTGGACACCAAGATAAGGTGTTTTTGGAACCGGAGGGTGATGATGCAACGACGGAAGTTCAGCCGGGAGTTCAAGC